>Ga0207420_1000033_pt1 | contig 331321 bp, 307 predicted proteins | sample ThiBio_inoc_biof_FD_183941 | JGI IMG/M metagenome (GOLD analysis project Ga0207420, IMG submission 183941) | Wastewater bioreactor microbial communities from Cape Town, South Africa - Thiocy_inoc_biof (SPAdes) | ecosystem: Engineered > Bioremediation > Thiocyanate > Unclassified | place: South... | reverse complement strand
TGCGTGTGGTAGACTCATCAATCATTGATGCCGGGTGAGTCGCAGGGTGTGAGTAAGGTGCAGCGACAGAGATTCGGCCCTGCGCATCAACATTGACGTTTGCCCCTATCATCACTCCGCCTAACATTGCTGCAGCTGCAACAGGAAGAACATACCTGTTCACCCAACTACGAACACCGCCTGCAGTAGAGGCAAGAATCTTTCCGTCCACATCCGGGTTACCAAGGGCCGATTCCTTCGCATTCCAGGCAACGCGTTCAGCAGAGGTAATGTGTTTTGTTGTGTCGCCTGTATGGGCATTAAAAGCAGTAGGCGCAACATAGTCGTGCGAGTGAGATTTGAATGCAAACCGGGCATCACTCTCCTCCTTGGTGAAGTAATTAGTCAAATCAATGCTGACACTCCCAGGCCCCCATTTGCCATTTGAAAGTTTCACCAGAGGAGAACCCACAGCTGCTGTGGCAAGAGAAGAGTCGATGTCGGAGAGGTCAAGCAGGGACGCCGCCGGAGTGGGAGCACCTTCGCCAACGCCACCATAAAAGGCGACCAGCCCGTCAAAGTGGCCAGCCTGTGCGCGCACCTTGTGCGGAGTGGTAATTGTATCCTCCGCGCTGTTCCGGGTAAAATAGGACTCAACGGCCACCTGTGAAGATGCCGCCGAATTATTTACCGCCGCTTGCTCGGTACTCTGAGAGTAACTCTTTGTGATACTTATGCCGCTCATTATTCAATAGGTATTACTTGGTCATATACTTGGCACACAGTTATTGTGTGCGTTCCGGTTAAAAGGCTCCACTTATCCCCAAGAAATAGGTACCTGCCGGGGCGGTAGTCAATTGAAAAAAGGTAAAGTGGCGAGATCTGCTTTGTGGTAATTATATCGCCGCTAATTGTCGCCCGGCTGTCTATAAGCTGGCAAAAGCGGTCCTGGAGCAGAAGCTCCGCAAGTTGCCTCCCTGCCGCCGGTGTCTCAGTCGCGGAGTCATACCATCCGGTTAAGGGCCTAAAGGTTTTGTATGTATCTACGCCGCCGCCAACGTCAACGGTCTGCTCATATAGTAAAATATTTGAAACGTTTCTGTAGTTATCATACACAACGGGGACGCCGTTATTAACGAAGTTCAAAGAGCTCTCCGGTGCATCATTGATTTTAAGGTTTACGTCCTCTCCCGCGAGCCAAAAGCCTTTTGAAGATTTGGCGTTAAAAGTGTTAAGCGGCTTCTTTGTTGTATTAACTGAAACCTCTAAATCACCGTAGTGGGTAAAGTCAATTGTTCCGGTTGCTCCCTCCAGGGCGGGGAGAAATACAACCTTTATACTGTTTGTGTAAGGGGTGCCGGCAATAGGGGGAAGCTCCTTCGACTCAAGCGTAACAGTTATTGACTGTGTTAAATCGCCCTTAAAATCTTCCCATAGGTCAAACTCCTTAGTTATAACGTGGTCTGCAACATCTCCGGTTCTCAGCACATCCCCGTCAACGTTTATAAAGTTGAACGTATTTACATAAACGGCAAAACGAGCCTTAATTTTCTCAAGCCCGGCGTTTGCGGTCACGGCAAATCTGAATTTAACCTTTACAGTATCGCCTCCGTAGGCGGTACAGTCGGCAATCTGGTAAAGCGTTTGGAGCTTACCGGCAATCGTATGTTGCATTGATATTCCCCTGGCAATTCCCTTCTCCCCGGCAAAAGAGGTCATGTGACAAATCTCGTTTGTATAAAGCCACTTTTCCCTATCAACCCTGTTTGCCGAATCGGGCACTTTATGTGTTAGCCCGGCCGAAAAGTTATTCCTTATCAGTGATATCGGCTCGGCCATTTCCTGCTTAACAGTAAGAGACGATCTTCCGGTATCTACCTCCATGGACGGCTCGGAGTACCAGGCATCGGCGTCTGAACCGAGAGCAGCTGTAAGCGCGTAGTTTACTACTGTAACGGCGCCTAGAGTATCAACCCTTACGAATGTATTAGTACCTCTTGCGCGGTCGCGGATTCGCTCTATGAACCACTCATTATTCGCCTGGTAAATTCGGCAGCCTAGCCCGGTAAGAATGTCCGTAAGTATGTCCAGGGCGTTACGCACAGTTGCCACTCCGGAGACGGTTTCGTTAAGGCCCTCATGGTCAATAAGGCTTTGCTCAAACATAGTTTTACCTGCAGACGCGTCGTGATCCTTTGAAAAAATACTGCAGCAAATGTTTATCGGTAGGTTAAACGCTTCCGAAAGGCATCTTTTGAGGATATTCAGGAGGGTATTCTTCATAAATAGCCCGAAGTACCCCACGCGATAGTTTTCAAGTGATTTGAGCCCATCTGTAGCCTTTAACGAAATAGTGTAAGGGGGAGCAATAAACTCCTCCTCATAAAGTCCCGGCTCAACGTATCCGCTAAAAATGACCGCGCCGGAGCGCTTTATAACAACCATATTGTTGCGAGGTGCTGAAAGGAATAAATCCTCATACTCGAAGTTTGCGTTACTCCAGACGCGGAGCGTGCATCCTGTTGAAAGAATTGGCTCGTACAGGTCTCTTGCCGGGCGCTCAATCACCACGGGATCATCGGCAAGGTCAAGTTCCTTAGCAACACCGGAAAAGTCCGGGGAAGATATTTCAACTCTTACAAGTTCTCCCCCGGGCTCGTTAAATTCGCCCCAATATTTAAGTGCCCACGGCATTATACTAATCTCCTTTTATTGTTATATCTTTTTAAAACACCGGCTAAAACGTCATCCTTGATTATGAATGTAACCTCTCCGGCCAGCGGCTGCTGCTCCATCTTCAGAATACCCTTAAGTTTGTCTAGCGGTGCAATTACCTCTGGGTTATTTGATGCGCCGGCGTACTCCCCAACCCTGGCAAATGTCTCTCCGTAAACAATACCTCCATCGGCGAAATTGGTTGCTCTTTTCATTGCCGACTGAGCTGCGCTGGCGGCAAGTACGAGACCCGCACCCGCAATCATCGCCGCGTATGGGTTGGACATCGACGCCTTCAGCGCAAGTACCGCCACTCCCTGGGCAATAAGGGCCGCTCCAAATTGCTTGAGCATATCCATGAGCCCCAATAGAATGTTTTTAAAACCGGCAGCCCAGTCACCCGAGCCGAGCGCCTCGCCAAGTCCCTCTGCAACCCCGGTAATTCCTGACGCTATAAAGGAGCTGATGTCGATACTTACGGTTTTTGCAAGTGTGCGGTATTCCTTCATAAGCAGCTGAATTTGCCTTGAAGATTTCTTGTAACCCTTCTCCAGCAGATCATCAATTGCGCCCCTAACCACAGACATTTGGTTTGAAATATACGATTGCGAATCTCCGAACAGTTCAAAGCTATCGTTTACCTCGCCCATGGACTTTTTATAATTTTGCATTGCAATCGCGCCGGCATTTATATCCTTTACGTTTGTTTTGCCTATTTCGGGAGAGGTACCGCGTACGCCAACCTTTTTATTTGCGTTTGCCAGGATATTCGCCGCCTGGGCAGCGCGGGTGTAGCCCTCAGTAAGTTTCCTATTTTCGTCATTAAGGGTGGCCAGCAAAGTCAGCAAAGACTGAATTTCTTTGCTCTCGACCTTAAAGCCCTTTTCTACCATTTCAGTTATTGTACCCTGCACGGCGGTAATTTTCTCCTTGAGGGCATCGTGCGATGATCCAAAGAGCTCATTAACTTTTGTAATGGCTATAAGCTTATCCTTAAGCTTTGTAATTTCCTCTGCCATCGTGCCACTTCCGGCAGCTGCGTTTCCGGTTGCCTGGCTAACACCGTTAAGGCCGTTTGCGAGGTTACCGGCAGATTCCGCCGCCTCGTCCATATCCTTCTTGTCCTTGTTGGCCCAGCTCTCGGCACCTTTTTGTTGGCCGGCTGCCCACGCTCCCCTATAGTCTGCTGTTGCGACATTAACTCCAACCTTTATTGGGCTTGCAGACGAAAATGCCGCCATGGCACTTTTGGCCTCGGCAGCTGCTCCCTTAAAGTCGAATTTAAATAGTTTTAAAAGTGCGCTTCCAAGACTTCCAAGCCCGGATATTATTCCCTTTATTGCGCCCAGAACAGAGTCGTATAGGGTAATTCCAAAAAGCTTTACAATTTCCCATACGCCCATCACCGTTTTTCTGAAGCCTTCAAACTTATTCCACGCCCATACCGCAGCTGCGCCCAGGGCGGCAAGTGCTGCAGCTATCCAGCCAAACACCGGTATAGACATTATGGCAACGCCCACGGCCCTACATGAGGCAATGGCAGATACTTTAAATGCGGTAAAGCCGGCAATAACGGAAGTAAAACTAAACGCCTTAATGCCCTTTGAAAGGGCAGATATCAGCGGAATCATTTGCGAAATAGGAACCAGCGCGCTTGTGGCAATTTCTGCAAAAGGCAGCATGTTTCCGGTAAGGTTGAATATTGCAATTTTATAGTCGTCAATTTTCGCTTTTATCCTGGCTAACTGTTGCTCCTTTGACTGCATAACCACGGCTGCCTGTTCCTCCGCCGACTTTGTCCCCTGTATGGCAGAAGTATATTGCTGCATAAGCGGAATGCCCGATATAAGTGCAAGGGCGGCGTTACTGTTTTCCTTGCCAAATAACTTAGTAATAAGTGCCGAGTCGTTTGTGATTTTAGTGAGCTCAGAAAGGCGACTGGCCAGCGGGAGAGTTTTGTCTGCAAGTACCTCTATTGAAACGCCTGCTGCGGCTAACTCCTTGCGCACTTCCTTCGGCAAAAAACGGCCCTCGGAAAGTGTCGCCAAAACGTTACGGATAGCAACCCCGCCCTCACTACCTTTTTTACCGGCTTTGTCAAGTACCTGAATGGCGGCGTTTGTTTCGGCAAAAGATACGTTTGCCATTTTGGCGGCCATACCGGCCTGCTCTAAAGCCTGCTTAATTTGCGGTAGCTCGGCAGAACCCTCCTGAGCGGCGGCGGCCATTGTGTTCATCATTTCAGACATTACCCTTGATGCTGCAATTGGATCATCAAGAGAGACCTGATACTGGTTCATCGCAGTTGTCAGCACCTCTGTAGCGCCCACAACGTCATTTTGCATTGTTTTGCTCAGCGTGGCGGCGCTTTGCCCCATCGCCCGTAGAGCCACGGGAACCTTGGCTATTTCGGGAGATAACTGCGAAAGAATAAGTTTATATGACTCCACGCCCTGGGCTGCACTTCCGCCAAAGGTTTTGGCAGCATCTCGAGCGTATCCCTCTATCTCCTGAAGCTTACTACCGGTTACCCCGGTTATAGCGCTCAAGTCTTGCATCGCTGCATTTAACTTAAGCCCCGGCTCCGAAGCATCCCGGAGAGTACCGGCAAAATCCCGCAATAGCTGAATGCCCTGGTTAAGGGCAATCAGCTTCGCCTGGAACTTTGTAAATGATGACGTAACGGATTGAGTGGCGCCTTGTAAAGCGCCCATTTGTTGCGTTAGCTGGGCGGAGAATGTGCCAGCATTACCGGAAAACTGTATGTTAAATACGACTTGATTTGCCATTGCTCACTCACTATTTTAATTTTTCAACGGCCTCAAGAAACGCCTCTCTTGAGTTCGGTTTACTTACTGATTCCACACTCTCTACCAAGTCCCAATCAAACTTTGCTATATCTGTGATTTGAATTTCCTTTTTAGCGTATGGTAGTAAAAAGAATCTGGCCATAAACCTGGCCCTGTTCCACTCGCCTCTTGCCATCTCTTTTTGTTCCTCAAGGTGGGCAAGACATGCAAAGTCAAATTCTGGGGGGGTCAGCGAGTCAAAGTCAGATATGCTCAGCCCTAAAACCGCCAATCCGTACCCCAGCATTTGCCCTATTGTTCTTACTTCCCTTTCGGTTGCTTTTTTTTTGTGCTACCCTTCTCATCCACGCTGAGCCCCTGGGCAGACATCACCCTTGTAAAAACTTCGGTTGCGGTGGCAACCTCCAAGTTGTCGGTAAACTCCTCAAGAGATAGCGCGAATTCCTTGTTTTGTTGCCTGCAGGTAGACACTACACAAGCATAAAGGCACTCTCCAATTTCGCTTATCCCCTGAACCGTGTCAAGCTCCTTACCCGTAAGGTTTTTATACTCGCGGATGGCGCCCATTGTCAGGCGTACAGGGTAAGATTCACCCGCAATAGTAATGTTATCCATTATACTGCAGGTGAAGTTTTAGGAGTTATCTCGCCAGAGTTCTCAAAGCTTACCGACATGGTTGAGTCGTCCTGAGCCGGATCATTTCTGTCCAGGCTTGCAATAACGAACAGACCTTCGTAGTAGTCTTTTCCTTCGGTTGAAACGAGGGCGTATCTGATCATTACCTCTTTAGCGGCAATCCACAAAGAGTGAAGTTTTGCGTAGCCGCCATCTGCGTCATACGAGCAGAGTGCGTCGCACTTGATAACTGTTGAGAGTCCTGTTACCCTCTTTTTCTTCCATAAACCGCCCGACTTGGTAACGCGAGACTTTGTCTCTGAAGCGTTGTTTACCGAGCAGGTTGTCTGGTGAGCAACCGGTTTCCACGAGGGAACCGCCACTGTACCTACATTAACGTGAACTAAAATGTCACTACCGTTAATTATATCCAGTTCTGATTCTGCCATTACAATAATTTTTTAGCAATTAATAATACAAAAATGAATAGCGCCGCTGCACCTATGTACATCAGCGTTTTTTGGTACCAGTACAGCTCGTTTACAACTACAGTTTTAGTGTAAACCTTGTTCTGGTTTTTTATGAGCTCATAGTACCTCTCCCTGAAGTAAAGGTGTAACCTTCGCTCCGCCACGTTAGCAGTTGCAGTTAAAACATTATTCTTTATTGACAGCCTTGGAGGGGCTATGTTGTCCCCGGGCTGATAGGAAAGAATGGTATTTATGCGCACGCGGTTGGTAGAGTCACACTCAAGTAACGCCCTAATGAGTGACGAGTCGGGGGCCAGCACAATAACCGTATCCCTTAACTTCTCCACGGTATTAGTGGTTACGAGAGAATCACTTCTCGTCAACTCCGGGGGAGCCACCCTTTTCGAGCACGAAAGGGAAAGAAGCGATATTAAAAAGGCAATTAATAAGTGTTTAAACATGTGGCGCTCTTTCTACTTTAGTTATTACTTTAACGTTTGCAAGCTGCTCGGTCAAAACCTCTACCTGCTTGCTGAAGGATTTATTCTCCTCGGTTAGCTTAAGCATACCCTCCTTGAGCTGAAGGTTTTCCTTTGATACTTTTTTAAGTTCTAGCTTCACATCCGCATATTGCTCCTTTACGGTGACCAGCTCCTCCAGTAGAGTCGCATTTTTCTTTGCGAGCATATCAATTGAAGCCTGCAGCTGCTGCAGGAAGTCATTATTGCGGATGCGTTTGCCCGCTAGGTATGAAATTACGCTGGAGATTGGAACCATAATTATTGATCCAAGGTTAACCCAGTCTATTGATCCCAAGGTGCTCATAAGAGTTACTATTTTTTAAGGTAAAGTGCTATTTCCCTCTCTCTCCGCTTAACAAGTCCGGGCTGTACGGCTGTATTACCGTTATCGTCCGTAGAGTGTACCCAGCGGCGTAATTCTGCCGGTATTCGCGGGTCGCTGGAGCTGGCTTTAGCATATCTGTAAAATGTAGAGGATAAAAACTTCGGTGCTCCAAAGTTGAAAATGAAGTCGGCAAAGGCGTCAAACTGATTCTGCGTAAGTATAAGACCGCTGTTGTTAAGAGTACCCTCAATGTCGCGTATGTCCTCTTGTAGGAGTTGCTCCGCCTTGTCGGCGGTTATCACCATACCCGCACGGGCCTTTTTTGTATGGCCATAGCCAATAGTCCACTTACCGGCCGGACACCTGTAGGCCTGCAAACGCAGGCCCTCAGATTCCTTTATCAGTTGTACCCCTTGCTGACTTACTTTCATGTGCTAGGAGTGTTAAATTACTTCCTTCCACTTAAGAACGTCTGCGGCGAATGTTGCTCCTGCCACGTGCGACTCAAGCGCATAGTAGGTTTTACCTGCCGAAGTCACGAGAACGCCTGCGGCGTAGTCGGTACCGGTTGCCCAGGCGGTTGCTGCGATGATTGCCTGGCCAATAAGGAGGACTCCCTTCTTATCTGTGCGGCGTGAGCGTCCGCCCATGCGAACCAGGCCAGAGTAAATGTCACCATAGTTTTGTGCCGAGTCAACATCCTCGAAGAACTTCACCTCTCCAAGAGCACGCTCAACAAGATCCTTGTGCCATGCAATAGCGGCTCCGCAATGAGCGGCTGCACCTGCAGTGCCCGGCTCTACAGCGGCGTCTGCAAGAAGGCGGGCAACCTCTGAACGCATAAGGAAGTTAAAGCTGTCCAGCTTACCTACGAGCCCTGTTGCAGGGTCAATGCCGGTAACGAAATCTCTGTGCTCGTTGGCGGTAAGAGAGTCGGTGAACTGGCCGTACATTTCTGCGTCAAGCATAATGTATCTGCCCTCTGTTGGGATGCCCCACTTGTTAAACTGCTTGGCAGCTTTTTTCACATCCGCGCGAGTAATCGCACGGCGATAGCCGGTTGCGTCGTCAAGGTGAGCTGCCACAATTTGCTCGTAGGTGGCGCCGGTGGTGCGGATAATGGTTACTCCGGTTGGTATCCACTTGTAAATCATGTCAACGCCAATTGCCTCGGCAAGAGCGTTTTTAGTTTCCCTCAGCACGGAGTCACGCTTTGAGTAAGAGGCCTCAACAGCTTCCGCGTTGGTGATATGAACCGGGTCGCTGGTGTACTCGTCAAGGTTATAGGTAATGTCGGTATCGGTACGCCTTACTGCAACAGCAGGAAATACCGACCTGTTACGGGTTACCGCCGGCGCTGCGCCAGCCTGGTTGATGTGTACCACCTTACCGGCAAGTACAAACTCGTCTGCATTTACGGCAAACGCAAGGTGCGGATTCGCGGCGTATATACCTTCAACGATATCCCCTTGCCAAATTTCTTTTTCTACAGCCATTTTTTGGTTTTTATTAATAGTGATTATTTACTTTTAGGATGCCTACATATTTTTAGGCTCAGAGCCGTACTTTTCCTTGAACTTGCTCTTGTACAGTTCAGGGTAGCTTAGTTTAACTTTTGCGAGGAGGCCTTTCTTATCCAGCTGCTCGAATGACAGCTTTTCAAACTCGGCGAGTTCGCCCTGGGCACCTTTACCAAGGTTTACCTGAACATTCGGGCGTTCAGGAATTGACTCGAGAGAAAGCTTTGCAGCTGCAAAGTCCTTTTCGAACAGTGTTAACTGTGACTCCTTCGCTTTGGCGTCAATTTTGCCGGCAAGAATTGCCGCGTCTACGAGCTGTACCGCTTCGGCCTTCTGAGCGGCCTTTTTGTCTGTCTCAATTTGTGACAGGGTAAGAGAGAGGGCATCTGTCCGTCCCGCCTTTTCAAGCAGGGTGTCCAATGCGCTCAAAATTTCGGGCTCAGCCGCATTCGGCTTAAGACCGAGCTTTAATGCAATGTTCTCCATTTCTTCAATATTTGGTTGTGTGATAGTAGATATGAGCTTTACCGGGCAAGAGCTGCCGGCGCTGAGGGTTATTGCCATGTCGGTATCCCCCAGGAGAGGATCTGCACAAAGGACAAGTGCGTCGTCGTTCCCCCCAATATCGACGATTGACGCTTCAATAAGCTTTGATTTAATGAGGGCGTATCTTGTTTGCCCTGGCTTCAGGTACTTTTTCTCCTCGGAGGCGAGTACCGGGTCAAGTCTTACGGACGCCATTCTCAAGTGGCCCGCTTCAACTTTGTCACGAATTGACACAGCGAATGAGTCGTTTTCGTCAAAAATTGCATCGGCCAGAAGGCGCGTGCCCTCTACCCGTACATTTTCCCAATGCCCTATTGGCAAAACCTCATCCTTTGTTCCGCGCCATGCACGGTTGTGCATCCAAAGCATCAAAGGATTTTTCTTGAACTGTTCAAGGGCTATCCCGCCTGTTAATACCCAAAATCCGTAGGTGTTTACATTTTCGTCGGAGAGTATGAATGTTTTTGCCATCGCGCTTATTTTTCACAAAAGTTGAAAAAGTGGCTACTTGGCACAAAAAGAGTGTAATACCTTCACACTCTTTTTTAATAACACACGCCCGCGGGTCAATTTTGTAACAAAAAAAAATGGGCGAGCTAACAAACAAACAAAAAAAGGAGTGGGCCAAAACGCTTTACATACAAGAGGGACTCTCGCAAAAAGAGATTGCCGAAAAGGTCGGCGTTTCGAAAGTCTCGGTAAACAAGTGGGCGAATGACCCGGCCGAAAATTGGGAGCGGCTCAAGCAGTCAATGCTCATTACCCGTGAAACTCAACTCCGCCGCATGTACGCCCAGCTGGACGAGCTCACCTCCGCAATCGCAAAACGGGAAGAGGGAGTGCGCTTTGCATCGTCAAAGGAGGCAGACACAATCAACAAATACACCTCGGCAATCAGAGCGCTTGAGACAGAGGCCAGTATTGCAGACGTGGTTGAAGTCTGCAAACGACTTTTAAGTTACCTGAGACCCATAAGCCCGCAAAAAGCAAAGGATATCGCACCTGTTTTTGACGACTTCATTAAACACCTTCTAAAAAAGTAAGCTATGGCCAGCCAGAAGATAACAACGCGCCAGGCAATTTCAGAGTGGGATAAGTATTATGAAAACTTTCTCGCGGCTGTAACTGCAGACGCAAACGAAACCCCCGATGCCAAGCAAAAACGTATAAAGGCGCTGGAGGGTGACTTCGAGGAGTGGAAAGTTTATTACTTCCCCCGTTACTGTTCGGCCCCGGCAGCTCCGTTTCACAAAAAGGCCAGCAAAAGGGCGCTTGCCAACCCGGAGTTGTACGAAACAAGGGCATGGTCAAGAGAGCTAGCCAAGGACGTAGTTTGTATGATGGAGACAATCTACCAGGCCCTTACCGGTATCAAAAAAAATATCCTGTTTATCTCAAATTCCCTGGATAAAGCTTCCGAGCTTCTGGAGCCCTACCGAATTGAGCTCACCAAAAATGAGCGCATTATTAACGACTACGGTATTCAGCAAATGCCTGGGTCATGGGCCTATGGCGATTTTACAACCACACAGGGTGTAAGTTTTCTTGCGGTTGGAGCTGACCAGTCACCGCGCGGATCACGCAGCGAAAACGTGCGCCCGGACAAAGTAATTGTTTCCGACATTGATACTGACGAAGACGTGCGTAACCCCGAAATAATTAAAAAGCGGTGGGAGTGGTTTGAAAAGGCCGTTTACCCTACTCGTGCGGTAGATAAGCCCTTTCAGGTAATGTTTCTGGGTAACTTGATAGCAAAGGACAGCTGTATAGCCAGGTCAATGGCAATGGCCGATTACGTGGACGTGGTTAACCTTGAAGATAAAAACGGAAATAGCTCCTGGCCGGAGAAAAATACGGCTGAGCACATTGCCAGGATAAAGTCAAAGGTGAGCGCCGCGGCCTATCAGGCAGAGTATATGAATAACCCGCTTACGGAGGGCTCAATTTTCAAGCAGGTAAACTGGGGTAAAATACCGGCACTTCAGAAGTTTAAGTTTCTCGTCACCTACGGCGACCCCGCACCATCTAACAGTAAAAATAAAAAGGGCTCTTATAAATGTGCCTGGCTAATGGGATACCTTGACGGAAAGTTTTACGTCATAAACGGGTTTCTTGATCACGTTACAAACTCCGATTTCGCACTTTGGTTTTACAACCTTAAAGACCTTGTAAATGACAGGTCAGTTGTCTACAACTATATTGAGAATAACTCCCTTCAGAACCCCTTTTATGAGCAGGTTTTTATACCAATTTTCGCCGCCCTCGCAAAGGAAAGGGGGCATATTGGTATAACGCCCGATACGCGCGATAAGCCTGATAAGTTTTCGCGTATAGAGGGCAATCTTGAGCCTCTTAACAGAACGGGGTGCCTTATTCTCAATGAGGAGCTAAAAGATAACCCGCATTTCGCGGAGCTGGCAAACCAGTTTTTACTTCTTTCACCGCAAATGTCCTATCCAGCAGACGGCCCCGATGCCGTAGAGGGTGGCGTTTGGATAATTAATAGCAAGAAAGCCCTTGAGTCAATGGACGCAATGCACTTTGGCAAAAGGCACACAAATAAAAAACGTTACTAATATGTGGATTACTAAACAAGATCTGGCCACACATCTTCGTACAGAGGTTATTGACGCTATCTCTCGCAACGATGAGGCAGTTGTCGCAGCTTCAATTGACTCTGCTATTGTCGAGGCGAAGGGATATCTTTCTGCTTACGATACCGATACCATATTTTCAACAGCTGAGGAGAACAGGCACGGTTTACTTCTGCTTTTTGTCAAGGACATAGCGGCTTATCACCTTATCTGTGTGGCAAACATTAACACGCAGCTGGAGCTACGCAAACAGCGCTACGAAAGAGCCGTTAAATGGCTTACCGACGTTAAGAATGCCGCGATTGCAGTAGACCTACCACTTAAAAAAGATGAAAGCGGTAACCTAGTGGAAAGCCGTGTAAAAATGGGAAGTAATAATAAACGCGTTCAACACTTTTAAGATATGGCAAAGAATACAAAGACACCGCCGGCACAGATTGTGGTAAATAACCTAGTAATAAAGGCGGCAAACAGGGCCACACTTGATATTTCCAACTGGAGAACAGCCCTCACCTCGGCCGAAAGAGGACGCCGTACACAGCTTTACGACCTTTACGATGACGTTCTTCTTGATAACGTTTTATCCGACGCGATTGAAAAGCGTATTGAGGCAATAACAAATGCCGATATCGTTTTTGCGAACGCAAAGGGGGAGAGCGTTCCGGAGCTTGACAAGCTTATAGACTCGTCCGAGTTTGAAACGCTATTAAAAGAGATCCTGGGCTCAAGGTTCTGGGGCTGCTCACTCATTCAGGTAGATTTTACCCCAGATAAGAAAATGTCTGTATGGCCGGTACCGCGAAAGCATATCCGCCCAAAAGATAAAATGATTGCCATTGAGCAAAACGATGAAAAGGGCTATCCCTTTGCCGACGACGACCGGTTTATTTTCGTAGGAAGTGAAGCGGGACTGGGGCTTATACTTCGGGCATGTCCATACGTTATCTATAAGCGCGGAGACTTTGGCGACTGGGCACAATTTGCGGAGGTATTCGGAATGCCGTTCCGAAAGGCAACCTACAACAGCCAGGACGAGCAAACGAGGCTTCTCCTTGAAAAGGCTATGGAGCAGTCCGGCTCTGCATCCTACGCGGTAATACCCAACGAGGCAAACTTTGATATTATTGAGTCTAAAACAAACGGCAACGGGCAGCTTTACAATCTCCTGAGAACCGCATGTAACGAGGAGATTCTGGTAGGTATTCTCGGCCAAACAATGACAACCATCAACGGCTCTTCACGAAGCCAGTCGGAGACCCACATGGACGTGCAGGAGAATAAGCATAAGTCAGACCGTCGATATGTTCAGAGAATACTTAACGAATACCTTATACCTCTTATGGAGAAGAGGGGTTTACCCGTGCAAGGCGGGTGGTTTTCGTTCCCGGAAAAGGGCGAGAGTATCTCGCTTAAGGAGCGCGCAACAATTGACCTGCAAATGGTCAATATTGTTGACATTCCCGCCGATTATTTTTACGATACCTACGGCTATCCAAAGCCAAAGGACTCTGATAAATCTGCAAATAAAAAAGTTAGCGAGGAGGAAAAGTCGCTGGCGCAGAGGTTTGCCGGTTTTTTCGTAAAAGCCCTCCGCGAGAGGGCAGACTAGAGGAGACAGTTGAGTCACTTTATTACGGGCACATTTGCGGTGAGGACTTTGTGGAACTGGCCGGCAAAAAAAGCGTATTTAAAGGGGTATCTCAGGAGGTCATTGATGCTGCCCTGAAGAATATTTTTGGTAAAAAAGTAGACCTAAAAAAGGGGGTTGAGCCAAACTTATATGTCGCAACACTTGCGGCCATAACCGACGCCATAGATGGCGGCTTCTCAGGCGTTGAGCTGGGGGAAGAGAATAAAAATTTCATTGACGAGCTTAAAGCAAGCGCGAAAGTATTTGCGGCGTTTAAAACTCACCGCCAGCAAAATGATATTGCACGCGAGCTGCTTGATGAAGCCGGAAAGTTGAAGCCCTTTAATAAATTTGTTGAGGATACCAAAGCGGTAATAGGTAAGTACAATAAGGTTTGGTTGCGAACAGAGTTTGATACTGCAGTTATACGCGCGCGCCAGGCGGCAAACTTTAAGAAATACCAGGAAGATTCAGACCTGTTCCCAAACCTCAAGTGGCTCCCGTCTACAAGCCCGCATCCGCGCGAGGTACATACAAAGTTTTACGGACTTGTGCTGCCGCAAACGGACGACTTCTGGAGGGCACATTATCCGGGTAATGACTGGAACTGTAAGTGCGGAATCACCAATACTGACCAGGAAGTTTCGCCAAGTATTCCAAAATCGGGGTACACACCGGCACCGGGGCTTGATGAAAATCCGGGTATTACGGGGGAGATATTTACCAAATCGCACCCATACGTTACCGAGGCATATCCGGGGGCGGCAAAGGCGGTTAAATCGGCTATAAAAGGGGACAAGGAATGACACCTGAAGAATTTTTCAAGAAGATTAAAAATAACCTTGGGGAGATAAAAAGGTTTATTGACCGTGACATGCCGCGTGTTGCCGGTAAGCTCGCGGTAGACCACTACAAAGATAGCTTCCGTAATCAGGGGTTTACGGATAAAACACTCGCCAAGTGGCAGCCCTCTAAAAGAACGCTTTATCCAGACCGCCACGCGTCCAGCCAGTACGGAACATTGCTGAGCGCAAGAAACGAGCTTATGGAGGCTATTACGTACCGTGCCGGACTTGGATTTACGATTATCCTCAACGATAAGGAGTATGCGGAGATACACAACGAGGGCGGGCCGGTAAATATAAACGTTACTGTTACGCCCAAAATGAGAAAGTTTGCCTGGGCAAAACACTTCAGCGCGGAGAAAGATTCGGAGGAAGCGGCAAAGTGGAAGGGTATGGCCCTTACTAAAAAGAGTATGCTTAACATTAAGTTTACAATGCCGCAAAGGCAGTTTATTGGAGAGTCTGAAAAGCTTAATACAAGGATTGCCGATAAGGTAGAAGAGAAAATTACTAACCTTTTAAACAACAATTAAACGGCCATGAAACGCATTTACGAAGGGGTTGCAAAACTTATACAAGATAACGTATTTGAGATTGCCTGGATTGACCAGGACACCGGGCAGCTGGAGTATTATACCTTAAGGCCCGGGCTAGACTTCCCCGCGGCGCTTATTGACGTATCGTACACAGATTGCCAAAACAATGGCGCCGGGCAAGAGCAGCGCTGTACCGTCGAAATAAACGTAAGACTGGTATTTGAGGTATGGAGCGAGGCCAACATGGCGGCTCCGGAGTCAGTAAGAGATTTGGCGCTGAGCTTTTATGATATTATTGACAAAGTTCGCCTCGCGTTGCACGCCCGGAAGATCGCAACGGGGGAGGTTCTTTACCGCACCTCGGTACGCCCGGAGAGGCGAGAGGATGGTTTAAAGGTATTCAATATGTCGTTCAGATGTAAGACTACTGAAAAATAAAAAAGAGCCCCACATCGGGGCTCTTTCAATTAAAGCTTTATTCTACGTTTACGGATTAGCTTCTCCGTAAACGTCCCAGTCCTCGGCAAGCAGGTCAATAATGGTAGGGCTGTATGCGGTTACCATGTTGCCCTGTTGTACAAGCGCAATTTGGTTTGAGTAGTCAATCCCGCTAATTGGGGAATCTACAGCATTTATGCGGCGTTCAAATTCGCACTTTACACTATGCGGGAGAGACGTCATAACTGGCACAATCACTTTATCCACAAGAGTAGGAACCTGGCGAAAAATAAACATATCTTCGTCCCACCCTTCCCTTTTTACCATTAGCCCATTCTTAAGGGCTTGTACTGCTGATCCTATGTCCATGATTTAGATTGATTGGGTTTTATAATGCCCGCCCAGGGCGAATTAAGTTAAAATAGTTTTAATTGATTTTCACTCTTTGTCTCTTTTGGCGGCTCAACTTTGGTATACTTAAGGAAAGACCGGTAGCCGATGCCCCACTGCGGGTAGACGAAATGCCGCCACACCGACTTGAGACACTTTGCCTGATTCTCCTTCTCGTAGTTTTGCTCTACTATCCGTTGAATCATACGGGCTCTAATAAAATATCCTTTCTTATTGTATGCCATCCGAGTTTTATTACTACATTTGCAAAGGCCCGCCAGCCATTGCCTTGAGTCTATTTGCTCGGGGCTTTTTTTATTATTCCAGGAGAAGATCCTTCGACTCGTTTTCCCTTTGCTTTTTGGGGGCACCAACAGCAGAAATTTTAAGTTTGTCCCGGCTGAAGTATGCTGTAGTATTACCGCAGCACCTTTTGGCCTTAAGGCCGCTCCCACATCTGCAGAGTGCATTTCTGCCAAGCTTTTGCGCTTTTAGCCCCGTAAACCCGTTTTCGGGGCTAATAACCTTTACCTTTCGCTCGTTCATGGCTTGCACCTTACGCCTCAGTTATTCCAAGCGGGAGGCTTACCCAGGCTCCCTCGTCATTTTTATACTCGGCCTTAATATAAGACTTGGACTCAACGGGCTTGTACGCGTTTTTAATAATCGCAACTCCCTCCAGGAAACGGTCATTCCGGGACTGCTCTGCAAGCTGCTGGAGCTGCAGAACCCGTGACGCCTTGAGCATGCCCTTCTGATCACGCGAGAGCAATCTTAAGATGCCGGCAACCAGCAGCTTTGAATTTTCGTCCTGTGCGAGGGATGCAATATACTCCTTCACGATCTGAATGCCCGTTTCTACAGTGTCATCGTATGCGTCGTTCACGTTGACTCCAAGGGTAATTCTGTACTTCCCGGAATCGTCGGTAAAGGTGTGGCTGCGTTGCTCAAGTTTAATTCCGTACAGTTCCCCTTTAAGTGCAATTGATGCGGCAAACATTTCTCGAATACTGGCCTTTACCTCCGCGAGTTTTTTGGAAGATTCCTCCAGTATGGGAAATGCGGTTCGTACGTTTTCACTTACCGAAGCCTTATAGGCTATCGCGTCGTTCTCCTTTTTTTGTTTTTCTGCTGCCTCTTGCTCCTGCAGCTGCTCCATAAGCGCCTTGCGCTCTTCCGGCTTTAAGTTTTTAATGTCCATATCTGAAGTGTTTTTAAATTGTGAATTAACATCGTTTAAAAGGTTATTAAATCTATGCCCCAGCTTGAGGGCATTGGCCACCATTGATAGTACCGTTTCCCTGAAGTAACCATCGCGCTAGTCTCTCCGGTCTCCCGGGGCACAGGGTATTGAAAAGCACATGTCGCTTATCTCCGCTCGTGTGTGATCGTATAGCTTACAATGGTAACAGGTTGGCCCGGTAGGCTTATGGACGAACCTTAATGTCATGCCATTGTACCTTATGGTATTTTGGCTCTTTGAAATTTTTAAGTTTTCCATAGCAATTCTATTTACCCTGAAGCCTGAAAAACTCACTCGTTAAAATTTCCTCGCAGTCAGCGGGGGGTAAATAATCGCCCGCGGCCTTTTCGGAGACATGGAACAAAAAGTTTTCCTCCAGTGCTTCCCAAACAATACCTATATGGCTAAATTGCCATTTTGGCTTATAACCGACGCATTCGTTAAGCTCCCAGGGCGCAACGAGCGGAAGTCCCTTAATGGCATTTCCAAGAGCCCGTCCCTGGCCTACGTTACGACGTGGAAAGTATTCTTTGTGGGCCACCTCTCTAAGATAGTCTGGAACGTTTGAGCCATCCGAAAAAATAAGTGCGGAAATTCCCCCGGAAATCGCTCCTTTAGCTCCTCTCCATTGGTCGGCTCCAACTACCTCAACAATCTTTCTTGCCTCAGCCTCGCAGGCCATAACTTTGGCCAATACCTCGGCAATTTTTTTGCCTGTCTCGCTTGTTTTTAATGTCTTGTAATACATTGCTTTATTATTTAAGTGTGAATAATGATTATCGAATATGCTCAACCACTCCGTTGGCATCTGGCTTACCCCACTTGCGGGATTTGTTTATTTCGTGTTTAGACCTGCAGGCGCTTATAATTATGTCAACGCCAAACCCCATGTGAGCTGCGATGTCCAGGAGTAAAAGTTGGCAATCTGCAATCTCCTCGGTTAAGCGGCAGAAATTTTCTTCGGTAGGATCCTGCAGGCAATTTACTGTTGCCTCCGTAAGCTCGCGGGACTCCTTTTGCAAATGGTGGGAAAGGGGAATACTTCGCGTTGCGGAGAAGTTCCCGGAGTCAAACGTATTATCTGACCACTGGCGCTGAGCGTCCATTAGCTTTTGAAAGTTTTTAAGTTCGTTACTCATTTTCAAGGGTTGTTACATATTTAATAATATCGTCCCACGATGGAAGGCCACAGGCGTTATGATCGTCAATATATACGTCTGCGTACACCTTGCGGGAGTTATCGCCGTATTTAGCCGCATTTTGCGGTTCCTGGTCATTTACCCGGGAGAACTGAAAGCCCTCTTCCACAAGCCAGTTTATTGCCTGAAGTAAAAGGTCTCCGTTGCGGCAAGTCCAAATAATAATATAGTGGCCCTTTTGTCTTAGTGTGGCAAGAGCCGCTCTGGCCTCCTGGCTTGGCACTCCTATTTGCGGATATGTGCCATGGTGTAAAATACCGTCAAAATCAACTGCTATTATCATTACTTGTTATATTGGTGAACGTTTGTTGTTCTTACTCCCCGCGGCGAAGGCTCGCCCTTGTAAAAGCTGCCGTCCAACTTTGCCTGCGAAACGGTTATCTTATATCTGATTTGGTTAAGCTCTCGCCAGGTGTCCTCGTTATGGTTACCGGAGAGGAGTTTTTTTTCAATCTCTGATTCCTGCTCCAGCAGCCCCTGCAACTTCTTTTTTTCCGCGGTATAGTCCGCCTTGTTTTGAACGTCGGTTCGCTTCATAGATTCGTTAATTATTAATTTATTAAGAGCGCTTCGAGGTGTATTAAAGCTTGGACGCCTCATCCTTAACCTCCTTTAGGGTTTTACCCAGCTCCCTAACCTTTTGGGCGGTATAGGGGCTGTTTTGGTCCTCCAACACACCGCCCATTGTAATAACGTCCTTTACAGCCGCAACGGGCAACTCTACTATGTTAAAACCCGTTTTGATAATTTTACCCAGTAATCCCATAATTATAATTTAGTTTTGGTTTTTAATCGGTTGCCTTTTGAATTGCGGCTTTTGCCTCGGCAAGAAGTTGGCTTAGCGCAATAAATTCATCTTTATATTCTTCCGATACGCCGATGATTGGCTCTGGGGGGAGAATCAAATATTTATGTTCAACAAGACGACTACACACTTTAAACATTTCATGTGCCGCCGATTCAAGCTTAAGTTTTTTTTCTTCGTCGCCACTGCAATCTCCGTAATCGCCATTTCTCTCTAGCCCATCTATGTACGAGGCTCGATACTCCCCAAGGTACTCGCCCGAGCTTCTAAATACTTTTTTTGCATAATCAACATGGCCGTTCATACGGTATATAGAGCCGGAGATTAATAATATATCTCCTTTGCGTATAAGGTTTTCTCCTATACAAAAGTCTGCTTTTGCTATTTGTTTTCTTAAGCCCATCTTACTGTTGTTTACGGGTGAATGTATTTTGAAGGTATTTCCAGCTCAAAACTTCCAGGGTAAATAAAGTTTTAAATTCCGCATGAGACCACTGCCAACCCTGGGCAATCTCCTTATTTTCTATTCGCCTAATATTGTGAAGACTAGTTTTTCCGTTACCCCGCTTGCATAAGGCCTGGACAATAACACCAATCGCCGGGAGAGAAATATCCTGTAGCTCTTTTAGCTCCTCTCTGTAGGTGGCAAGAGTGCGCCTCATTTGATTTGTATCAGCCACAACGGCGGCGAAGGTTGAACGCTTCTTATTATGATCTTTCCGCAGCCATTCGTCACGCTTTTGAATTAGAAGCTCAATTGCCGATATCTCCTCGGCCTTTACTTTAACCTGTTTTTCAAGTGGTAAACTGCTTGTTTCCACTACTATCATTTTTCCCATGGTAATTAATTTAAGTTATGATCATGTTTAATTTGCTGAAGTGCCCTCTCAAGGTTAAGAGCCAGGAGCGATTGCTCTTCAAGTTCAATGTTTACGCTTACCCTGTTTTTCCTTACAAAGGTGTTGTAAATCTCCTCAAGGCGGGACACAGATATCTTGTTGAAGTTTCCGCAATTTGCCGCTCTGCAGGCGACACCTTTTGCGTAGGTAGTTTTTGCCCTGGTATCTTCAAAATAAACGCCGTTCCTGTCGAGCCAATTGCAGATTGACGCAATAACACGTTTACGCCAGATGTCACTCTCCGGATCATACTTCGATTTTGACTGCGGGCTCTGAAAACTTTCGAGCTTCATTTCGTAAATCATCCTCTCGTAGCACTCCGGGTATTTGTCGTACAGTTCGCTCAGGGAGGAGGTACGGCCGTTTGAGTAGTGCGATACAACTCCGCTCTTAATTTCCTCCTTGTATGCCGGATTATACCCCGCCGTTTGGCGAAGTAGCGTCCAGAACTTACCGTGTGTTTTATTTTTTGTTTCCATTATTATTTCTCCTGTTGCTTTTCGCCCCAATAGCGTGAGGCTCCTTCATTCCAAATTGTTATATAGTTACTCTCGCCATTATTTTCTGAGTAGCGGGAGTTGACAAAGGCGCGGTACCCCTCTACTCGAATTTTAACCATAGCATCGTAACGGATTTTGTTGGCCACCCGCCCGTCCGGAAGTTTTCCCTCAGCGTGCGATACGAATATGAATAGCTTGTGCGGGAAACGGCGTTTTAGGTCTTTATACTCCTTGTAAGTTATGTCCGCGTACTGAACGGAATCGGTAACAATGATGCGTGGTGACTTTTTCTTACTAAGCCGTTCAATAAGCTCCTCCGTTGACTCCCCTTCAACGATTGCAAACCTCTTAACCTCGTCCATTTTGTTACGCTTAAGGGCTATTTGCATCGACCTTCCAACACCCTCCTCAAGGCTGTTCAAAAGAACCGGTTCAAAGCCGCATAGGTATTTACAGAGCTGAAGCATAAAAGAAGTTTTACCGTTAAATGACTGCCCCCACATTATCCAGCTGCCACCCACCTCCGGGTTACCGATTGCCGTTTTCCAGTTGCCCGAAAACTCAAGAGTATTTTTTTTGGCTGAAAGAACCTGGCTGGCGGAAAGAGCTTTTGCCATTCTACATGTTTTTTATAGCGTGAATTTTCCTGCGAACGCGGCGTAGGTCGTACTCCGAGTCCTCAATTACATCTTTAATTTGTTGTTTCTCGGTTATTCCGTTGGCTATACACACCTCGGTGATATCACGTGAGCCAACGCCCTGGAGCGGTATAAATCTGCGGCCAATACGACTAAAAATCTCTTTGTAGCCCTTGCGATTGCACTTTAAGCCCTTTTTAATTCGCTTTTCAAGGTGATCTGTTGCGCAAAGGATTATTCCGCAGCGATCCTCCAGCTGGTTGTATATGGTTATGAAAAAGTAAAGTACCTGGTCAGAAAGTTTGTCGGCCTCGTCAATGATAATAAGGGGCTTATCCATGACCTTTAAACCGCGCACTATCTCTGCCATCATTTCGTTAACGTTATAGCCGGAGTAATCCCTACCCATTGCGGAGAGGAGCTCCTGCATAAACGCTTTCCTGTTCCAGTACTCCGCGCAGCAAAGTGTGAAAACCCTCTTGTGCGTAGATGCGTAGTTACGAATTGCCAGGCTTTTTCCGGACCCGGCTTCGCCTACAATGGCCAGTACGTTTGAGAACTTCTGAGCATCGCTAAGCATGATGTTCATGAGCTGAAAGTCTCTTGTTTCAACAACTGCCCAGGTGTCTGCAGAGTAGCCGATTTGTGAGGCAATATTGCGCCACATTTCGTCTGCAATCATGTCCCAGTCTCCGGTTAAAATCTTTGATACAACCGCGCTGCTGGCACCCTTAAGCGAATTTGCCGCTTTGTTTTGTGAGCCCTTGTGCTCGCAATAGTCTGCGAGTGCCTCTCTGATTTGTTTTTTCTCTGAATCCTTCATATTTTTGTATTGCTTTATTATTAATTGGCTCGGCCGGACTTGCTCCGCCGGGCTTTTTTATTACATTGATTTGCGGGCGTATTCGTAGGCGTCGAATGTATCCGACTCAGTTATGCCCACCATAACTTTATTGCTGGCCGCCTTTTGAATTGAGCCTATTTCAGCGAGAACCTTCTCCCTCTTTGCGGCTCTCTTTGATGCCTTGCTTGTTTGGATACCCATAATGGCCGGCGACTTCATGTTGTAGTCCTCTGCGCTTGTACCGGCGGCCTTTTGCATTGCGGTCATTCTCGCGTACCTGTCAAGGCGGGCCTTTTTGTTTGCCAGCTCAATATCCTTGATGTATTTTGCCTCCCACTCTTCCTGCTCTTGCTTGCCTCTATGGATAGCCACCTTTGTAGATGCTGCCGTTGAGAACCTTAAGCCTGCAGACGTCTTTTCGTATAGAAATACTACTGACATATCTGCGGGGTCGAACTTAACGACGAACTTTTTATCAATATTTTGCTGAAGCCAGTCAAGATCCGGAAGGTTGTCTGAGTTGTTTACCACATAGTCATACTTTAAATTCTTTTCGCGGAATGAAATTCCCCAGGCGGTGCAAACAGCCTCTTTCTCCCTGGTCACATAGAACAAATCAACGATATCCCACAGCTCAACCTTATGGGCCTCCGGATTAGTGGACGCCTGGTACATTTCAATGCGTGAAATACCGGTTTTATGGTGCGGCATATTGTTCCACTCCTCTCTGCGGGCCTTGTACGCCTCTCTTATTTCACTTTCGGTTGGAAGGTCTTGCTTGTTTGCCAGGATAAATTCCATGTTCGCGCGGCTTTCGTCTGCCTTTGCGGTAATGTTCTGGCCGGAAAAGAACCAATCTTTTTTAAGAATTTGCTGCTGAAAGCGCCCAAACGCAGACTCAATGGTTTTTGATCTACCATTATACGGGGCAGTTTTAATTGCCAGGTGCGCCAGCTTGCGTAAAAAATCGCTGTTTTCGAGTTTTTTGTGGCCGCCCTGGTTGTCATAGGTGATTTGGTACGGACGATATTTTGAGAAGTTAAATGCCATTTTATAGGCCATAAATTGCGCCTCAAAGTCCTCCGACTTGCTAATGTGATATCCCAGAAATACCTCCGAATATGCGTCCATCACCTCGTACACTTGAAGCGTGCCTATCTGGCGGCGGCCCTCGGAGTCTAAAAACTGATAATAGTAGTTTAGCTTGGTTCCGTCACTGTACCACAGCGAGTCGCGGTAAGTTGGCATATGAGTCTTATGGATATATGAGTACTTTTCCTTTGACTTAAGCTCGCCGTAGCGATGTGCATACCATAGCTGAGTAATTTCGGGCGAGTACAGGAAGTTGTACATTGTTTTATCGGTTTTGATTTTTGCCCAGCCGGTCATTTCCTCGGCCTTCTCGTTATACTCACGGAACAGCTGATTTACCGACGCTACCTTATTAACGTTATCACACCAACGTGTGAGTATCCATATTTTTGCCTGCTCCGGTATCTTCTCGGTGTTTTTATTGCAGAATTTGCCACTAATTAGAGACGAATAGCCACCTTTTTCAAACTCCTCAAGCTTCCACTTCAGGCGGCGGTGATTATTTGGCAGAGAATGCTTAATTGGATCATCCCCGTAGGCAGATGCGTTTACAGCTGCAGATATTTGCGGCCACATTCCTTTTGTGATACCGCCGAGAGCCTTAACGAATGCAGTCCGGTCGTTAACAAGTACCTTTATCGCCTTTAACATTGAGGCGTTTGCGGTGTACTCTTCAATTTTATCTGCGGGGAGATGATCCCCGGAGATAAGTAGGTGCTGCGAGTAAAATTTTCTTGCCTCCTGGTCAACTTGATAAACGCCCTTAATGGTATACTTTGCCGACGCGTGCTCAAGCTCCCCGTATCTTTCCCTTACCATTGCGAGTATTCGCGAGGGCAGGCTTTTAACCTCTACCAGCGCGGGAGTTTGAAAACTTGCGCGTCTTACCCTGTTTATTTGCTTACGTGAGCTATACTTTTTATATGCCGGGTAGGACATAATGCCATCTGTCAACTCGTCGACAGAAATGCATAGCGTGTTATTATAGTATTCCATAATATTTAAGTTAAGCCGATTTAACGCCTCCCCTGTTGAGGGCCGCTGCACGAATTTTAATAGACAGAATGCTATTTGTTTTACCGGCTAAAGCCTCACGAATAGTGACATGACTGCACTTGAAGAGCTGCGCAAGCCTCTTTTTTTCGCCGTGATCAACAATGATTTTTTGCATTTTTATTGATATTTAAAAATTATTCTATCTTTGAAGTAACTTTCGATATTGAAAGTCGATGCAATATTATAGACTAATTTCTATTTTTCCAAATAAAAAATGGACTATTTTCTATCAAAATAATGAAAGCCATTGAGAGACTAAGTGTTTACCTTGAATATAAGGGCATTAAGCCGGCCGCATTTGAGCGTCTGGCGGGCATCTCAAATGGTTATATAGGTAAAGCCCTGGCCCGAAATGCCGATATTGGGGAGTCAATTTTACATTTGGTGTTAGAATATTGTCGTGATTTAAGCCCGGAATGGTTTGTTTTTGGGAGGGGAGAGATGATAATAAGCGACAATAGTCTATCCAAAGGGCATGCAAAAGCAAATCTGCCACAGGTAGAAAAGGGAGTGCCCCTAATCCCGTTCTCGGCGTTTGCCGGAAACGGACTTAAAACTTTTGATGACCTGACTATTGAGCATTATTATATTATACCCGAGTTTAAGAACGCCGACTTTATTATTCGCGTAAAGGGTAACAGTATGTTTCCAAAATACAGCTCGGGCGACTTGGTTGCCTGCAGGATTGTTTCGGAAACCCTGTTTTTTCAATGGAATAGTATTTACGCTATACACACCCGCAGCCAGGGAGTATTTATAAAGCGAGTTAAAAAGTCACAAAAGCCGGATCACATATTGCTTGTATCAGACAACGCCGATTATGAGCCTTTTGATGTTCCGCTATCGGACATTTTGACAACTGCAAAGGTTTTAGGTGCTATAATTCTTGAATAATCTAAATATGAGAAAGTTTATGTTTGTACTTGTCGCCATGGCGGCAATTTCGTGCTCACCAAAATTGTCTGAGCGCATGGTTACTACGGTCTTTTTTGACTACAGTAAAGCCGCAGCCGGCGGAATATTTCTCTCTCCCGACTCTTACCAGGGCAAGTACACTCCCATAGGCGATTTGTCAATTACTGTCATTCCGGGAGTTGAGCAGGCAACCGCTAAGCCTTATTATGACTATCTGAACCAACAGTACGCAAAATATGGAACTACCTCAATAGTGGAGGAGGAGATGAACCCGGATATGCTTTCAAAAATTATTACGGATGAAGTCAAAAAACGCGGAGGCGATGGCTATGTAAACTTTAAGGTTAGTCTTGAATCGGTTTATAACTCTAGCCTCGGGCGAAATTCAACCCGCTATTTTATCACCGGATTTGTCATAAAACGTGAGGAAAAATAAATTCTCCGCACTTTTTTAAGCCACACATACCTATATTATATTAAAGAGCAGCGCCTTAACGCTGTTTTTTTTATTCATATTGGGGTAATAAGGGGGGGTCTATCCGCATAAAAGTGGCATTTTTGGCCTTATTTTGGGAAGTATGTGGGGTGTTATTGCCTGTTTTTTTCCTTGATTTGTCCCCCCATCTGTCCCCCCATCTGTCTCCCTTACCTGCAATTTTGAGAAATTTACCGCACTATTTAAACACCGGTTAACCGGTATTGAAATGGCATTAAAAAAGCCGCTATTTAGCGGCCTGCGAGCGTTCAAAACGCTTGATTTAACAAACTATACGTGCGATTTAATATTTAGGGCTTAAACGGCCCAAGTAATTAAATTTATGCTTATTTTTGAGGGCAAAATTTTGGAGGCAATTAAACGAAAAGTAAACCTGAATTAAATAAAATTGCACATTTCGTTTATACTGCAAAGTTTTACAAATGCTTGTAACTATCTATTAATTAAAGTAGTATTAAGCAAATCCAAATTAATCAACGTGTACATTTCGTTTTACCCCCCTTAAAACAGGTGAAATTAGCCTGGGCGGAGGTGGCTTCAACTCCGCAGTCGCAGAGCTAAACATAAGAGACCATAATGAGGAGAGAGGTATCTCCTACTCTGTCTCGGGAATGTACAAGATGTCATCAAAGGCAGATCTCAGAGGTGCAAAAGGAGACTACAACTGGTCAGAAGAGATGGAGAACTTTGAAGATGACATCTCCCTTTCAGCAAATTTCAGTATTAAGAACTTTAGCGCAGGCATCTACTATCAGAACAAGAAGTCCTCTATGACCACCTATAACAGATCTGCAGAGGATAAGTATCTTGACAGAAATACAATGTGGAACATAGACTTTATTAACGGTTTTGCTAGGTATTCGTCAAATTCCAACGGTAAAGTTAACTTCAGTTCAACCCTATACTACAGAAACTCCACAGTAAGACCAAACACCATATACTACATTATCAAAGATACTGACACCACAAACGGATATCAGGTTGGCTATTACAGGCCTAACCAGCTTATTGGGATAGATAATCAAATTCACTACTCGCCCTTTAAGAGGTTGATGATTACTGGAGGCATCACCGGAGAAATAGAGAGCCTCTCTGAGAATTTTTCTCAAACTATAAGCTCCTCAGTAAATGAGAAGCCCCCATATCCTCAGAAGCCAAACATGCTAAATAACAGATTATTGAGTTACTACCTTCAATTGAATCTTAAAATATTTGAACAACTCTCTTTTGTTGGCGGATTTCGCCATGACTTTTCCAGTTACTATGGTCAGGTATTCACTCCTAGGGCCGGACTTGTTCTAAACACAGGAGAATTCACCGCCAAACTTATGTATAACAATGCATTCCGGGCACCAAAGCCTTGGGACTACACTTATGGTTTAGGCAATCCCTCGCTAAAACCCGAAAGAATTCACTCATTAGAACTCTTTACCTCATACTCAATAGGTAAGAATCTCTCAATTGGAGGCTCTGTTTACAGGAATATAATAAACCAAAAGCTAACACAACAGGTTGACAATCATGGCGTAAGATGGATAAACGACAACAACCTTAACACCTTTGGATTTGAGCTCTATTTGAACTACTCTGCAAATAGGCTCTCACTCCATACAAACTATACATACAACAACTCATACGAATTTGAAGGGATTGCAATACCAGAGATCTCCAATAATGTGCTTAATGCCGTAATTGGATACAGTTTCACAAAACATATCAGAGCAAACATAAGGGCAAACTATATTGGAGGCAGAAACAACCCGTCAATTATACCCACTACCGGAGATAACAGGATTAAGGGGGCCATAATATTTAACGGTGCAATATCACTTGTTGATATTTATGGTTTTGATCTGCAGCTGAAAGTGAACAATTTTTTCAATAAAGAGTACTACCACCCTTCACACAGGTTTGACGGAAGGTACAGACAGCCACAGAGAAACATAATGCTGGTCCTTACATATAATCTCTTTAGGTAAAACTAAATTAGAATAGCATCCTGAATGGTCAGACAACTATTATATCTGAAAGAGAGAATGTTGCTGTTTTCAATAGCAATTTTAGCAATTTTATGCGCAAAATCTCTTGAAGGACAATCCAGGGAGCAGCTTCTTAAAGCAGGATTTGTAGAGAAGTTCACACATTTTGTTGAATGGCCGGAGAGATCTGAGAGGATAGAGTATCAGTTCCGGATTTCTGTCATTGGAGACAACAAACTTGCGGCAGCTTTATCTCAGATTTTCAGACAGGTCAAGGTGAGTGGAAAAAGCGTCGTAGTTGAGGAGAGTTCCTCAGAATTTGATTTAAGCGACAGTGAAATAGTCGTTATTTCAAAAAACGTTGGAGCAAACGAATTTGAGAAGATTATAAACAATACTTCCGGAAAATCAATTTTAACAATCAGTGAGAGAGGCGGCTATGGAGCCAGAGGCTCAATCATCAACCTGATTGTTATAAATGAGCTGATTAAATTTGAGATCAACAGATCTGCCCTTGAGAAATCCGGTCTTAAAATGAGCAGTCTGCTTATAAAATCGGGAATATTAATAGATTCAAATTAGTGGCAGAATGAGCAGATTAAAATTCATACAAAATTTATCTATAAAGAGTAAAATCATCCTTATAGTATTTATTGTTGTTCTGACAGCTCTCGCACTGGGGTTTGCCACAGTTGCAACCTGGGACCATAATAAAACAAAAAGGACAATGGAATCAAACCTGATTCTCAATGCAAAACTTATTGGAGATTACTGCGTTGTCCCTCTTTTCTTCAATGACAGAGAGCAGGCTACTGAGGCCATTTCCGGGCTGAAATTTGTTGAATCGGTAGAGGAGGCGTACCTGCTTGATAAAGAGGGGAAGGTCTTTGCAGTCTATCCTGACACAATGAAGATTAACTCTCCTGTCCAAATATATCCCGAATCCGGCATTGATAAAATCAAGGGATATTACCTTGTTTCAGAGAGTGTTGTTTTTAAGGGGGAGAGACTGGGGACCATACTTTTCAAGGCCAACACAAGAGAGCTTGCTATACAAAGCAGAAAGCTTACAATCACCCTTTCACTCCTCGCACTTGCACTGCTTTCAATCTCTCTGATACTTGTTATGAAGCTCCACAAATTTATCTCAACACCCATTCTTGACCTGGCAAATTTCACATCCGCAATCTCAAGAAGTCAGGACTTCAATGTTCAGCTTGACATGCACGGAAATGATGAGGTGGGATTTCTTTATGAGCAGTTTAACAATATGCTCGCTCAGATGTTAAGAAGAAAGAATGAGAGAGATATAGCAGAACAGGAGATAAAAGAGCTTAACGCAAGCCTTGAGAAGAAGGTAAAAGAGAGAACAGAGATGCTTGAGAGTGCAAACAAAGAGCTGGAGTCATTCTCATACTCTGTTTCGCACGATTTAAGGGCTCCTTTACGACACATCAACGGTTACCTTGAGCTGCTTACCAAAAAGTATGACTTGCAACTTGACGAAAAGGGGAGACACTATAGAAAAACAATATCAGAGGCGGCCACACAGATGGGGAGGCTTATTGATGATCTTCTCCATTTCTCCAGGACAGGAAGGATGGAGGTTAAGCCGGAGCCTGTTGATATGAGTAAGATAATAGCTGAAACAATTAGTATTCTGGAGAGCGAGACAAAGGACAGGGAGATAGAATGGCAAGTAGGCACGATGGTTAGTGTTACGGCAGACCTGACAATGATGAGACAGGTGTGGCTGAATCTTATTGGAAACGCTGTTAAATATACAAAAAAACGCAAACCTGCCATAATTGAAATAGGGTGCAGTATAAAGGGATCAGAAGTAACCTATTTCGTAAGAGATAACGGTGCAGGATTTGATATGAACTATGCACAGAAGCTTTTTGGTGTTTTCCAGCGTCTGCACTCAAATGAGGAGTTTGAGGGAACGGGAATAGGACTGGCTAGTGTCAGCAAAATAGTGGCCAAACATAACGGGAAAGTATGGGCAGAGGGCGAAGTTGATAAAGGTGCAACATTCTATTTTTCATTACCAATATTAAAAAAGGAGGTATAACAATGGTCGTGCTAAAAAAAATACTGCTTGCTGAGGACAATCCCAGAGATGCAGAACTTACACTAGAGGCATTTGAAGAGAGTCTGCTTGCGAACAGGGTCGTTGTTGTAAAAGATGGTGTAGAGACCCTTGAGTATCTTAGATGTGAAGGGCAATATGCTGACAGGGAGCCCGGCCTGCCCTCTGTGTTGCTTCTTGACATTAAGATGCCAAGAAAAGATGGAATTGAGGTACTGAGAGAGATAAGAGCAGATCCAAAGCTAAAACTCCTGCCGGTAGTGATGCTTACATCATCCAGAGAGGATAAGGACCTGCTTAACAGTTACTATCTGGGAGTTAACGCATATGTTGTAAAGCCGGTAAATTTCAGCGGCTTCATTGACGCAATCAAACAGTTTGGCATCTTTTGGGGCCTTGTAAATGAGTTGCCACCTGATGAGTCGCACAAAACAAACGAAATCTAGATGAGAATCAAATTATATGCACTGTTGCTTGAGGATGTCAAGAGAGACGCCGAGCTTCTGGAAGAGATTTTGTCCGAGAACGGATTTGATCCTGAATTGGTGAGAGTTGACAATAAAGAGGATTTTACCTCAAAACTCAAGAGAGGGAAGTTTGACATAATTTATGCCGACTATACCCTCCCCACCTTTAACGGAGAGTCTGCTCTGGAGATTGCACGACAGCTCTCTCCAAATGTTCCTTTCATATGTGTCTCCGGAACTATAGGAGAGGACAGAGCCGTAGAGCTTCTAAAGCTGGGGGCAACAGATTACGTATTGAAAGACAGAATGGAGCGTGTGCCAATGGCTACAAAACGGGCACTTGATGCCGTAGAGCAACTGAACAGGTTCAGAGAGACACAGATTGAATTGCAGACAAACAGAAGGCTACTGCAGTCAATAATCAACAATGCTTTAGACTGTATCTTCATTAAAGATATAGATGGTAAGTACCTCCTCTTCAACGAGGCAGCTGAGAGACTATTCTCTGTTTCAGAGAAAGAAATTATAGGTAAAGACGACTCATTCCTCTTTCCCGACCATATATTCAGAAGGCACAGGGAGCAGGATATTCAGGTTATTAACGGTGCAGTTCCCATTACTTTTGAAGAGATACTTACGACATCAGACGGGGTTGAGAGGACCTTCCACACAATAAAGTGCCCGATGTTTGACGACTTCGGAAACCCAACCGGTCTCTTTGGTATCGCAAGAGATATTACAGAGCGAAAAAAACTTGAGAGGATCCTTGTTGAGTCAAAAGAGAAGGCGGAGGAGAGCAACAGGCTTAAAACTGAGTTTCTCAACAACATCTCTCATGAGATAAGGACCCCTATGAACGCAATTGCGGGCTTCTCCGAGCTTCTTAAGCTGTCCGACTCCGACATAACTAAACAGAAGGAGTATATTGATATAATTACAGAAAATTGCTTCCACCTTCTGGACATAATCAATGATATAATAATAATTGCATCTCTTGCATCTAAACAGACCACTCTGAACTACTCAACATTTAGCATTAATGATGTAATTCATGAAATCTATGCGAAATTTGAGACCAACGCTAAGAACAAAAAGCTGGTATTTACCTTTGAGAGTTTGGAAAATGAGGAGGGCGACAAAGTATACTCAGATAAACTGAAGGTTACCCATATACTTTATTGCCTGGTTAACAATGCAATAAAATTCACCAGGGAGGGAGAGGTGAGATTCGGGTGTGTCAAAAAGGGAAGTGAATTTGAGTTTTTTGTATCAGATACAGGTATCGGGATTCCAAAGGAGAAACAGCATTTTATATTTGAACAGTTCAGGCAGGTTTCAAAGGCTGTATCTGACGAGTTTGGAGGTACCGGATTAGGGTTGACTATATCAAAAGAATATACTGAGATGCTTGGTGGCAGAATTTTTATTGAATCTGAGCTTGGAAAGGGGTCAAACTTCTATTTCACAATTCCGGCCGAGGGAACCCCCTAAAACTTCATGAGGCCTTATCCGGACCGGATAAAACCTCATTACTTAACCTAAACTTAAACTATGAAAAACTTCACTTAAGAAATATTCAAAACTTGTGCCAAAGTCTATTCAGCCACCCTAAGTTTTGCAAATTTTAATAAAAGTGTCTTCTGTCCCCCATCTTCAAAGGAGACTACTGCTCTCATATTAAGCACATCACCATCAAGAGACAAAATTTTTCCATAGCCAAATCTTTCGTGTTCAACTTTAATTCCTACTCGCAATTTTTCTACAGGGTCAGGTAAAAAGTTTTCACGGCGTGGGGGCGGCGGCGCCGTCCTGGACGGCGGCCCCACAGGGGCGGGAGGCACCGCTCTACCGGTGCCTCCGCCGCCCCCACGCGAGTAACCTGTACTCCTTCCGCCAATTGATCCAAATAGCGAGCCGCCATCACTCCTGACAGAGGACATAACACCCTCCTCATAGGGCCAGTTGAGAAACTTACGGTCAATCTCCTTCAAAAATCTGCTTGGCGGATAGTTCACCTGTTGCCCCCATCTGAATCTGGACTGAGCATAAGAGAGAGTCACAACCCTCATAGCCCTCGTAAGGGCCACATAGAAGAGACGCCTCTCCTCCTCAATCTCCTGCTCAGAACTTACACCTGTTACACTTGGAAAGAGGGTATCCTCCATACCTATTACATAGACATACGGAAACTCCAGCCCCTTTGCAGAGTGAACAGTCATAAGATTTACCTTATTATTGTCCTCCTTGCTGTCAGATCCCTCATCTATAGCACTCATAAGCGATATCTTCTCCAGAAACTCCTCAAGCCCAAGCCTGTATATTTCACCACTCTCCTCAGTCACCTCTCCCCCATTCAGTTCCTCCTCCATCTCCTTTATAGAGTTGAACAGCTCCTCCACATTCTCCAGACGAGCCTGCCCCTCAACAGAGGTATCGGTTCTCAGATACTCCATATAGCCTGATCTAAGCAAAATCTCCATTGTTATATCATAAGCCGTTGCCTCCTCAACCCTCTTCCCAACCTCAGTAATCAGCTGGACAAACGGCATCAGGCGGGCGGCGGCGGCAGACTTGATGCCCATGGCATCAAGGTCACCACTGTGAAGGGCCTCCCACATAGAGAGGGAGGCCGCCCCCGCCGCCGCCGCCAAATTCCCTATTGTAGTTGAGCCAATCCCCCTTACAGGCACATTCACAACCCTTCTTAAAGCCTCGTCATCCTTAGGGTTCATCAGCAATCTCATATAGGCAAGCACATCCTTAACCTCCTGCCTGTCATAAAACGAGTGTCCGCCGTAAATTCTGTAAGGAACAGAGCGTCTTCTCAATGCCTCCTCAACAACCCTGGACTGAGCATTCGTTCTGTAAAGAATCGCAAAATCTGAATACTGCCCCTTATCCGAGTAAAGCCTGCTCATTAGAGAGGAGACAACAGAGAAGGCCTCCTCCTGATCTGAGTAACCCCTTATCACCTCAATCTTCTCCCCGGTATCCGCCTCAGAGAAGCACTCCTTGTTAAGTCTGTTAGAATTTTTCGCAATTAGTGAATTTGCAGCATTTACAATAGTCTGCGTAGATCTGTAGTTCTGCTCCAGCTTAAACTGCTTCGCCTCAGGGTAATCCTTCAGAAAATTGAGAATATTCTCAATTCTGGCACCTCTGAACGCATATATACTCTGAGAGTCATCCCCCACAACGCAGAGGTTCCTGTGCACAGCAGAGAGCTTTTTAACAATCAGGTACTGAGCAAAATTAGTATCCTGATACTCATCTACCAGGACAAAACTAAACCTCTTCTGAAACCGGTCAAGAACATCCGGAAAATTTTTAAAGAGGATATTAGTATATACAAGGATATCGTCAAAATCCATTGCCCCGGCCATTTTGCATTTACGCTCATAAAGTTTGAAAATCTGCCCTATCTGAGGCTTTCTACTCCTGAGATCAGACTCCATGAGCTCTGCATTAGAGAGGTAGGCATCCGCAAGTACAAGGCTGTTCTTAGCCCTGGAAATTTTAGAGAGTACCTCATTCGGCTTATAAACCTTCTCATCCAGTCCAAGCTCTTTTACACATGCCCTAATTGCACTCCTTGAATCAGATGTGTCGTAAATTGTGAAGCTCTTTGGAAAACCCAGAAGCTCCGCCTCCTCCCTCAAAAAGCGGATAAAGACAGAGTGGAAAGTCCCCATCCAGAGGTAGCGGGCACTCTCCGCCCCCACCATCTGGGCTATCCTCTCCTTCATCTCCTTTGACGCCTTGTTTGTAAAGGTCAATGCAAGAACAGAACTGGCTTTATGCCCCTTATTCAATATGTTAGCTATTCTGCAGGTCAGCACCCTTGTCTTTCCCGACCCCGCCCCTGCAATAATCAATGATGGTCCTTCGAACTGCTCAACAGCTTGTCTTTGAGCACTATTCAGCCCCTCAACTATAGTGGAAAAATCTCTTTTCATTAATGGCAAAATTACAAATAATGTGTATCTTTGCCGCAAATTTTTTATCCCCAGAAAATGTCAAACAAAATACTTTTACGCAAAGGTTTAAACATTCCGCTAAAAGGGAGTGCTACGAACCAGATCGCAAGAAGCATCTCACCGGACATTTTAGCTGTCAAACCAACCGACTTCAGAGGACTAAACCCAAAGCTCCTGGTAAAGGAGGGGGACCCTGTTAAGGCCGGCACACCCATTATGGCAGACAAAAAGAGCCCGGAGATCCTTATCTGCTCACCTGCGAGCGGTACAGTGAAAGAGATTGTACGCGGAGAGAAACGCAAACTTCTGCAAATTCTTATTCAGACTGACAAACAACAGGAGTATGAGCACTCAAATGCCCCTGAGCTTCGCAAAAGCGGGACTCCACAGGAGATTAAGGCAAACCTGCTCTCTTCAGGGCTATGGGCACTCATTAAACAGAGACCATACGGAACAATTGCAGACCCTGCAAAAGAGCCCAAGGCCATCTTCATATCAGGTTTTGACTCAGCCCCCCTTGCGGCAGACATGGACTATGCAATGAGGAGCGAGTTTGACAATATGCAGGTAGGTGCCGACATTCTCTCAAAGCTCACAAAAGGAGGAGTTCACATAGGTCTGCACGCAGACACATTTGCCGGAAGCCCTATGCACAGACTGGAGAGAGTAAAAATACATGTATTTGACGGCCCCCATCCTGCAGGAAACGTCGGTATCCAGATACACCACATCAGCCCGATAAATAAAGGTGAGACAGTGTGGACACTTGACCTTTACACGCTGGCAGCAATAGGCCGACTCTTTAACAAAGGGCTGTTTGACCTGCGCAGAGTTATGGCAGTTGTCGGACCTAGAGTAAAAAATCCCGCCTATATTGAGACCCTGCCTGGTATCTCAATGAAGATGATTGCCGATATGGTCGACTCAGTTGCAGAGGTTAGATGCGGAGAGGATGTCGGAATCAGGTTTATCAGCGGAAACGTCCTCACAGGAGAGAACGTGGGAGCCGAGGGCTATACAGGAATTTTTCACAATACAATAACCCTTATTACAGAGGGGAGCTACAGAGAGATGTTCGGCTGGATCAAGCCTGTCAGAGGCAAAAAATTCAGCGTATCAAGATCATACTTCTCGTGGCTGATGCCCGGCAGAAAGTACAGCCTGGACACAAATCTCAACGGAGGCGAACGCGCCTTTGTTGTCACAGGAGCGTACGAGAAGGTTCTCCCTATGGACATTCTCCCTATGTACCTCTTCAAAGCCATTCTGGCAGAGGACATAGACAAAATGGAGCAACTTGGAATTTACGAAATCATTGAAGAGGATGTGGCCCTGTGCGAGTTTGTCTGCCCATCCAAAACAGATATTCAGGATATCGTAACAAGAGGCATCAGCATTATGATTAAAGAAATGTCTTAACAGAAAAGCGATGAAAGTTTTAAAGAAATTAGTAGATAATATAAAGCCCACATTCAGCAAGGGGGGAAAGCTCAGTTTTCTCCACTCTACATTTGACGCTTTTGAGACCTTCCTGTTTGTGCCGGACCATGTAACTAAGAAGGGAGTACACGTCAGAGACTCAATTGACCTGAAGAGAACCATGACAATGGTTATACTGGCCCTTATGCCGGCTCTCCTGTTTGGAATGTACAACACCGGATATCAGCACAATCTGGCAACAGGGGGAGACATGGCCTTCTGGGATATGTTTTTCTTTGGATTCCTGAAGGTGCTTCCACTTATCATTGTCTCATACGCCGTAGGGCTGGGTATAGAATTCATAGCTGCCCAGATTAGAGGTCACGAGGTCAACGAGGGTTATCTGGTGACAGGGATGCTTATTCCCCTTATCATGCCGGTTGACGTACCACTTTGGATACTGTCGCTGTCTGTAATCTTTGCGGTAATCGTAGGAAAAGAGGTCTTCGGCGGAACCGGTATGAACATCTGGAACCCGGCACTCCTGTCAAGGGCATTCGTATTCTTTGCATACCCTTCACAGATCTCCGGAGACAAAATCTGGATTGAGGGACTTTCCAAAGGAGAGGGCATTGTTGACGGCTTTTCCGGAGCCACACCTCTGGCAAATGCAGCTGCAGGGCAGGATATTCCATCATTTATGGATATGTTCATCGGTCTTATACCCGGCTCAATAGGAGAGACATCGGCTTTGGCAATCCTAATAGGAGCAGCGCTACTGCTACTGACAGGAATTGCCAGCTGGAAGATTATGATCTCAACATTTGCAGGGGGACTTCTTACCGGCCTACTGCTTAACCTGCTTGCACCGGAGGGATCATACATGGCTCTTCCGGCAGTTAACCACCTAGTAATGGGAGGATTCGCATTTGGAGCTGTATTCATGGCAACCGATCCTGTTACCGGTTCGCAGACAGAGAGAGGGAAATGGATTTACGGATTTCTTATAGGTGTTATGGCAATCCTTATCAGGGTCTTCAATCCGGGTTACCCGGAGGGGATGATGCTCGCCATACTCCTTCTGAATACATTCGCGCCATTTATAGACCACTTTGTGGTTCAGTCAAACATAAAACGCAGGCTCCGCAGGGCAGCCGTCAAATAATTGGGAGGATTACTGATGGATACAAACAACAATACATACACAGTGATATACGCTACCGTAATGGTGGTTATTGTGGCTGCACTCCTTGCACTAGCATCTTACCTGCTGAAAGACCGTCAGCAGAGAAATGTTCAGCTTGAGACAAAACAGCAGATACTAAAATCTGTAAAGCTTGGACTGGATGCAGACAGCCAGGCAGACAAAGCTGCATATATTGAGCAACTCTATGAGAAACACATTGTAGAGCAGGGCATCAACCCAGAGGATGAGAGCCTGAAAGTTTACATCTGCACAATGGATAACGGCGAGAAGATGTACATTGTACCGGTTCACGGGACAGGACTATGGGGTCCTGTTTGGGGATATGTTGCACTAAAATCAGATTTTAATACAATCTACGGTACAACTTATGACCACAAGAGTGAGACGCCCGGTCTTGGTGCCGAAATTTCCACAAACGAATTCAGCAAACAGTTTGAAGGGAAACAGATATTCAAAAACGGCAATTTTGAGTCAATCCTTGTCGTAAAGGGTGGAGCAGATCCAGCCTCAACAAACGAGGTAGATGCCATCTCAGGCGGTACCATAACCTCAAAAGCTGTTGAAGAGATGCTCAAAAAGAGCATTGCTCACTACCTTGAGTATTTCAAAGTAGCAGCAGCAAATGCAACCCCGGCAGAGAACACAGCAGCAGCAGACTCAACTGCACAGGCAGACTCAACTGCATTGCAAATACCAAACCCAGTAAACCAGTAAGCTATGGACAAAAAGATATTTATAGAACCATTGTTCAGAAACAACCCGGTAACCGTACTGGTATTGGGGATATGCTCAGCACTTGCGGTAACTGTAAAGCTTGAGCCGGCAATTGTGATGGCCCTCTCGGTAACCATTGTTACAGGATTCTCCGGATTCATAGTATCCCTGCTGAGAAACACCATCCCAAACAGAATCAGAATCATTGTACAGCTTGTAGTTGTGGCAATGCTCGTAATCCTGGTGGATCAGGTGCTTAAGGCCTTTGCATACGAAGTGAGCAAACAGCTCTCGGTGTTTGTCGGCCTTATCATTACAAACTGTATCATTATGGGCCGTATAGAGGCTTTTGCCCTTGGCAACAAACCTCTTCCATCTCTGGTTGACGGACTTGCAAACGGTCTAGGGTATGGAATTATTCTTATAATAATTGCCTTCTTCAGAGAGTTCTTTGGATCAGGAACCATCTACGGGATCCAGATTATCCCGACAGAGTGGTACATCAAAAACGGAGGATTCTACGAAAACAACGGCCTCTTTATCCTGCCTCCAATGGCTCTGATCATTGTTGGTCTGGTTATATGGGTACAGAGAAGCATACAAAAAGATTTACAGGAAAAATAATAACACATATCCACTATGCAAGATTTAGTAAGTTTATTCGTAAAGTCAATCTTTGTTGACAATATGGTATTTGCATATTTCCTTGGAATGTGTTCATACCTTGCAGTATCAAAAAACGTAAAGACGGCGATAGGCCTTGGAATAGCAGTAATATTCGTGCTCGGGGTAACCCTTCCCGTCAACTTCCTTCTCAATAAATATGTCCTTACACCCGCTGCTCTGAGCTGGCTGGGACCGGACTTTGCCGGACTTGATCTGAGCTTCCTCAGCTTCATCATATTTATTGCAGTTATAGCCTCCATCGTTCAACTGGTTGAGATGATAGTTGAGAAATACTCACCATCGCTCTATGCATCGCTTGGAATCTTTCTCCCCCTTATTGCAGTAAACTGCGCAATCCTTGGAGGTTCGCTCTTTATGCAGGAGAGAGGCTACGAGACCCTGGCAGAGGCAACAACATTTGCACTCGGCTCAGGCATCGGCTGGTTCCTGGCAATTGTCGCCCTTGCAGCCATAAGAGAGAAGCTGGCATACTCACAGGTGCCGGCACCTCTGCGCGGACTGGGAATCACATTCATAGTTGTAGGCCTTATGGGCATCGCATTTATGAGCTTTATGGGTATTAAACTCTAAGAGGAGGAGAATAAGATGAATATTACAATAATTATAATCGTTTCCATCATTGCCTTTCTCGTAGTGACGCTGGCCCTTGTGGCCCTCCTGCTCTACGCCAAGGCTAAACTGACACCTTCAGGCAAAGTGAAGGTAAATATCAACGACGGAGAGAAGGAGCTGGAGGTTTCACCCGGATCCTCACTGTTAAACACACTTAGTGCCGAGAAGATCTTCCTCCCATCTGCGTGTGGCGGCGGCGGAACCTGCGGTATGTGCAAATGTCGGGTTACTGAGGGTGGCGGAGAGATCCTTCCCACCGAGACCGGCTTCTTCACACGTAAACAGCAGCAGACTCAGTGGCGCCTCGGATGCCAGGTAAAGGTAAAAGAGGATATGAAGATTGAGATACCTGAAGAGGTACTCGGTATTAAAAAGTGGGAGTGCGAAGTTGTCAGCAACAACAACGTAGCCACCTTTATCAAAGAGTTTGTGGTTAAACTCCCGGAGGGAGAGCACCTCAAGTTCAAGTCCGGAGGATACATACAGATTGACATTCCTCCATGCGAAGTTGACTTTGCAAAGGACATTAATGTTCAGCCCGAGTACCATGAAGACTGGGACAAGATGAAGATCTGGGATCTCAAGATGAGCAACAAAGAGAATACATACCGCGCCTACTCAATGGCCAACCACCCTGCAGAGGGCAACATAGTGATGCTCAACATCCGTATCGCCACTCCACCTTGGGACAGGTCAAAAGGCACCTTTATGCCTGTAAATCCGGGAGTATGCTCATCCTACATCTTCTCCCGAAAACCGGGCGACAAGGTTATGGTTTCAGGTCCTTACGGAGAGTTCTTCATAAAAGAGACAAACAACGAAATTGTATTCGTAGGAGGAGGAGCAGGTATGGCACCGATGCGCTCACACATCTTCCACCTCTTCCACACAGAGAAGACCACACGCAAAGTGAGCTTCTGGTACGGGGCACGCTCCCTGAGAGAGGTATTCTACGAAGAGGATTTCCGCGCCATAGAAAAGGAGTTCCCCAACTTCAAGTTTAACATCGCCCTCAGCGAACCAAAACCTGAAGACAACTGGACCGGCTACACCGGCTTCATCCACCAGGTACTACTTGACAACTACCTGAGCAAACATGACTCACCGGAAGACATCGAGTACTACCTCTGCGGACCTCCAATGATGAACAGCGCCGTAACCAACATGCTCGACAACCTCGGCGTACCAGAAGAGAACGTCGCCTTCGACGACTTCGGAGGCTAGCCAAAAATCAACGCCGTGATTTGTGGTAAGTAATTTACAAACAGTGGTTTAACACAATTCAACCTGTGACACTTTGCCACATTTTTTGGCAAATAATTGATTAACAGTACTTTTGCATTACCATTTTCTAACCCCACGAAGGGCCAGCCGGCAAAAGGGCAGGCCCTTCTTTTTTTGTGGTAAGGGCTTGTCCCTTCGCCATATTCACAACCCTCAGTCATATTCACAGCCCTCAGCCATATTCACAGGCCTCAGCCAGTTTTGAGTGGTGCTTCGCCCTTTTTCTCGGACTAACGTCCGGATTTAGATGGTGCTTCGCAGTTCACACGGCCTGCGGCCGGAATAAAGTGGTGCTTCGCCGTGTTTAGCCATTCGGCAGTATGCACTTCTTGAAGGGCTTGCCACCCCTCCTTGTACAATTAACAGTTTTACAGATAATTAACTTTTGCAAAATCTCAAAAAAAGCAAAAACCCTAAAATTCAAATAGCTTTATATCAGCATGATGTACAGCGAAGGGTGGCAACCGCACCTCAAAAAACACTCAACTATATAATCTATTTAGGTATCAATCAGAAAAATGCACAGCAAACGGTGGCAAGCTCACCTTTATTTTTATCGCGCATTATAAGATTAATGTACTTTTATTCAAACAGATGTACAGCTAAGTACGTCAAGCTTTTCTTATACGTAACGAGGTTGGAAGAAGATTATTTGCCCTGGTTCCAATATTCTTAACAAAACCCAAGCCCAAACCACCGTATGTCACCCTCAAATAGCCAAGTGGAGAATCCGGTAAAGAAAGCGTTTCTCGCAAGAGATACTTGATCGCATCACCCTTTGAGAGTTCAACAGATGGCCATTCACCGGCATACTTACTTAACAATGCCATATAATATTCTGGTTGTCTGCAACTTAAAGGTATGTTTTCATTATGATGAAGAGATCTGGTATGTGGTCTTGAATTATTTTGAGATTGAGATTTTGAATACTTATTTGATCGCGATTGTGATAATAATCTTGAGTGTGCTATTGAAGATAATGCTGAGGCTGATGTGTGTGATGAGAGTGATGAGAGTGAAGAAGAAGAAGATGATGATGATGATGATGATGATGATGATGATGACGAATCAGATAAATTTAAGGTTGAATCTGATAACTCTGTTGAATCTGATAACTCAGTTGAATCTGCTGACGCTAATAACTCCTCTGGTTTTTGTAGCAACGCAATGAATATACCCTCTCCTCTGACTAAGCCAGGATGGAGTCGTAGCGAGCCCCCGATAGAGACAAGAATATCGCTTGTGGCAGGGTAAGTAGCAGGATTGGTGGCAGGGTAAGTAGTAGGGTAAGTAGTAGAATCAGCGGTAGGGGCAGTAGCAGGATTAGTGGCAGGGGCAGTAGCAGGATCAGCGGTAGGGTCAGTGGCAGGATAAGTGGCAGGGTAAGTAGAAGGGTAAGTAGCAGGGTAAGTAGCAGGGTAAGTAGTAGGGTAAGTAGAAGGATTAGTGGCAGGGTAAGTAGCAGGATCAGCGGTAGGGTCAGTGGCAGGACAAGTGGCTTTAAGATAGGGTAAGAGGTTGAGTTGCCGGGCACCCAGATGGTGGACGAACCACTCTATGTTTTCCTCGTTTTCGTGGCGGTTCATTGTGCATGTTGAGTATGCGAGGTGGCCGCCGGGTTTGAGAGCAGGCCAGATATCTTTAACTATTTTACGCTGACGCTGAGCGCACTCTTCAACCGCTCTGGGGCTCCATTCTGATATTGCGCCGGGGTCTTTTCTGAACATCCCCTCTCCGGAACAGGGGGCATCAACAAGGATGAAGTCATACTCCTCGCCTCTTTGGGCAAAGGCCGATGGGTCCAGGCTGGTCACATTTACGCGGGGATCACCCCATTTGGTGATGTTGTCGCGGAGGGTTGCGGCGCGAGAGCGGATGAGCTCGTTGGCAGTCAGGCTGGCAGAAGTGCCGACTGTAATGCTTGCCGACGTACGGGCTGGCAAGGTGGCCGAAGTCCCGACCCTCAGGCCGGCAGACGATCCACCTCTGAGCATTGTCGCTAGATGAGTGCTCTTGCCACCAGGAGCCGCGCACAAATCAAGAACTCTGTCGGCCTTAGAAACTATCGGCCTCAATATCTCAATTATCATTGAACTTGGCTCCTGAACATAATAGGCACCGGCATGAAATGCAGGGTCCAGAGTAAAATTAGGTCTTGACTTAAGATAAATTCCATCCGGGCACCAGGGAACTTTTTCTGGCTCAGCCACATCTGACCTCTCTCCCCTGTCCGAAAAATGAGGCTTCAGAATCTCCCAAATCTTTTCAGCAAGCGGAAATTTCTCAGCAAGCGGAGGTTTTTTGATAACCGAAAGCATCTCATTAACGGGAGGTTTATCAGCAACCGGAGGCTTTTCAGCAACCGGAGGCTTCTCAGCAACCGGAGGCTTTTCAGCAACCGGAAAAGCTTCACCAGAAGGCCATTTAGCAGGATTGATTCTTACAGACAGAGCAGGAGGTGTGTTTTTAATAGCATTAACTATCACTTCAGCACAATCGGGTCCCACCGCACTGTTTAGCATCTCAATAAAGAGATCCGGCAGCACTAAAGGTGATGTAGATTGTTCTGAGCGAGAATTTACCATTTGCGTCTGTCACCAGAGTAGTAGTTAGCCCCCCACAGGTCATAACGTCGGAATTGTGTCTGTAGCCGCTCTACAAAATTCTCATAATTGCGAACTTCAGGTACAGACCAGTAAACCTCTGATATGGCACTCAGTCTTGGGAATATTCCATATTCAAGCCTCTGTCTGTGAGGGTAATACTCGGTCCACATACAACCCTGACCACCAAGTATATTTGCCTTTGCAGCAGCACTTAAACTATCAGGAGCGGGTTCAAATTTATATACTTGCTCCAGACCCACTACCCTGCCCCTATGGGCCAGAGAATCCTCATTCTCCCTCTGCTGTATATTGAAATAGCTATATCTAGAAGGCGTAAGTATCGTCTTATGACCCTGTCTGGCAGCCTTATGTCCGTTTGTTGCATTTCTCCAGCTCATCACAACCGAGCCGGGTACCAGTCCGTCATCAATCATCTCATCCCATCCTATAACCACTCTGCCCCTCTCGGCCATCACATCGGTAAGCTTTTCAACAAAATGCCTCTGCAGCATATTGAAGTCAGGAATTCCATTAACACGCATATACTCTTTTGTACTCTCAGACTCCTCCCACCAGCGTTTAGCACACTCATCGGCTCCGATATGCACATACTTGCTAGGGAAGACATCCATCAGCTCATTGAAGATATCCTTAAGGAAAACAAACAGTTCATCTGAGGGGGCAAGAACATTGTTCTGTCTGTTATATATACCCCAGGTAATTGCAGGTTGTTTTGGAATCTCAGGCGTAGTGCTGAATTGCGGATAGCTGGCAATGATAGCCATAGAGTGAGCAGGGACATCAATCTCCGGAACTACTGTTATATACCTCTCCGACGCATATTTAACAATATCCTTCAACTCCTCAAAAGTGTAAAATCCGCCATATCTTGTAGAGTCCATACCAGTTCCGGGAAAGAGGCCGATAATTGTTCCCGCCCTCCACGAGCCTATTGAGTTGAGTTTAGGATATTTCCTGCTCTCCATCCTGTAGGCCTGATCATCAGTAAGGTGAATATGAAAATAGTTCATCTTATGAAGAGCCAGATAATCAATGTATTGTTTAATATAGTCAATGGACCAGATATGCCTTACAACATCCAGATGCATCCCCCTGTACTCAAACCTCGGTTTATCCTCAACCTCAGCAAAAGGCAACATAAGAGACTTTACAACAACACCCTCGCCCCTTGAGGGAACAGGCACCTCAGAGGCCTTTTTCCCAACAGAGGAGACACCTACAAGTCCCTCAGGAACAGGAAGCATCTGAATAAGAGATTGTACTGCATAAAAGAGCCCCTGCCTGCCCTCTCCCTCCAATAAAACACCATCGGCAGACACCTTAAGCCGATATCCGCTCTCATCAACGCCTCCCGCAGGATTACCCGGATCAAAATCCTCAGAGGCAACTCTTTTCGCACCATTAGGAGTAAAGCCGAGAACTATATCAGCAGATAATTTTGCTCCCCCCCTCTTCACTCCACCAGCCGCACCGACTACACCGGTTGAGTTAACTACCTTCAATTCAATACCATAATACCTCTTGAGATATTCTGCCAGAAAGCTGGCAGAGTTCTGACCTGCCGGATTTGTCACTAAAATGCGGGTAGAGCCATCCAGCTTAAGGAGACCCCCACCCTGATTCAATATATTTAAGGGCTGAGGAATTATCCCCACCCTTGACTGGCTGTTAAGTTCCATAGAAAAGAGTAGCATTGCCGAAACTAGAATTGGAAATAATCCGGCAAATTTTAGAAATTTATTCATTATTGTAAATTTGGGGTTAAATTCTCACTTGTCAACCAATCGCACTCTCCAGCCTGTCGGTCAGCTGATTAACAGCCTCCTGCAACTTTCCGCCCAGCATCATCTTAAACATTCCGCTCAGTTCAGCCTCAATCTCAATGTTAAACAGGCTCTCAAGAGCACCGGCATCCTCAATTCTCACATATATCCTGAACGGTATTGGCGAAGGTCCGAATGACTCATACTTCACAACAGAGAATGGAATCTTCTCTCCAACCTTGATCCCAATTTCAAAACCCTGCATCTTCCCTCTTATAGAGTCTGCTGAAGCAACAACCTCGGCCTTATCAAGCTGCTCCTTTGGCAACCCTCTAGTGAAGTTTGTCAAATCAGAAAATATGGCAAACAATTCACTTGCAGGGCGAGAGACTCTAATCTGTCTTCCCACCGCATTCGTAGTACTCATTGTAAATATTTACTAAATATGTAATTAAACAACTTTACTCTATTCCACTCCCCACACATCAGGGCGGAAACGCCAGTCACGCAATGTCTCCAGCTCCTCCTCCTTAATATAGTTACAGCTCACAGCCTCTTCAATAAGAGTATCATAATTTGTAAGCGTCCTGAGTTCCAGGTTCCTGTACTCAAAAGCACGTCTGCTCTTATCAAAATTGTATGAAAAGATAGCAACCATTCCAAGTACAGTACCACTGGCCTTCTCAACCGCATCAACAGCAGAGAGAGAACTTTGACCGGTAGATATAAGATCTTCAACCATAACCACATTTGCACCAGCAGGGAGGTCTCCCTCAACCTGAGCACCGGTACCATGATCTTTAGGCTTAGGTCTTACATATACAAAAGGTTTGCCCAGAAACTCAGCAACAAGCATCCCCCACGCAATAGCACCGGTTGCCACACCCGCAATAAAATCGGCCTTAGAGTAATTCTGCTCCACTATTCTCGCAAGACTCTTATATACAATTTCCCTAGCCTTAGGGTAAGACAAAATCTTCCTGTTATCACAATAGATAGGCGCCCTCCAGCCCGAAGCCCAGGTAAAAGGTTTTTCAGGGCTAAGTATCACAGCCTTAATATCAAGCAGCTGTCTAGCAATAATTTTTTCAATAGACTCCATAAAAAAAGTATCTTTGTGCAAAGATAGTAATTTCATTCCTATTTTTTGATGTACAGAATCTACTTCAACAAGCGCTGTCTTGCGGTCTGCTCACTGAACCACAAGGCTCTCAGCGAACCCGATGCAGTGCTATACTCTCCCGGTGAATTCCCTGAACTCGCAAATCTACCCCGAATCTTTGACGAATCCCCACAAATAACAAAGCTCTACGTTCCCTCGGCCAACCAGGAAAACGCATTCAAACAGCTTTGCACCAAATTCTCCCGTATAACTGCCGGAGGAGGCATCGTCACAAATAAGAACGGCCAATATCTCATCATCTTCCACCACGGAGTTTGGGACTTCCCCAAAGGGATGCAGGAGTCAGGCGAAGACATACGCCAGACAGCCCTGAGAGAGGTACAGGAGGAGTGCGGCATAAGCGATCTGGAGATCCACGAACACCTGTGCGACACATATCATACATACCACCGCGACGGTGAGTTCATCCTCAAGACCACCCGCTGGTACCGGATGGAGTACAAAGGCAATGGCACCGACACCCACCCCCAGGCCGAAGAGGAGATAGAACGCGCAATATGGGCCGATCCCTCAGATCTCCCCACCCACTTCGCCAACACCTACCCATCCATCAAATACCTCTACAAACTTGTAACAGAGAGATAAACTTCTCACCTGTGTATCAGATGCTTTAACAACATTCAGATGGGTTCGGACAGGATTCCACCCTTTGCTGTACATTTTATTGATTAATAGCTAATTAGCATTTAAAGACAGCTTGCCATTGATTGCCGTGCATATCGCTGTCTAATAACTATTTAGCATTTATTAAAAGGTGGGCTTGCCACCGCTCGTCGTACAATTCATTGATAAATAGCTAAATAGATTATTTAGTTGAGTATTTTTTAGGTGCGTTTGCCACCCTCCGCTGTACATCATGCTGATATATAGCTATTTGAGTTTTAGGGTTTTTGCGTTTTTTGAGATTTTGCAAAAGTTAATTATCTGTAAAACTGTTAATTGTACAAGGAGGGGTGGCAAGCCCATCAAGAAGGGCATACTGCCGAATGGCTAAACACGGCGAAGCACCATCTAAATCCGGCAGCAGGCCGTGTAAACTGTGAAGCACCAATTAAATCCGGCCGATGGCCATGTAAACTGCGAAGCACCATCTAAATCCGGACGGTTAGTCCGTGAAAAAAGGCGGAGCACCACTCAAAACTGGCAGATAGGCAGTGTAAACTGCGAAGCACCACTTAATTCCGGCAGCAGGCAGTGTAAACTGCGAAGCACCACTTAATTCCGGCAGCAGGCCGTGTAAACTGCGAAGCACCAATTAAATCCGGCAGCAGGCAGTGTAAACTGCGAAGCACCAATTAAATCCGGCAGCAGGCCGTGTAAACTGTGAAGCACCAATTAAATCCGGCCGAAGGCCATGTAAACTGCGAAGCACCATCTAAATCCGGACGGTTAGTCCGTGAAAAAAGGCGGAGCACCACTCAAAACTGGCAGATGGGCGTGAATATCTTGACACCCCTAGATATCCATTCGCCTGATTTACTACACTTTAAAAAAGCTGGTTTTGCCAAAAAAGACCAGTCTGAAATTTGTATGTTGCTTATTTTCTGCACAATGTAGATCAAGGGGTGGCAAGCACTTTTCTGATGTAGTTCAAAGATTTATTAATATGAGCTCTGATTTGGGGGTAGGTTGCAGAGCAATCATATCTCAAGGATTTAATTATGTACACAATTTCAGCATTATCCAATATTCTCACATCTTTATTGTTTACGAGCCGTTTGAAAAAATCAGCCACATAGCTGTCTGAAACATAACATCTCAGAGTACGTTTTCCATCTTTTCTGAAGGGCTTATAGGTGTTGACATCAAGATTAAAAGCCTCTTCCGAAGAATACTCCTGCAAAGCGTAGCTCTTGTTTACTTCAATATACGAGTCCAAAAGATGAGACCTCTTTGCAAAATATTGATTTGCAGAACTCCAGAAAAAATCTTCATGTTTTTCACACATTCTGGCCCTCTTTGCATTACTCAGTATATACAAGAAGCAATCTTTAAACCTGACAGGATTATAAATTGGAGAACTACCATAAGGAGTCTCAAATACCTTAACAACAGCCGGATGTTTCCTCTTATACCAAAGCGAATAACGAAACATGATCTGCCCCATAACCGCAGGCAGATCATTCGTCTCAATAAGTAAATGAAAATGGTTAACCATGATAATGTAACTGTAAATAATGAAGTTTGTCTCTTTAAGAACCTCATTAACAATGACAAGGAACATCATATGATCCTCATCGTCAACAAAAACCCTCCTGCTTTCAAACCCTCGCACATAGACGTGAAAATTTCCACTCTTAACTCTGGATCTCTTTTTTGATTTTTTAACAGCAGATTTCCTACTGTTCATCTCTCTGTTCAACCTTCTCAAATAGAGTAAATTGTCAAATTTTGATCTCTCCATCACCATTTCTCCCTCCACTTTTTAATAATTTAACACACTATCAGATTTATGGAAAATTCTGATTCATATCAAAATCCAGTAACAAAAATAGAGTAATAACGATAAATGTATCCTGTCAATCAGATCATTTGTCTAATTATATTCAATTATTAGTTGTTTATAGATTTTTACCCATAAATAATTAAAATAGAATTAATGAGGCAAAATGCTACAGGAGGTCGCTCATTTAGCAACTAGAAGGAAGTCAAGATTAGAACCTAATTGTTTGTTCTATTTGATTATTACCGGAGGTCGTTTGTTTTGTAGCCGGGAGGGAGGGGGGATGGAGGTGTAAATATGGATTTTGGCAACTGTTGGGGAAGAGATTTGAATTCTTTGATAACAACTATATAAACAGAATTATCCCTAGAGGTGTACTTTACAAGTGTGGGTTGATTTGTTGCTGAGTTTATGCTTAAAACGATCTCTTTATAGGGTGCCCTTTTATTTTTGGGTTTCAACTCTATAGACCATACCTGCTGACCGTTTACTGAAGGGCTTACACTCTTTATTATTTCACTCTTAGCCCTTTCAGGAAAATTATACGCACTCTCCACAGTAGTAAAGAAGCCCATTGGATTCTCAACAATATCAGTCTGGCCCGGGTCGTGGTGAAATATTGTAACCTCACCCTCTGAGTGGTTAACCATCCATTTTGTTTCTCCATCGCAAAACAGCTCAAAATTAGAATTATAGAGCTTATAGAAATCGCCTGAAGCGGTTACCGAACCTGAGTAGCTCTCACGAGCAGGATTTTGCAACCCTAATTTATCCACAGCCAGGAACTCAAACTCCATTTTTACAGATGGTGCGCTCCTGATTTTCCCCACCATAGCCGATAAAATCTGAGAGGAGCTTTTGCTGTTTTGTGCCGATACCTCCTCAGGCACAATGGATAAAACAATGGAAATAATCAGAAACAGAATATGCTTGGCAGTGTTCCTTTTATAATTTACTGACGATCTGATATATAACATTGTGTTTTAAGCTAAAAATCAATTTAATCAAAACCGTTTGCGAACCATCCTTTAATCCAGACTGGCAAGGATACGGTCAAGGGAGGTAAAGTCTGTGATTAGGACCTGTCGGGCTTTGCTACCTTCTGACGGACCGACAATGCCTGCGGCTTCAAGCTGGTCCATAATCCGGCCTGCACGGTTGTAGCCGAGGTTCATCCGGCGCTGGATTAGCGAGGTTGAGCCCTGCTGATACTGCACCACAAGTTTTGCAGCTTCGTCAAAGAGCTTGTCTCTCTTTCCCAGGTCAACCTCTCCGGCAATACTCTCCCCCTCCTCTCCTACATATTCAGGAAGGTAGTGGGCAGTTGAATACCCCTTCTGGTCACTAATGAACTGGACAACCCTGTCTATCTCCTTGGTGTCAATAAGGGCACACTGAACCCTGGTGAGCTCGGCACCGGACATAAAGAGCATATCACCCCGGCCTATGAGCTGGTTGGCACCTGTTGTGTCTAGAATGGTTCGGGAGTCAATACTGGAGATTACCTTGAATGCAATCCTGGCAGGGAAGTTGGCCTTGATAAGTCCTGTAATGATGTTTGTTGTTGGACGCTGAGTGGCGATTACAAGGTGTATGCCTATGGCTCTGGCGAGTTGGGCAAGTCTTGTTATCGGCTCCTCAACCTCGCGGCCTGCAGTCATCATAAGGTCTGCGTACTCGTCTATCACAACGACAATGAATGGGAGGAAGCGGTGACCTTTAAGCGGGTTGAGCTTCCTGGAGAGGAATTTTTCATTGTACTCCTTGATGTTTCTGACATGAGCAAGTTTAAGAAGATCGTAACGGGCGTCCATCTCAATTGTCAGAGATTTGAGAGTGTAAACCACCTTTTGAGTATCGGTAATTATAGCCTCTTCTGCATCGGGAAGTTTGGCGAGGAAGTGGTGCTCAATCTTTGCATAGAGAGAGAGTTCAACCTTCTTGGGGTCAACAAGGACAAACTTCATCTCTGAAGGGTGTTTGGTGTATAGGAGTGAGGTTATTATTGCATTCAGTCCTACCGATTTACCCTGCCCGGTTGCACCGGCCACAAGGAGGTGTGGCATCTTTGCCAGGTCAAAGGCCAATGCTTCGTTAGATATTGTTCGGCCAAGAACAATAGGTAGTTCATAACCCGAGTTTCTGAATTTATCCTCAAGTAGCATTGTCTTAAGAGGAACAATGCTCGGCTTAGCGTTTGCAACCTCTATGCCGACACTATTGGTTCCGGGGATGGGGGCAATTATGCGGACACCCCTGGCGGCAAGAGACATAGCGATATCGTCCTCAAGCCTCTTAATTTGTGAAATTCTGACTCCGGCCTGAGGTACAATTTCGTACAGAGTTACAGTGGGGCCTGTACGGGCCGATACACGTTCTATTCCTATCTTATAGTCACCCAGCGTTTTGGCGATTCTGCGCTTGTTCATCTCAAGCTCCTCGCGGGTCACCTCGTAGCGTTTGTCTCTGTAGTCGTCCAGAAGCTCTATGCCTGGAGATTTGTAGTTGGGAAGGTCAAGTCTTGGGTCAAAAAGCGTGGCAAGTGAGCCGGGGGGAAGGTCTTTTATGAAGTCTTCGTCCTCGTCGGTGCCATTTGATTCGTCTATAATCTCAAAAGGGATGTCGTCTTCAGATGTTATTGGGTCTGAGGGAGGGGTAAGATCTGAGGGGGTGAGGGGGGGAACGGCCCCGCCGGAGGCGGGGGAGGCGCCATCGGCGCCGTCGGAGCCGGCCGTATCCGGCCCGGCTCCGCCATCCCCCCCTACCTCAAACACTACCTCACCATTCTCATCATAAACCCTCTCAATAAGCTGAGGTCCCGCACCCTTGGCCGCGGCTGCGGCAGCAAGAGCACCCGCCAAAGCACCATGAGGGTCAGATGATTCACTCTCTACGGCTTCATCCGAGACAGAGTCGGCACCCTCACCATCAGAGACAGCATTCTCAACAGCTCTCTCCTTTGGTTTTCTATGGAATATTGCATTAATACCGTTATTGAACCAGTTTACAAATCTGTAGCTGCAAAGGAATAACCAGAGAATAAGCACAGTGACTATAATAAGACCCGCACCCGTAGCCCCAACCATAGAGTTGAGCCACTCATTCACATAGAAGCCGTAAGAGCCTCCGGCTCCATTCCCAAACCAATCTACAAATTTTGTAAACCCAAAAACGTAAGAGAAAAATACAGAGATAATAATTGCTCCAAATGCAGAGAGAAAGAATATTCTAAGCAGGCGCACCCTTTTGATTCTCAAAGAGAAAATTGACACAGCACCAAAAAAGAGGGGTATAACAAAAGCACCCAGCCCAAACAGTTTTGAAACCAGTAGATTAGACCATAAAAACCCAATTTTTCCACCCCCGTTCTCAACCGGAACAATATTATTCCAGAAGTCAGGATTTGAGAGAAGAGACTGATCCTCTGCCCATGTAAAGATATAGGAGATAAGTGCTATAAAGGTATATACAGATAACCCTCCAAAGAAGAGCCCTGTGATAAGCCTTGCAGCCTCCATACCCTTTGGTGCGGGGAGGTTCTCACCCGTTTTGGCCTTTTTCTCAACTTTCGGTTTTGGATTCGGTTTCTGTTTAGATTCTGCGGTAGCCATATTATTTACTTTTACACTCTTTCAATTTTTGCTCCTATAGCGTTCAGTCGTCTGTCAATGTCCTGATAACCTCTGTCAATCTGTTCAATATTCTCAATCACCGAAATACCCTTTGCGCTCATTGCCGCTATCAGCATAGCTATACCGGCCCTGATATCGGGAGATACCATCCTTGTACCCCTCAGACAGAACTCCCTGTTGTGACCAATTATCGTAGCTCTGTGAGGATCACAAAGAATAATCTGAGCACCCATATCAATCAGCTTATCCACAAAGAAGAGCCTGCTCTCAAACATCTTCTGGTGAATCAGCACACTTCCCTTTGCCTGCGTGGCAACAACCAGAAAGACTGACAACAGGTCCGGAGTAAGCCCCGGCCACGGAGCATCTGCGATGGTCATGATAGAGCCATCCATAAAGCTTTCAATCTCATAATGCTCATGCTGAGGGATATATATATCATCCCCTCGCCTCTCAACAGTAATTCCAAGGCGTCGGAACTGAGCGGGAATGATTCCGAGCTCATCATAAGCTACATTCTTGATTGTTATCTCGCTGCCGGTCATGGCTGCGAGACCGATAAAGCTACCCACCTCAATCATATCAGGAAGAATTGTGTGCTCTGTTCCGCCCAGCGACTCAACACCCTCAATAGTAAGAAGATTTGAGCCTATCCCGGAAATTTTCGCACCCATTCTGTTGAGCATTTTTGAGAGTTGCTGAAGGTATGGCTCACACGCTGCATTGTAAATGGTTGTTTTACCCTTTGCTAACACTGCTGCCATAAGAATATTTGCTGTCCCGGTAACAGATGCCTCATCCAGAAGCATATACGTACCCTTAAGACCCTCATTGGCAGTAATCTCAAAATAAGAAGCACCCTGTTGCCAGTTAAGGGTAGCACCAAGCTTCTCAAAACCGATCAGGTGTGTATCAAGCCTTCTTCTGCCTATCTTATCTCCTCCCGGCTTAGGCATATAAGCAAAACCGAACCTTGCGAGTAGCGGTCCGGTGAGCATCACCGAGCCACGAAGTGCAGAGGACTTCTTGCGAAACTCCTCACTACGGACAAAGTCAAGGTTGATATTGCGAGCAGTGAAAGCGTATGAACGGGAGATCAGGCGGGCGGCGCCGGCTTCGCCGGCGTGGCTGCCCGCAGCCACGGAAGCGGCTTGCGCCGCTTCCGCGCCGCCCGCCCCAACACCAGCTCCATCACCTGCCCCCAGCTCCTCCACCTCAACACCCAAATCACCAAGCATCTCCACAAGCTTGTTCACATCCAGAATATCCGGAACATTATGCACAACGACCCTTTCAGGTGTAAGCAACACCGCCGATAATATCTGCAGCGCCTCATTCTTCGCACCCTGCGGAATCAACTCGCCCTTAAGCCGATGCCCGCCCTCAACTCTGAACATAGCCATATTTAAATACTATTTATTACGATTTTTATTTCCGTTCTTATTTCTAAACTTTGGATTCCTGTTCCTGTGCTGAGCACTGTGCTGTCCGGAATGCGAACCCTCCTTAAATCCATGCCCGCCATCCTTATAATTATGAGACACCTCCTTGTGAGCACCTATATGAATATCGGGACCAACAATAAGCTTACCACCAGATAACCTCTTAATATCAGCAAATATAGTCTCCTCAGTTACAGTGTCCTTGTTCCAGATAAGATACTGCTGCCTCATATAATTAGCAAGCACCCTAATCATATTATCCTTAATCTCACCATCCTCCTTCTGAGCAACCATATCAATCATATTCTGAATATTACGCCCATAATGCGCAGCCTTCAGCGGGCTCCTCTCAAGCGGAATGGGGTCCGGTTTTGCAGAAAAAGTCTCCTTAGTAGGAATAGGATACGGAGAGTCAATATCAATATCAAAATCCGAGATTATCTGCACATGATCCCACAATTTATGCTTGAAATCATTTATATCCCTTAACGAAGGGTTAAGAATCCCCATCACTGTAAGAACAGTTTTTATCTGCTCATTGCGCTTATCCTTGTCCTTAATCCCCTTCACATACTCAACCATCTTCTGGACATTTCTGCCATATTCTGGCATTATTAGCTTTTTTCTCTGTGTATTGTAATCCATTTCTAGAATTTTATTTCTTTTTTATGTTAACAAGCTCAACGCAAATCTTCGCCCCGAGCTCCGGGATATAGAGCGATGCCACCTTATTGTCAGCCCAAAGCACCCTCCCCTCAACATTCTCAAAAGATCCGCACAAAATCTGTACCTGATCCCCCGACGAGACAATCTCCCTGTTTTCTGCATAGACCAGAAAACCTTTAATCGCCTCTATCTCACAATCCCGAACCTTCGCAGGCCTCCTGTCATATAGGACAATCGCCGCAACTCCGGGAATTTGTCTGAGATTATACAGCTGATGTTCAGGGCATTTGACAAAAACATAAGATCTGAAGAGTGGCTCCTCAATCACCTTAATCCTGTCGCTCCACTTCCTTTTCCTTTTGTGCAGCGGAAGAAAAGCCTCTACACCCTCACCCTCAAGCCTTGCCGCAACCTGCTTCTCCGCTCTTGCAGCTGTATAGAGCACATACCATACCATAATTACAGAGACCAATATCTGAATTTACCCTCAAGCTCTCTGAAGAGCCCCCTCACATCAACGAACAGGCCACCATCCTCAAGTAACGCCGATATTCCCTCAGCCCCCATCTCCCTATACTCCTTATGAGCAACAGCAAGAATTACAGCATCATACCTGCCAGATGCAGAGTCGGTAATAGTAATTCCATACTCCTCCATCACCTCGGACGCATCAGCCTTAGGATCAACTACATCCACAGAAATATTATAAGAGACAAGCTCATGAACAATATCAGCCACACGCGTATTCCTAATATCCGACACATTCTCCTTATAAGTAAATCCCATGACCAATACCCGCAATCCAGCCCTGTGGGCGGCGGGCGCCGCGGCCACAGCCGCGCCGCCGTCAGGCGAGGCTCCTCCCGGAGCCACGCCCGCCGCCCCGCTCACATCACTCGCCCCAAGCAGCCTCTTCACAGTCTGCTTCGCAATATATCCACCCATAGAATCATTCACAAACCTCCCACTCGCAACCATCTGAGTATGATACTTAAGCGCTGCAGCCTTATGCACAAGATAATAAGGATCCACCCCGATACAGTGACCGCCCACAAGTCCAGGAGTAAACGGCAAAAAGTTCCATTTAGTCCCCGCAGCCTTTAAAACATCATAAGTATTGATTCCCATCCTGTTAAACAAGATAGAGAGCTCATTCATAAGCGCAATATTCACATCACGCTGAGTATTTTCAATAATCTTCGCAGCCTCAGCCACCTTCATCCCCGGTGCTCTGTGCACACCCGCCTTCACCACCAGTTCATACACCGGTGCAATCACCCCAAGTGCCACATCATCACACCCCGACACAATTTTCACCGTATTCTGCAACGAATGCTCCGTATCCCCCGGATTAATCCTCTCCGGCGAATAGCCCACCTTAAAATCCACTCCGCACTTCAACCCACTCAAACTCTCAAGCAAAGGCACACACTCCTCCTCAGTACACCCCGGATACACAGTTGACTCATAGACAACCACATCCCCCCTCTTCAAATATTTACCGACACTCCTCGTCGCCCCCATAAGCGGCGACAAATCCGGCTTATTATGCTTATCAACAGGAGTCGGCACAGCCACCACAATAAACCTGGCACCCTTCAGCTCAGCAGGATTGGTAGTAAAAGAAATCCGACGATCCACAAACGACTCCCCCCCAATCTCCCCATTCGGATCCACACCCTGCCACAACTTAGCCACCAAAGCCTCATCCACATCCACCCCCACAACATCCACAAACCTCGCAAACTCCAGGGCCAGAGGCAATCCCACATAACCCAACCCCACAACCGCCAACTTCATTCTGCCCTCCAGAAGCTCATCCAAAAGTTCCATATAATTCCTATCCATACGACAGCATAATTTTCTCATACAAAGATAAAAAAAGAGACCGACTAATTAAGATTTTTACTCTTTGTTTATAACCTAAAAGAAGTTATTCTCGCGACCCGGGTTATTCCCGTGCGGGCAAGCAACTAAAAAAAAAGCTTGCAAATGAACGGGAAATAACCCGGTCAGGCGCGGGAAATAACTTCTGTCATAAGTAAGCATCATATCTATCATATCTATCATATCTATCACACCCATCATACCCATCATACCCATCATACCCATCACACCCATCACACCTATCATACAAATTACTCAAGCATTATCACTCATCTATTGTTGTGACATAAGTAAGCATCTTTCCTATCATACCTATCATACCTATCATACCTATCATACCTATCTTACCTATCATACCTATCATACCCATCATACCCATCATACCTATCATACAAACTACTCAAGCATTATCACTCATCTATTGTTGTGACATAAGTAAGCATCTTTCCTATCATACCTATCATACCTATCATACCTATCATACCTATCTTACCTATCTTACCTATCTTACCTATCTTACCTATCTTACCTATCTTACCTACTGATCGCATACATATACACATCTGCTCGCAGACACGCCACTCATTGTCGCAGGCTTGCCACCCCTCCATATACAATTAACAGTTTTACAGATAATTAACTTTTGCAAAATCTCAAAAAACGCAAAAATCTAAAAATTCAATCAGCTATATATCAACAAGATGTACAGCGGAGGGTGGCAAGCCCATCGGCATACTCATGGCCTACTACCAGTTTTGAGTGGTGCTTCACCCTTTTTCACGGACTAACGTCCGGATTTAGATGGTGCTTCGCAGTTCACACGGCCTGCGGCCGGAATTAAATGGTGCTTCGCCGTGTTTAGCCATTCGGCAGTATGCCCTTTCTGAAGGGCTTGCCACCCCTCCATATACAATTAACAGTCTTACAGATAATTAACTTTTGCAAAATCTCAAAAAACGCAAAAACCCTAAAACTCAAATTGCTATATACTAGCATGATGTACAGCGGAGGGTGGCAAGCCTCACGCCCCTTCCGCCAGTTTTGAGTGGTGCTTCGCCCTTTTTCAAGGACTAACGTCCGGATTTAGATGGTGCTTCGCAGTTCACACGGCCTGCGGCCGGAATTAAATGGTGCTTCGCCGTGTTTAGCCATTCGGCAGTATGCCCTTCTTGAAGGGCTTGCCACCCCTCCTTGTACAATTAACAGTTTTACAGATAATTAACTTTTGCAAAATCTCAAAAAACGCAAAAACCCTAAAACTCAAATTGCTATATACTAGCATGATGTACAGCGGAGGGTGGCAACCGCACCTCAATCCTACCTCAAAAAATTATAGAACTCTATACATTAAAACGTTATTAATCTGCATGTTGTACAACAAACGGTGGCAAGCCCACCTTAAACGCTAACAGGCCACCCTCTATTCTACTCTACTCTACTACTCACTCCACAAAAAAAGCACCCCTTTCAGGATGCTTATTTTTCTTACGTCGTATCAAATAAATCCGGCATACAGCCGGAAACTACGCCTCGGCCTTAACCTGAGGAATTACAGATACATATGACTTGTTGTTAACCTTCTTTTTGAAAGTAACTACTCCGTCAACAAGTGCAAACAGAGTGTGGTCAACACCCATTCCTACGTTTTCACCTGCCACATGGACAGTTCCTCTCTGGCGAACAAGAATGTTGCCCGCTTTTGCATACTGACCGCCAAACAATTTTACGCCCAGTCTTTTACTGTGTGATTCACGTCCGTTCTTGGAACTACCGACGCCTTTCTTATGTGCCATAATCTAAAAATTTTTCGTTGTTGGTTAGTAATTAAGCGATCTCCTCAATTTTAATCTGCGTCAGACACTGACGATGACCATTCTTTTTGGTATAGCCTTTACGACGCTTCTTCTTAAACACAATTACCTTTTTGCCTTTAAGATGCTCAAGCACCGTAGCCTTTACAACCACACCCTCAACATAAGGAGCACCCACCTTCACAGCACCGTCGTTGTCAATCAAAAGAACCTTCTCAAAAGATAGCGAAGCTCCCTCATCTGCATGAAGACGGTTTACAAAGATTTTACTCTCTTTTTCAACTTTAAATTGCTGTCCTGCAATATCTACAATTGCGTACATAAAATAATTATTATAGTTATCGACTGCAAGCGGCTGCACTTAAACAACTCTTAATCAATAGCTTGACAATCTTATCATTTGCTTTTTGGGACGACAAATATAATCAAACTTTTTTATTCTCCAAAAAGTTCCTTTATCTAAATAATTTATTAAATTTGTAACACCCCTATTACTTAAACCTAAAATTATGGACTCACCATTTATCTACAACACTATTGTGTCGGGAACAGATTTCATCCCGCGCAATACCGAGAGCGACAAATTATACAAGGTAATCAAGGAGCACAGATGCGCAGCCATCTACGAGCCGCCAAAAAGCGGAAAACAGTCGCTCATACAACATACATTTGAAAGACTCAAGCATGACGGTTTCAAATACCGCCTCTGCAACATTAACCTCTTCAACGTCAGGTCAGACGAGCACCTGATCAGAAAGTGCATGGAGGCTCTGGAAAATGTCCTTCCCCTCCCGCCCCATGAACGCCCCCACATAGATTCTGCCGGTGCCTTTATTAAAGAGGCCGACAGACGGGCAGCATCGGCACAAACAAATCTCATAATATACATAGAAGAATTTCAGGAAGTTCTGAAATTTGACGACCCCGATATCCCCCTCAAATCAATGGAAAAAGAGTGCGGAGACCGACAACACCCAAACACCTCCGTCGTCCTCTCGGGCTCATTCGTCAACGCCATGCGCGTCATCTTTGACGAAATCAAATTCTTTTATAACCAGGCCGAGCGCATCCGCTTCACAAAAATAGAAGAGCGCCACTTCACCGAATACATAATAAGAAGCTTCCTCAAAGCCGGACGCGTCGTCCCAAGAGAACTAGCCCTCCACATCTACACCCTCACCGAGGGGCAGCCCTGGTACACACAACAGTTGGCCGACATCGCCTACGGACTCACACGCGGTTACCTCACCGAGGCCATTATCAACCAGGCCTTTGAGCTACTGATGGAGCTCCACTCATACCGATTCCGCCTCCTCACCGCCCGACTGAGCAACTACCAGATCAGCTTCCTCAAAGCCATCCTGGACGGAGTCGAGCGCTTCAGCTCCCTGGAGACCCTGGAGAACTACAACCTCCAATCCTCCGCCAACGTCAACCGCATCAAAGACGCCCTCAAAAAGAAAGAGATCATTGAGTTCACCAAAAAGAGCAGCCACTTCCTAGACCCAATGTACAAGACCTGGCTCAAGACCCGCTACTTCCAGTAGATGCTCTTGCCACCGCTTACACAAGTAGCGCTTGCCACACATTACAAAAGGAGCGCTTGCCACCGCATACACAAGTAGCGCTTGCCACACATTACAAAAGGAGCGCTTGCCACATTTTGTTCACACCCGCAGGTTGCAGTTGCTAAGCGCTTGCCACACATTACAAAAGGAGCGCTTGCCACATTTTGTTCACACCCGCAGGTTGCAGTTGCGAAACGCTTGCCACCGCATACACAAGTAGCGCTTGCCACATTTTGTTCACACCCGCAGGTTGCAGTTGCGAAACGCTTGCCACCGCATACACAAGTAGCGCTTGCCACATTTTGTTCACACCCGCAGGTTGCAGTTGCGAAGCGCTTGCCACCGCTAGCTGTACATTTAGCTGTAACACAATGTCTTAACTTTTGAAAAATACAAGAAATAGCCGTTTAACAAAAAATTAAACGGCTATTAATCAATCAATTGTACAGCGAAGGGTGGCAAGCCATTTGGTGCTTCGCAGTGTACACGGCCTTTGGCCGAGATTAAATGGTGCTTCGCAGTTCAAATGGCCTCAGGCCGGAATTTTATGGTGCTTCGCTGTGTACACGGCCTTTGGCCGAGATTAAGTGGTGCTCCGCAGCGTCTAGCCGTTCGGCAGAGTAATTGTCAACATATTTGTTGACATATTTATTTTTTGCTTATATTTGCTTCATGAAGAAAGTTGGGGAATATATCGGTTTACTTATAAAAAACAGTGGCAACAGGCAGACAACAGTTGCAAGGGATATCGGTATATCCAGACAATTGCTAAATTATATTGTAACAGGCAAGAGAGATTTATCTCTGCAACTTGCGTTGAAAATTGAATCTTACTTCAATCTTCCAGATGGTAAACTATACAAAATGCAGGCAGAGGAGGTAATCCAAAATTACAAACAATCCAGGAAAGCAATTTTGTTTAAGTGCCTGAAAGAGGAGAAGGCATTTTGGTCGTATAAAGATGTATCCATTAACAACCTTTCCGATGAGGACTTTATTGAGAACACCTTTATATACCTAGACATGAACATGATATCTATGTTGTTCGAAATATATCAAAGAGACTTCATTAAAAAAGTGTGGCGAGAAAAAATAGTTGTACAAGGCGAGTTCCTCTACGACCTTAATCAAATGATTGCACTTTACTATTTTAACATCATGAATCCACAAAAATATCTGAACAAAATTGTCAAAGAAAATTCCAGAAAACAACAAAAAAATGCGTAAAGGTCTTACAAACAGCATTGATTCAATAATAGAAAGTGTCTCCCAAATGGAAAGTGTTAAACCCTATTTGCTCGTAGGCGGAACTGCACTTGCCATGCAAATCGGACATAGAAAAAGCGAAGACCTTGACTTTATGATGTGGCGAAAATCTAAATCAGAATTGCCTGAAATTGAGTGGCCTAAAATTGAGCATGAACTGAATGAGAAAATCGGCAAAGTAGAAAGTATTAATATACTTAGCTTTCATCAGGTTGAATTCGTAGTAAAAGACGTGAAATTCTCATTCTATGTAAGCAATAATTATTGTCCAGTTTCAGAACCCATTAATTACCTGGGCAATATATATCTAGCCGACATAAACTCAATTCTTGGGATGAAAATAGAAGTTCTTACTCGTCGGGCCAAATTCAGAGATTACTACGACATTTACTCCATATTAAAAGAGGGTTACGAACTAGGCAAAGGAATTGAAACCGCTTTAAAGTACCAACAGCATAGACTTAAAACAAAAAACCTGATAATGATGCTGCTCTCCAACAGAATTATGACAGACGAAAACTTTGAGCAACTAGAACCAAAACACAAAGTATCCAAAGAAGAAATCCGTCAATACATTCTCAAAAAGCTACCGCGGTTTTAAACACCTACAATCCCAGCAATATGTGCGGATTAATGGCTAGTTTTCGTATTCTATTTCATCCTGAACAGGACTTAGTAGCTCTTGCCATCCATTACATAAGTAGCGCTTGCCACCGCTAGCTGTACATTTGGCTATATGACAATAGTTTAACTTTTACAAAATATAACAAATAGCCGTTTAACAAAAAATTAAACGGCTATCAATCAATTAATTGTACAGCGAAGGGTGGCAAGCCATTTGGTGCTTCGCAGTGTACACGGCCTTTGGCCGAGATTAAATGGTGCTTCACCGTGTACACGGCCTTTGGCCGAGATTAAATGGTGCTTCACCGTGTACACGGCCTTTGGCCGAGATTAAATGGTGCTTCACCGTGTACACGGCCTTTGGCCGAGATTAAATGGTGCTTCACCGTGTACACGGCCTTTGGCCGAGATTAAATGGTGCTTCACCGTGTACACGGCCTTTGGCCGAGATTAAATGGTGCTTCGCCGTGTTTAGCCATTCGGCAGTATGCACTTGAAACAGTCTGGCAAAAGCTTTGGGCTGCCTTCAGAAGTTATTCTCGCACCCGGGTTATTCCCGCGCGAGCAAGCAAATAAAAAACTAGCTTGCTAATGAACGGGAAATAACCCGACCAGGTGCGGGAAATAACTTCTGTCATAAGTAAGCATCTTACCTACTGAGCATATACTTATACACATCTTCTCAAAGACACGCTACTCATTTTCTCAGGCTTGCCACCGCTAGCTGTACATTTAGCTGTATGACAATAGTTTAACTTTTACAAAATATAAGAAATAGCCGTTTAACAAAAAATTAAACGGCTATCAATCAATTAATTGTACAGCGAAGGGTGGCAAGCCCTATTCTTCATTGAACAACCACCTTTGCTCTTCAGGTAGCGGATAAATATTCGCAATTGAAAGTATGCGATAAACAAACTGCGTAACAATCTGATATATAGTTGTTTGATCCTGCTCAAAATACTCTCTTGCACCTTTGATATCATCTACAACCCCACCGACACCGGCATTAACTTCGACTCCTGCATTTGCTCCGACTCCTGCATTTGCTCCGACTCCTGCATTAGCTCCTGTACCGGCAGCTGCTCCAACCGCATAAAACGCGGGGGAAGCAGGAGCTATGATGGCGCCGGCCTCGGTGAGGGTGGTCATGTTGCGGAGGTGGATCAGCGAGTATGGTGTTTCTCGGGGGACGATGATGAGGGTGCGACGCTCTTTAAGTTGAACATCGGCAATGCGGCAAATGAGGTCATCGGAGGTGCCGGCGGCAATTCGGCCCAGCGTACCCATTGTGCAGGGAATTATGATAAATACGTCCGGGGCGTTTGAGCCCGATGCGTTGCGGTTGTAATAGCTGTCGTTTGGGATGAGTCCCTCAGGGAGTGGCTGGCCGGTTTCGTGGGGGAAGACCTTGCGGGCGGTGTCGGTGAAGACGATATCCACCTCAAGAGGAGGAACAATATGCTTAACTCCAGGTTGCAAACCCGAGCTGACATTCTCTTGGACCGCAGGTTGGGAGCCAGAACTGACATTGTCTTGAACAGCTTGTTGCGAAGCAGAGCTGACATTGTCTTGAACCGTTAGTTGCGAACCTAAGCTAGTATATTGGTGAGCAGCATTCTGACCGGAGATATCCTTCAGTATCTCAATCATCCGGCTGGCATAGATCTGGCCCGATGCTCCGGTGACCCCTATGACTATGCGGCGGGGCTCAGTAAATCTATTATTAGTTTTCACCATAGGTTTGTGTCAAATTTATTCTGCTTACCACTTACTTTTTCTTGAGTTTGGCGGTGGCTGGGACGGAGACGTTTTTTCTGTGATGGTCACCTGGTATCTCCATAAGTGCTACCCTGCCATCCATTGAGCTGATAAGGATCCGGCTGTTACCGACGGGCTGGACGAGGTTAATCAGTGCGCCGGAGAATGGGATTACACCTGCTAGGGTACCGTCGGCCTCATTCATAACAAAGATGTTGCCCTTGTCTGTCGGCACAAAAATATATCCATAGGCGGCTGTAGTGGGTGATGGCGATATTTCATAACCATATCCGGTGTGAGTGGCCCATCTGCGGATTGATTTATCTGCGTTGGCAACTATTGGCGAAGTCACTATCTGAGAGGTGCCTGTTGAAGATTTCTTCAGGTCAGTGGCAGATGAAGTAGTAGTTGAGGTCGCCTTTTCGTTTGTTTCTAAATTAAACGGCACATAGTCCACGTCTGTTCTGTAAGCGAAGAGGGTGTCAAACATTGATTTGATGTAGAGAGTGTTTTTGTCCGGAGACAGGCCGACACTTTCGCGTCCTCCACGGGCGCGCCATAGCTCTTTTCCCGTTTTGGTGTCAATGGCGTGGGTTATTCTCTCAGGTGTTGCGATGAAGACCTTGCCGTTTGCGACGAGTGGCCAGACTGCAGCCGGAGAGAGCCCCCTGCCCTTGTTGTTGGTCCAGCTCCAGAGAAGGTTGCCGTTTTTGGGGTCCAGCTTGTAGAGCGTGGAACCCCAGCATCCAAAATAGACACCTTCGTTGTCAATATATGCCTTGGACTCAACGAAGCTCTTCACTCCGCCGAACTCCCAAACCGGTTTGCCGGTATTCAGGTCAAGTGCCCTGAAAGTGTTGTCAGAAGCGCCGATATAGACAATATTATTGTGGATTGTGGGTGAAGCGAGGACAGATTTATTTGCCTTAGTTTTCCAAATGAGCTTACCGCTCTCTTTGTCAAGACAATATATATAGGTATCGGTTGCTCCAAAAATTATCTTGTTGTCCTGAATCGCAGGAGTTGAGAAGACCTTTGAACCTGTGGCAAAGCTCCAGAGCGGCTCAGCCTGCGGCTTCGCGGCCACACCATTCCCCTCACTAACCTCAAACGCCTTCATCACACCATTCGCATTTACCCAGTATATCCTCCCCTTCTCATCCATCACGGCAGCAGAGCCAATGTCAAAATTATCCTGATAGCTGAAGAGCTCCTTAACGGAAAACTTGGGAAGCGGAGTGTTCATATTCATTTTATGCCAAGGAGCCTTTGTAACTCCGGCAACACGTTCTTCAAAGGTAATCAATCCCTTACCAGGAATCACGGTGATGATATTGTACCCATGACCACCCTTCCCGGCACGTAGGTTTGAGCGGCCCATCACACCACGGATGGAGGTTTGAGGGAGGTACTCAACACCTTTCCGCTGCTGCGCAGCGGCGCCGGCCTCCGGCTGCGCCGGCGCCCCCACTCTATAATTATACGTCCGGTTATTATGTCCATGCCCACACAGAGCCACCTGAACATTCATCCTTGACAGAGATGTCAAAATTTCTGAATAATTAAGCATCGCATCATCAAGCGGATAGTGATTCACAAACACCACCGGGGTGGCGGGCGCGATTCGGCGAGACAAAGAGTCAAGCCACAGAACCGCATCCCTTGGCACCAAAGCCGGAGCCATCCTCATGTTAGGCCCCGAATTCGTCCCAATAAACCGAACCCCGCCCGCCTCAAAATCAAAAAACTCATACCCAAACACCTCCTTAAAGGTATTACACCCACTCTCACTCCACTTAGAATCGTGGTTCCCCCCAACAATAAACCAAGGCATCTTCAGCTCAGATAAAATAGAGTGAGCAAGAGCAATCTCCTCATCACTTCCAAACTCAGTTATATCACCTCCAAAGATTACAAAATCCACCCCGGCCTCAGAGCCGGCGGCGGCAGCAGCGTTGAGATCCGCAACCGAAAGACGCAAATCCTCAACATTAGAAGCCACATCAGATATATGAAGGTCCGTTAAAAACGCAAACCTAATTATTTCAGAATTTTTAGTAGAAACTTTTCTGTTTTGAGAAGCTGCCGCCGGTGAAATTAGAAAAACCGCAAACAGCAACGAGATTAAGAGGGTTATTTTTCTCATCGTGTATTAAAGTAATAAATAAAACCTATCACAAATATATGGAAATTGTGCACATTCACCCCACAATAATTTGAGATTGAGGAGCAAAATACTATATTTGCATGATAAACAGGGAAGAGGGGAGGCACCTAAAAATGTGACTCACCGGACACCCTTGTTCCTTAACTTAAGCACCAACTATGAGCAATATCCACGACCTGATCAAGAGGATTGACAAATTTGTCCTCAAGATTACGGGCAACTTTATGCCCCGCTGGACCATATTCCTCTTTGATGAATTCATTGTGGTGATGGCATTTGTCTCCCTCTGGTTCTTCAGGGAGACCATAGCGGCAGAGCCCGCAAAGCACTTCACCCTCAAGCTCTTCATAGTGGCAATCATCTTCGCTGCCACCTCAATGTTCTTCAGAACATACCACGGCGTTGTCCGCTTCTCCACAATGGCAGACCTTAAACGCCTCACATACTCAGCCATATCAGGCTCGCTTATCTACTTCTCCTTTGTCATTATCTTTAACAATACCGACATTGACGGAGAGCTCCATCTCACTTTCAACTACTGGTTCCCTTTTGTACTGGGTATGATGACCCTTGCAGGGCAGTTCATATTCAGATTCACAGTAAAGAGCGTCTTTGAGAACTTTGAGCAGGCAACCAACAGCAGCTACAAAACAAGAGCATTCATCCTTGGAAGCGACTACGACTCTATTCTTCTTGGAAACCACATTCTGTCGGACCGCAGCAGCCCATACCTGCCTGTCGCCTTTGTAGCATTCCGCAGCAATCAGGTGGGCAAGGTGGTGAGTGGCATCCCCATTATCTCTCTTGAAAAGGGGCTGGCAAAAAAGATGGAGGAGTACAAAGCCAAAACCCTTCTGGTTTACAAAAACCAGCTTGATATGATGTCAAAGGAGTTCTACGACAAATGCATCGTAGAGGGGATGGACATAATGCTTGTAAGCATGTTCACCCGCTTTGATGAGAAAGAGAATAAGGCCATTCCGCAAATCAACAAAATTAAGATTGAGGACCTTCTTGGAAGAAACACCATAAGAATGGACCGAAGCCGGATTGAGCACCAGTTCACCGGCCAGACCATTATGATAACAGGAGCCGCAGGCTCAATAGGGAGCGAGATCGCCAGACAGGTAGTACAGTTTGACTGCAAAGAGCTACTGCTTGTGGACCAGGCCGAGACACCGCTCAACGACCTTTGGCTTGAGCTCATTGCAAAAAACACCGGCATTATTATCAAGCCCATCATTGCAAATGTATCAAGCCAGATAAAGATGAGGCAGATCTTTGAGATAGCAAGGCCGAGCCTAGTCTTCCACGCAGCCGCCTACAAACACGTACCAATGATGGAGTTCCACCCGTCGGCAGCAGTAGTAACAAATGTAGGGGGTACCAAAATTGTAGCCGACCTCTGCCTTGAGTACGGAGCGCAGCGCTTTGTTATGGTCTCCACAGACAAGGCGGTTAACCCTACAAATGTTATGGGGGCCTCCAAAAGGGCCGCAGAGATATATATCCAGTCCCTATACCTTAAGCAGATTGAGAGAGGAGTACCAAACCCGACAGAGTTTGTAACCACAAGGTTCGGCAACGTACTGGGCTCAAACGGTTCGGTAGTTCCGCTCTTTAAGAGGCAGATAGAGGCGGGCGGGCCTGTAACCGTTACCCACAGAGATATAACCAGATACTTTATGACCATCCCCGAGGCCTGCTCCCTTGTTCTTGAGGCGGGCTGTACCGGCAAAGGGGGCGAAATCTATATCTTTGATATGGGCGAAGCTGTAAAGATCTACGACCTTGCCGAGAAGATGATACGCCTTAGCGGCAGGATTCCGCACAAAGATATCCGCATTGTAGAGACGGGGCTCCGCCCCGGCGAGAAGCTCTACGAAGAGCTCCTCGCAACCAGCGAAAACACCCTCCCAACCTACCATAGAAAGGTGATGATTGCCAAGGTGAGACAATACGACTACGACCTCATCCACCCAACAATCAAGGAGATGCTCTATACTGCAAACAAATATGTCTATCCGGACGATGTTGTCAGAAAGCTCAAAAAGCTCATCCCCGAGTTCAAGAGCACCAACTCAGCCAAATACGAGGCTCTGGACAGAGAGATGGAGCTGGAGGAGGTTGAACAGATAACAGCTTAAATTTGATAATTGTACAAGTACCTATATATGAGAATTGCAAAAAGATTGATTACACTAGCGGCAGTGCTGATTACAACAACTGCCCTTTTTGCTCAGATGAGCGACCAGCAGGTAGTTGCAGAGCTTAAGAGGCTGAGCACATCAGGCAAATCCCAGGAGCAGATAGTCACTGAGCTCGCCTCCAAGGGGGTGACAATGGAGCAACTGCAGAGGATAAAGGCTCAGTACGAGTCGGGGTCAATTCAACAGAGCGGAACAAGTTCAACACAGATATCAGAGAGTCGCGAGCGCGAAACACTGATTAACTTTCCAAACCCACAGGAGTGGGAATCAATAATTGCCGGCACAAAAGCAAAAAAGGACAGTCTGTTTGGGAGGAGCACATTCTCAAACCCTAAGCTTACCTTCCAGCCAAATATGAACCTCCCTACACCCGAGAGCTATATTCTGGGAGCAGGTGACGAGGTACTAATAGATATCTGGGGCAACAGTGAGCTTAATGTGTCTCTTACAGTATCTCCGGATGGGAAGATTGTTGCATCCGGAGTGGGGCCAATTCATGTTGCTGGACTTCAGATAAAAGATGCCAGAAACAGAATAAAAAGGTCATTCAGCAGAATCTACTCAGACCTGGCGTCGGCACAGCCCGGCACATTCATGAGCATTTCACTGGGAAAGACAAGGACAATACAGGTTAATGTAATGGGTGAGGTAGAGGTACCAGGTACCTACGCCCTCTCCTCTCTATCAACAGTTTTCCATGCGCTCTATTCAGCAGGGGGAATTAACGAGATTGGAAGTCTAAGAGATATCAAGGTTTACAGAGCAGGCAAACTAATTGCAACTGCGGATGTTTATGACTATCTGCTTAAAGGAGACAGTAGCTCTGACATAGCTCTTAGAGACGGAGACCTTGTAAAGGTTGAACCATACAGAGCCAGGGTGATGCTTAGCGGAGAGGTTAAAAGACCCATGTATTACGAAATGAAGGATGGTGAGACTATTGAGAATATTATATCATTCGCCGGAGGATTCAGTGGTAATGCATATAAATCAAGCCTTCTGATCGAGAGAAAGGGAGAGAAAGAGCAGAGCGTCCATACTATTGAGGCTGTTGATTACAACTCTTTTAAACTCGCGGACGGAGATGTTGTCACAGTTGGGGCTATTCTGGAGAGATACGAAAACAGAGTGGTAATTGAGGGAGCTGTATTCAGACCGGGAACATTCGCTCTTGGTGAAAAGATCTCAACGCTAAAGGGACTTATAATGGCAGCTGAAGGGCCTACTGAAGATGCCTTCCTGGGTAGAGCCCTGCTCTACAGAGAGAATCCGGACCTCTCAATTACGGTTGAGTCAATCAACCTTGGAATGCTTATAAACAATAATCTTCCTGATATAAAACTTAAACGCAATGACAGGCTATATGTTCCATCTCAGGATGAGCTTAGAGATGAGCGCAATGTAACCCTTTCAGGAGAGATTAAGCGTCCCGGTTCCTATCCCTATGCAAGAAACATGAGCATTGAGGACCTTATTGTTCAGGGTGGCGGTTTACTGGAATCTGCATCCAGAGCAAGAGTAGATGTGGCAAGAAGAATTAAAAACCCTATGAGCACTGCCGAATCTGACAGAAAGAGCGAAACATTCACATTTGCACTGGAGAATGGATTAATTATCTCCGGAGACAAAAAGTTTGTTCTGCAGCCATTTGATATCGTCACAGTTAGACGCTCTCCCGGATACGAAGTTCAGCAGAATGTCTCAGTAATTGGAGAGATTCTCTTCTCAGGTCTATATACCAAAAAGACTAGAGATGAAAGGCTATCATCGCTTGTACAAAGGGCGGGAGGATTAACGGAGAGCGCGTACATTCAGGGCGCAAGACTACTTAGGCAGATGGACAAAGATGAGAGAGCCAGACTTGAGGCAACCCTAGAGCTTGCGAAGAGTCAGGGAAAAGACTCTTTAATGATTGATGAAGAGGATATCAGCAATTCATACTATGTGGGTATTGATCTTCAAAAGGCTATGGCAAATCCCGGTGGTGAGGATGACATTGTTCTCAGAGAGGGAGATGTGTTGGATATTCCTACATACAACGGAACAGTAAAGATTTCCGGAGCAGTTATGTATCCAAACACAGTAACCTATTCAAAAGGAATGACCATAGGTAAATATATTAACAACGCCGGCGGGTATGCATACAGAGCAAAAAAACGACCATATATAGTCTATATGAACGGAAAAGTCGCCACCGGCCTCAGCGCCCGTGTAGAACCCGGATGTGAAATCATAGTTCCGCAAAAGCCAGAGAGATCAGGAACCTCATTATCAGAGGTACTCGGAATTACAACCTCCGTAGTATCAACAGCAGCAATGGTAACAACTCTAATAAGACAATTCTGATGGAAGAGAGAGATAAAGACATTATCAGACAGAATCAGGCAGAGGATGAGATAGACTTTGTTGAGATTATCCAAAAATTATGGAGAAACCGCAGATTTATTTTAAAGGTTACAGCTGTTTTTGCAGTTTTAGGTTTTATCATTGCCATATCTACACCAAATGTCTACACCGCCTCCTGCACCATGGTACCACAAACAGGACAGAAGAGCCCCGGAGGAAGTTTGGGAGGACTTGCTGCAATGGCAGGAATTAACCTTGGTTCAATGAGCTCAGGAGAGGTTCTCTCACCTACTGTCTATCCAATAATAATGACTAATGTTAACTTTCAGAAAGAGTTAATCTATTCAAAATTTCACTTTATTGGAGTAGAAGAGCCGATTTCGTTATATGAATACTACACCGATAAAAAGTATCAAAAGTTTAGTTTAATCCGGGCAATAAAAAAATATACAATCGGACTGCCGGGAGTCATTATTGGGGCTATAAAAGGTAAACCTGTCGAAACAGATACAGAAAAGTCAGACTCCTCATCTCTGCAATCATTGACCATAAAAGAGAAAAAAATCGCTGATTTATTAAACACAAGTTTAAATCTTAATGTCAACAGTAAAGATGGGTATATATCGCTCTCTTCAAACATGCCCGAACCTATTCTTGCTGCAGAACTGGCACAAAAGGGGCAAGAGCTATTGCAGAAATACATCACTGAATTAAAATTAGAAAAGGTAGCAAATAATCTTGAATTTGTCGAAAGGAATTATGAAGAGGGGAAAAGAAACTTTGAGTCAAAACAGGCAGAACTTGCAAGATTCAGGGATGCAAACAAGAGTTTATCATCGGCAGTTGCCAAAACACAAGAGGAAAAGCTTATATCCGAATATAATCTTCTTTTAGGAATATATACAGAACTCGCTAAACAAAAAGAGCAGGCGAAGATTGCCGTTACAGAAACCACTCCGATACTTACAATAATAGAACCTGTTGTTGTACCTAATGAGAAAAGCGGGCCAAGGAGGACAATGATGCTATTTATATACACTTTCCTGGGACTGATTATTGCCATAGGAGTAGTATTTGTCGTACCATATCTTGAAGAAAATTTTATCCAAAACATTAAAAAATATAGGTTTATTCCAAAAATTGTTTAATTTCGTACTATTGTTGAGTAATAAATATGCTCAATATTATGCTAGAAAGTCTGATAACTTCTAAAACCCGTATAAAGCTGTTGATAAAATTTTTTATCAACAGCAACACTACAGCCTATCTACGAAATTTATCAGATGAATTTGGTGAGAGTACCAACGGCATACGGCAGGAACTCAATCGGTTTGAAGAGGCCAACCTAATAGAATCAAAAACACAGCAGAATAAAAAGGTTTACCAGGCAAATACAAAGCATCCATACTTCAAAGATATGCATCGCCTACTTTTAAAGTATGTAGGCATAGAGGAGATTGTTGATAATGTTGTAAATCAGATAGGTGAACTGGAGAAAGGGTACATCATCAACGACTTTGCACAGGGCAACCCAGGCAATATTTTAGACCTATTATTGGTTGGTAAAAACTTCGACCACGAGTATTTGAACAGACTCGTAAGAAAAGCAGAAGAGAGTGTTTCGTTCAAGATAAGGTACATTACCGTATCGCCCGAGGAAGCAGAACAATTTATCCCCGACAAGACCAAAACCCTACTGGTATGGTCTGCCGGGGATATATTTTAAATCGCACTCAAGTTGCGAAAATTAGAAAAGGTCATACCAAATGGGACTGACCGGGATTTTTTATATTTATGAATCAAATGAGTAATCTAAATATTCTTGTCACAGGTGGAGCCGGTTTTATCGGCTCTAACCTTTGTGAACACTTTCTGGAGAGGGGTCATACTGTTGTTTGTCTGGACAACTTCTCAACAGGATTTAAAAAAAACATAGAGCCTTTTTTTGAAAATCATAACTTCTCTTTAATTGAGGGAGATATCAGAGATCTCTCAACCTGTCTCAAGTCAACAACAGGTGTTGACTATGTTCTGCACCAGGCTGCCCTTGGGTCGGTTCCACGCTCAATAAAAGACCCTATCACCTCTAACGAAGTAAATGTAGGAGGATTTCTCAATATGCTTGTAGCTTCGAGAGATAATGGAGTTAAGAGATTCATCTATGCAGCCTCTTCAAGCACCTACGGGGACTCCCCTGCCCTTCCAAAGGTTGAAGATATAATAGGAAAGCCACTATCTCCATATGCAATAACCAAATATGTAAACGAGCTTTATGCAGATGTATTTGCCAAAACCTATGGGATGGAGTGCATTGGTCTCAGATACTTTAATGTTTTTGGTAAAAGACAGGATCCAAACGGAGCTTACGCTGCAGTTATCCCGCTATGGGTAAAGCAGCTGATCAATCATCAGCAACCTCTTATCAATGGCAATGGAGAGTACTCCAGAGACTTCACATATGTGGCAAATGTTGTTGAGGCAAACGAAAAATCAATAGTTACAGAGTCTAAAAGTTTAACAAACAGAGAGGGATATATTAATCGAGTATTTAATGTAGCATACGGAGGGAATACATCACTTAATGAACTATTTAGCATACTCAGAGATAGCCTCGCCAAATTTGACAAAGAGATTAGCTCCATTGAACCTCAATACGGCCCATACAGAGCGGGGGATATTCCTCATTCGCAAGCCTCAATTGAAAAAGCAAAATCAATCTTAAATTATAACCCACAATTTAGTGCCAAGCAGGGCTTTGAACTTGCAACAGAGTGGTATTGGAATAATATCAGATAAAAAAACTACACCTCAATTTATGGAAAAGATAAAAATCGCAGTAATCGGCCTCGGTTATGTAGGGCTTCCATTAGCCAGACTATTCTCTACAAAATATAAAACAATAGGTTTTGATGTGAATGCAGCACGTGTGAAGGCATTGATGGAGGGGCACGACTCTACGCTTGAGGTGGAGGATAACCTGCTACAGTCTGCCCTGGCAAAGGGTTTTGTATGTTCATCAAATATTGAGGATATTCGCGATTGCAATTTTTATGTTGTTGCTGTTCCCACACCTGTTGATAAGAACAACCGCCCGGACCTCACTCCGCTGATTAAAGCGAGCGAAACGGTGGGGATGGTTATTTCCAAAGGCGATATCGTTGTATATGAATCCACCGTTTATCCCGGAGCTACCGAGGAGGATTGTCTGCCTGTAGTTGAGAGGGTGAGCGGTCTTAAATTCAACGAAGATTTCTACGCCGGTTACAGCCCCGAGCGGATTAACCCCGGAGACAAAGAGCATACAGTAGAAAAAATCAAAAAGGTAACCTCAGGCTCTACACCGGAAATAGGGAAGATTGTAAACGAAGTATACAGCTCTGTTATTACTGCCGGAACCCATCTGGCTCCATCTATCAAAGTAGCCGAAGCAGCAAAGGTTATAGAGAACTCTCAGCGCGATATCAATATTGCTTTTGTGAATGAGCTGGCCAAGATATTTAACCTGATGGGCATAGATACCCAGGCCGTGCTCGAAGCAGCAGGTACGAAGTGGAACTTCCTCCCCTTTAAGCCGGGACTGGTGGGCGGACACTGCATAGGAGTTGACCCTTACTACCTGGCTCAAAAGGCACAGGAGTATGGTTATAATCCGGAGATAATTCTGGCCGGACGTCGAATGAACGACAGTATGGGTAAATACATTGCCACTGAGGTTGTAAAACTTATGATAAAAAAACAGATACCGATTAAAGGAACAAAAGCATTAATGCTTGGCATAACTTTTAAAGAAAACTGTCCCGATATTCGCAATACCAAAGCAATTGACATCTACCGCGAACTACACGAATATGATATGGAAGTGGATGTGTATGACCCTTGGGCAAAACCAGAAGAGGTGATGCGAGAATATGGCATTTCTACTTTGACTAATTATCCCATAACAAATAAATATGGAGCAATTATTTTAGCTGTTGCACACATTGAGTTCCTGCAAATCAATATGAAGGAACTTATAGATAATGGCTGTGTGATTTATGATGTAAAAGGCATAATAGATAAAGAATTAACTAGCCATCGACTATAAAATATTTTCAAAATATGTATAAAGTTCTCATTACAGGGGCTGACGGATTTATTGGCTCACACCTCACAGAAATGCTACTAGAGCAAGGATTTTATGTAAAAGCATTGTCCTATTACAACTCATTTAATAACTGGGGATGGTTGGAGGGTATTACTCATCCAAATTTAGAAGTAATTTCAGGAGATGTGAGAGATCCATATTTCTGTAAACATATAACTAAAGATGTGAATATTATTTTTCATTTGGCAGCACTAATAGCAATCCCATATTCTTATATAGCACCTGAGAGTTATGTTGACACTAACATCAAGGGAACACTAAATATATGTCAGGCGGCTAAAGAGAATGACGTCAAACGAATTATTGTAACTTCCACATCAGAGGTATATGGTACAGCGAAATATGTACCAATAGATGAAAATCACCCTAAACAACCACAATCGCCATATTCTGCAACAAAAATAGGTGCCGATGCAATTGCAATGAGTTTCTATAATGCATTTGAACTTCCAGTGATAATTGCCAGACCTTTTAATACATACGGGCCGCGACAATCTGCCAGAGCAATTATCCCTACAATTATTTCTCAAATTGCATCAGGCAAAAAAGAGATAATGCTTGGAGACTTAACTCCTACAAGAGATTTTAGTTTCGTAAAAGATACCTGTAAGGGTTTTATCGAACTATCCAATTGTGATGAAGCAATTGGACAGGAAGTAAATATTGCAAGTAATTTCGAAATTTCGATGTTAAACACTTTTGAGTTAATTGCAGAAATAATGGGGTCAGATGTTAAGTTTATTGAAGACAATCAACGCATTCGCCCTCAAAATTCAGAGGTCTTTCGTTTATGGGGAGATAATAGTAAGATCAAAGCATTAACAGGTTTTACTCCTTCATTTACAATTGAATCCGGGCTTCGAGAAACTATTAAATGGTTTTTAGATAAGGAGAACTTGAAAAAATATAAATCAAGTATATACAATGTATAAAGATATTGTAGACTTCATTCGTCAGCTATATGGTTATGAGGGGCTTATTCCTCTTCATGCTCCAAAATTCGTTGGAAACGAAAAGAAGTATCTTAACGAATGTATTGATAGTACCTATGTCTCAAGTGTAGGCAAATTTGTCGATAGATTTGAAGAGATGATGGAAGATTATACCGGAGCAAAGAAGGCAGTTGTGTGTGTAAACGGAACTAACGCTCTTCATATGGCTATGATGCTTGTTGGTGTTGAGAAGGGCGACGAGGTAATTACTCAGGCTCTTACATTTATCGCGACTTGTAATGCAATCAGTTATATAGGTGCACATCCTGTTTTCATCGACGTAGACCGAGACACAATGGGCCTCTCTCCTATTGCCATGAGCAAATGGTTAAATGAAAATTGCGAAGTAAAAGGTAATATTTGCCTTAATAGGAAAACAGGGCGGAGGATTAAGGCCTGTGTTCCTATGCATACATTCGGGCATCCCGTACATTTGGATGAATTAGTTGAATTGTGCGAAAGGTATCATATTGAATTGGTTGAAGATGCTGCAGAAAGTCTTGGGAGTTTTTACAAAGGAAAACATACCGGGACTTTTGGAAAAGTAGGTGTAATAAGTTTCAATGGAAACAAAACCATTACAACTGGTGGTGGAGGGATGCTTATATTCCAAGATGAAGAATTGGGAAAATTAGCAAAACATCTTACAACCCAGGCAAAAGTTCCACATAAATGGGAATTTGTACACGAACATATTGGATACAATTACCGCATGCCGAATATTAATGCAGCACTCGGATGTGCCCAGATGGAAAATCTTGATAGTTTTCTACTTAACAAAAGGGTAATTGCTGAGAAATATAAAGACTATTTTTCTCAATTTGATGAAATTGAATTTTTCTGCGAACCCAATAATTGCAAATCAAATTACTGGCTAAATATCCTATTGATGAAAGACAAAGAAGCACAAACAGATTTCCTCCAATTCTCCAACGATAATGGCATTATGACTCGCCCTGTTTGGCGTTTAATGAATAAATTACCAATGTTTTCATCATACCAAACTGATAATTTAAAAAATACAATTTGGTTTGAAGATAGGGTGGTCAACATTCCTAGTAGTGTAATCTTATGATGCAAACAATGAATCTAATTCTTGTTGGTGGTGGTGGCCATTGTAAATCAGTAATTGATGTTGCTGAAAGTGCAGGATATAAAATTTTAGGCATACTGGACATACCCGAAAATGTTGGGAAGAAAGTCCTCGGATACTCAATAATTGGGACAGATGATAATTTGTCTGATTATAAAGACAGCGCTTTATTTATTGTAACTGTTGGCCAAATAAGTAATGCTAGCCACCGCATAAAGATTCATGATAAAATAATTATGGCAGGAGGTAAATTAGCAACAATAGTAGCCAGTTCAGCACAGGTTTCAAAGTATTGTACAATCGGTAGTGGAACAGTAATTATGCATCAAGCGGTTTTAAATGCTGATGCAAAAATTGGTGAAGGATGTATAATAAATACTTTCGCTAATATTGAACACGATACTATTGTTGAAGATTTCTGTCATATTTCAACCGGAGCAATGATAAATGGTAATTGCATAATTGGAAAAGGAACTTTCGTTGGTAGCCAAGCTGTTCTGGCAAATGGGGTATCTATATCAAATGGTTGTATTATTTCAGCTGGGTCTTTCGTCAGAAAAAATATTCTTAATAAGGGCATATATTCGGGAAACCCAGCTTTGCTTAAAAAAAAGCTATAATATTCATATATGGGAAAAGTACTCATAATAGCCGAGGCAGGTGTCAACCATAATGGTTCGATGGAACTTGCAAAAAAGCTCATTGATGCTGCTATTTATTCAGGTGTCGATTATATTAAATTTCAATCATTCAAAACAGATAAACTTGTTTCTATTAACGCGAGACAAGCAGATTATCAACAGAAAAATATAATAGGCACAGATAATTCTCAGTACTCAATGCTTAAAAAATTAGAATTGTCTCCTGATCAGCACTTTGAATTGATTTCTTACTGTAATGATAAAGGAATAAAGTTTTTTTCAACCGCATTTGATATTGACAGCATTAATTTTCTTGCCAAACTAAAACTTGGATTGTGGAAAATACCATCTGGAGAAATTACTAATTATCCTTATCTAAAAACAATAGCTTTACAACATGAACCGGTAATCTTATCTACCGGAATGTGTGATATGGCAGATATCGATGCTGCTCTCTCTGTTCTTCTCAAATTTGGTATGAATAAAGAGCAGATTTCAATTTTACATTGCAATACTGAGTATCCAACCCCAATGAAGGATGTAAACTTAAGAGCGATGAATTCCATCGCTGAAAGATTTGGTGTAAAAGTAGGTTATTCCGATCACACAATTGGGATTGAAGTACCTGTCGCAGCAGTAGCTCTTGGCGCATCAATTATTGAAAAGCATTTTACTCTTGATAGAAATATGGAAGGGCCGGATCATAAAGCATCACTGGAACCAGATGAACTCAAAACTATGGTTAATGCCATTCGGAATATTGAAAAAGCACTTGGGAGTAAAGATAAAAATGTGACTGAATCTGAAAAGAAAAATATAACTGCGGCAAGGAAAAGTATAGTTGCTTTAACCTCAATAAATGAAGGAGATATATTTACTGAGCACAATCTTACGATTAAACGTCCTGGAATTGGAATCTCTCCTATGTTGTGGGAATCTGTTATTGGGCAAAAATCCAAACGAAGTTATAATCCGGACGATATAATTGAAATTCAATGAAAACAATCGGCATACTAACAAGTTCCAGAGCGGACTATGGTATATATTTGCCCTTATTGAAAACTTTGAAAGAAGATCCGGATTTCAATTTAAAACTTATTGTATTTGGGACACATCTTTCTCCTTTTCATGGTTATACAATTAATCAAATACTCGAAGATGGGTTTAAAGTAGATTACAAGATTGAATCAATGCTTATAGGTGACTCTCCAAATGCAATTTCTACAGCTGTGGCGTTAACTTCTTTGAAGTTTGCAGATTTCTGGAAAGATCACCAACAAGATTTTGATCTGGTGTTTTGTCTTGGCGACCGCTACGAAATGTTTGCAGCGGTAACAGCTGGGATTCCATTTGGAATCCGATATGCCCACCTTCATGGAGGAGAAAAAACGATTGGAGCAACTGACAATATCTTTCGACACTCTATCACATTAGCCAGTAAATATCATTTTGTTTCTTGCGAAGGACATGCTAAACGTGTCGCAGAATTAATTGAATCAGATGACAGAATCTATAACGTAGGTTCGCTAAGCTTAGATAACTTAAAATCGTTACCCTTATATAGTATAAGTGAGTTTCATCATTTCTTTCATATCGATCTTAGCCGTCCAACAATTTTAGTTACAGTTCATCCAGAGACCGTTAATATTGAGAACAATAAAATTTATATTGATGAATTAACTGGCGTTTTAAAAGAATTAACAGATTATCAGATCCTTATTACGCTACCGAATGCAGACACCAACAATACAATAATTCGGAATAAATTTTTACAGTTAGCCAATGATCAGGATAATCGAGTGCAATGTGTAGAAAATCTTGGCTCAAAAGGATATTTTTCTGCAATGAAATACTGTTCATTTCTTATGGGTAACTCATCTAGTGGAATAATTGAGGCAGCTTCTTTTAATAAATGGTTCATTAACCTGGGAGATCGGCAAAAAGGGAGATATCATAGTGATAATGTGTTAAACGCTCCATTCGACAATAAGATAATAAAAAGTATAATCAGCAAAATCAAGCCCTCACTTTTTTATTCTGGTGAAAATATTTACTATCAAGAAGATGTGTCAAAGAAAATTTGCTCAATACTGAAAAATATTTTATGAGAGATTACACCAAAAATATTATTTATAAAAATGCTAATAGCCTTGAGGCCTTGCATAAACTCAATGTCGAGAAATCAAGCCAAACTCTTTTTGTATTAGATGATAATAATCGATTGATTGGGACATTAACAGATGGGGATATTAGGCGTGGACTTATTAAAGGGCTCGATTTAAATTGCTCTGTACACCAATTTTCATTCAAAAATTTCATGTTTATTGAAAACGAGATTAATGTTTCAGATATAAAGCGGCTAAAGCAAGATGGCATAAAAATTTTACCTAAACTGAATTCATTTGGTCAAATTGAGAAAGTATATGATTTGACACAATTAAACTCAATTTTACCACTCCATGCGGTAATTATGGCAGGAGGCAGAGGAGAGCGCTTAAGACCTCTAACTGATCAAACTCCAAAGCCGATGTTGCCTTTAGGTTTAAAACCAATTCTAGAGCATAATATTGATCGGTTAATTTCGTTTGGAGTTGAAACGATTACTATAACAGTCCGTTATCTTGCGGAACAAATTATTGATTATTTCGGTGATGGTTCTTCAAAAGGCATTAATATTGACTATATTAAGGAAGAAACTCCATTAGGAACAATCGGTGCATTATCTTTAATAGAGGATATTAAACAGGAATCAGTACTCGTATTGAATTCTGATATTTTCTCGAATATCAATTTTGAAGATTTATTTCTTGTGTTTGAAAATAGTAATGCAGATATGGCTGTTGCATCAATTCCATATTCAGTTGATATCCCATATGCAATTATGGAATTAGAAGGGAACACGATTAAGAGTTTCAAAGAAAAACCAAAAAACACTTACTATGCCAATGCTGGAATATATTTAATCAAAAAACAAACTGTGAATATTATCCCAAGAGGGCGGTTCTTCAATGCAACTGACTTAATGAATTCAATAATTTCCAATAATGGTAGATTGATTCATAGTCCTATTACCGGATATTGGATAGATATTGGTAAACATGACGATTATAATAAGGCAAAAGAGATAATAAAACATTTGTAGATACAAGGATATTATGTTAGATGATATTTTGTGGTTAGTAACCGCGCGCGCTGGATCAAAAGGGATACCAAATAAAAACATAAAAGAACTTAATGGTATACCACTGATGTCTTATAGAATCATGACTGCTCTATCACTCTCACCTCGTGAAAACGTTTGGGTGTCAACTGATTCTATTGAATATTGCGAAGTTGCAAAAAAATGGGGAGCACAAGTGCCATTTTTAAGGCCGAATGAACTTTCTAGTGATGAATCTTCATCAGTGGATGTAGTTCTTCACGCAATGAATTATGCTGAAACAATTGGCAGAAAGTTTAACTATATTGGATTGTTGGAACCAACATCTCCATTTGTGTATATTGAGGATATTTTGGCTGCAATTAACCAACTTAAGTCAAATGAAGAGTACAAAACGGTTATCGCGGTTAGGGAATCAAGACCTAACACAATGTTTATTCAAGACAAAGCTGAGTATCTTGATAAAATAAGCGAGAGAATTTGTGAAATGAAGAATATCGGAAGAAAAAATTTCAAAATGGAAATTACACCTTCTGGCGGATTTTATATTGCAAAATGGTCTTATTTTCTCAAAACTAGGAATTTCTACACTTCTAAATCAACATCTTATTTACTCCCAGAAGAATCATCATTGGAAATTGATGAATTAATTGACTGGCTTTGGGCTGAATTTTTGATTGAAAAAAAAATTATAGATATAACTAAACTATTTAACATACCTATTGACTAAGGAGGTTTTAAAATGAATTATAGTGAAAGACTTAATTATGTAATACCTGGTGGAGCGCATACGTATTCACGAGGAGACGATCAGTATCCTGAGAATGCGCCACAAATTTTGGAAAAAGGACACGGAGCATACGTATATACTCCTGAAGGCGAAAAGTTTTTAGACTACGGAATGGCACTTAGAGCAGTAACTCTTGGATATGCAGAACCAACTGTAGCTAAAGCTGCATTTAAACAAATTGAGTACGGAAATAATTTAACGCGTCCGTCATTAGTTGAGTTAGAAGCAGCAGAATTGCTTTGTGATTTAATACCATCTGTCGAAATGGTTAAATTTGCAAAAAATGGCTCAACAGTCACAACTGCGGCTCTTAAAGTTGCGAGAGGATATACTGGACGAAAATATATTGCCAGATGTATTGACCACCCATTTTTCTCATTTGACGACTGGTTTATTGGTGATACACCATTAAAAAACGGTATTCCAGAGGAGCATTATAAATTAACTCTTAATTTCATATATAATGATATTGCTTCTTTGGAGAAGATATTTGCAGAATTTCCCGGACAAATTGCCGGCGTAATACTTGAACCGGCTACCCTAAGTCATCCTTTAGATGGTTTTCTACAAAAAGTTAAACAACTTTGTCATAATAATGGAGCAATCTTTATTTTAGACGAAATGATTACCGGCTTTAGGTGGGATTTACAAGGTGCTCAAAAGTATTACGACATTGAACCGGACCTATGTACATTCGGAAAAGGAATGGCAAATGGGTTTTCTGTGGCAGCTCTTTGTGGTAAGAGAGAGATAATGAATATTGGCGGAATAAAGAATTTAGAAAAGGAAAGGTTATTTTTAATCTCAACTACTCATGGAGCAGAAATGTGCGGTTTGGGAGCATTTATTGAAACGATTAAATTCTACAAGGAGCACAAAGTCATTGATCACATATGGAGTTACGGTGAAAAACTTATTAATGGAATGAATGAAATTGCTAAAGAATTAGAAATTTCGGATTTTTTTAGTGTTTATGGTATCCCATGCTCTCCAAATTATGTTACAAAAGATAAAACTGGAACAATCAGTATGGCTTTCCGGACCCTATTTGCACAAGAGATGATTAAAAATGGAGTATTGATGCCATGGATTGCAATTTCTTATGCTCACAAAGAAGAAGAATTAAAGAAAACCCTTGTTGCTACTAAAAAAACGCTCGTCATTTATAAAAAGGCATTAGAAGAGGGGTATGAGAAATATCTTCAAGGAGCAATAATTAAACCTGTTTTTAGAAAGTTCAACTAATATGAATATTGCCCTCATTTCTTTGGACCAGTCTTGGGAAAATAAAACAGCTAACAAAGAAAAGATATCTATAATATTTGAAAATATCTCTAGTGAAAAGCTAGATTGGATAATCCTTCCAGAGCTTACATTAACTGGATTCTCTATGAATACAAAGGATCTTGCTGAAGATTTTGAAAATTCAGAGACAATCAATTTTTTTTTAAAACTCTCAATCAAATATAAGTTTTTTATTTCCTTTGGAATAATTTTAGAATCTGTACCTCTTGCAACTAACAATCTGATAACTATAGACCAAAACGGGAATATTGTTGCTTCATATGCTAAGATACACCCATTTTCGTTTGCAAAAGAAGATGAATTCTATAGTGGGGGAGTTGCCATTTCTAAAAGCATAATTAAAGAGACTAAAGTTGGGTTCAGCATTTGTTATGATTTACGATTCCCTGAAATTTTTCAGGCCATGTCTTTGGATGTATCAATTATTGTTAACATTGCTAATTGGCCGGCTAAAAGAATTGATCATTGGTATACACTTTTAAAAGCAAGAGCAATTGAAAATCAGGTTTTTTTCATTGGAGTCAATCGTACAGGGGATGATGGAAATGGCGTTAATTATCAGAAATCAAGTTTGATTTTCAATCCAAATGGAGAAATTTGTAAACACAGGTGTATTTCAGAAGAAATTGATATTTATACAATTAATCCTGAATATGTCAACGAATACCAAACTAGTTTTCCCGTAAAAAAAGATCGTCAAGAGAATTTGTATAAAGAATTATATGAAATTAAGTAATAAAGTAATATTAGTAACTGGAGGAAATGGGCTTATTGGACGCGAGATTGTAAAGATTCTCAAGAAAGACGGGGCTCAAGTGATAAATGCCGAAATTGGTATCACTACCAATTGGGAAGAAGGTATTGTAAATACCGACATTACAGATAAAGAATCAATTTTAAAACTAGTTGATGATATCATTAATAAATATAAAAGAATTGATGGGCTAGTTAACAACGCCTATCCGAGAACTAATGACTGGGGGTTGAAATTTGAGGATATTTCTTTTGAATCTTGGCAAAAAAATATTGATATGCAGCTAAATAGTACGTTTTTATTAACTCAAACTGTTTTAAAACAGATGGTATTTCAAATGTCAGGATCAATCGTAAATTTTGGATCAATTTATGGTGTTGTTGGAAATGATTTTACAATATATGAAGGTTATGGAGGGACATCTCCTGCTGCATATTCTGCGATTAAGGGGGGCATAATTAACTTAACTCGATACCTAGCTTCTTATTTTGGGAAATACAACATTAGAATCAATTGCGTATCCCCTGGAGGAATAATCGATAACCAAAATCCATCTTTTATTGAACGATATGAGAATAAATCTCCCCTCAAAAGAATGGGCCGCCCTGAAGAAGTAGCTCCTGCTGTAAGTTTCCTTCTTTCTGATGAAGCTTCATTTATTACAGGGCACAATCTCATGGTCGATGGAGGATGGACTGCGATTTAAATATCTAGCTCTATAAAAATGATGTGAAAATTTTTAGCAAGAATCTATACTCAAAAGTTATTAAATCGTTGTTACTGGGCAAAGTCTGTTTACATTTCTATTCCAAAAAATTTAAATAAGTTAATTATAATAACAATTCACTCAAATGAAGTTTTTCTTATATTATACAGGAAGAGGATGTTAAATCTAATATTTAGATAGCGTGAAACTATGAAGGAGGATTTGAGTTACTAATTTTTCCGTACCATAGTAACAGTTTTTTCGATAAAAAATTCTGTAATATAACTCTACACAAAGTTATGAATGTATTCCGATATTAAAGATGAGTCGCGAAATAATTAAGAAATTACCCTTACTAGTTGCCCATATCAATAACCACCAACAATTGTACAGATACATTTCATGAATATTAAATAGTCTATCGTAATTCTTTTTTTATGATAGTCTATATTAACGATATCAAGATAAGAAATAGTGTTGTCGCTCCCTCAGTTGAGTTCGATTGTGATTATGAAAACTTAATTATCGTTATACAGAATTTATTAAAATGGACTTGCAAATTTATTTGAGACAAATAGTTAAGCGACATTTTTAGTAATCTGTTTTTTAATATTATACTGTTCCCAAAATTCATCAATAGTCAAATTCTTTAAAGCAGAGAATCTTCTCTTATGATTATACCAGGATTCTATATAATCAAATATCAACAAGCGCATCTGTTCTCTTGTAATAAGTCTTGTGCCATAAATCAATTCCGTTTTAAAGGACTTAAAAAAGCTTTCTGCTACTGCGTTATCCCAGCAATTACCTTTACGACTCATGCTCTGCTTAGCATTAAGAGATTTCAAGATATTGACTGTTTGCTTGCAGGCATATTGGGCCCCCCTGTCAGAATGAAAAATCATATCCTCGGTAAAAGCCCTGTTCCTATTAGCCATCCTTATAGCCGGGATAACTGTTTTAGATGCACTCATACTATCACTCATCGACCAGCCTATGAGTTTACGGTCAAAAAGATCCAAAACACAAGTCAGATAAAGGAATCCATCCAGACAAGAGATATATGTCAAGTCAGACACGCAAGCTTTAACAGGCTCTTCATGTTTAAAAACCCTATTGAGCAGGTTGGGGGCTACTTCAAAATTATGAGAGGAGTTGGTGGTAACCTTGTAGCGTTTAGAAAGTTTGCTGCGCAATCCCATTTGTTTCATATGGCTGGCAACAGTTGTTCTGGACACAACAGTACCGCAAGCCAACAAGTCTTTTGCAAGACGGGGACTACCGTTACGACTTTTAGCTTTAAAATACGCTTGTTTAATCTTTTTATCAAGTTCCATATAATTCTGTTTGCGCTTGCCGATAGGTTCTTTAAACCAACGATAATAGGAGCTTTTGGAAACATTCAAGACTCTGCACATCACCTCAATCGTCCATCGTTTCGAGTTGTAGTCTTTGATAAACTGAAAGATCAACGACCGCTCTTGGAGATGATGCCTAAAGCTTTTTTTAATATATCACGTTCTATCTCAGCGTCATTTAAACGCTTTTCAAGCTCTACGATTCTTCTACTCTCTTCACTGAGAGACTGGATACCATTACCGGGAAAGCATGAATCTCCTTTCTCCCGGAATTCTTTACGCCATCGATATAACAAAAATGGCTCTATTCCTAATTCTTGCGCAAGTTCCGAAACATTTTTGCGCTCTAAACTTAACTTGACTGCATTGTCTTTAAATGCTTTGTCAAAATGCATACGTTGTCTTCTCATAATACACAAAAGTAACCTTTTGTGCTTAACCATGTGTCCCAACTAATTTAGTAATTCCAAAATGCCAATTATTGTCTCACATTATGAGTATATACATAAAATATTGTTCCTTCAATGAGAGTTAAACAAGCGTTTATTAATTCTGTTTGGTTTGGTGTGATTCCTAGGATAACGACAATTATAAATTTATTCATCCTTCCATTTATCACTCCTTATTTGACTCCATTTGATTATGGGATTATTGGAATAATTAACTCTTATTCAGGTATTTTCATCGTTATTGCAACTCTAGGTTTGAATATCCATCTCACAAACAGTTTCTATATTTATAAAAATCATTTTAGAAAGGTTTGGGGAAGAATTCTTGTTTTACTTATTATTTCTGGCGTAATATTTGGGATTATTTACGGAATAATTATGTATTTTTCATTGATCCAAGTCAACGGGAAATTGAAGTTTTTAACTGCTGTTTGTGCGTGTTTACCTATTATACTTAATGGCAACACTACTCTTGCGAAGCATTACTATCCGTTAATTTATAAGCCAAGACCACTTGTAATAATAAATTTAATTTCAGGGATTTGTGGCATATTTATTACTTTCATTTTGATTTATTTTTTTAAAATGGGTTTTTTAGGTTGGATAATTGGTTCAAGTGCATCTGCGATTGTAGCATTCATTGCTTTCTCGTATCAATTATGGTATCAAGAAAAAATTATTCCTATTTTTTTTTATGATTTCAACAGAATAAAAAAATGGTTGACAATATCTCTACCAATTATTCCTCATACATTAGGTTTTGTGTTAATTTCAAGCTCTGCGAGAATCATAATGGATTGGTTAAATATAAGTATTAACGATATTGGCATATATACAAATGGTTACATAATGGGTGATTACATAACTGTAATTACCACTGCATTAATAATTTCAATAGCTCCAAGAATCCAGGAATTATACAGAGAACGAAATTTCATAAAATTAAAAACATTATTTTTCTTTTGTCAAATAATTGCCTTACTCTCATCGTTAACATTTGCAATTTGGATGCCTGAAATATATGAATTGCTCATCCGTAATGCAGATTTACAACCAGCTTCAAAAATAGCAATATTTATAAGCTTTGCAAATGCAGCATTCCCCTTTTATACATTTATTTCCACCATCGCCTTTATTGAGGAAAAGACGACAAAAATATTATGGTTAGTATTCATTCCTGCTTCACTTAATATTATTCTTAATTTTGTATTTTTACCATTATTTAATTATAAAGTTGCAATTTACGTTGCACTTATTTCATATTGGTCTCAATTAGCAATTCCGTTCATAGTACCTTATTTCAGAGAAATAACTAAAGCGCTACTTGGGAATCTTAAGATACTTATTTATCTATTTATGACAATGGCCATTCTAACAATTTTGGGATATCTTTTTTCAAAAACCTATATATCTATTAAAATACTAATAACTATTATTATTATTTCATTTGTGTTTTTTATTAGCCTAAAGAACAAAGAAATTTGATAAATGATTTCTAATAATTGTAATCTACCAGATATTATTTTATAACTATCACTTTAATTCAACATAGAGAATTAATATCTCCTCATATTTATCTAAATAAACTGATATATTATTATTTCTAAGCACTCAAATATATATATATCTAATCCGAGTTAATATTTTATGAAAACTATATTATTCCAATCTTCTTTATCTCCATGTACACAAAGTCGCGGTATTTTTTATGATGAAGCTCTATCTTTATCTAATAAAGGCTATAAAATACATTTATTGTTTTGCGACAAATTGATGAGCCAATGTTTCAATAATATTAGTGGGAATAGGATTATCTGTTCAGAGTGTTGTCATAATTTTAAAAAAGAGATGAAATTATTTGAGCAAAATATAAATTTTGTATCAATGGATAATATTGTTGAAGAGTACCAAAAAGAAGAAGTACGTGCAATCAATTTTTCGTATGAATCGATTGAGGAAATTAAAAAAATAAAATACAAAAACATTTCAATTGGGATTGCAGCTTTTTCTGGATATATTTCTCAAACTAGAAATTTATATCCACTAATTGATGAAAAATTTAAATTGTTTTTCAATGAAAATTTAAGAAATAGCATTCTTTCAATCATAGCTATTGAAAATGCGTTGACATTAATCTCACCAAGCGAGATTTACCTTTTGAACGGAAGGTTTGCCGATAGTCGCCCTGCATGGGAAATTGCCTTAAAGCACAATATTCCATTTACAACTATTGAAGCAATTTATGGTATATCTAGAAAATATAAATTTAAAGCATTAAATTTTACGCCACATCAATTAGAGGGTATTAATTTAATGATTAACCAATTTTGGGATGACTTATCTATCCCACTACAAGAAAAAATTAAAATTGGCTCATCTTTTTTTGAACGTCGCAGAAATGCTTTGTATGCTGGAGATAAAATATATACTATCAATCAACTATCCGGTTTTATTCCCCAATTTTGGGATAGCAACAAATTGAATGTTGTTATATTTAATAGTTCCGAAGACGAATATGCATCTCTTGGTGAAGAATATGAAAAATATTCAATATTTTCGACCCAATTAGAGGGTTTAAAGTATTTGAAGAATACATTTCGAAATAATTCTTTAATTAATATAACTCTTCGAATTCACCCAAATCTTTCATCTGTCAAATATTCTTATGCTGAATCGCTTAAAACTTTAAATGGCGATAATTTTTATGTAATTGAAGGAAATTCTCTTGTTAGTTCATATTCATTACTTGATAAAGCAGATGTTGTAATTGTATTTGGATCTACCATCGGAGTCGAATCTGTATTTTGGGGAAAACCAACAATATTACTAGCTGGAGCGCAATATTATTTTTTGGACGCTTGCTATATACCAAAGACGCGTGAAGAGTTAATTGATATTATTTCACTTCCACTCAAGCCTAAAGATAGAATTGCGGCTATAAAATATGGGTATTATCTTATGAATGAAAAATGGGATAGTGGGTCATTTATTGATTTTAATTGGGAATATTCAAAAATTAAGATATTGAATTTTAACATCCCTGTGACGCTTATTAACTGGAAAAAAATCATGGGTTCTCGTACTTTGTATTTCTTAATAACCGGTTTCATTCGACGATTAAAAAAAACTTTTTTTGTTATATTTCACATACAAATAGAGAAATTGGTTATTCCAAAAAATGAAAGCAACTAGATTAAAATTTATTTATCTTTTTGTCAATATATTTAATTGGATATATTAATATTTATGTTTTTTATTATTTTTTTTATCTTATACATTATATTGATTTGGAGGAGTAGATCTATTTCTGTAATCCTTGCTCTATTTTTTGTCATATCCGTTATTTGTGCATATTTATCAAATTATTTGCCTTCAATAAATTCAGTTGAAAGTGTATTAAGTATTTTATTTATTGTAATCATTTTATTTAATATGATTTTACCATATGTTAAATATGGAAAAGTAACCAATATCTATGTTCCTGACTCTAAAAAAATTGAAACCTTATCAAGAATAATACTTGTAATAAATTTCTTCGCCTTAATTGTTTCAGCATCCTTTGTAATAATTGTATGGTCTTCAGTAACAGAATATTCATTATTTAAAGGACAACGAAATTATCAGCAAGACATTTTTATGATGGTCCCAATAAATACAAAATTTTTGACTCTTTCCTCTTTTTTTTCAAGTACATCATTCTTTTCATTAGGCTTTCATTTCTATTATTTATATTGTAAAAAATACAAAAGAGCGATACTTTTTTTGATTGCTTCTCTTTCAATGCCTCTCCGCATGTTAGTGTATTTTTCGCGCTCTGCATTAATTCTTTTCAGTTTTCTATATATTTTATATTTAATACTACTTTTTCAATCTTACAATAAAGCTACACTCAAAATTATAAAACGGATTGCAATTTGCTTTATATCTCTTATTCTAATCGTTTTTATGATTATTTCTGTAAACAGATTTAGTACTGGTGAGAGTTTTGATTCTGGTACATTAGCTGGATTATTAGATTATGGCGGTCAATGGTATAAACATGGAGTGGAACTCCTGAGCAATTACCATTTAACATCTTTGAATGGAGAACTATCTGATTCATTCATTGATTGGGTTAGCTCCTTTTTTAATGCGAAACCTGATTTGACTAATGTAGAGATAAGACAGAACATATGGCCAAATCACTATTATAAATTCATTGGTCTAGTTACAATTTTGACCTATGATTTTGGAGTTATTTTTACAATTCTCTTTACACTTTTATATTCATATATTGTTTACTTGCTTATGCCTCGAAAGGGAGTTATATCAATATTTAGTCTGCTGGTTTTTGGCGTAATTGTAACGTTACCATTAATGAATTTCGTCGGTAATTATATGGAGGATCATATGTATGGTTGCGCTGTATTCACATCGATAATTATATATATATACTTAAAAATTAAATTTTGATATTTATTTTTTTTAGTTTATGTAATTGTCTAATAATTATGGACGGGAATTAATAAACAATTAAATCTAGAACTATAATACACCCACAAATTTAGACCACAGGGGAAATTAATTTATGTATGCAGTGTGTTTTATTTTCGGTGAATGTGTACAATCAATATCTATTCAAGATCATTTATATTAAATAGAATTCACATGAGAAGACTATTATCTACTAAGTAATGGAAAACAATTAATATGGAAATCTTATTTTTAGGAGGTATGTATCCTGCTGAATTATATAAAACTATAGAAGCAAACAGTAAAAAAGGATTACAATTTGCAGCAAATAATTTTCAATGGTCAATAATTAAGGGCTTAGAAGAGAATTTAAAAGATTTTTCTGTTCTAACAGCTCCTTTTTTAAGCACTTTTCCTTTTGGATATAAAAGATTGTTTTTTAAAGGATGTGATTTCTCTGGTTCATCATATAAAGGAAAGTGTATTAGTTTTATTAATGTTCCAATTATACAAACTAAAAAGAAGAAATTGATTTACGAAATATTAGAATGGTATAATCATACTTCAGGTAAGAAGTGTATAATAATTTATGCATTAATAAACGATTTAATGAGTGCTGCAATTGAAGTTAAAAATATACACCCTGACCTATCCTTATGTCAGATTGTTCCTGATTTACCTGAATTTATAAACGCCAATAAAATCTATAGATTTTTAGGATTAAAAAAACTAGACTCCAAATCTATAAAAAATAATATAAAATTTATTGATTCATTTGTTGTACTAACTCCTTATATGGTAGATCGACTCAGTATTGGACACAAACCATTTTTAGTAATAGAAGGTATTTACGATTCTTCATCAACGAACATTATAGATTCCACTACACAAGCTACTGATGATAAAATTGTTTTATATACAGGAGCATTGACAAGAAAATACGGAATCATTAAGTTATTAGATACATTCAGTTTAATTACTCAAAAAGATTATAAATTATGGTTCTGTGGCGGTGGGGAATGTGTTGAAGAAATCGAGGAAAGATCAAAAAATGACGCTAGGATAAAATACTGGGGTCTTTTACCTACTACAGAAGTTCAGGCAATGCAGAAGAAGGCTAATGTATTAGTTAATCCTCGCCCCTCTGGTGGGGAATATACAAAATATTCATTCCCATCTAAAACAATGGAATATCTCGCCTCAGGTACACCAGTAATCATGTATAAACTGGAGGGTGTTCCTCAAGAATATATTGAATTTTGCTTTGTTCCTCTTGATGATTCTGTCAGTGAACTTAAAAATACAATTCAGAAGGTATGTACAATGTCGACAGAAGAAAGAAATAATTATAGACACAAAGCCCATAAATTTATCTTAAGTCAAAAAAATCATAAAGTACAAACAAGAAAAATCATTGATTTTATTGTCAACATTTAATTTGTCTTATATGTCCGTTTTAAAAAGGCATGCTATGGGAGATTCACAGAAAAAATGAAGAAAAACAGATTAAATGATAACCAAAAATACAAAATAAAGCTAGTTCCATGAAAACATCCATTGACTTAATGAGAGAATTTATTCAGAATGCTAATAAATAAATCCCATCATGAATATCATCAATACTATCATAGAAAACAAGGAATGGATTTTTTCAGGTGTTGGCATTTTAATTGTTGGAGGAATAATTAAGTACTTCTACAGAAGATTTAATAACACTTCTGACTTAATTACTGTCACGATTGCAGGCGGAGCTTACCTGGGTCCAATTAAAGACACTCCGATTACAATTAACAAAAATGAAATTGCTTATCTTGATAATCCTTATTGTGGAGAAATAGGAACAACTGTAATTGTAATGAAGAATGGCACGAGACATTATGTTACAGATACAAAATCAAAAATAATAAAACTAACCAAAAAATGAAAATACTGAAATTAGTAAAAAAAATACTAACAGTATCATTTTCAAAGACATACGCTCTGCTCGATCACGAGGGTTATGCTCGTTGGAGAGGAGTTAAGATGGGTAAGAATGTTCACATATATGGCAATCCATATAACATGTTGAGTACTGAGCCCTGGTGTATAACATTGGGTGATAATGTATATATAACTAAAGAAGTATTATTTGTTAATCATGATGGAGGTACATTATTATTTCGTGATAAAATTCCTACACTTGAATATACAGCTCCTATTACAATTAAAAATGATGTTTACATTGGTGTAAGGAGTATTATTATGCCCGGTGTAACTATTGGCAATAATTGTGTAATCGCAGCAGGTTCAGTCGTCACCAAAGATGTACCTGATAATAGTGTGGTAGGTGGAGTACCAGCCCGGTTTATTAAATCAACCGATGATTATCTGGAAGGGTTAAAAAATAAGTCTTTAGGGTTGGGGGATTTGAAAGGGAAAGTTAAAGATGATGCGTTGAAAGAATATTTTCTTAGACAAAATAATTAGTTAATAAGTTGAAGAAATCAATTTTATACATTGGTGGTTTTGAGTTACCTGATAAAAATGCGGCTGCACACAGAGTTGTGTCAAATGCTAAGGCATTTAGAGATTTAGGTTACTATACTTTTTTAATTGGATTGTCAAGAGATAAATCGGTTTGCAACAGAATAGAAATTTTTGAGGGATTTGAGTATATAAATTTAGAATACCCAGCAGATCTAAAACAATGGTTATCTTACTTAACTTCGATAAAACAGTATAGTCAATTCATTAATGATGATAAACTTACTATGATAATCGCATATAACTTCCCTGCTATTGCATTATATAAATTAAGAAAATGGACTCTTAAAGAAAATATCCCTCTTATTGCAGACTGTACTGAATGGTATGAAGCAACTGGAAATATATTTTTTCGCCTTTTAAAGAGTCTTGATACTTCTCTTAGAATGAAAAAAATACATCCGAAGCTTGATGGAATGATTGCTATAAGTCATTTTCTGTATAGGTATTATAATTCGAGGATGAATAATGTAATAGAAGTGCCACCGTTGGTGGATTTGAATATGAACAAATGGAATTTGGTGGAAAAGACAGAGAGTTCTGAAGAAATTGTAAATATCGTTTATGCCGGTTCTCCCGGAGCAGGAGGAAAGGATAGACTGGATATCATTCTTCAAATATTGTCTCAAATTAAGAAAGATGGATTTTCAAAATTTAGATTTATAGTAATAGGCATTGCAGAAGATCAGTATAAAACATCATTTGCCACAGATTTACCTTTAAACATAAGAGAAAACATCTTTTTCAAAGGGAGGATGTCACATATTGATTCATTGAGTGAGGTGAAAAAAGCTCATTTCAATTTATTTATTCGAGAAAATAGTCTGGTTAATAATGCCGGATTTCCTACAAAATTAGCAGAATCTATTTCGTGTGGTACCCCTGTATTGACAAATGCCACAAGCAATATTGAAGATTATATTACAAATGGTGTCAATGGATTTCTAATTGACACAACTTCAAGGGATACTTTACAAAAAGGAATAGAAGAAGCAATTACACTTCCCTTTGATAGAATTCGAATAATGAAAGATATTTGCTATCGTTCTCAACCTTTCAATTACACTAAATATTTGTCAAACTTTGACTTATTAATAAAAAACTTGAAAAGTTCTTAACCATGTCGATTAACTCAAATACATCTAAACCTTTATTATGAAGATAAAACTTCTTCGTATTACCACCGTTCCTGTTTCCCTTAAAACCCTGTTAAAAGGTCAGCATCGCTTTATGAACCAATACTTTGAAGTGATAGGAGTATCATCTCCTGGTAATGATTTGAACGAGGTGGCAATAAACGAGGGAATTCGCATAGTGTCTCTTGAGATGAAGAGGCAGGTGAGTTTGTGGAATGATTTTGTTTCGCTCATCAAAATGTATCGGTTGATAAAAAATGAAAAACCGCAAATTATCCATACTCACACTCCTAAGGCAGGCATGCTTGGAATGATTGCCGGATGGATGGCTGGAGTTCCGATAAGGCTACATACAGTTGCTGGTTTGCCCCTGATGGAAACCCGCGGATTTAAACGATTGGTGCTAGATTTTGTAGAGAAATTGACATATTCATGCGCTACCATGGTGTATCCAAATTCTTTTGGTTTAAGGGATTTCATTCTTCAACAGAAGTTTTGTTCCTCTGATAAACTTAAAGTATTAGGTAATGGTAGTTCAAATGGCATTGATCTTAATTTTTTTTCACCCACAGAAGTAAGTCCAGAAACAAAATTTTCCCTGAAAACTAAACTGAATATCTCACCCACTCACTTTGTATTTGTATTCGTTGGTCGTTTGGTTCGAGATAAAGGATTAAATGAACTGGTAAGTGCCTTTGAGAAGTTAGAAGTTAATAATAAGAATTTAAAACTAATCCTTGTGGGTCCTTTTGAAGAAAACTTAGATCCGTTGCTACCAATGACAATAAAAGCAATACACGAAAATCCTAATATACTACCAGTTGGCCATCAAAGTGATGTTCGTCCCTGGCTTGCTATCTCTGATGCACTGGTGTTTCCCAGCTACCGAGAAGGTTTTCCTAATGTAGTGATGCAGGCAGGAGCGATGGGATTACCTTCAATAGTAACAGATATAAACGGTTGCAATGAAATAATAATTCCGGGTAAAAACGGGGAAATCATTCCTCCAAAAAACGAAAAAGCCTTATACGATAAAATGAGCGAGTGGATTGAAAATCCAGAAAAGGTTTCTTTGATGGCAAAGAATTCAATGTCTTTATTGGAAACTCGTTATGATCAAAATGTTGTATGGAATGCTTTATTAATAGAATATGAAAGATTATTATCGTTAAAATTTATAAGTTAATGTTTAAAGATAAAGTAATATTAATCACCGGTGGAACTGGGTCCTTCGGGAACGCGGTTTTAAAACGCTTCCTGGATACTGATATTAAAGAAATCCGCATTTTCTCCCGTGACGAAAAGAAGCAGGACGATATGCGTCACCGGATACAGAATCCTAAAGTCAAGTTTTACATTGGAGATGTACGAGATAAACGCTCTATAGATGGAGCAATGAGAGGTGTTGATTATGTGTTTCATGCTGCAGCATTAAAGCAAGTACCTTCTTGCGAGTTCTTTCCGATGCAGGCGGTGCGTACAAATGTGATTGGTACCGAGAATGTGCTGGATTCGGCTGTGGAGCATGGGGTGAAGAATGTTGTAGTGCTGAGCACCGACAAGGCTGCATATCCTATCAACGCAATGGGGATCAGCAAGGCGATGATGGAGAAGGTGGCGATTGCCAAAGCGCGTTCGTTGGGCAATGAGGCTGCTACCACTATTTGCTGCACCCGTTACGGGAATGTGATGGCCAGCCGCGGTTCTGTCATTCCGCTTTGGGTCGACCAGATCAAGGCAGGGAAACCTATAACCATTACCGACCCAAATATGACCCGTTATATGATGACACTCGATGATGCAGTGGATTTGGTGCTGTATGCTTTTGAACATGGTAACCAGGGTGATCTCTTTGTACAGAAGGCGCCTGCAGCCACGCTTGAGGTATTGGCTGCATCACTGAAAGAACTGTATAAGGCAGATACAGAGGTGAAGGTGATTGGCACCCGTCATGGTGAAAAGTTATACGAAACTTTAGTAACTCGTGAAGAGATGTTCCGCTCTGAGGATATGGGGGACTATTTCCGTATTCCGGCTGATGCCCGTGACCTGAACTACGACAAGTTTTTCTTAGAAGGCCAGGAGGATATTTCGAAGGTGGAGGATTATCATTCTCACAATACACACCGCCTGAATAAGCAGGAGATGAAACAGTTACTGTTGAAGCTTCCTGAAATTAGAGAGGATATAGTCAAGTAAGTGCTATGAATATACTCATTACCGGTGCAAAGGGATTTATAGGAAAAAACCTTATTGCAGAGCTGAGTAACATAAGAGAGGGTAAAGCGAAGAACTATAGTTTAACATCTGATCTCACCCTGTTCGAATTTGATATAGATTCGGATCCTGATTTGCTGGATAAGTATTGCAAAGAGGCTGATTTTGTATTTCATCTGGCCGGGGTGAATCGGCCAAAAGAGCAATCTGAGTTTATGGAAGGGAATTTTGGATTCACTTCTCTGCTGTTGGATAGTTTAAAGAAACATGGTAACAATTGCCCAGTGATGCTCTCCTCTTCCATTCAGGCGGAACTGGATAATCCTTACGGTGTCTCAAAAAAGGCTGGTGAGGATTTGTTGTTTGATTATGGCAGTGCGACAGGTTCGGAGGTACTGATCTACCGCTTTCCAAATGTGTTTGGTAAATGGTGTCGTCCTAATTATAATAGTGCGGTGGCTACCTTCTGTCATAATGTGGCCAATGATTTGCCAATTCAGGTGAACGACCGCTCTGTGAATATGACGCTTGTCTATATTGACGATGTGGTGAAAGAGTTGATATCGGCATTGGAAGGCATACCTCACAAAGAGGGCGTTTTTTGCAAAGTGCCCATAGAGCATCGGGTTCAGCTGGGAGAGATTGTGGAATTGATCTACTCTTTTAAAGAGAGCCGTAGTACGCTGCAGGTTCCCAATTTGTCGGATGCTTTAACAAAGAAACTATATTCTACTTTCCTCAGTTATTTGCCCGAAGGCCAGTTCTCCTATCCCCTGAAGATGAATTTAGATGAGAGGGGCTCGTTTACCGAGTTTCTGAAATCGCCCGACCGGGGACAGGTTTCCATCAACATCTCTAAACCGGGTATCACTAAAGGACAACACTGGCATCATACAAAGAATGAGAAATTTTTAGTAGTTAGCGGTAAAGGAGTTATTCGTTTCCGCAAGATAGATGAGGAGAAGGTCTATGAATACTTTGTTTCAGGCGATAAACTGGAGGTGGTAGATATTCCCGTGGGATATACGCACAATATAGAGAATCTGGGTGAAACTGATATGGTGACGGTGATGTGGGTGAACGAAGTGTTTGATCCGGAACGGCCGGATACGTTTTTTTTACCGGTGGATAAAAAAGGGAAAAGATAAAAGGAAAAAGAGACAAGTAAAAAGTAAAAAGGGAAAAGTAAGAAGATAAAAGTAAAAAGTAAGGAGTGAGGGGGTGTGATATGAGGGAGAATGATTTGTTGGAAAGGACATTTATTTTTGGTGTTGATTGTATTAAATATTTAAGACAGTTGCCTAATAATCAGGAATATTATATTATTAAAAACCAATTGATTAAGAGTTCAACTTCTACGGGTGCCAATTATGAAGAATCTCAGGCAGGATCCTCTAAAGCTGATTTTAAGAATAAAGTGAGAATAGCTTTACGCGAGGCGAGAGAATCAAATTATTGGTTAAGAGTTATTAAGAAGATTGGAAATGTTAATCAATCAGAGTTAGACAGGTTGTTAAAAGAAAGTCAGGAACTAAAAAATGTTTTAGGAGCAATAGTAAATAATACGAAGGTGTACGGAGATTAAGTAAAAAGATAAAAGTAAAAAGATAAAAGTAAAAAGATAAAAGTGAAACGATAAAAGTGAAAAGTGGAGGGAGATTTGCTTCGATACTTTTCTCTTTTCCCTTGGCTCTTAGTTCTTCTGGAATGAATTCCTCTAAACTTTCTACTTTTTCCTTTTTCCTTGGCTCTTAATTCTTCTGGAATGAATTCCTCTAAACTTTTCTCTTTCTCCTTTTTCCTTGTCTCTTAAAAAAACCTTTGCTCTAAGAAATCTATAAAAAATATGAAAAAACTTAAAGTCCTTACAGTAGTGGGTACCCGTCCGGAAATAATCCGGCTCTCGTGCGTGCTTCAGAAACTCGATGCTTCAGAGGCAATTGAACATATATTGGTGCATACCGGACAGAATTATGATTACGAACTGAACGAGGTTTTCTTCGAGGACCTGGGGTTGCGTAAGCCTGATCATTTTTTGAATGCTGCAGGTAAAAACGCTACTGAAACTGCCGGACAGATTCTGATTAATATAGACCCTGTTCTGGAGAAGGAACAACCTGATGCTTTCCTGGTGCTGGGTGATACAAACTCTTGCCTGTGTGCAATCGCTGCCAAGAAACGGCATATCCCCATCTTCCATATGGAGGCGGGTAACAGGTGTTTCGATCAGAGGGTACCGGAGGAGAGCAACCGCAAAATTGTTGACCACACTGCTGACATAAATCTTACTTATAGTGACATTGCCCGTGAATACCTTCTTGCAGAAGGTTTACGGCCGGACAGAATCATTAAAACAGGTAGTCCTATGTACGAGGTTTTGATGCAATACCTTCCAAAAATTAAAAGCTCTTCTATTTTAGAGAAATTAGGTTTGGAGGAAGGCAAATACTTTGTTGTATCTGCTCACAGGGAAGAGAACATCAATTCAGAGAAGAATTTCAAAAACCTGGTTCAAATCCTAAACGAAATTGCTCATAAGTATGACTACCCGGTAATAGTCTCTACTCACCCTCGCACTAGAAAGATGATTGAAGCAAAAGGGGTAACATTCCACAAGAATGTACAACTAATGAAACCAATGGGGCTTAGCGACTACAACAAACTCCAATTGAAGTCATTTGCAGTATTATCGGATAGTGGCACCATATCCGAAGAGTCTTCAATATTAAACTTTAGAGCATTAAACATCCGTGAAGCACATGAACGCCCTGAAGCTATGGAAGAGGCTTCGGTAATGATGGTCGGGTTGAACCCGGAACGGGTAATGCAGGGGCTGGTGCAGTTGCAGTATCAATCTTTAGGAGAGGAGCGCAATTTCAGACCTGTAGCTGATTATAGTATGCCCAATGTGAGTGAAAAAGTGGTAAGGATTATTTTGAGTTATACCGATTATATTAAACGGGTCGTTTGGGGAGAGTAACCTATTTCCTTAAATAGGTCTTTTCAAAAGGAATGATGCCCGAAGAAGCAGAAAACTTATTTAAACCTTAAATCATATCTGATATGGAAGAAGAAGAAAACTACGGTGAAAACAGATAAGAATTCTTAAAGTCTTCATGTGACCTTTTGAACAAAAGCGTTTATAATCATTACAAGTTCTCTTGGGAATTAGCAATTCTATTTATTTCATCACTTGCTATTTTTATAAAACATGGGAAGGGCGATGACATTGTAACTGATTTTATAACTACCATTTGTCTTTCAATTGCTATGTGGGCGATAGCAAATATCTATGAATCAAACTTTTGGTACAGAAGAAATTTTGCAATAATTAGGAATATTGAGAGGCAGTTTTTGTACCAAGAGGACGAGAAAGAAATACATCATTATTTTAATAAACACAGTAATAAATATAGTGTTATCGATTCATTGAAAATTAACTTAGTGATAGTAATATTTATATCAGTAATACTATTGATTTATCACATTTCTGTCAGATTAATCCCTTATTGTAATAACTCTATGGGAGATCATAAATGTTCGTGTCTTACTATTTTTCTTCCCTACCTAACGGTAGCTGTGTTATATTGCAGTTTGGTTCAACCTACAAAAGTTAAGAGGGAAAAGGATTACGTTAATTTTATCGAGAAATCACCAGGGATAGATTATAATGAAATGAAATTCAAAGCAAAGTAAAGCAAAGTAAATAAACCAAATTAAAATGTACAAATTCTTCTTCAAACGCTTCCTGGATTTTACTTTGTCTTTAATTGGGCTGGTGGTTATTAGCCCCATCCTTCTACTTGTATGGGTGCTGCTGATGGTGGCGAATGGAGGGGCCGGGGCGGTTTTTGTTCAGTGTCGGCCCGGGAAGGGGGGGAAGTTGTTCAGGGTGATTAAGTTTAAGACGATGAGTGACAAGAGGGATGGTGCGGGGAATCTGTTGCCGGATGGGGAGAGGATTACATCGGTGGGGAGGGTGGTGCGCTCTTTGTCCATTGATGAGCTTCCTCAGCTGATAAATGTCCTGAAGGGGGATATGAGCCTGGTGGGACCTCGGCCTTTGCTGGTGCAATACCTTCCGCTCTATTCCGATAGGCAGGCGAGGCGGCATGAGGTGAAGCCGGGGATGACCGGGTGGGCGCAGGTGAATGGGAGGAATGCGATCTCGTGGGAGCAGAAGTTTGAGTATGATGTGTGGTATGTGGATAATTTGAGTTTGTGGCTGGATATAAAAATACTATTTTTAACTGTTAAAAGGGTCTTTTTCAGGGATGGGATTAATGCGGGGAGTGATGTAACAATGGAGCCGTTTAAAGGGAATAAATGATATGAAATCTGTTTTTTTATATGGGGCAAGTGGGCATGCGAAAGTGATTATTGATTCATTAACTGCCTCAGGATTTGAAGTTAAAGGACTATTTGACGATAATCCTAATGTTAAAGAGCTTCTTGGATATAAAGTTTTTGGCTCTTATAATTCTGAAATTCTGAAAGAAAGCAAATTAATTATTTCGATTGGGCTGAATAATATCAGAAAAAAGGTAGAGGACAAGCTTCCACTAAATATTAAATATGGTAAGGCAATCCACCCTACAGCAATTATTTCAGAGCACGCTACTGTTTGTGATGGGTCAGTGGTAATGCAAGGAGCAATAATTCAATCGGCTGCTTCTGTTGGCAGGCATTGCATTATTAATACGGCTGCATCTGTAGATCATGATTGTTTGCTTGAGGACTTTGTACATATCTCTCCAAATGCAACTCTTTGCGGAAATGTTTTTATTGGAGAGGGAAGTCAGGTGGGTGCAGGAGCTGTTGTAATCCCAGGAATCAGAGTTGGCAAATGGAGCCTAGTGGCAGCTGGTTCTGTAGTGATGAGAGATGTCCCTGATAATGTGTTGGTGATGGGTAATCCGGCTAGGGTGGTAAAAAAATTGATTTAACTAAAATTTATATATGTCAACTTTTAATAAAATCTGGCTCTCACTGGCCCATATGGGCGGTATGGAGCAAAAATTTATTCAATCGGCTTTTGACACAAACTGGGTGGTTCCGCTCGGCCCAAATGTGGATGGATTCGAAAAGGATCTGGAGGAGTTTATCGGCGGTGATAAACATATAGTGGCTCTGAGCTCGGGAACGGCGGCTATACATCTGGCGCTTATTCAGCTTGGGGTGCAACCTGGAGACGAGGTGATTTGCCAATCCTTTACTTTTAGCGCAAGTGCTAATCCGATTAAATATGTTGGGGCATCGCCTGTATTTGTGGATAGTGAGGAGGAGACATGGAATATGGATCCAAAGCTGCTTGAGATTGCAATTGAGGATAGGATTAAGATAACAGGTAAGAAACCTAAGGCGATTATTCCGGTGCATCTTTATGGAATGCCGGCAAAGATGGATGAAATAATGGAAATTGCCGACAGTTATGGGATTCCGGTACTTGAGGATGCGGCCGAGGCTATGGGTTCAAAATATAGGGGAAGGTGCTGTGGTACTTTTGGGGAGTTTGCTTGTCTCTCTTTTAATGGAAATAAGATAATAACTACTTCGGGTGGTGGGGCTCTGGTTTGCTCCTCTGCCGAGGCCGCCGGTGTGACCAAATTTTTGGCAACTCAGGCACGTGATAATGCACCGCACTACCAGCACTCACATATTGGATACAACTATCGGCTTAGCAATATCTGCGCCGGAATTGGAAGGGGGCAGATGTTGGTGCTGGATGAGCATATCTCTGCAAGAAGGGAGATAAATAATAAATATAAGAAGTTGCTGCAGGGCTTACCAGGGATATCATTCCTTACAAACCCTTCAGATGAATTTGAATCAAATATGTGGCTAACCTGTATATTGGTTGACCCTAAAGTTGCCGGCTTCACTCGTGAAGATTTAAGATTAGCAATGGAGGCTGCAAACATTGAAACCCGGCCTCTTTGGAAACCGATGCATATGCAACCTGTGTTTGAAGAGGCTCCTTTTTATGGACACAATGATAGCAGCTGCTATACCAGCTTTAACAAAGACTCAGACACAGAGCCGGATAGAGAGAATAGCATTTGCGGACAGTTATTTGAGAAGGGATTATGCCTTCCCTCCCACCCTGGTTTGAGTGATGAGGATTTGGAGAGAGTTGTGGGGGTGGTGAACACCTTGCCATAGTTTTTGGCAAGTAACGCAATCTGAGAGGGTTGCGTTTTTAAGAATTTGGCTATTTAACATAATTATTATTGTTGGGAGGAATGGGCGGAGCGGAAACCTTGCCAGGAGGCACCGTTCACCTTGCCACAGTTTTTGGCAAGTGATTGTATACCTAAGACATACGAAAGGAACTTTTTTGAATACTCCTTCAATTATAGAAAAATACTTTGTGTAAATATCTCTATGATTGCAACTTGCCAAAAACTGTGGCAAGGTGCCTCTCCTGCAACCGGATTTTTTGTATATTGCGTTTGAAATATGTGGGAGAGATTGTGATGAGAGATTTTTCGTCTTTGGTTGGTGCAGCAGATAAGTATATCGTTTCTGTCGGTGGTGAAAGTTTAGCAACAGAAATTAAGAGTCAAAAAATCAAGGAGGAACCCAGGCGTGCTCAGGTCGGGTTTTTTCACGTGTGGATAAGGGGAAGTAATCGGTATAACGTATTCTATAATACGACTGATTTTGTCGGATTTTTGGAGCGTTGCGACAGGGCGGCGAAAAACAATAAAACTTTTGTGTCGGCGTTTGTACTGATGGACAATCATGTTCATTTACAAATCTATACGCATTGTTTGAATGCTTTCATGAGGTCTTTGCTGATGAGTTTTAATCAATGGTACAACAGGCGTAAGGGGCTAAGCGGGCAATTGTTTAACAGTCCATTTTGCAGTAAACTTATTGACAATGAGGAGTATTTAAGATATAATTACTTATACATACTTACGAATCCTGTACGAGCCGGGATATGTGAGAATATAACGAAGTATCGGTGGAGTTCGTATCATTATACCAAGAAGGGCTACTATAACTACTTAGGCAAGTTCATAGATATTAATGATTTAGTAAGTGACTATCTGTTTAAATCGTATAATGACCTTCATTCTGGTGCTGAGAAACATTTGAGGGAGTTCTGGTCTTTCGAAGAGGTTGAGGGTGGTGTTAAAAATAATTCCAGACAGTTGATTCGACCTACGGACAACGAAGTTGCTAAATACCTGGGTTTCATTTTAAAAGGGAGGAGGCTCGGTGATATCACCCGCAATGAACTTGTTAAAACGATGCAAGTTCTCCGGGAACAAGGAGGGGCGACTTACCGACAAATTTCTGCTGTGACTCATGAGAGTTATTATGATGTGATCAGGATATTGAGGGGGGAGCGCAAAGACCTTGCCAACGGAACCGCAGGCACCTTGCCACAGTTTTTGGCAAGTGATTGTATACCTGAGATATAAGAAAGGCACTTTTTGGAATAATCCTTCAATTATAGGAAAATACTTTGTATAAATACCTCTATGATTGCAACTTGCCATAAACTACGGCAAGGTGCCTTTGGTCCTGACCCGACCCTAATTCCAGCCTCCCTCTAACTCTCCTCCAATAATTATCTTTACCTGCTCAGGGTTGTTGCTGAGTATGATGTTGATTGTGTGCTGGGTTGCGGGTTTAAAGATAAATGTGCTCTCTATAAGGTAAGAGACGCCGCTTGTAAGTATCTCGACAAATGGGAGTCGGGTAGTGATTCTTTGCGGTACTATGATTGCGGCATACACTCCAGTGGAGAGCTTTTTGGCTGTTATTGATTTAGGTGATTCATAGGGATTTTTAGTAACAATACCTGATGCAAGGTCAACGTAAGAGTGCGGTACCGTATTATGAACTCTTACGATTGCATCGGCAGGAATGTCACCAGTGTACCCCTCCCCTTTCACAAGATTAACCACCAGCCTGCTCATTGTGTGTCTGAAAATAAGTGGTACAACATCCATCTTTGTTACACTGGTGTTTTTTGCCCACAGCAGGTCAGAGGCTTCGTATCCGCTGAGAGCATCAGCAGTCTCTGCCGTAGATTGATCTAATGCTACGGAGAATGACTGCTCGTCAACCGAAAGGAGTTTACTAAATGGAATGAATGGGTAGTAGGCATATATATCAAATTTACCGTCGGCCCAAAAAACAGCTGGTTGTGCTGTCCATTTGGTTCCATTGAATGTGACTGCCGAATTGTTAGCATAGTTTCCTGATATCTCCAGCGGAACAGCATTCTCTCCATTATATTTTGTTGCGAAGAGGCCGATTTTATCGCCTGCCTCAAATGCGGTGGCAGTGGCTTTGGTGCTCGGGCCATTAGCAGATGATTGGCTGTTAGAAAAATGCTGTGGTGCAAAGCGCATCTCATCCGAATCCGGTATGCCTTGATCTATCTTTGAGCAACTTATAATAAGTGTTGCTGCTGATAATAATAAAAATATCCTTTTCATCGCTTTATCACTTTTATATGTTACTTTCTTGTATTTAATTTTGGTCTTTTGCCCATCATTATTGGTGCGTGGCTGTGAAGCGGGGCTCTTCTTAACAGCTCCGGTGCCTCAAGTCCTTTTGTTGGAACAGAAGCCTCCAGAACATCCTTAGCTAGGAAATCTGATAGTGAGTATGTCTCCCCAGCATAGGCCATAATCCTTTTCACAATACTCTCTCTGCTTATTGCATTGAAGTATGGGATGTTGTTGTTCATACAACTGGTCTGTTCTGATCTGTAAACGCCTCGGGAGTGGTAAAATGCACCCTCAAAAACGTCCACAATCTGATTGTACTTTTCGTGGAAAATAAAGTGGCTCCAAGGGACTTCATTAAGCTTGCCGGATAGGGAGATGTTTTCGTACCAACCGAGATTTTTAGCCTTTAAAATCTCTCCCACGTGTGGGTGACATGCACATCCACAAGAATGAATGAATGCATTATGAGAAATGTATTCATCTGCCAATTTCCCAAATCCGTGGCCCCCGGCCTCGTGTTGTACCAAACCTCTGAAGTCGTATGGGTAACCGTAATTACTAACCGGAGAGTATGCTATTGCTGAACCATCTGGATACATATATGTAACACCGCCATATTCTGACGAATTAGCAATCATAACTACCAGTGTTTTAGCAATATTGGATTCGTTAACAGTAGGGGCTTTAGCAGCGTACTCCAAAACAGATAAATCACATCCCGGACACATAGTTGTATTAGGACCAAGAACTCCTCCTCCAAGTGCATAAGTATTGAATCTATTGTTTATTATTGTATTAACACTGCCTATACCTGACTCAGGTGAAACAGCAATACCGGTATATACATTGAAATACTCTTTATAGGTTTTGTATGGTTCTACACTAAAGAGATGTCCAACTGCCTCATTAATTGTTGTGAGGTATTTACCCTCGCTTATATCCTTGGCACTATATCCGTCTCCAAGAAAGACAATATTGACACCATTACCCTTTGTTGCTGAATGAAGAGTCAGAAAGTGATCCTCTGCATACTCATAATTATATTGAGACACTTTAAATCTAGTTCTGTAATCTTTATCAGATAGTTTAAAAACTACCTCACCTTCTCTGTTAGCAGAACCAGATGACATCTGCTGGAATGTCAGTTTAATTTCAGCTATTTTATTACCACTCATCTTATCAAGAGTTACCCAGTCCGGCTTGCTCTCAACTATCCAGTTTCCTTCTGCCCTTAAGATCAGGTCCCTAGTTACAGATGTGTTAATTGCAGAAGCAGAGCCAGGGCTCACTGAAAGCTCCCTGTAGGCCGATATTCGTTTAAAATCTGCCCAGCCAACTGCTGTCTGGTATTGAGACACTGAAGACTCAGGTACCTCAACAGTAAAATTGTCTTTAGCAACTCCTTGGAAAACCCCTGCGGCAATATAAGGTGGTATTGTACTCTTGCTTACAATTCTTCCTATTCCGTGACAATTACTGAAAGCATATTGACCAATTGTTTCAAGGCCATCGTTAAAAATCACTCCTTCTATCCCCCAGCAATTTTGAAAAGCGGATGGGCCTATTGACTGAATGTTTCTGGGAAATTCAACTACACCAATTAGCCTCCAATTCCCATAGAAAGCCCCTTCTCCAATTGTTGAAATACTTTCTGGCAGTTTTAGAATTCCTGTAAAATCACAATCACTAAACGCCCCTCTTTTAATGTAAACTAAGTTTTCAGGCAGTTTTAATTCGCCTCTGAATGGTGTAGATGAAAACGCATACTCACCAATTGAAGTTATATCATCGTTTAATATAAGCGTCCCATTAAAGCCACAATTAGAGAATGAGCTCTCGTGAATTTCAGTTATTTTTGGTGGTATTTCCAACGAACCAGTTAAATTAGTATTTCCCCAAAATGCTGTCAATCCAATATACTCAAGTGACTCCGGTAAAATTAAGGAGCCACGCAAACCAACAATTCTTGTGAATGCCGAATTGCCAATGTATTTTAATCCTTGTGGCAGAGTTAATTCAGTATTGAATCCACATTGATAAAATGCGTATTCACCAATATATTCTAATGATGATGGAAGCAACAGGACTCCATTTAACGACTTGCATTCTCCAAATGCAAAACTGCTTATTTTAGTTAAGCCCTCCGGGAGTATAATTGATCCAAGTAAATTGGAACAATTATAAAATGCCCACTCACCAATTATTTCAACCATATCTGGAAGAACTAGTCTTTGAAGTGATGATTTTTTATAGAAAGCATAGTCAGGTATCTCATTGTCTTCATTTCCGTTATACCAAGTATCATCCATAGCAATTCCGTCACCCTTGACTAATGTCACCTCTTTCAGATTCAAAGACTGTAGCATTGGCATACGTAATCTCATATATGCGAAGTCAGTAGCATTTATCTTCCCCGTTACCTTCATATTTTTGACCTTGGCTAAATCTTTTCCGGCAGCAGCGATGCGTTCGTGAAGTGTACCGGCTGTAGGGACATCTATAACAATATATTCCCTGGCAGCAGCATCGTGAGTAGTGTTGTCATTCTCCCAGGCGGTTATGCTCTCGGAGGTGAGGACGAATTCTACTCCTCCTAATTCACGTTTATTTACGGTTATTGTGAAATTGTGCTGTTTGGAGGGATGATAAATGAATGGCTCGGCCTTGGTAAGGAGATATGGGGTTCCTCCTACTGTAACGCTTATTAGTGGACGACCGGCAGGAACCTCTTGTGGAACTACAATTGCCCTGAAGTCTCCGTTATCCTTCATCGGGATAGTTCCGGTGGATGGAACTTCTCCGGTTGCCGTTACCACCCCGGTTGACAGGTCAACGGTAGAGGAGCGCTTTGTGTTTAGAACAAGAGCGGCCTTATCTATCGCACTCCATTCACCGGTGGTAAATCCGGTTCCCTCTGCAAGGGTGATTCGCACATTGGCCATTTTGTGGCTGAAGCTGATTCGTATAACCTTGTCTGTAGGAGCAATCTTTTCGGCCTTGCCCCAAAGGAGGTCTGAGGCTTCGTATCCGCCAATTTTTCCATAGGCAGCGGATGTGCTTTGATCTTTTTGCAGCTCAAAAGAGTAGGCCGAAATACTTTGTGGAGAGGCGTACGGGTAGTATCCAAAAACATCTACCGGAGTCTTATCGTCTTTCCAGTAAATATCCTTTGCTGCAACCCACATATAGTTCTCCTCATCGTACGTGTGTTTTATATTGTCCGCACGGTTCCCTTCAGTTTTCAGAGTGCCTGGTGTGGATCCGTCATAGTCAACGATATATATACCTATTGCATCACCGTCACAAAATCCTTCGTCGTTTACGCGTGTTTGGTAAATCTGTGAGATTTCACCTGAGAGCATAATTTTTCCAGGCTTATTTGTATTGTAGTCTATTCCCGGCTCTTCTCTAAGACAAGATGACAATGCCAATGCCGAAATTAAGGCAAGAGCAAATATTGTTTTTTTTGTTTTTTTCATAACTGTTGTGGGGTTTTCTATTAACCTACTGTTCCTCCGTGATCATTGCCGTCAGTCTCCCAGTTACCAATGGTAATGGTTACTCCTCCGTTGGATTTATTGACAACAATAGTGCAAGTGTGTTGCTTATTTGCTTCAAAAGTGATTGACTGCTTGAGAGTATAGATGTCACTTCCCAACTCAACAACTATTAGGTCCAAATTAGTAATGGTTTGGGGAACGAGCAGGGCCCTGTAGTAATCAGTCTCTTTACGAGGTGTCATATCCTCTGCAGTACCTGTGGCAGATGCAGATCCGGTTGTAAGGTTTATTACAGACCTGGTTTTAAGATTTTTGATTTTAACTACAGCATTTGCAAGATCTGCTGCCGTATAGCCATTCCCCGGAGTGAGTCTTACAATTAAGTTGCTCATTGCGTGTTTAATTGTAATTTGGACAGGGTCCGATGTAGGCGAAACGCCTGCAGTTTTGCCCCAGAGAAAGTCGCTTGCCTTGTAGTCCGCCAATGCGCTCTGGTTCGCCTTTACATTGAACTGATAGGCAGAAACGTCTGCTATAGATGCTACATAAGGATAGTAGCAATAGAAGTCTGCCTTTGTTGTCTGGTCCTTCCAGTAAATTTGAGTATCAGCCGTCCAAGCCGTACCATAAGTAAAACCGATGTTTGTAGCATGGTTTCCGCTTGATGCCAATGTTCCGGGTGAGGTGGCTCCTGTAAAATTCACTACATAGACTCCCACTTTATCCCCAGTTTCAAATCCCGAGTCTGTTGCCTTTGTCCAGGCACCGGTTGCAATGTTAATTGGTATTTTTGTCTGTTCAGCAGGTGGAGTTGGTGGTTTTGGTTTAGGAGGGTCTGGTTTTTCCCCTTCTGAACATGATGAGAGGGTAGCAAGAGAGGAAAGAATAAATAGAGCAGTAAGCGCAATGCAAGCACTAGCTGCAATTCTACGCATTTTTTTCATAGTTATTAGTAAAATAATTAGGTGATTAGGGCTGAATAAAGTTAAAAACTATTTTTAAATAATTACACTCTGTTTGCAATCTTTTTTCAAAATACTACCTTGCCACATTTTTTATTACCTTGCAGGAAAAACTATGGCTAAGTGTTTTACTCTCAATCTTAAGAACCCTTTCATCTCTAGCTCTGGTAATTCAACCCAAATGCCTCAGAGTGATTCAACCCAAATGCCGCCGGGTGTTTATGTTGAGGAGTGCAAGTGGGTGGAGAGGCCGATAAATGACGTGTCCTGTGATGTGGTTGCTTTTGTAGGATATACTGAGAAGGTGACTGGCAATAATGACCTCTTTTTTAGACCGGTTCGGGTTAGGAATTTGGGTGATTTTATAGATCTGTTTGGTGGTGGTGATGGCACCCGAGAGGACTACTATTTGTACTTAAGTGTAAAGCTATTCTTTGAAAATGGAGGAGGTGAGTGTATTGTAGTATCTGTAGGAAATAACAGGGATGGGATTTTTGCGTATGATCTTATTAAAGGTTTAGAGGCACTTAAAAACGAATCTAATCACGTACTTTTAGTTATACCTGAGGCAGTTTGCCTGCCTGATATTGATGATTCTCTTAGGGTTCAGCGTGCTATGCTCAGACATTGTGCAGATTCCTCCTATATGAGATTTGCAATTCTGGATATTTTTGGCGGATTCTCGTCAGATGGTGATCCCGTGAAGAGGTTTAGAGAGGGGATTAATGATAGTTCTGGAAATGAAGCTGACTGGCTGGGGTTTGGGGCGGCATACTTCCCTTGGGTAAAGGTTTACAATAGTGATACTAAAAAAGAGGTGGTCATTCCGGCATCGGGAGGGGTGGCAGCTCAATATCTTCAGCAGCAGTGGAGGGTCGGGATATGGAAGGCTCCTGCAAACTTACCAGTTAAGGGGCTGACTAAAGTTAGCGTTAATCTTACTGAGAGTGAGATACCATCTTTTACAAATCCCCCTGATGGAGTGCCTAGCGTTAATGTTATTAAGAAAGTACCCTATTCCGAGCCACTGATTTGGGGTGCAAGGACTTTGACTAAATGTAATTCAATCAATAGGTTCATAAATGTCAAGCGAACTATTGATATGATTGAACACTCAATTAATGACTCTCTCGCTGAATACCAATACTGCGCAAATAATGCCGAAACTTGGCAAAAAATTGATAATCGGGTTAATCAATATCTGGAATCCCTCCGGATCCGTGGTGCACTTGCCGGACACACCCGCCAGGAGAGCTATAAAGTAAATGTCGGGCCGATGGGAAAGAGAGAGCAAAAATTCAGCGAAGTGAAAGAGCACGATTTCCGAGAATCGCAAGAGGATGCAATTGTGGTAAATGTATCAGTGGCAATGGCAGTGCCGGGTGTTTTTGTGGAGTTGGGGAGATAGTGTTTTTCAGTTTCAACTTCATAATTTACTCATTCAAAGTATTCTCCTTGCAAATACAAACTCAAACAACAAACTTTATTGTCTAATAAGTGATTATTCACGGGGTTAAAATTCACTTATAAGTGATTTTTATTTTGTATTTTACTTTTAAATGAATACATTTGTAAAACTTATCAAGCTTTCAGAATTTAGCTATGAAAAGGTTAAATACTATTCCGTAGTAATAAATGACAAAGAATATAAAGAGGAGAACTCTGAATTTTATTGTTTTCTCTCAAATATGGAACTTGAGAGTGAATCTGAAACAGATTTAGTCAACTTAATTACTTGGATTGAAGAGATTGGCGAGAAATATGGGGCAAAAGAAAAATTTTTCAGAAAAGAGGGCATTTATTCTGACACATCTGCCCTTCCGCCAGATGCAGGCGAGCAAAGAGTGTGCAAAATACTGGTTAATAATTTACGACTATACTGCTTAAGGGCTAACGAGCATGTTGTAATTCTTTTCAACGGTGGAATTAAAACAACAATTAAAGCTAATGACTGCCCGAATGTTAAAAACCATTTTCTAACTGCAAACAGAATAACCAAGAAGATTAATGAATCATTTAAAACTGAGATTACTTGGAATAGTGATTATACAGATATTTGTTTTAATGAGTCTTTTGAATTTGAAATATGAAAAAAACTATTGCACAAAGGCTTAAGGATAAGATTAAGCCATCAAACAGAATCTTTATTAAAAAGAACCTGGAGATATCTGAGCAGATTTCTCATATTCTTAACCAAAAGGGTATTAGTCAAAAAAGATTGGCTGAGATAATGGAAAAAGAGCCTAGTGAAATATCTAAACTAATGTCCGGACTTCATAATCTTACCCTTATGAGCATTGCGAATATTGAAGATGCACTAGGCGAAGATATCATTATTACTCCTCTTAAAGCTGAGGAAAAATATAAAAAAACAAAGTATATCTACCTAAATGTTGCAGCAATAAACAGTTGTAACAATATTGGTTGTGGAGAATATTCAAATGGAGAATATAAAGAAGAAAATTCTAATATTGCATCATGAGCAAAGTTGATCCTTCAAAAATTGCATTAAACTGCATTAACATCCTCAAGTCTTCAATAAGTTCAGAGGAAAGTTTTTGTAACAACCCTGTAATTATTAAACATAGCAGAGTTGGAATTCATCAAAGTAGCAAATTTGATTTTGTAAATAAATTAGTCTCCATAAAATTGAATATCGCACTTAATGCCGAAAATGATGAGAAACAACTAGTTGATGTAAATGGAGAATTTTGCATTGAATTTGTAATTCGTGTTGATAATTTGGAAGAGTTTATTGAACAGGGAGAAAATGATACGCTTCTCATCAATGGTGAGCTTGGAGCATCTTTAATGGGGATTGTATATTCAACAGCTCGTGGAATTATATTAGAAAAAACAGTAAATACACCACTAAATGGAGTGATTCTTCCTGTTATTAACCCTGCAACTCTGCTAACGAATAGTGAAACATAATATCGCTTTAAGATATTTTTACAAAATATTTGGTTTATATTATAAACTTATTTACATTTGCAAAGTGCAATCAAAACCAGTTGCACTTTTTTAACAGCTGTTTGGTTTATATTTTAAACTTATTTATTTTTGTAATAACATTTTAATTATGGAAGAGAAGAACTTAAATCAGAATGAGAGTCTGGAGATCATTTCCAGAATGATCAAAGAGACCAGGACAAATCTAGAAAGAGACGGTGGCGGAATCTATTTGCTATGGGGATATTTATGGCTGATTGTCGCGTTGGCCATATATTTCCTGATTAGGGAGACGGGTGACTACCGTGTGCAGTGGCTTTGGTTTGCAATGCCGATAATCGGCTATCCGACAATGATCTACATGCTGAAAAAGAGGGATAAGGGGATTGTGACCTTTATCGGCAGAGTAATTGGAAATATCTGGATATCGGTAGGTGTAGCAGCAGGATTGCTATCTTTATATATGTTAGTTGATTACAATGCTTACCCGATTCTGTTTGTGATGGCTCTGTTAGTGAATGTAGGTGTGGCAATTAGTGGCTTAGTGATTAAGTTTAAGCCGGTTATCATTGCCGGATTCCTCGGAATTGCCCTAAGCTTTGTTATGCTGATGGTGTCGGGGATGGAGCAAATTCTTGTTTCTGCGGGCTTTGCGGTGATAATGCTAATAATACCGGGCCACATTTTAAACGATGCTAAAAGAAGAGCAGGGAGTGCTAAGAGGGGAGGTAATGTTAAAAACGGAGGTAATGTTGCTAGAGGAGGTAGCCATGTTTAAGGAGCTGGACCCCCTACTCCATTCGCAGTTGCGGTTGGCAGTAATATCGCTGCTCGCCTCGCTTGAGGAGGCCGACTTTGTTTATTTGCGTGAGAAGACCTCATCTACTGCCGGGAACCTTAGTGTGCAACTAGAAAAACTCAGCGAGGCCGGGTATATTGAGGTTGAGAAGGGCTACAGCGGAAAACGACCCCGAACCACCTGCCGGATCACCGAGACAGGCAGGAAGGCGTTTGAGGATTATGTTGAGGCGTTGAAGAGTTACTTTTGACACCTTGCCACAGTTTTTGGCAAGTCATTGAATTTGTATTTATTACAACAAACACTTTTTGAGAGACAAAGAGAATCTTCAAAAAGTGTTTGTTTTATTTTTCTGTTAATCTGACACTTGCCAAAAACTGTGGCAAGGTGTCACTGAATGACTTGGGATTTTTGTCATATTTTGCCCTCATTGGACAATCTTTGCACTTGCTTTCCATAATGATTATATTAAAATTGTTGTGAGTTGCTTTGGATATGCAAATGTATAAATGTTTTTATACATTTATAATCAATAATTATGACTGACTATTATGAATGTTCTATCTAATCCCGATGTATTTCCAGGTGAAGAGGTCCTTAAAGAGATTCTATCAGAAGAGTCCTTTCATGTGTATATCAAATTGATGAATAGTCTCAATAATAGTCCGGATGGTAGTCACGCAAATCTTAAGGACGGACTTATCTATGAGTGGCGTTACTATAATGATGGTAAATCGTGGCTATGCAAGGTGGCTAATAAGAAACGGACAATCTTCTGGCTGTCGGTTTGGGAGGGGTACTTTAAGGTGAGCTTCTACTTCACTGAGAAACATAAGCAGGGAATTTGTGATTTGGCCATTTCAGATGTTATCAAGCAACAGTTTCTCTCAGCTAAGCCAGTGGGAAAATTGATTCCGCTGACAATTGATATTAATAGTATTAAGCAATTGCCCGACCTTATAGAAATTATCAATTTGCGTATTGGTTAGGTGATTTCCAAGTTTTGACTTTTTATTTTTCAACTTTTGTCTTGTTCAAATTGTTATTGCTATAAATTTTTCTGAACAGGGAAATAATAATAGTATGAAATATAAGAAGATATTCCTATTTATTGCTATCGCAGTATATTTATCAACTCTAAGCGGTTGCGTATCAGAACCGGAAATAAAGGTTGTAAATTTTGAGGAGCTCAGGCCTGTTTTCCATCAGCAGAATGACGTACTATATGTGGTTAATTTCTGGGCTACCTGGTGCGCTCCGTGTGTTAAGGAGATCCCGGATTTTATGGAGGTTAATTCTGAATTCAGCAAATCCGATAATTTTAAAATGGTCCTTGTCTCTCTGGACGATTCCGATAAGCTGGAGGAGGCTGTCAAACCCTTTATCGTTGATAAAAAAATTAATGATGTTGACCTGTACCTGTTGGACGACATTAAGCGGATGAACGAATGGATCCCGGCTGTGGATTCGGCATGGTCGGGCTCAATACCCGCCACCCTCTTTATCAGAAATGGTAAAAGCCTGAAATTTGTATCAAGTGCAATAGAAAAAGATGAGTTGCGTATGATAATTCTGGAGCTAATGCAGGATAATAAATAAGGAGAAAAAGGGACGAGAATTAATGATGAGTTAAATACAGACTAATATAATTAGCTGTTTATAATATAAATAAATGGTAATATATGCTAATATATGCTAATATATGCTAATATATGCTAATATATGCTAATAAATGTAAATAATTGAATACCTATAAATAATAGAATAATTATAAAAAATAGAACTATTATAAATAATAGCACAATTATAAATAATTGAACAAATATAAATAATAGAATTACTTGTAAATAAATTAAATCAATTGAAACTATATGAAAACGTTTGTTAAATATTTTGCAACACTAATGATTGCGATTTTTGCAGTTTCATCTGCATTTGCTCAGGGATATAAGATTGGGGATGAGGCTATTGATTTCAAGCTGAAAAACATTGATGGTAAGATGATTTCACTGTCGGACTACAAAGATGCAAAGGGCTTTGTAGTAATTTTTACCTGCAACCACTGTCCGTATGCAATTGCCTATGAGGATAGAATCATTGCCATTGATAAGAAATACAAAGCTCTGGGATATCCTGTGATTGCAATCAATCCGAATGATCCTGAAGTTCAGCCTCAGGATAGTTTTGAACTTATGAAGGAGAGGGCTAAAAGTAAGGGCTTTACATTCCCATACTTGATTGACGAGGGTCAGAAGATATACCCACAGTATGGTGCGCAGAGAACTCCGCATGTGTATATCCTGAAGAGAGATGGCAAGAAAAATATTGTTAAGTACATTGGTGCTATTGACAATAACTACAAAAATGCGAATGACGCAGACCAAAAGTATGTTGAGAGTGCGCTTGATGCTTTGCTGAAGGGTCAGGAGCCGGAGGTAAAGAGTACTGTGGCTATTGGGTGTACGATTAAGACGAAATAAAAAGGCGGAGCACCAATTAATCCCTGCCGCAGGGCGCCGGCCGCAGGGCATGTCAACTTTTTTCAGGACGGGACAGCTTGCCACCCTTCGTTGTACATCTTGCTGTTTTTTAGATATTTAATCTTTTTAATTTTTGCATTTTTTGAGATTTCGCAAAAATTAATCTATTGTAACACAATTAATTGTACACGGAGGGGTGGCAAGCAAGTTATTTCCCGCGACTAACCCGGTTATTTCCCGCTCATTTGCAAGCAGTTTATTATTTGCTTGCCCGTGCGGGAATAACCGGGTCGCGAGAATAACTTTTTGAGGAGGCATAATACTTTTGCCAAATGGCTTCAAGTACTTCTGCCGAAAGGCTTAACACGGCGAAGCACCAATTAATCCGGACGATAGTCCTTAAAAAAGGCGGAGCACCTTATTTTTGTGGGAGGGCTTGACACCCTTAGTTGTACATCGTATTGATTGACTGAGAGTCTACTTTTTGGATTGAGGCATATTTTAAGATTTTCAAAAAGTTAACCTGCTGTTTTTATGTCAATTGTACAACTAAGGGTGGCAAGCGCTTCCGCAAACAGGGGATTGCCTCGCTGGGCGAGGCGTTCCCCAAGGGGGGGGAGCCTAAAATAGTAAAAACCCAACTGCCTCCGGCAGCATAACCAAAAAACAGACCGCCTTCAAGCGAACTTGAGGCGGTTCTGTCTTTTTTGGTTAATACCACTTCGTGGTGGGTTTTTACCATTTGGCGGAGAGAGGGGGATTCGAACCCCCGATACCCTTTTGGGGTATACGCGCTTTCCAGGCGGGCCAGTTCAACCACTCCTGCATCTCTCCGTGGTTAGAGGTCTTTTTCCTCTTTTGGGAGTGCAAAAGTAGTAATTTTTGGCTGATTTTGTACTACCGGGTGAATTTTCCGGTTTTTGTGGTTTGAGTTTGTGGTTTGAGTTTGTTGGTTGAGTTTGTTGGTTGAGTTTGTAGTTTGAGGTTGAGGTTGAGGTTTATGTTAGGTGATTAGCCTAGTGGTTAAGGCAGGTGAGGCGTTCGCATTCGCAGCGGTTGTGCGCGCGGGTGAGGGCTTCGTTAATGGTTTGTTGTGAAAATGGTGGTGGGCTTGGGCCGTCGTGGGCGATTGGTTCGCCGGGTCCGGGGTTGCTCACTGTTGTGTAGTTGGAATAGCAAACGGAGCAAAGAACTTCTGCATTGTTCAGACTGTTGCCTCCATCTCTTTTAATGTGGTGTACAATCAGGTTGTGGTTACTGTTGCATCGTGCCATAGCAATATGTTTTGGGGATTAGAAAAATGGTGCTCTCTATGTAAATATAAGCTATTTTGGAAAAACAGCAATGTGTTTGAGTATAAAATTGTGAGTGAGTGGGTATAAAAAACAAGCGCCTGAGTGTTGCTCAGGCGCTACCAATAATGTAACCGTCGGTTTGTGATTTATTGGACAATTTTATCACTACTTCGTTAACGAAATTAGGAATTATTATTGGAAAAAGTGTAAAAATATTATGTTCATAATGGAGTTATTTTTATTAAATCTTTAAGGATTTTTTATCTATTGATTTAACTCTTTTAGAACTATCTGTTTAAGAATATTTCCTAGTGTGAAAAAATCAATATTAGTTATTAATTGAGTATTTTTGTGAATTATGATGGTAAATTATACTTGCAATTTTCATGAACTTGCATGTATTAGGAGCCATTTTAGAAATTTAGTTTTTATTTCAGTAGAATATTGATAATCAGCGTTATTATGGATAACTCAAGACATATAAAGATTGCCGGTTTGCTCAGAGAGAGGATTCTTGTGCTGGACGGTGCTATGGGTACGATGATTCAGCGCAGGGGGCTTGAGGAGGAGGACTACAGGGGGGAGAGGTTTGCCGGCCACCCGTCGCCGTTAAAGGGGAATAATGATCTGCTGTCATTGACCCGGCGGGATATAATTGCGGATATTCACCGTGAGTATTTTGAGGCGGGTGCGGATATTGTCTCTACCAATACTTTTAATGCGAATGCCATATCCATGGCGGATTACGGGATGGAGCATCTGGTGTATGAGCTGAATTTTGAGGGGGCCAGAGTGGCGCGAATGGTAGCGGATGAGATGGGGAGCCGGGCGGGTCGCGCCGGTGAGGCGGGAGCAGCCCGCAGCGCAGTGGCGCTGGTGGCGGGATCTATGGGGCCGACGAACAGGACGGCGTCAATGTCAGCGGATGTTAATGATCCGGGGTCTAGGGGAGTGTCGTTTGATCAGTTGGCGGAGGCTTATATGGTGCAGGCGAGGGGTTTGATTGATGGCGGGGTGGATATTTTACTTGTGGAGACTGTTTTTGACACTTTGAATGCTAAGGCTGCTCTGTTTGGAATTAATAAGGTATTTCTGGAAAAGGGGTACTCTCTCCCGGTTATGGTTTCGGGAACTATTACTGATGCCAGCGGGCGGACCTTAACGGGGCAGACGCTTGGGGCCTTTCTTGTGAGTGTCTCGCATTTTCCGCTTTTAAGTGTTGGACTGAACTGCGCTCTGGGTGCGGAGCAGCTGAGACCTTTTGTTAAGGAGTTGAGTGAGAGCGCACCGTTTTTTGTGTCGGCCCATCCAAATGCCGGCTTGCCGAATGAGTTCGGGGGATATGATCAGAGTGCTTCTTATATGGCCTCTATTGCTGAGGATTTTGTAAAAAATGGTTGGATTAATATTATTGGAGGGTGCTGCGGTACCACTCCGGATCATATAAGGGAGATTGCAAAAGTGGCAGCTCGCTACTCTCCACGGGTACTGGATAGAGACCCGGGTAATTTCATTATTGAGAGCACTTTGGGGGGGATTGTCGGGAGAGAACGTGTTACCAGGCTTTGCGGGCTGGAGGTTTTGGAGATAAGGCCTGAGAGTAATTTTATCAATGTGGGTGAGCGGACAAATGTATCGGGTTCTAAAAAGTTTGCCCGGCTGATAAGGGAGGAGAGATACTCCGAGGCTCTGGCGGTGGCGAGGGAGCAGGTTGAGGGGGGTGCCCAGATAATTGACATCTGTATGGATGAGGCGATGCTGGACTCGGAGAGGGCGATGGTGAAGTTCATACAGCTGATTATGTCTGAACCTGATATTGCCAGACTTCCGCTTATGCTGGACTCATCCAGATGGGAGGTGCTTGAGAGTGGTTTGAAGTGTGTGCAGGGCAAGAGCGTAGTAAACTCAATAAGTCTGAAGGAGGGTGAAGAGCTTTTTCTTGAGAGGGCAAAACTGATAAGGAGTTATGGTGCATCGGCTGTGGTTATGCTATTTGACGAGAGGGGGCAGGCCGATACTTTTGAGAGGCGCAGGGAGGTGGCCGAGAGGAGCTACAGGCTTCTGACAGAGAGGATAAATTTTCCTGCCGAGGATATAATTTTTGACCCGAATGTGCTGGCTGTTGCCACGGGTATTGAGGAGCACTCAAACTATGCCGTAGATTTTATAAAGACTGTGGCGTGGATTAAGGAGAATCTGCCTTATGCAAAGGTGAGTGGTGGGATAAGCAACCTCTCGTTCTCTTTCAGAGGGATGGACAGGATAAGAGAGGCGATGCACTCGGTATTTCTTTTTCATGCAATTAAGGCGGGACTGGATATGGGTATTGTGAATCCGGGGATGCTACAGGTTTACAGCGAGATTCCGGAGGATCTTCTGACGCTGGTGGAGGATGTTGTCCTTAACAGGCGTAAGGATGCTACCGAGAGGCTGATAATCTATGCCGAGAGGAGTAAGTCTGAGGGTGACGGTATTGGTTACGGTGGAGGTGCAGGACATCAGAGGGATAACTGGAGGAGTCTGCCTGTTGTGGAGAGGGTAAGACACGCCTTGGTTAAGGGTGTTGATGATTATATTGAGGAGGATATTCTTGAGGCTAAAGGGCTCTTTGCAAGAACAATTGAGGTAATTGAGGGGCCACTTATGGGTGGGATGAATGAGGTGGGAGATCTGTTTGGTGCGGGGAAGATGTTTCTGCCTCAGGTGGTTAAGAGTGCGAGGGTGATGAAGCGGGCGGTGGCGGTACTGGAGCCTTTTATTAAGGCCGAGAGTGCTGAGGGAGAGAGCAGAAGTGCCGGTAGGCTGCTTCTTGCAACTGTAAAGGGGGATGTGCACGATATCGGCAAAAACATTGTTGCCGTGGTGCTCTCTTGCAATAATTATGAGATTGTGGATATGGGGGTTATGGTTCCTGCCGAGAAGATAATTGAGAAGGCGATTGAGGTGGGTGCGGATGCTATTGGTCTTAGCGGGCTGATTACACCTTCGCTTGAGGAGATGGTGAATGTGGCTCAGGAGATGGAGAGGAGGCAGGTTCGCCTGCCGCTTCTGATAGGAGGCGCAACAACATCTGAAGTGCATGCTGCTGTGAAGATTGCTCCAAAGTACTCGGGAGCTGTGGTACATGTTAAGGATGCCTCTAAGGCTGCGGGGGTGATGTCTTCTCTGCTTGGCGACTCCTCTGAGCTCTTTGCGGGTGAGATTGGAGAACGGTACAGAGAGATACGTGACCTTCACAACTCAAGTGTAAAAAGGGGTGAGTATATCTCTCTTGAAGAGGCGAGAGAGAACCGATTCGTGAACAGAGGCTACCTCTCCCCTGCCCCGGTAAAGAGCGGGCTGCAGGAGTTTCATAATATTGACATTGACTCAGTTATCAAATATATTGACTGGACTTTCTTTTTCTTTGCCTGGAAAATGAGTGGCAGATACCCTGCAATACTTCAGGATCCTGTAAAGGGACCTGAGGCTAAAAAGCTGATGGATGATGCTCTGCAATATCTTGAGGAGATGAAGAGCAAGAGTATTGTCTCAATTCACGGAGTTTGCGGAGTCTTTGAAGCGAGTTCTGAGGGTGAAGATGTAGTTGTGTGGTGTGAGGGGGGCGCCGGGGCCAGCGGCCCCGGGCCGGCCGCATCCGCGGCCGCCGAAGCCTCCGGCTTCGCCCCCCTCCGCCTCTGCTTCCTCCGCAACCAGGAGAAAAAACAAAACACACTTAACCTCTGCCTCGCAGACTTTATAGCTCCCGCAGGGAGCGGCCGGACAGACGTTGGTGCCTCCGGCACCCCCGCCCGCCCGGCCTCTCCGGACCACCTTGGAGCCTTTGTCGTAACAGCCAGGCTTGACGAATCCACATTAACAACCTACCAAAAAGACGACTACGCAACTATCATGATTAAGATACTTGCTGACCGTCTGGCCGAGGCTGCTGCAGAATGGATACACCATAAGATGCGAACCGAAATATGGGGCTTCGCCCCAAATGAGCAACTCACCGTAGAGCAGATGTTCAAATCTGAGTTCCGGGGCATCCGCCCCGCCCCCGGCTATCCGGCATGCCCGGAGCACACGGAGAAGGGCAAGCTCTTTGCAATGCTGGAAGCAGAGAAGAGAGTGGGCGTCTCACTGACAGAGAGCTACACAATGGTTCCCGCCGCTTCTGTAAGCGCATTCGTCTTTGCTCATCCTGAATCCGCCTACTTCAATGTAGGCAGAATCTGCGATGATCAGTTAAGGGATTACGCAGGCAGAAAGGGGATGACTATTGAAGAGGCAGCATCCTGGCTTGCCCCAAACCTGAGTCTATAGCAACATTATTTTACTACATTTGCAGGATTATGACCGTTATAGAAAAGATTAATAGAGCAAAGAGACCGCTCTTTACATTTGAACTGCTGCCTCCTCTAAAGGGGCACAGCATTGAGAGGGTTTACAGGACAATTGAGAGCCTGCTTGAGTTTGAGCCGGCCTACATAAACTTCACCTCGCACAGAAACGAGGTTCAATACATTGAGAGTCCCGACGGAACCCTTGAGAAGAGATTCTCGCGGGTACGCCCCGGCACAATCGCCCTCTCGGCTGCGGTTAAATATAAGTACAACATCACTGTTGTACCCCATCTCCTCTGCGGAGGCTTTACCCGGGAAGAGACGGAGAACGCACTTATTGAGATGAACTTTCTGGGTATTGAGGATGTTTTTGCACTCAGGGGTGACCCTCCAAAGGGGAGCAGAAGCTTTATCCCGGAGAGGGGCGGCAACGAGAATGCAAAGGCACTGGTGGAGCAAATAAGCGCAACAGGCAGAGGCGAATATATAAACGGTCACGTTGACAGCAGTTCGCCCTCTAAGTTTTGCATTGGCGTTGCAGGCTATCCTGAGAAGCACTTTGAGGCACCAAATATGGAGATTGATCTGCTGAATCTTAAGAGTAAGGTTGATGCCGGTGCCCACTATATTGCAACACAGATGTTTTTTGACAACGCAGCCTTTTTCCGCTTCCGTGACAACTGTCGCAAAATTGGAATTGATGTACCCATTATCCCGGGTATCAAGCCGATATCGGCCCTGAATGATATAAGGCTCCTGCCTCAGACATTCCACATAGATCTTCCTGCAGATCTCTACAACGCCGTTGCAAAATGCAAAACCGATGAAGAGGCCCGGGAAGTTGGAATTGAGTGGACAACAATGCAGACAAAAGAGCTTATTAAAGAGGGTGTTCCGGGAATTCACTACTACACGCTTGGACGTTCAGACAATGTTGCCAGGATCGTCAAAGCCTCTTTCTAGATTCGTCAAAAAAGTATAATAAACACAACAAAGTATATATGAGAGCAAAAGAGTACAAAGTTGCCGATATCTCCCTTGCGGAGTTTGGCAGAAAAGAGATTGAGATAGCAGAAAAGGAGATGCCGGGGCTGATGGCTGTAAGGCAAAAATTTGGCAGAGAGAAGCCACTAAAAGGGGCAAGAGTTATGGGCTCCCTGCATATGACAATACAGACAGCCGTGTTGATTGAGACCCTCACAGAGCTTGGCGCAGATGTACGCTGGTGCAGCTGTAACATCTATTCAACCCAGGACCATGCTGCGGCAGCAATAGCCGAAGCAGGCGTACCGGTATTTGCCTGGAAGGGCGAGACCCTTGAGGAGTACTGGTGGTGCACAGAGAGGGCACTGGATTTTGGAGACGGGCTGGGTCCAAACCTGATTGTTGACGACGGTGGTGATGCCACACTTATGATTCACAGAGGTTACGAGGCCGAGAAAAACACCTCCGTTCTTGACGGAAGGGCAGATACTCAGGATGAGAAAGAGCTTAATAAGATTTTGAAAAAGATTCTTGCAGAGACTCCAAAAAGATGGAGCACTACTGCTCCGGAGATTCGCGGCGTTTCTGAGGAGACAACTACCGGTGTTCACAGACTATACCAAATGCTTGAGCAAGGCAAACTCCTATTCCCGGCGTTCAATGTTAATGACTCCGTTACAAAATCAAAATTTGACAACCTCTACGGTTGTCGCGAGTCACTTGCCGACGGAATCAAAAGGGCTACGGATGTTATGATTGCCGGCAAGGTTGTGGTTGTTTGCGGCTATGGTGATGTCGGTAAAGGATGCGCCCGCTCTATGAGAGGATATGGTGCAAGGGTTATTGTTACAGAGATTGACCCCATCTGCGCACTTCAGGCAGCAATGGAGGGTTTTGAGGTAAAGGCCATTGAGGATACTCTCCATGAGGGTAATATATTTGTAACCACAACCGGTAACAAGGATATCATCACGGCCGAACACATGGCTGCAATGAAGGATCAGGCAATTGTCTGCAATATAGGACACTTTGATGATGAGATTCAGGTCGCCCGTCTAGAGAACTGGCCGGGAATCAAGAGGCTGAATATCAAGCCACAGGTTGATAAATATATATACCCTGACGGACATGCCATCTTCCTTCTTGCACAGGGCAGACTTGTAAACCTTGGATGCGCCACGGGACACCCATCTTTTGTAATGAGCAACTCATTTACGAACCAGACACTTGCTCAAATAGAGCTATGGGTTAAAAAGTATGAGCTTGGAGTTTACAGACTTCCTAAACATCTTGACGAAGAGGTAGCAAGACTTCACCTTGAGCAGCTGGGTGTCAAACTTACCAGACTTTCACCTGAGCAGGCGGAGTACATTGGCGTTCCTGTAGAGGGACCATACAAACCGGAACACTACCGCTACTAAGATACTTATTGCCGTTATGAGAATTTAATCTCCTTATTCCGGCGATCCTCTTTGGAGCGGGAAATATCAAAAACATCTGCATTCGTATGCAGGTGTTTTTTTAGTTTCTCCTCTATTGAGAGCAGAGAGCTTCTCAGCCTCTTTTTGTGAGACTCATAGCTCATCTTTGGATCAAAAATGGACATCAGATCCAGAAATTGCACCGGCTCTGGGTTTTTCTGAATAATCATCTTTAAAATGCTGAACTCCTCATTAGTAAGAATCTCCTCAATAGCCGGGAGGGTCTCAACCACCTTCTCATAAAGGCTCTTCACCTTTCTTATCTTTATAAATCTAAAATAGATCAGAACTGCAGCAGCAAGGAATAGCATTGAGGCGAAAAACATTGTCAGATAAGGGAATGGCCTTTTATATAGCCTGCTCTCCTTCATATCCCTACCCAGTAACCTTTCAGAATTTACAACCAGAGGCATTCTGTAGCCATCCTCCTTTGCTACAAGGACAATAAACTTATCTGTATTTTTATTGTAGGCAATGGATGTTGGAATTGGGATATTTCCTGCAGTCTCTGCAAGCATTGATACGTCAACTGAACCATACCTTACAAGTCTGTTGCCCTTTATATCAAAATAGTATGCATCTGACAGACCGATTAGCAGAGCTCCCCCTTTATAATTATTTATAATCAGGTAACGTCTTAAATCAATATCAGCAATAAGATTGCCCATCATACTCCACTCTCTTGTCGCAAAATTAAAACGCCAGAAGTCATTCAGCTGAATCTGGTATGTCTCTGAGTTGCTCCTCTCCTTATCAATTCCAAAACCAGGCCCTACAAAGAGTTCACCCCCCTCTGCCCCGCCGCATAAGCCGTACCTCTGTTGCGGAAGCTCATTTATTGGGGTCTTGGGACGTATCTTGACCCACTCCATCTGGAGTCTGTCATAGCCGGTAATAATGTTTTTGTATGTAAATAGCCCGACCCCTCCGAAGATATGCGGATTCTTATTATGGATAAACGGAAGTCCCTTGTATTGATTTCTGTACTCCGGAGATTGATGGTAAACCGAGAATCTTATTCCGTTAAAAGAGACGATTTTTCCTCCGGATTCATGAAAAATAAAGCCGATTGAGTTATCCTCAACATAAGATAGCTGCATCTGACGGAACTCAAAGGTGTTTTTCTCAGCATCCCAGAGTATTCCGTCTGAAGATCTGTAAAGTGTGTCGGGAGTTAGCACAAAATAACTCTCTCTGAAGGCAAACGGAAAGTTAATATCCCTTATGCTAAAAACGGGATTTTGGGCCTGCAACAGCATTGCAGTCATCATAAAACCCAATAGGAATAAGAGATTCCGTTTATAATTCACAATCAGTGATTTTAACCAAATATAGGTAATAAATCCCTAACCGCAAAATAGGGGAAGGATAAGGTAAGCACTAATTTTTACACTCAATCCCCTATTATATCCTATTTTTGATTGCGCTTAAGGAATGAAATTTCAGGTATAAGTAATTAAGGGGTTAGTTAACTACTATGAAAAACTCATTCATGAATCCCGGGTTGTCCTTCTGACAGCCCGGGATTTTCGTATATTAGCATTCAATATCGTAAATAATTTCCAGAATGGTAAAAAATATTCTAGTAAAAAAGGCAAATGGTGAAACCGAACCCTTCTCAACAGATAAGATTAAGGCCTCACTTACCAGATCGGGCGCAGATCCCGCAATCATTGAAGAGATATTAAATGATATCGCCATCTGGGTAGAAGAGCAAAACTCAAACATAACTGCTAATTCAACAAAAACTGCTAAATCAGCAATTTCTACCAAGCAGATATACAACAGGGCTTTCTCTTTGCTTAGACGTATGACAAGTAGTAATGCTGCAAGATACAAGCTCAAAAGTGCTATGATGGAGATGGGGCCAACGGGCCATCCCTTTGAGCATTTTATGGGTCAGATATATAAGACACTTGGATATGAGGAGATTGAGGTTGCTCAAACCCTTCAGGGACATTGCCTCACACATGAGGTGGATGTCGTTGCAACAAAGAGTGACGGAAACGGTGGCCATAATCAGCATGTCGTTGAATGCAAATATTACCAGAGCAATGGTAAAAATGCCGGGGTGCAGGTCTCTCTGTATGTCCACTCTCGGATGGAGGATATTTTCAGCTACAGAAAAACTCTTCCTGAATTCCGAAAGTACTCTTTCACAGGAGGCGTTGCCACAAATACCCGATTCTCATCTGATGCAATTGCATATGGTGAATATGCCGGGCTAAAGCTAATCAGCTGGGACTACCCTAAAGGTGAAGGGCTGAGGGAGATTATTGATCGTGAGAGAATATTTCCTGTAACTGTGCTTACAACCTTAACAAGGGCTCAAAAAGAGCTGCTTATGGATCGTGGAATTGTAATCTGCAGACAGCTAAAGGAAGAGCTAGTCAAAAACTCGGTGCTTCTGAACGAACTCTCCCTTTCCAATAACAAAAAGAGACATCTTCAAAACGAACTCAATTCACTGCTCAGTGCCTCTTGATGTTATCTCTTCCTATGGTTCCATACAGGAACTTTGCATAGTCATAAGAGCAGAGGTAGTCGTGAAGACTCTTCGCCTTTTCAAGCCTTTGTGACAGGTCTTCTGTCATCTCCGGTGTAAGGTTTTTGTCCTCTCTAAGAATACGCTCAATATAGCGGATACGCTCGGCCATCTGGGCGATGTCTGTCTGCTGCTTTAGCATAATTCTTGATTTGTACCAGTCGCTTTCAACAAGGTATTCGTATGTAAACATTCTACGTACCTCTGGTGAGTTAAGCCCCTTACCTTCGTACTCTCCGTATGCCATGATGTGCAGAAGGGCCTTAAGTGGCGGGCAGGCTGAATCAATGCTTCCATCACGGAAGTAGGACTCGGCAACCCTCTGCTGTGCCTCTACAATGTTGAGAATTCCGTCGGCAAACTGCTCCATAGACTGTAACTCCGGCTTAAGCATATCCTCAGGGAAGATTACATTTGGATTCTCAAACACCCTTCCAAAATATCCTATCACAAACTTCTCTGTGATTCTATAGCCAAGTATTGAGGCTGGAATTCTCTTGCCTTCGTACTCAAAATCCTCTATCTTCTCAAGCTCACCCTCTGCAATCATTCTGGCAGGATCCTTCTCAAAGTGCTGAAGACGTGCCCAAAGCTCAGGAATCAGAAGGCTCAGGTCGTGGTCAACCCTGTAGCGGTGGCCGATATAGCCTGCAGGTGTTGTGAATCCGTTGTATCCTGTTAGTATAAAAGAGACGAGTGCATTATTTAGGTCTATAACAGGCAGAAGGGCGTTAAAGGGTGCCTTTGTGAGTGCCCCCTCTGAACCGGCCCCTGTTGTGGATGGTGATTTTCCTGTGAGTGAGCAGACAAAGTCCATAAATAGTTCTGGAAGCTCCTGGTAATGTACCGGATTGTAAACAGCAAGCGGACGTATCCCCTTCTCTGCCGGGTTGTTTCTTCTTCCGGGAAGTACTGCGTTAACCGGAACATGAACAGGCTTGTCCAGGGTAATATCCCTGGCAATCCTTATACCTGTCTCTGCAATGTATTTTGTCCTTGGATCTAAAATATCATCCCTGGTCTGGAGATAGCGAACGTTTTTGGTCGGCTTGCCATCTACAATCCTTGGATTTGCTGAGGATACGAAATACTGCCTTTTATCGCCGGAGGCGACATCTGTTATAAGGCTCCTCATAGGTTCGGTAAACTGGTCAAAGTTTATCACGTCCTCAACCATCTCTTTTGCATCTTCTGTTGCAAGTGGCTGGAAATTAGATATGAATGTGCAGGGTGAAGCTATATCGGACTCCGCCTTTTTATCCAATCCTCTGTGGATTGCCTCATCCGGACGCTGGAAAAATCTGTATTCACAGTTCTCAAGTATCTTGAGGCTCTTGTTGGAGATATTGGGATTCAGATCACTTAGTGAGTTGGCAGGCACAACTGTTGAGACAGTTATATCATCCTCCATCTGAATTTTGTCAGCATGGACATAGTCCTGACGAAGCTTGAATGTACGCCAGGCACCCTTGTCGTCATAGCCTATGCGGAGATATCTTGCGGCAATCTTCTTATTCTGGTACTTTAGCTCATTCCCCGGCTGTCCGTTCAGTATATCAACCGAGAAGTGACTCCTCCAGTCTGCTCCCCACTCCTCTCTGTAAAATCTCTTGACGATAAAGGCTATACCTTTAATGTATTGTGGTATAGACTCCAGCCATGTGTTGTACTCCTCAGTGAATTCATGCGAAGGTGTAAGCATCTTGATTGCTGAGCCCATTGATCTTTTGCTGCTGAGGAAGCTTCTGCTGACCTTCTTCCCCTTTGACGGGTCTTTAAAGCGGGAGAAGTAGTTGTAGTTTATTATCTCCTCTACCCTTCTGAAATCGCTCTCAAAATCCTTGATAAAGAATGAACCCGATATAATTGAATCCTCGATGGATTTGGATATCTCAGATTTTCCACCTCCGGATACTGTACATGGTTTGTGTATGAACACACCCTCTGCATTGGTCTCAACAAGTCTGTAGTTGAGTGTTCCCGCAGCCTTCTCCATTCTGTATTTATGGCCGTTTGGCAATATGTAAACTCTGTTGGGGAGAAGTTTTATTGAGGCATCACCCTTTTTGCCTCTGCTCCAGGTAACTCTCTGACTTTTGATATCAAATCTTGAGAGCTCCGGCACATAAAAGATGTCGGGATAGTTTCTGTCCACTCCATAGCCTTCAGGCTTCATCTCAATAATTTCCGGAAATAGTTTTGCAGTCTCTTCAAGACTCTTTTTAAAGTTCTCGGCCTTAGTAATCTGACCCTCGCCCTGGTTATAGGATGGGAATATCAGGGCTCCGCCTGCGTGCTCCTCCTCTGCATTTCCCATAAGGTTTGCGGCGTATGAGATAAATGTTTTTATCTCCTTCTTTGAGTATCCAAAGTAGTTATCGGCAATTACTGTTACGATAACTCCCTCGTCTGTGCGCATTGTCAGCTTAAAGGCAGATCCGTCGTTGTATAGCTCATCCTCCCTCTCCCAGCACATACCGTCTCTCTTTTGCCGCTCTGTTGCCTTGGCTATATTTGGAAGGCCGAGCTCCTTTTTGGTCATTTGTGTAAGCTGTGGTGCAAGAATTATGCAGCCTGTGTGGCCGCTCCAGTTTTCAAAATCAAGCCCCGCATCATTTGAAATATGGTATGGAGAGCCTCCGTTACCAAAGATGGACTCAACGAAATCCAGATTTGACACAAGAGAGCCTGGTGCGAAAAAGCGAACCTCCATAGTTTTTCTGGGGGAGAGTCCTTCAACCTCAGGACTTACCTTAGGTCTAAGAAGCAATGAAACAAATATCTTAGCCTTTTTATTGCAATCTTCAGTGAAAGGGAGGTTAAAAACATCCCCCTCAATAGTTGTGGCCTTCTGCAGAAGCAGAGCAGCTGTCTTAAGCGGAACCGCCTTTTTGTCGTCAGGAATGGGCAGGCCACCTTCAGCTATATGAAAGACCCCTTTTGTGGTACGTCTGTCGTTACGTGGGTTGTGGAGTATCCCCTGCTTCACTCTGTATGAGGTGAGGTATTGGGATGTGTACTCCTCTCTCTTTTCAGGGATTGAGAGCTCTCTGGCGATTCCGTAGAAATCAAGGGTAAAGGTGAATGAGGGAATCTGTATCTCCGGAGCATCTGCCCCTTTGAAATATCCGTTTATAAAGTTCTGAATCCTCTGGTCTGCCGGGCAGAGATAATTTTTAAACTGTCTCTCTCTCTCCCTGTAGTTTATTATCAGAGATTTCGCCAGATGGAGGAAGCCGTCACCGGCATCATCCTGAAATTCTCCGTCAACAAGGCCCAGAGCCTCAAGTCTTAACTTTATGTATTGGTGTATGTACTCTTTTGAGTTTTGTCTGGTGTCTTCAAAAAAACCCAGAGATCTAAGCTCTTTGTTCATATAGTTGCCTCTTTTAATCTCCCAAATATTATGCAAAAATGGTTCCAAAAATGGAGATTTATTATCTTAGCATCCGCAAATCAATAATAGATGGAGAATATCGGGAGCGGCTGGAGAAGAACTTTTGCCTTTATCTGGACAGGACAGCTTTTTTCAACACTGAGCAGCAGCATGGTAAGCTTTGCTGTAATCTTTTGGCTAAGCATTGAGACAGGCTCTGCCGAGGTGCTTGCTTTTGCAACAATTGCATCACTTCTTCCTCAGCTTGTACTGGGTCTCTTCACAGGGGTTCTTGTGGACAGGTGGAACAGAAAGAGAACGATGATTATTGCCGACCTCTACATTGCCCTGATGACTCTTGTGATGGCTGTTATTTTTCAGCTTGGCCACGGAGAGGTGAGTATCGGGATACTGTATGCTCTGCTCGCTCTGAGATCAATAGGTAGCTCATTCCATATGCCTGCCCTTGAGGCTTCAATTCCTCTGCTTGCTCCAAAGGAGAAGCTAATGAAGGTTGCCGGGGTGAACAATATGATTTTCTCAATGAGCTCAATTGCTGCTCCGGCAATGGCTGCGCTCTTTGTTGCCAATCTGAATATTGTATGGGTGCTCCTCTTTGATGTCTTTGGTGCTGCAATTGCCAGTGCCTCCCTGCTTTTTGTAAAGATTCCCAACCCTGAAAAAAGTGGTGAGCAACACAAAGAGAGCGAGGAGTTCAGACGGTTCTTCAGAGAGCTTGGCGTGGCTCTGCATGAGATTCGGCTCAGACCAGGCCTTATGTGGATGTTTATTTTTACTGTATTTGCCAGTCTGGCAATGGTCCCTGTCTCAACCCTCTTCCCGCTTATGACCCTTGAGCATTTTGCCGGGGATACATATATGATGAGCGTTGTGGAGGTGTCGTGGGGTGTCGGGATGCTGGCGGGGGGTGGTATTATGAGTCTGGAGAGGTTCAGATTCAATAAGGTTATGCTGATAAACGGCATGTATGTAATTCTGGGAACAACATTTGTACTGTCCGGATTCCTTCCTGAAGAGGGGTATAAATTTTTTGTAATGTTCACATTCATTGGGGGTATTGCCGGGGCGATCTTCTGGGGAGCATTCTCTGTTGTGCTTCAGAGCTCTCTTGACAGTGCAGTGCTGGGGAGAATATTTTCAATCCATAACAGCCTGATAATGATACCGGCAATGTTTTCACTAATGGCTACGGGCTTTATCGCTGACTCTATCGGGGTTACAAATGCATTTATAATTGGTGGTTCCATGCTCGCAATAATTGGCGTTGCATCTGCATTTATGCCCCAAATCAGGGCCTTCTCAAAGCATTAATATTCAGAAATAATACTATCTTTATAGGCAAATAGAAGCTTATGAAGATACATGAATATCAAGGTAAGGAGCTCTTTGATAAAATGGGGGTTCCCACTGTAATAGGTAAGGTGTGCAGAAGCGCAGAGGAGGCTATGGCCGCCTACGACGAGCTGGTGCTTGAGAGAGCCGTGGTTAAGGCACAGGTGTTGACCGGTGGGCGCGGAAAGGCTGGGGGGATCAAACTTACATCCTCCAGGGCCGAAACAGGTGCCGCAGCCAAGGCGATACTCGGCATGGAGATAAAGGGGCTGATTGTGGATCGGGTAATGGTGGCTGAGGCTGCCGATATTGCATCGGAGTACTACTTCAGCTTTGCCGTTGACAGGAACTCCAAGAGCGTCATTATGATTCTCAGCCGTGAAGGTGGCGTTGAGATTGAGGAGGTGGCTGCGAAAACTCCTGAGAAGATTCATAAAATTCCGATATTCCCGTTTGTGGGTATTCCCGATTTTCTTGCAAAAAAGGCTTCTGCAATACTATTTGATGAGTGGGGACTGGTTTTGCAGGGTAAAAACATGATTCAGAAACTGTACAAGCTTATGGTCTCTGCCGACGCATCTCTGGTGGAGGTAAATCCTCTGGTAGTCACGAGAGATGGCCGTCTTCTGGCTCTTGATGCAAAACTCAATTTTGATGATAACGCTCTCTTCCGCCAACCGGAAATTGAGGCTCTTTTTGAGCCGGATGAGGAGGAGAAGAGAGAGCTTGAGGCTAAGGCCAACGGATTCAGCTTTGTCCATCTTGGGGGAGAGATTGGCTGTATGGTAAACGGAGCCGGCCTTGCAATGGCAACTATGGATCTGATAAAGTTGTACGGAGGCAATCCTGCAAACTTCCTTGATATAGGGGGAAGCTCAAACCCAAGAAAGGTAATTGAGGCAATGAAACTCCTCCTCTCTGATAAAGAGGTGAAGGTTGTGCTGATTAATATATTCGGAGGAATAACCCGCTGCGACGACGTAGCCCGCGGACTCATAACCGCCTTCAATGAAATCAAAACCGATATTCCAATTGTCATCCGCCTCACCGGCACCAATGAAAAAGAGGGGAGGGCAATGCTTGAAGGCACACCTTTCCACAGCGCAGAGACCATGGGCGAGGCAATCCGGAAGGCAGTGGCACTGGTAAAATAGTTCCGCAATTGTTAAAGCTTGATGGATAAGCCGGAAGGCGAACAAGCATGCATTCAGGCAAGTGAACAAGCATACAATAGGCAAGTGAACAAGCATGCATTCAGGCAAGTGAACAAGCATGCATTCAGGCAAGTGAACAAGCATGCAACCTATCGGGTAAAATGAATTTTATGCAAACAGATAAATAATTATATATGAGCATATTACTAGACAAAAGCAGCAGAGTAATCGTACAGGGAATCACCGGCAGAGACGGAGGTTTTCACGCATCAAAGATGAGAGATTACGGTACCCGGGTAGTGGGTGGGACCTCCCCGGGAAAGGGTGGTACAATCCACGATGGTTTCCCTGTATTCAATACTGTCTCAGATGCAGTAAGGGAAACATCGGCAGATACATCAATAATATTTGTTCCGGCACCGTTTGTTAAAGATGCCGTTATGGAGGCAGCTGAGGGTGGAATCAAACTTATTATAGTGATAACTGAGGGTGTGCCGACACTTGATTTCATTGGTGCCCGACACTACGCCACCGCTATGGGAGCAAGAATCATAGGACCAAACTGTCCGGGACTTATCTCACCGGGGAAATCTCTTGTTGGAATTATGCCGGGTAATATCTTTACCCCCGGAAGAACCGGTGTAATATCCAGAAGCGGAACTCTCACATACGAAGTGGTTTACAATCTGACTCGCGCAGGCATAGGTCAATCCACAGCTGTGGGTATAGGTGGCGACCCGGTATCCGGCCTTTACTACATTGATCTTCTGCAGATGTTCCAGGGTGACCCCGAGACAGACTCAATTGTAATGATAGGAGAAATTGGCGGAGATGCAGAGGAGAGGGCCGCCGCCTACATTAAAGAGCATGTTACTAAACCAGTCTTCTCTTTCATAGCCGGTCAGACAGCACCCGCCGACAAACGAATGGGCCACGCCGGCGCAATTATTTCCAGCGGCACCGGCACAGCAAAAGAGAAGATTGCCGCCCTAGAATCCGCCGGCGTCACCGTTGTCAATGAACCCGCATTGATACCCGAGAGAATCAAGGAGAGTTTGTAGGTCAACAAACCTACGCTAATACCCACTAAAACAAAGAGAGTTTGTGGATCAACAAACCTGCGCTAAAACCCACAAAACAAAGAGAGTTTCTGGGTGGGAGTGCCAAACTCTAAGGTGGATGGCTTGCCACCCTCCGTTGTACATCTTGTTGATATATAGCTGATTGAATTTTTAGATTTTTGCGTTTTTTGAGATTTTGCAAAAATTAATTGTCTGTAAGACTGTTAATTGTATATGGAGGGGTGGCAAGCCCTTCAAGAAGTGCATACTGCCGAATGGCTAAACACGGCGAAGCACCACTTTATTCCGGCCGCAGGCCGTGTGAACTGCGATCCACTACCTAATTACGACCACAGGCGTGTGAACTGCGAAGCACCATCTAAATCCGGACGTTAGTCCGTGAAAAAGGGCGAAGCACCACTCAAAACTGGCGGAAGGGGCGTGAGGCTTGCCACCCTCCGATGTACATCATGCTAGTATATAGCTGATTGAATTTTTAGATTTTTGCGTTTTTTGAGATTTTGCAAAAGTTAATTATCTGTAAAACTGTTAATTGTACAGGGAGGGGTGGCAAGCCTGCGGAAACATATGCCTAAAAATCTGAACTTGACTGTAAATCTGAATTTAACTGTAAATCTGAACTTGCACGCAAACCTTAAGTTCTCTATAAAAGAAAAGAGGCCGCCCGTCGCCGGGCGGCCTCTAACTATTTAAAATACTTGTATTTCTGTTATTTGCGTGGAACTTTATTCGGCTCCTTTTGTGGCGTCAACAAATACTCTGCCGGCTAGCTCTTTATTGAGCATGAAGATGCCCTGACCTTTGTCGCCAATTAGCTTCAGCTGGTCAAGAATCTCTATTACATTTTGCTCCTCTTCTACCTGCTCGTCTATGAACCACTGAAGCATGTTGGTTGAGGCGTGGTCTTTCTCTGCGGCGGCCACGTTGTAGCAGTTGTGAATCATCTCGGTCACCTTGCACTCATGTTTGTATGTCTCCTCAAACACCTCAGTAATGCTCTTCCACTCTGTAGGAACTTTATCTATGGCTGCAAGCTTTGCTTCGCCTCCTCGGCTGATAATGAAGTCATAAATCTTCATCGCGTGTGAAGTCTCCTCAAGATACTGAACTTTCATCCAGTTTGCCATTCCTTTAAGGCCCTGGTTTTCAAACCATGCAGACATTGAAAGATACATAAATGCAGACCAGAACTCTGCGTTAACCTGTTTATTGAGGATATCCTCTACTTTTTTGTTGAATTTCATTGTGGTAAATTTTTAATATTGTTTGTATTATCAGTTAATAATCAAGCGCGTTCAATGTAAAATGTCTCGCTAAGTTAATCATTTTTTGTTACATTTGGGCTAAGATCGGCCAATAGATTTAATGCATTGAGTAATTAGATTTATCTATTGAGCAATATTGACTCTTATTTACATATGACTCAATTATAGAATCATTATCTAACAATAACACTTTCAAATATCAGCATTATCTAACAATAACACTTTCAAATATCAGCATTATCTAACAATAACACTTTCAAATAACAACATTATATAACAACACTTTCAAATAATAACAATATCTAATAATAACACTCTTTAATAATAACGTTCTTTAACAACACTCTCTATTGAAAAAAATTCTTTCCATTGACGGTGGTGGCATCCGGGGAATTATCCCGGCGGCTATTTTTGCTAATCTGGAGGAGAGGCTTAAGCTCGCGTCAGGCGACCGGAACCTCAGGCTTGCAGATAAGTTTGACCTTCTGGCGGGTACTTCAACGGGAGGCATCCTTGCGGTTCTTTACCTCTCCCCTAAAAGATACAGTGCATCTCAGATTCTTGAATTCTACCGTGAGCTTGGACCGATTCTCTTCCACCGGGGGCTCGGGCAGAGACTTAAATCCGGTTTCGGTCTCTTCTCCAGCAGGTACAAAGAGGATGCCCTTTATGATTTTGCAAAGAGAATTCTTGGGGACGCAACTATATCCGAGGTTGCAAAGGACTGTCTTATTACATCTTATGAAATGACCTCAAGGAAGGCTCTGCTTTTTACCAGGAGCGACACCGGAAAATATGGCACACTGGCAGACTACAGGCTATGTGATATTGTCCGTGCCACATCTGCCGCCCCAACCTACTTTCCCCCTGCCAAGGTCTATCCAATAAGCTCGGATTTGCTTAGGGCCGACGGTGTATCGGAGGATAACATCCCTTTCCGCAACCTTGTGGACGGAGGGATATATGCCAACAACCCCTCAATGTGCGCTCTTGTGGAGGCGGTTAAGCTCTGGCCAGAGGAGGGGGTCAGGAATTTTCTAATGGTATCGGCCGGGACAGGCAAGGCCGAGCGTTCATATCCATATGAGAGGGTCAGAAGGTTCGGGTATATTGGCTGGCTTAGCCCGATTCTTGACATTATGCTCTCATCTGTTGCTGAAACTGTTGATTATCAGATTAAACAACTCTGCAAAACCCTTGATTGCCATGGCAATTATATAAGAATTGAGCCCTCGCTTTTGAATGCAGATGTTGATATGGACAGGGCTACCCAGAGGAATATCAGGGATCTGGCCGATGCTGCACAGTACTTTATTGATCACAACGGTGATGTGCTGGATAAACTGACGGATAGTTTGATTTAAACTGACGGATAGTTTGATCCCTCCTGACAATCTAATGTCAGGTGAATAAAATCTTTTGAGTAGGGATATTTATCTTCTGTTCTTAGAATAATATCATCTGCAGAGAGAATAAATCTTCTTTGGAGAGAATAAATTAGTTATTTTTGTCATATATAATAAATAACTCAAACTCTTCTCTTTATGAAAGGCATTGTACTTGCGGGTGGTTCTGGCACGAGACTATACCCCATTACCAAGGGGATCTCCAAACAACTGCTTCCAATATATGATAAACCAATGGTTTACTATCCTATCTCCGTTCTGATGATGGCCGGGATCAGGGAGATTCTTATTATTTCTAGTCCCGGAGACCTACCGGGTTTTAAAAGGCTTTTGGGTGACGGAAGTGATTACGGAGTAAAGTTTGAGTATGCAGAACAGCCATCTCCCGACGGGCTTGCTCAGGCATTTATAATTGGAGAAAAATTTATCGGAGATGACTCTGCTTGTCTTGTACTGGGAGATAATATCTTCTATGGTCAGTCATTTATAAAAATGCTGAAGGAGTCTGTTAGGGCTGCCGATGAGGATGGAGATGCAACAGTTTTCGGTTACTGGGTAAATGACCCTGAACGCTATGGAGTTGCTGAATTCAATAAAGATGGCAAGGTTCTCTCTATTGAGGAGAAGCCAAGGGAGCCAAAGAGCAATTACGCTGTAGTGGGGCTCTATTTCTACCCTAACAAGGTGGTTGAGATAGCAAAATCAATAAAGCCCTCTGCAAGGGGTGAGCTTGAGATTACAACAGTTAATCAGGAGTTTTTAAAGATGGAGCGGTTGAAACTGCAGACTCTTGGCCGTGGTTTTGCCTGGCTTGACACCGGAACTCATGAATCACTCTCTGAGGCGTCAACCTTTATTGAGGTTATTGAAAAAAGAACCGGCCTCAAGGTAGCTTGTCTTGAGGAGATAGCATTCAACAGCGGATGGATTGATGCCGATAAGCTCATGGAGATTGCAAAGCCGATGATTAAAAATCAGTACGGCCAGTATCTTGTCAAAATGGCCGGGCAGTAGCAAATTGAAGATAGCCATATGTCTTAAATTGCAGAAATGAATTATGATAATAAAAAAGTGTGAAATACCGGAAGTTGTAATCATTGAGCCCATTGTAAGAGGGGACTCAAGGGGCTACTTTATGGAGTGTTTTCTTAAAGACAGATTTAACAAAGAGGTTGTTGAGACTGTGTTTGTCCAGGAGAATGAGTCCTTCTCAAACCGTGGTGTTCTCAGGGGGCTTCACTACCAGCTGCCTCCGATGGCTCAGTCTAAACTGATCAGGGTTGTGACCGGGCGGATAATTGATGCTGCTGTTGATATAAGAAGAGGCTCTCCGACTTTCGGAAAGTGTGTAGTGACAGAACTCTCTGCTGACAATAAAAGACAGCTTTTTATCCCAAGGGGGTTTGCGCACGGATTCTCTGTCCTGGAGGATAACACTATAGTTCAATATAAAACCGACAACTACTACTCTCCTCAGGATGAGGCTGCAATACTTTGGAACGATCCGGCTTTAGGGATAGATTGGGGTTTAAGTCCGGATGAGATAATTCTGAGCGAAAAGGATAAACACCATCCCCTTTTAAAAGATGCCCGGTTGTTTGACTACAATAACACAAAATAGATATGGAGCTGAAAGGGAATATATTGATCACGGGCAGCGGCGGACAGCTTGGAAGTGAACTGAGGGCTCTGCTGGGAGAGAGGCCCAATATCTTCTATACAGATGTAAAAGAGCTTGATATAACTAAAAGCGAACAGGTTGAGCGATTTCTGTTTGAGAAGAGTATTGATATTATAGTTAATTGTGCTGCATATACAGCTGTTGACAGGGCAGAGGAGGAGGAGGATGTGGCATTGAGAGTCAACAGAGATGCCCCGGAAAATCTGGCAAAGGGGGCACTGGCGGTATGGAGAGCCGGCTCCTCGGGTAAGGGCGGCCCGCTCCTTATCCATATCTCTACCGACTATGTATTTGACGGCAAAGGGCACAGACCCTATACCGAGAACTCCCTCACCGCTCCCGTATCGGCCTACGGAAGGACAAAGCTTGCCGGAGAGAAGGCCATACTTGATTCAGGCTGTAATGCAATAATCATAAGAACATCCTGGCTCTATTCAGCCTACGGGACAAATTTTGTTAAGACAATCACCAGACTTGCCTCAGAGCGAGAAAAACTTGACGTTGTATTTGACCAGGTTGGCACCCCAACATATGCCGGGGACCTTGCCAAAGTTATTGGCAACATAATCTCTGCCTGGGAGTTAGCCGAACCATCTTCTCTCAAAAGCCTGCCCGGAGTTTATCACTTCTCAAATGAGGGTGTTTGCTCATGGTATGACTTTGCTAAAGAGATAGTTAAGCAGAGCAGGAGAGCTGAAATTCAAACCGTTACTAAGGACTGCCGGATTAATCCTGTGACATCCGACAAATTTGTCACAAAGGCGGTTAGACCGGCATACTCCGTACTGGACAAAGGGAAGATAAAGAGTACATTTGGGATAGAGATTCGTCACTGGAGAGAGCCGCTAGAGGATGAAAATTTTTGGAGGGCAATATCTGTAGATAGCGATGCCAAAACAACACAGAGCTGAGTATTGCAAATTAGAGTATAGTAAAGGAATAGTAAAATATAAAAGAATTGGATCAGGGAGTATAAACATTATGAAGAATATACTTATTACGGGAGGAGCAGGATTTATAGGGTCTCACCTGGTGAGGCTCATGGTTAACAAATATCCTGAATACAACATTTTTAACCTTGACCTGCTCACTTATGCGGGTAATCTTGAAAATCTAAGGGATATTGAGGGGAGAGCAAACTACAAATTTATCAAGGGCGATATTTGTGACCTTGAGTTTGTTAGTGGGGTAATTGCCGACAATAAAATTGACGGTATAATCCACCTTGCTGCCGAGTCTCATGTGGACCGCTCAATACTTGATCCGTTCTCTTTTGCCCGCACAAATGTTATGGGGACACTCTCTCTGCTTCAGGCGGCGAGGATGTACTGGAGTGACGGAGGCAAGAACAGAGCCGGTTTTGAGGGGAAGGTCTTTTATCATGTCTCTACCGACGAGGTTTACGGCTCTCTTGAGGATGACGGCACCTTCTTTACGGAGGAGACAAAATATGACCCGCACTCGCCATACTCGGCATCAAAGGCCTCAAGCGACCATTTTGTGAGGGCATGGCACGACACATACGGAATGCCTGTTGTTATTTCAAATTGTTCAAACAACTATGGTCCTTATCAGTTTCCGGAGAAGTTGATTCCACTTTTTATCAATAATATATGCAACAACAAACCTCTTCCTGTTTACGGTAAGGGAGAGAATGTGCGTGACTGGCTCTTTGTTGAGGACCATGCACGTGCAATTGACCTGATTTTCCATATCGGCAAAATGGGTGATACTTACAATATTGGCGGCTTTAATGAGTGGAAAAACATTGACCTTATTAAGGTGTTAATTGCAACGGTTGACAGGCAGCTCGGCCGCCCTGCGGGTGCCTCGCTCCAGCTCATCACCTATGTTACTGACCGCGCCGGCCATGACCTTCGCTATGCTATTGACTCCGGAAAGCTACACCGGGAGCTCGGGTGGTCACCCTCGCTCCAGTTCGAGGAGGGTATAGAAAAAACCGTAAAATGGTACCTGGAGAACAGGGAGTGGATGGAGAGGGTTACCTCAGGAGACTATCAGAGCTACTATGATAAAATGTACCGGGGAAGGTAAGCTGCAGATAATAGGATATAACTGACACAAACAATAAGATGAAGGGTGTGCTGAAAATTGATGAGCAGCTGTTGGATAAGATCAGCGAAGAGGCTAAGGGCTCTCCAAGGCTTAGGATGAACTACAATATCCATGAGTCGCTTGATGCGCCTGCACAGAGACTTATGAATGCTCTTGAACCCGGCACAATGCTTCCTGTTCACAGGCACAGATTTACTGATGAGACCTATATAGTTCTGAGAGGAGCCATTAGGGTGATGTTTTACAACGAATCCGGCAAACTTGATGATAGTTTTGTGCTGGATCCTTGTGATGGGAATTATGGCGTAAATATACCTGCCGGCAGATTTCACACTGTTGAGGTTCTTTCTAAGGGTACTGTAATATTTGAGGTTAAGGAGGGTCCTTATACCCCATCTGCTCCGGAGGATATTATTGAAATTTAAATCCAAAAGATATGAAAACGAGCGCTTATCCGGTTCTGGCATTTGCAGCTGCATTGTTGCTGCTCTGCTCCACTCTCTCTGCACAGAGTTTTGTGAAACCGTCGGGAGAGCCTCTCTCCTTTATGGAGTTTGCCGTTGCCTGCGATGGGAAGAGTCCCGAGCAGATAAAGGGATTTTTTGAGAAAAAGGGTTGGAATTTTGTTGGCTCTCAATGGGAGAGCGGTGATAATTTCGGGTGGGAGAGATACTCAAACAGAAACAGACTTGGCGAGATGGATACAGCTACTGTTTATATCTTTGATAAATTATCGCTGAGAGGACTATTTAAGACATCGGACAGACAACTGTATCAGGAGTGGATGAGATATGTGGGAAACAGCGGATACAGAACCGAATCTCTAAAAGTTGAACGGGATCTGATGACATCCTCGTTCTCTGACTCAGACTTTACGGTCACCTTCTATGAAAAAGAGAGGGCATTCAGGGATAATTCAAAGGAGAGTCTGGCAGTTGTTGTGGAGAAGAGATGACTATATTTGCACCATGAAAAATTTTGCGATAATCGGGGTTGCGGGCTATATTGCCCCAAGGCACCTTAAGGCTGTAAAAGATACCGGTAATAAACTTGCAGCTGCTTATGATGTCTTTGACAGCGTGGGAATTATGGATTCATTCTTTCCTAACACCTCATTTTTTACTGAGTTTGAGCTTTTTGACAGGCATCTCTCAAAAATGAAAAGAGAGGGAGAGGGTATAGAGTACTTGTCAATCTGTACTCCTAACTATCTACATGATGCCCATATCAGATATGGTCTCCGTCTGGGTGCAGATATAATTTGCGAAAAGCCGCTGGTACTTAACCCCTGGAATATTGATGCCCTTGTCGTTGCCGAGAGGGAGAGCGGAAAGAGGGTTAATACAATTCTTCAGCTGAGGCTACACCCCGCTATTCAAAACCTTAGAGAGAGAGTTGCGGCAACACCTGCAGAAAAAATATTTGATGTTGATCTGACATATATAACATCACGTGGGAACTGGTATTACACAAGCTGGAAGGGGGATGAGAGAAAGAGCGGAGGGGTGGCGACCAATATCGGTGTTCACTTCTACGATATGCTTGCATGGGTCTTTGGCTCACTCAGAGGTAATACAGTTCATGTATCTTCTCATGACAGAGTTGCCGGGCTGCTTGAATTTGATAGGGCAAGAGTAAGATACTTCCTCTCCATTAACGAAGACACCCTTCCAAAGGAGGCCGTAGAGAAAGGAAAAAGAACATTCCGCTCTCTGCAGATGGAGGGCGAGGAGATTGAGTTCTCTGACGGTTTTACAGAGCTCCATACTGAGTCATACAGACAAATAATTGCCGGTGATGGATTCGGCCTTGAGGAGGCGAGAGCTGCAGTAGAGATTGTTCATGGTATTAGACATGCCAAGCCTGTTGGTCTAAAGGGGGAGTACCACCCTCTGGCAGCCCTTGGGTGCTCTCCACACCCCTTCGGGTGGATTTGATTTTCGGCCTGTTTTGCTAAATGGGAATACGGACTGTGAACTTTGATCCAACCCCATATTTGGATTGTACCTCAATTGTCCCTTTGTGTTTATTTATAATTGTATTGCAGATTGTCAGCCCCAGGCCGGTACCCTCAGAGAAGTCGTTAAGCTTGACAAACCTCTCAAATATTGCATCAAGTTTCTCTTTTGGAATCCCCAATCCGCTGTCCTCTATCTCTATAACTGCCATCCTGAGCCCGTCAAACTCCTCTATGGAAGCCTTTACTTTTACAAAACCACTGGTTGTGAACTTCATTGCGTTGTTAACAAGATTGGTAAGCACCTGAAACAGCCTTTTGCGGTCTGCAAATATCTCAAGCTTGTCATACTTGCACTCAACATTAAATTCAACTCCGCTCTTCACCTTGTGTTCAAATATCTGCTTTAGCTCATCAAGCATCTCGCACAGATCAACCCTCTCAAATACAAATTCATAAGTCCCCGCTTCAATTTTTGACAGGTCAAGTATATCGTCAATAAGTCTCAGGAGTAAATCGCTGCTTGATGATATCAGCTTCGTGTATTGCCTTCTTTCACTCTCGTCGTAGGTCTCTGAGAGGAGCTCTGAAAATCCAAGTATTGAGTTTAAAGGAGTTCTTATCTCATGGCTCATATTCGCCAGGAAGGCAGATTTAAGCCTGTCGCTCTCCTGAGATTTCCTTAAAGCCTTAAAGAGGTTATCCTCTGAGTCCATCAGCCTCTTTTTTGCAGCCCGGACCTGAATATAGCTTCTGAAGACCAGCAGGGCGGCGAGAATGATAATTATGAAAAAACCACCTATAATAAGTATCTCCTCCTTGTACTTAAGAAAGATATCAAAAGGTCTTGCGTAAATCTTTGACCCCTTTGGTATGTCAAGACGGGATATTCCTCTTGCACGTGCATTCTCCCAATTTATATGGAATAGTGAGTCTCTGTAGGTCTCAACAGGAACAAGGTCTGCTGACCCTCTCCTCTCAATCTCCTCTATGAGTTCCACTGCCTTCCTGCCCCAGAAGTTCTGGGGCATAAAATATCCCCCGGTAAAAATTCCTGTCTCAACGGCTCTGCCGACAATTCCAAATATAGGCAGTTTAGTATTGGCCGCTATTCTTGTGTATGTGTAGTTGACTGAGTATCTGAATCCGAAACCTGATGTAAACCATGAGGAGATAAATATTGCGCTTGAATCACAAAAGCTTTTGGTCAAAGAGAGGAGAGAATCTGTGGTAACATCTCTTGAACTGATGAATACCGCATCCGGATGCCCTCTCTTTTCTACAATATCTTTTACCATAAGCCGGGAGTAGATACCCTGAATTCTGTGGTCTGTCAGAATATAAATCCTCTTTAGTGGCTGAATCAAACCCTCCATCACTTCAAAAAGGCCACTCAAATTCAGCTCTCTGAGTACTCCTGTCACACCCATATCCTCCATTAGAGTCTTAGTGCTCTCAAGACTGGAAAATGATACAGAATCTGGTTTGGCAAGTTGCTCTGAGGTGAAGGAGACACTTTTCGCAGCAACCACAACCACCTGAACCCGTTCAAAGCCCTCTCTTTTTATTGAGTTTCTGTAAGCATACCAGGCCTCATCTCCTAAAAGTACCATTACATCCGGAGGGTGATCCTTGTACGCGCTGGTAATTATATTGAACCGGTATGTCCAGACATTGAAATCTGTATTGTATTCGACAGAGATATGTTCAACACTAACGTCAAAATGGTCGTGTCTGCTGGTTAACTCTCCTCCGATATAGTCAATTATCTCATCAGACCAGGTATAACCGTTGCTGTATGAGCTTACAATAAGTATATGCCTGCTTTTTTTCTCTATGTCATTTTCTAAGTGCGAACGGGCATCTGTAGAGATCAGTAATAGTGCCGACAGCAAAATTACCGATACCAGTCTGTTCCACTTACCTGTAAATATCATAATAGATTTTTTCTACTTTCTTGCCAATCTTAAACTGTTCAGAACTACGGAGACCGAGCTGAATGCCATTGCAGCCGCAGCAATCATAGGGTTCAAGAGGGTTCCGTTTACAGGATACAACAAACCTGCCGCAACCGGTATTCCAATAAGATTGTATATAAAAGCCCAGAAGAGGTTCTGCCGTATAAGTTTTACAGTTCCCCTTGATAGTTCTATTGCTCTGGGGAGTAATCTGAGGTCGTCAGTCATAATGGTCATCATTGAGACATCCATTGCCACATCTGTCCCTCTTCCCATCGCGATACTCACATCTGCTCTTGCAAGTGCCTGAGAATCATTAATACCATCACCTGCCATTGCCACCTTCCGGCCTCTCTTTTGTAAAGATACAACATAATTCTCTTTGTCAGACGGTAATGCTCCTGCAAAAACATTTGAAATACCGGCCTCCTTTGCAATTGCCTCTGCGGTAGCCCTGTTGTCACCTGTAAGCAGATGAATCTCTATACCCATTTTTTTCATCTTTGAGACGGCCTCTGCAGAGCTCTCCTTTATCCTGTCCGCAGCTGCAATGATAGCCAGTAACCTGCCCCTGACTCCAAAGTATATTATGCTCAATCCTCTGGCCTGCCATTCGGATGAGAGTGCCATAGCCTCAGCAAAAATTACTTTAAGCGAATCATCTTTTGATGTTCCGATCATCTCCTCCATTAGCTCTATGTTGCCAGCCCACCACTCCTCTCCGTCAAAGGTGCCCTTAACACCCTTTCCTGTTATGCTCTGGAATGAAGTTAGTTCAGTCTTGATGTCAGATGCCCCGATATGGGAGTTGGCCCACTGTAGCAATGCCTCTGCAAGAGGGTGTTCGGAGCGCTTCTCCAGCTCAGCAAGAACCTCAATTCCTGGCCGGTCAGAAAAGAGTTTGTAATTTGTTACAGCCGGACTCCCCTCGGTGAGGGTTCCTGTTTTATCAAGAACAATTGTGTCAATATCCTTAATCTGTTCTAGTGCCGCGGCATCTTTGATAAGTATGTGCTCCTCTGCGGCCTTCCCGATTCCCACCATAAGAGCTGTGGGTGTTGCAAGACCCAATGCGCAGGGGCATGCAATTACCAAAACTGATACAGCAGATATAAGGGCGTGGAAAAAGTGGCTTTGACCTCCAATAGTAAGCCATACAGCGAGTGTAATAATAGATATAACCAAAACGGCAGGGACAAATATTGATGCAATCTTGTCAACTATTCTCTGGACCGGAGCCTTACTCCCCTGTGCCTCTTTGACCATCTCAATAATTTTAGCAAGCACTGTTTCACTGCCTACCTTATCTGCCTCAAAATTGAAGCTGCCCTTTTGATTGATTGTGCCGGCAAGTACTCTTTCGCCTCTCTGCTTCAGAACCCCTATGGGCTCTCCGGTAATCATACTCTCATCAACGTATGAGTCGCCTTCGGTTACTACTCCATCTACGGGTATCTTATCTCCTGGCTTCACAACAACAATTTCACCAACCTTTATTGTATAGACAGGAATTTCTACCCTCTCACCTCCCCTTATTACCGTGGCTACTTTGGGTGCCAGACCCATAAGTCTTTTAATGGATGCTGTTGTGTTGCCCTTTGCTCTCTCCTCCAGAAATTTCCCCAAAAGGACGAATGAAATTATCATAACAGCAGCCTCATAATAGACCATTGGCTCCAGACCTTTGTCAATCCAGAATGATGGCCATAGTGTATTGAATGTGCTTAATAAAAATGCTATTGAAGTGCTTAATGCAACAAGAGTATCCATATTTGCCTTAAACATTCCTGCCTGTTTGAAACCCCTGATAAAGAAGCTTCTGCCAAAAAAAGCCAGAACAGGAAAAGAGAGAAGCATAAGTATGACATTGAGCATGCTAATGTCCCCGTGCGACTCGGTATGCTTCATAAATAGCATGGATAGTATCATAACCGGAATTGAGAATATCCAGGCAAAGAGCGTGTTTCTCTTTAACTTAACATAGTTGCTCTCCTCAATGCTCTCTTTAAGGGTTCGTGCCTCTTCCGGCTCCTCAATTATCATATCATACCCCATCGCCCTTACTATCTCCCTTAGCCTTTCGGGGGTTGTTATCTTTGGATCTGTCTCCAGAAGGACACTTGAATCTGCAAAGTTAACCGAGGCATATAAAACCCCGGGCTGGGCCTGGAGGGTCTTCTCCACCCCTGCCGCACAGCCCGCACAACTCATATTTGTTACAGGATATACTCTTTTCATAGACTTAACTACTATTGCTTTATTACGTAATTTTCAACAACATCCTCAATCCGTCTGCACCACACATCATATCCTCTGTTAATTAATATTTCAATTATGGGAGCCGGTACAAAAGGGGTGGAGAACTGGAATATCTCCCCCTCTGAAAGCCTTTTTGACTCCTCCAGTATTTTAGCCATTGGAACGCTTCCCAACTCCAGAACTTTCGCAGCATCAAATCTTGATACAATCCTCTCTTCCGCAAACCAGCCAGGACGAGGTGCTGCCAGTATATCCCTCGCCTCTTCGCTCTCATCTGAAGCGTTCATCGGCTCCATTCCGGCACCTTTTCTCAGCATAGTCAGCATATGCCCGGAGTCTATCCCCGCTATTGAAGCCGCCTGTCTGACTGAGGTCACTTTCGCAACTGTCCTGCGAAGTAGCGGGCTGTTCAGTTTGGCAAATGAGGGCGAGAGCCCGAGCAGAGTATGCTCGAGCTCCGGCCACTCGTTTAGAATTTCAGATATTTTTGTATCTAAAGTTATCTCTTTCATCACTTTTTAGAATATGAGAGGAGACGCTGATCCCCTTCAAGTTTTCTAAATTCAGATATATCCTGGGTAATCTCAATAACTCCAAGATATTCACCCTCCTTTCCTCTCAGCGCGGTGTACTCAATATAAACGAACCTCCCCATAAAGTTGCTCAGCCAAAATTTAGCCTGGTTCTCCTTTCCACTCTTAAAATCTGTAAGAATCTGCTCAACAATATGTACACTTCCCGGAGGATGACAGAGTCTGACATCCCTGCCAATTATTGAACGGTTTCTCTCAAAGACCCTGTTTGGACTGTGAGAAAAGAACTTCACCTTATCGTTTGCATCAACATATGTTATATCAACTGGTAGTGTTACAAAGAGTGCCTCCAGCTCCTTAAGGTCAAAGCTTCCCGATGAAAGTCTCACAGGACCGCCTGTTGAGTACTCTACTGAGGCCGACACTCCACTCTCTTCCCTCTCTTCTCCCTCCTCCGGCTCAGGTTTCCACTCTGCCTTAGGGTCAAATATGCAGTAGCCGTATATTCCTGTCTCGTTGTAAATCTGAATCCAATTCTTCTGTTTAAGGGTCTCAAGACACATTGGAAAAAGAATCTCCTCTTCCTTCATAATCATACTCTCAGTCTGTTCAATGGCTGGCCTGATAAGTAGGTCTCCAAGTGCATAGAGATCGTTGCCGCTTATTTCACCGCCCAGAACCAAAGCCTCATGAACAGCAGATAGGAGCTCTCTTATCTCATCATGTTTGCCCCACATTACCTTTGGCGGTCCGGTAATCCCTGCCTTCTCAAGGAACGGGAAGAGTAAGTACTCTTTGCGCTTGTAGTGTTTATCAACATCAGAGAGCATATTGAACTCTCTTTTAAGATCTATAACAAGAGCATTTATAAAGTCTTTGTCTTCCGGCATCCCTTTAAGAATCTCCATTCTTACAAGCAATGTCCTTATCTTCTCAATCACTTTTGCTATCTCTCTGTTCTCCTTCTTAAAAGTATCTACAGGATGTCCCTCTGGAACCACTGCATCGTGTCCGGTAAGACTCCCCTCAAGTACTGCACTGTGAAGGTCACAGAATTTCAAAATTTCCTCTTCAGGAAGGCCCTCGGCAATTAACTGCTGCTCCACCTCCACAACTTCATTGTAGGGAATCTGTTTAAGCAGTGATTTAACCCTCTCCTGAACCTGTTCAGGAGCCTCCCCTTTGTGAAGTTCAAGAAGCATATGTTTGAGGAGCTCTTTCCTCTGACTTGAATTGTTTATATATTCGCTCATATATGTATGTTAAGTATAATTATAGCGTTAAGTATTCTGGATCATGTCCTGATAATCCTGGAATTTCTTTATAAATTTATCTACAAACCAGCATGTAGGCTTTATTTTAAAGCCGTTTTCTCTTGCGTAGTTCAAAGCATGTTTTACAAGAGAGCCTCCAAGACCTCTTCCCTCAAGAGCCTTTGGGACAATTGTGTGGGTCAGGTCCATTACCTCACCATCCATTTCATATTCAATATATGCCGTTGCCTCAGTAGCAACATATTCAAATCTGTGTTCAGATTTGTTGTGCGTGATATTTTCACCCATGATCAAAAATTTATCTTAGGAATTAATGAGTTTTAAACAAGTCTGATACCCCTTCTGTTCATTTCTTCACGAATTAGTCCGAGCTCCCTTCCGGTCTGACCTGCCATTGAAGTATTCTCCTCGGCCCTTCTTAACAGGTATGGGAGAACCTCTTTAACAGGGGCGTAGGGAATATATTTGCAAACATTGAATCCCTCTTTTGCCAGAGCATATGTAATATTGTCACTCATTCCATATAGCTGTGAGAACCATATTCTCTTGTCCCCTCTCTCAAGCCTCTTTGTGTTTATAAGCTCCGCAAGAAGATAGTTACTTGCATAGTTGTGCGTTCCGCTGAAGAGTTCAATATCTTCAATGTTGTCAACTACGTATCTCAGGCCGTTGTCATAATTTATGTCTGTCTCCTCTTTGCTGGCACAAATAGGTGATATATAGCCCATTCTCACCGCTCTCTCCCGCTCCTCCTCCATATACGCTCCCCGGACAAATTTTATCCCTATTTTATAACCCATCTCCTTTGCCTCCTTATGGACTCTCTTTAAATAATCCAGTCTGTCATGCCTGTACATTTGAAGGGTATGGAACACTGTGACGCGGTCTTTATTGAATTCGGCCATAGCCCTCTCTGTAAGTTCATCAAACAGCTCCTGACAATAGTAGTGCTCTGCATCAACCAGTATCCTGACTCCGTTCTCAGCTGCTCTTCTGCACAAAGCAAAGAATCTTGTTTTAAAATTCTCAAGTTCCGCTCTCTCAATATCGTTAAGTTCAGCCCCTTTGAGTGTTGCCACCTCTAAAACAGAGCCAACAATTAAACCTGTTGGTTTAAATACAGTAAATGCAATGGCTTCGTTACCCTTTGCATTCTCTATTGAGCGCATAACTTCGTTGTAAGTTCTCTCAACATCTGAAAGCTCCTGTCCGCCCTCTGCTGAGTAGTCCAAAACAGAATAAATTCCATCCCTCATAAGGGTTCCGACAGTACGGGAGGCCTCGTTCAGGGTCTCCCCTCCGACAAACTGTCTGTACAGCGTCGGCTTAACCGCCCAGGAAAGGGGAAAACCAATCCCTGTTGCAAACTGTGTCAGCCCTTTACCGGCTTTTACAACCGTATTACTTGACATGGCTTGAAATAATATGTATGCATTTCGCAGGTCGTTATTGCTTTTTGATGCGAATGCAATCTCTGTATTGTTGAAATCTAGCATGATATTTGTTTTAGTGTTTAAAAGTTACCAAATTTAGTAAATTTTAGGATGCATCTCTCTATATTTGCACCCTCTTTTTATCATCAACTCTAATGAACAAAACCGGTGCTTTTAAACTGACAGTCACTATACCAGTATTAAATGAGGAGGATAATTTACCATCCCTTGCAAGAAGACTTGACTCACTGGCCATCTCCTGCCCAGACTTTCCAATATGTTACCTCTTTGTAGATGATGGCTCAACAGATGGCAGCCTTAAGCTTATCAAGGAGATTTGCAGTACAAGAGAGAACTTTTTCTATCTGAAATTTGAACGCAACTTTGGATTGAGTGCTGCGCTTAAGGCCGGATTTGACTATGCAAATTCAGAATTTACCGGCTATATTGATGCTGACCTTCAGGTTGCCCCTGAGGATTTCAAACTCCTGATACCATTTACAAACGATTATGAGCTGGTGATGGGAATTAGACAGAACAGGAAAGATACTGTTGTAAAGGCAATCTCCTCAAAAATTGCCAATGGGTTCAGAAGGGCTATGACAGGAGATGATGTTAAAGACACAGGGTGTCCGTTAAAGATTATCAGAACATCTTATGCTAAGCGGATTCCTATGTTCAATGGAATGCACAGATTTCTTCCCGCACTGATGATGCTTCAGAAAGGCAAAATCAAACAGGTTCCGGTAGAGCACCACCCGAGGGTTGCAGGTGTCTCAAAATTCCACCTCTTTAACAGGCTTGTGGGTCCATTTATGGACACGTTCGCCTATAGATGGATGAAGAAAAGGTATATAAATTACTCAATATCTGATAATAATTTAGGCTGATGCTTATCTACGCAATTGGTCTTACCGCCCAGATATTTTTTGGGGCCAGAACTCTTATTCAGTGGGTTATGTCAGAGAGGGCAAGAAAAAGTCTCTCTCCTTCTATCTTCTGGATTCTGAGTATGGTGGCCTCCTGGCTCTTCTTTATTTACGGATGGATGAGGGAGGATTTTGCCATAATTCTGGGGCAACTGATCTCCTACTATATCTATATTTGGAATCTTGATGCAAAGGGGGTCTGGAGAAAAATTCCGATTGAACTTAGGATTATTCTGGTGGGAACTCCTGTTGCTGCAATTGTTCTGGCATCGGGAGATGCAGCTACTTTTGTCGCAACTTTTCTAAAAAACTCCAGAGTCCCTTTGTGGCTCCTGGTTTTTGGATCTCTGGGGCAGATGATTTTCACCTTAAGATTTGTCTATCAACTGATATATTCATACAGAAGAAAGGAATCTCTTTTACCTATTGGATTCTGGATCATTAGTGTTACAGGATCGGCAGCAATAATTGTTTACGGGATAATCAGAAGAGACCCTGTGCTTCTGGTAGGACAGATTCCAGGGATGGTGACATATATCAGAAACATAATTTTGCACAAAAACAACTATGGAAAAGTTAAGCAAAACGATATACAGATATAGATATCTCCTCTATATTCTTGCGCTGATACCTATGTTTCTGGCCAGAGACTTTACAAGGAATAACGAATTGAGGTATCTGAGCATAGCAGACGAAGCTATCCGCAACGGTAACATTTTTACATTCACAAACCACGGAGTCCACTATGCGGATAAACCACCTCTTTACCTGTGGATAGTGATGGCGGGGAAACTTATTTTCGGAACCCATAGCATGCTTTTTCTGGCTCTCTTCTCATATATTCCGGCTCTGGTTGTTATGTGGATCATGAACAGATGGAGCAGGAGCGTAACCTCACCTATGGAGAGGGTTGCCGGAGAGCTGATGCTTCTTACATCTGTCTTTTTCCTTGGTTCTGCAGTTGTACTGAGGATGGATATGCTTATGTGTATGTTCATAACGCTCTCTTTATATACATTTTATAAAATATACACCGGGAAAGAGAGGAGATGGGACAGATGGCTGTTCCCAGTTTATATCTTTCTTGCAATATTCTCTAAGGGACCTGTAGGAATAATGGTTCCTCTGATGACTACAATTGTTTTTCTTTTAGTTAAGAGGGAGTGGAGATTAATAGGAAAATTTTGGGGCTTAAGGACTATCGGAACCCTTCTATTACTCTGCGCTCTCTGGTTTGGATCTGCGTGGGCAGAGGGTGGCAATGAGTATATGAACAACCTGCTGTTCAACCAGACAATAAACAGAGCTGTTGACTCCTTCCACCATAAAGAGCCCTTCTGGTACTATATGGTAGCAATATGGTACTCACTTGCCCCCTGGGTCTTCATTATTTTGTCGGTTTTGTTCACCGGAGTGTTCAAAAGGATTATCAGGACTGATATGGAGAGGATATTCCTCATCGCATCGCTTGGTACTTTCGTAATGATGTCTCTGGTTAGCTCAAAAATTCAGATATATCTTCTCCCTTCATTCCCGTTTTTTGTGTGGATTACTGTATTATGGATGGGAAGGTTTTCAAGGGGAGCCGTTGTAAAAACAGCTTTGATAATTCCTTCTGCTATTTTGTTGCTCTCACTCCCTGGAGTTGTTGCTGCAGGGTTGATGAATCTGTTTCCTGTTTTTGAGTCTATATGGATTCCGGCTGCTGCAACGGTACTATCTGTCGCAGGATTTATCGCATTGAGGCAGGTAGGGAGTGCTCCAAACAGGACAATAATATCAATAGGCACCGGAGTATTGCTTGCTGTATTTACTATCTCATTCTATATACCCCGATATAATCCCCACCTGGGAATGGGTGCGGTAACATCTGTGGCGTCAGCAATGGCAAAAGAGAGCGGTGTTGAGGTTTTTTATGTTTATGATATCCCAAGGGCTGAAAATGCTGATGTCTATCTGGGAAAGTCACCTGAGGAGATATCTTTGGATGGACTCAGGAAGATTGTTGAGAGTGGTGGAGATGGAATTTTAATAGTCAAACAGAGCTCTTTGGAGGAGGTGCCTGAGCTGGCTGCACTGCTTGAGGGGAGGGAGAGAAGAGTATCTGGATACTTCTTTTGTATAACTTTATAGAAATTATCAAGAAATGAGGATACTGGTAACCGGTTCCGCTGGATTTATCGGTTTTTACACCGCAATGAAATTTGTTGCCTCTGGGCACGAGGTTGTGGGGATAGACAATCTGAACCGATACTACGATGTAAGGCTTAAGTATGCCCGTGCAGCTGAGTGTGGTTTTACTGTGGAGCAACTGGAGAGCGGAGAGATGGTTCAGAGTGCAAAATATCCAAACTTCAGGTTCATTAAGAGGGATATATCTGAGTCTCTTTTTTTAGAGGGACTGTTTAGAGATGAGAAATTTGACATAGTATGCAATCTGGCAGCTCAGGCCGGGGTGAGGTACTCTCTTGAGGCCCCATTCTCATACATTCAGTCAAATATTGTGGGATTTCTCTCTATTCTGGAGGCCTGCAGGAAATATCCGGTTAAACACCTCATTTACGCCAGTTCAAGCAGCGTTTACGGAATGAACAGAGAGGTTCCTTTCAGAGAAACTGACAGTACTGACGAGCCGGTAAGTCTTTATGCCGCCACTAAGAAGGCAGACGAAGTGATGGCTCACTCATACTCTTCTCTCTACGGAATTCCGGTTACGGGGCTGAGATTTTTCACAGTTTACGGTCCCTGGGGGAGACCGGATATGGCTCCCATGCTCTTTATGAAAGCGGCAGTTGAAGGGAGGCCTGTAAAGGTTTTCAACAATGGTGAACTCTACAGAGACTTTACATATATTGATGATATTGTAGAGGGGATATCTGCTGTTGCAGAGGGGTCAGCTCCCGTTCCAGACTCTGAAAGGGGAGGTGCTGCCCACTCAATATTCAATATCGGCAACAGTCAACCAGTTGCGTTACTTGATTTTATTAACACTCTGGAGTCGGTAACAGGAAAGGAGATCACAAAAGAGTTTACAGAGATGCAGCCGGGCGATGTTTATCAAACTTATGCAAATACAACCGCTCTTAAAGAGAGATTTGGATACAGCCCCTCAACCCCTCTCAAAACAGGGATAACCAAACTTTATGAATGGTACTCATCACACCCCTCACTCTTCTGATTATTTTCTACTTAACTCCCTTTTTGTCGTTTTTTTACAATTAAATTGAGTCTGTGCATTATAACTTTAAAAAAAATGCACGGCTATGAAAAAATTATTAATTATTCTGGGAATTATGCTGTTTGTTGTAAGTGAGGCAAACGGGCAAAGCTGGCTTAACTCTTTGGGTAACAAAGCTAAGGAGAAAGCAAAAGAGAAAGTGGAACAAAAAGTGGAGGAGAAAACTGAGGAGGTTATGGAGAGGGGCTTTGAGAAAGTTGAAAAGGGGGTAAAGAGTGAGAAGGGAGAGAAGAGAGAAGAGGGGGAAGGGGGAGAAGAGGGAGAAGAGGGAGAAGAGGGGGAGGAAAAAGCCGTTACGGTGAAAAATGCTCCTCAGCAGAAAAAATCTCTTGAGTCATTTACTCAGTATGACTTTGTCCCCGGAGACAAGATTCTCTATTTTGAGGACTTCTCACAGGATGCAATTGGTGACTTCCCTGCACTTTGGACCTCTAACGGTAGCGGAGAGGTAAAGAGTGTGAGCATAGCTCCCGGTAAATGGCTGCATCTGAATGGAGAGGATGCTGTTTACTGCTATATGAGGAAGATAGAATTCCCAACAAATTTTATCGTGGAGTTTGATCTGATTCCTGATAAAGAGTATTCTCTGGATGGTATTATATTTACATTATACCAAGACATGTCAGATAATACAGAGGTTGCAGATGACGATCTCTATCCAGGTTTGGCGGGAATACACATTATGCTGGGAAGCAATGAGTGGGAAACCCTTGGATACAAGGAGAGCAACGATTGGCTGAGAGCCCGTGCAAGTAAGAACCCTGTTGTTATTGAGGAGAGCAACCATGTAATAATTTGGGTGCAGAACAGACGCATAAGAATATATCACGCTGGAGCTAAAGTATTGGATGCTCCAACAAACATCTATCCGGGTGTAGCATTTAACAGATTCAGGTTCTCCGGATGGGACAGGAATAGCCATCCGTTCATATCAAATTTAAAAATAACAACCGCTGCTCCGGACATGAGGAGTAAACTTCTGACGGAGGGTAAAATTGTCTCTTACGGTATCTATTTTGATTCCGGAAAGGATGTGGTTAAACCGGAATCATATGGTTCTGTAAAAGAGATTGCTACAGTTCTTCAGGAGAATCCCGATGTAAAAATCAAGGTTGTGGGCCATACTGATAGTGATGGTGATGATGCACTTAATCTTGATCTCTCAAAAAGAAGAGCTTTAGCTGTTAAAAGGTTCCTTGAGAAGGAGTTCGGAATAGCAGCAGATAGAGTTCAAACCGATGGTTTGGGCGAGCAGCAGCCGGTTGCACCTAATGATAAACCGGAAAATAAGGCAAAGAACAGAAGGGTAGAATTCATTAAACTATAGAGTTATGAAAAGAATATTTTATTTGAGAGGAGCCGCTGCGGCTCTTCTGCTGCTGGTTGCTTTTTCTGCTCAAATTAAGGCTCAAAGCACGCCGGAGGCCTTTTTAGGGCTTCTTCCAGTTATTCCATCCTCTGTATGCACCAATGATGAATCAGACGTTGATGCCTTCATTGATCAGATAATTCTGGTCAAAGGGAAAATACAGGAGTATTCAGACAGAGTGAGTATGGCCTCAGGTGTGAATGAAAAGCAGGCTGTTAAAGAGGCTTATGCATCAACCTCTTCAATGACAGGGATTTCTCAGGCAGAGCTTATGAAGCTTGCAAATATGAGTGAGGCAGAGCAGGAGCGCTGGGCTCAGGAGTATGCAGCCAAACAGGTTGCATCGGCAAAGGCAGGGAAACCGGTAGCCGGTGAAAACGCAGACAGGGCAAAGAGATTATATAATCTTAATGAGGAGAGAATGAAGGTAAAGGGTGAGATTGATGCAATATATAACAGAATAAAGGTGATGAATCAGGAGCTCATTGCACGTGATACTGTTGAAACACGCAAAAAAAATGCAAAAATTAAATCCATTGAGAAAGCATGGGCCGATGCGCCCTGGCCACCAAGGGCTTTGATGCAGGATCCTGCTGTAGACCTCAAATTTAAAAAACAGATTTATCAGTGTGAAAGTGACTATTGTAGTACTATGTCTCCATTGATGCTTGATTATATTACAAAGTATCTGACCGGACTTAAATATGCTATACCTCTGTACAGAAAGCTTTGCGAGGTTGATAATGAAATTTCTACGATACAGGGGTTGACCGCTGCAATTGTTCAGGATGAGAATCTGTATGCTGTGGCTGCTGTTGAGGAGTATGCAGATGCGCTCAGAGGTGCATATGCATACAGGTGTGGAAAATTTGAAGAATAATAAACAAAGATGAAAGGAGTTAGCTACAATCTTAAAATCGCCCTGCTGATTGGCCTGCTTTCGATGTCATCTGTTATATCAGCTCAGGAGGGCTACACCTTTGCAAAAGATAGGAAAGGGAGCGTAAAATCTCGGTCAGATATCAGCTATACATTTAGAGAGATGTTCCCGGGAGAGTCACCAGAGTTTCTTAAGGGGAGCCTGAATAAAATCGCATCAATATTGCTCTCCTCTGAGACAGTAAAGGGGGCGAAGGGTGTGGATATTGAGGCATACGGAAGCGTATCAGAGTTCACAAATGTTGACCTTAGTTTTCAAAATCTTGCAAGGAGTGAGGGTGATCCTCCCGGAGAGTATTATCACAAGGGTTCTTCTTCTGTTAATGTCTATATTAATGACCCCCAGAGCGCATCGGGAAACATAATTAACAACTTTTTTAAACTACCGGTAAAGGTTGGGGAATTTCATGGCTATCCCCTTTACGACTGTGAAATCTACATTTATGCCTTGGTGGCTCCAGGGGTGAGCAACCCTTTTCTTCCATGTACAAAGGAGGATTTAATCAGAGGTATGGTTAAAGATGAAAGGGAGAAGATGAAGATGTTTGAATCTGCTGAAAATGACGGATCCAGTGAGAAGGAGTCTATTGACGAGGGTCTTAAGGATATTAAACGTGAGTATGCCGAGATGAAAAAGATGGCTGAGGCAAAAAAGAAGAGCGACCCTGAGCAGGCTGCCATACTGATGGAGTCAGTTAAGGGGATGGAGCTGGTTATTAAGGAGCTCGAGAATAGCGCCTCCCGGGACTTTGCGAACGAGGCAAAGAATAGCCCAGAGTATACTTATCACAAAGAGGTTGTAAGATCTCTTGAAGAAGAGCTGAATGGGATGTCTCCTGCTGAGAGGGCTAAGCAGGCCGTGTGGTCTCAGGGGGCACAGGAGATAACAGGAAGATACTCCGGACTGGTTCCTGATAATATGCGAGAGCATGGCACCCCTCTCTATAAGCTTAATCCGGCTTTGAAGCAGAGCTCTGAGAGAATAAATTTTATGACTGTAATGTTTCTTACATCCAACCCGGGAATGGACCGCACCCCTGCAGATGGGTGTGTTGAGAGGATAAAGGGTGAATCACAGATCTGGAGGCAAATTTTTTCACTGGCAGAGGGTAATTAGAATAGTGTAATTAGGTATATTTGTGTAGGCCATCGACCCCTGGCTAAAAACAATCTATACCTATGAAAAAAATTACCTCAATGGCAACTGCATTTGCATTACTGCTTATGCTTGCGCCTCTTTCCGGCAAATCAGCAAATGAGCCCAAATCTGAAAAAGAGTTTTCAAAATATGTAAATCCTTTTGTGGGGACCGATTTTCACGGCCACACTTTTCCTGGAGCCACCTACCCTTTTGGTATGGTTCAGTTGAGCCCGGATACTCGCCTTACGGGATGGGACGGATGCTCGGGCTACCACTATTCTGATAGCGCAATATATGGCTTTAGTCACACACACCTGAGCGGAACGGGGGTGGCAGATTATTGTGACATTCTGCTGATGCCGGTGAGTGGCTATACGGGGGAGGAGATCATTAACGAGGAGTATAAATCCTCTTTCCAAAAGAGTAGCGAAAAGGCCACACCCGGATTTTATGAGGTATTCCTTGATAAATGGGGGGTGAAGGTGGAGCTGACAGCCGGAAGGAGAGTCGGCCTTCATAAATATACATATAAGCCTGGGAGCAGCAGGGAGGTGGTGCTTGATCTTGCCCACAGGGATCCGCTGATTGAGTGGAATGTGGAGATTGCCGGGACAAATGCACTTAAGGGATACCGACGCTCTCGCTCGTGGGCGACTGACCAGGTGGTCTATTTCTTTATGGAGTTTTCAGAGCCATTTTCTAAGGTAAAGATGCGTGAGATGAAGCGTAAAGTGCTGTTGCAATTTGCTGATGGTTCACAAACAGGTATTTCAAATGGGAATAATCCTCTGATGGTGAAGGTGGGGATATCGTCTGTCTCAACCGACAATGCAAAATTGAATTTGGAGGCCGAGTGCAGGGACTGGGACATTGATGGACTGCGAAGGGGAACTGAGAGGGCATGGAATGCCTTTCTGGGAAAAATTGAAGTGGAGAGTGAAAACGAGGAACACCTGAAAACCTTTTATTCAGCGCTATACCACACTGCAATTGCTCCTAATCTTCTCTCGGATGTTAATGGTGAATACAGAGGAATGGACAGGAAGATTCACAAAGCTGAGGGATATGAGCACTATACTGTATTCTCACTTTGGGATACTTACAGAACTCTCCATCCGCTAATGACAATAATTGAGAGGGAGAGGACGTCGCACTTTATACAATCTATGCTTGCAATGTTCAGACAGGGCGGGAAGCTCCCTATTTGGGAACTGGCCGGTAATGAGACCAACTGTATGATAGGCTACCACTCGGTTTCGGTCATTACAGATGCCGTTATGAAGGGGATTGGGGGTTTTGACAAGAGGGAGGCTTTGAACGCAATGGTTGAGAGCTCACGTAAAGATGAATATGGCATCAGGGAGTATATGAAGCAGGGTTTTCTGCCTGCAGATATGGAGCACGAATCGGTCTCAAAGACACTTGAATATGCATACGATGACTGGTGTATAGCAATGATGGCTAAGGAGCTGGGCGAACAGGGAATCTATGCCGAGTACACAAAGAGGGCGCAATCCTGGAAAAACATTTTTGATCCGCAGACCGGGTTTATGAGGCCGAGGGTAAATGGTAGCTGGCTTACACCTTTTGACCCCTCAGAGGTGAACGTCCATTTTACCGAGGCTAACTCCTGGCAGTATAGTTTTTATGTGCCCCATGATGTGGAGAACCATATTGAGATGCTTGGGGGAGAGAGTGCATATATTGATCGGCTGGACGCACTATTTTCAGCTCCTCAGCAGACAACAGGCAGGACTCAGGTGGATATCACAGGGTTAATAGGCCAGTATGCCCACGGGAATGAGCCGAGTCATCATATCGCTTACCTATACAACTATACGGGGGCACCCTGGAAAACTCAGCAGATGGTGAGGCGGATAATGGCCGAACTCTACTCATCGGCCCCTGATGGGCTTAGTGGCAACGAGGACTGTGGTCAGATGAGTGCCTGGTATGTGATGAGTGCTCTCGGATTTTATCCGGTAACTCCGGGAGACCCCATTTATACCGTTGGCTCTCCTCTGTTTAAAAGTGCAACGATAAATCTGGAGAGTGGTAAAGTTTTTACTGTAAAGACTGAAGGGGAAATCAACAATGCGGACAAAAACATATATGTAAATGCACTTAAGCTGAATGGTAAAAACTACACGAAGAGCTATATAACTCATAAAAATATTGAGAATGGTGGCGAACTGATTTTTGAAACATCTGACACTCCATCATTTAATTTTGGAGTTGAAAAGGGTGACAGGCCGGTATCAAGGATGGCGGCAGAGGAGATTCCGCTTGTTCCCTGGTTTGAGGCATCTGAGTATATCTTCAAAGACTCAAGTATTGTGAAGCTGGTGGGCAGAGGCGATGGTGAGAGACTCTTCTGGAGGGTGGTTAAGAGAGATGACCAAGGAGAGGCTGCAACTGATTTCTATTCTGATAAATATTCTGAGTACTCAACTCCTGTAATCTTAAAAGAGAGTGCAGTGCTTGAGGCGTACTCAGTTAATAGTGCAGGCAAACAAAGCCCTTCCACAACCTGCTCATTAAGAAAGGTAAACAGCGAATGGAAAATTACACTTCTCTCAAAATACAATCGTCAGTACAATGCCGGCGGCGACGAAGGGCTCATTGACGGAGTACGCGGTACAGAAAACTTCAGGCTTGGTGGATGGCAGGGTTATCAGAATACAGATTTCACTGCAATTGTAGATCTGGGGAGCGTGAAAAGGATTTCCAAAGTTGGTGCAGGCTTCCTGCAGGATGCACGCTCCTGGATATGGATGCCAAGGTATGTTGATTTCTTTATCTCAGATGACGGAGTCAACTTCAAACTCCTTGGCCGGGTTGAAAACAAAGTAGGCGAGCAGGACTGGAGACTGCAGATACAAGATTTGGTTCTTGACTTAAGCAAAGCCGGAGAGATGGACACTCCCGGCAATAATCACTCTGCACGCTATATTAAGATCTTCGCCAAGAATTATGGCACCATCCCGGATGAAGGTTGGCACGAAGGAGCCGGTGGCGAAGGCTTTATCTTTATTGATGAAGTGCTGATGGTTACAGAGAAACCTCATCATGCTTTATAAAGTTCTCAAATTTATACTCCTCTCCTGAACGCTCCATTATAAATTTATAAATTGCAAGTCTTGACGGAGCATTGAAAACTGTTGAGTATGAGTTCATCATACTGTTCTCTGATGGTCTGAATACATCATTAGTATAATCTACAAAAGCTCCTTCAAATATTCCGACTGAAGATTTGTACCTTTCGTCTGAAAGGAACCAGCTCCATCTGATTTTTTGCGGGTCGTTTGTAAAGTCAATATTTGAATACCATCCCCAGTTTTGGTAAAGAGATTTAAGTTCTTGCTGCTTCCATTCAGGCATATACCAGGGAGAACCAGGGGCATAATATTCATCCGCCAGCTTGCCAAGGCCGTGACCGACAGCTTCGTGTACTACGATATGCTTAAAATCATCTCCCTTCTCTACAGGGTGTGAACAGTGTGCTATTGTTCCTGTAAGGCCAGGGAACATATTTGCAGTACCGGCCCATACTGTGGAGTTGATTACATTAATTATTATTGCTTTATTGGCATCTAAATGTGTACCTCCTCTTACTATCTTCTCTGCATATACCCAGCATTTATTAGCATCCCCACTTATCTTTCTTTGGTTCTCGCTTATCTCTGACCCAAATTTTGTACCCAGAGCTGTATGAGCCCCTGCAATGAGTTCCTGATGTTTTGACACAGCCTTAACAATATAAACATTGAACCTGTTACGGAAACTCTTTGTCGGCTCAACTGAGAAGAAATGTTCAATAGCCTCCTTGGTCCAGCTCTCATACTTTCCGTTTACAGCCATATCCTTGTCGGTAAAGCCATCTCCCATTACCACCAAATCTATCCCTCTTCCGACTGTAGCCTGCTGGATTGTTATAACCTTACCATCCTCGGAGAAATCGGTTGACTCATAAAATGGTGTGGAGATGCTTCCCAGCAAACCAGCAAGGAAAGGAATAAGCTCACTCTGTGTGTCCCTGCCAAACCTGCTGTCGCCACCCATCCCTTTAAGGTAAGAGAAGATGATATTCCCGTCTTTATCCAGAACTTCGGCCTGTACGCTCTTACATCCGCTGTTTTTAATTGCGTTGAATACCTCCTCACTGGGATCTCCCGGATTAAAGCTGCTATGGTCAAAACTCAGAAAATTAATAAAACTCTTTAGAGCTGAACTGCTCACAATGTTTTTGGTTGTACTCTCCATCAGCGACCCATTATCAAAGGCAATCACCTGCAAACCAGAATCTTTATACTCTTCAAGCGCTTTAGCTAGCTGGTACATCAGATAGTTCTCTTTATCCCACTGGAGGAGAACAGTATATTTATTTTGTTTATAAATATCTGTAAGAATTTGATTTCTATGGTTTACATCCCTGAATGTAAAACTGTATCCGGCTAGTGGAACAGAATTCAGGTTAAGGCCATAACCATCCTGCTGTGGAACTACCCTCCTCCATATCTTTGCCCACTTTGGGTGATTAACCAAAGATTGCGGAATAGAACCCGATAATCTGTTGCCACAAATTCCTGTATTTACATAGTGGTATGAATTCCAGTCTAATTTATCAGCTATTTGGGTGAACTCCTCCGGGATTACTCCTGTTAGATTATTGTTATTAAAAGAGAGTCTGGCTATTTTTGTGGCATTGCCTATTGTAGCAGGTATTGAGCCTGAAAGCTGATTGTTTTCTAGACCTAGATTCTCAAGTTTTGGAAGGTTGAAAATTGCGGCAGGAATTGAGCCGGTTAACTGGTTTTTATTTAATATTATTGAGTAGATTTTTGTCAAGCTGGATATACTTTGAGGAATTGAGCCGGAGAGTGTGTTGTCCTCAAGGTGTAGATACTCCAGATTTGAAAGGTTTCCAATACTTAAAGGAATCTCTCCGCTAAATGAATTTGATGTTAAATCAAGATTCTTCAGATTTGACAGCGTGCATATTTCAGACGGAATAGGTCCTGAAAGCCTGTTTCCGGAAAGGTCTAAAAGAGTAATTGATTTAAGATTGCCTATCTCTTTGGGTAATTCACCAAACATTGTGCCGCTTCCACCCATCCTGAGCTCTCTGAGTTTTGCAAAGGTACATATCTCCTTAGGGAACTCTCCTATAAGCCAATTTGTTCTAAGATCAAGCCCTATTACTCTTCCCTCATTGTCTGCAGTGACTCCCTCCCAGTCACCTACAGGCCTGTTTGTAAGCCAGTTTTGCTTAGAGGTCCATCTCTCCCCGCTCAGTTTATTGTAAATATTAACAAGGGCAGCTCTCTCCCTCTCAATCGCCAGGCCTGTCTGGAGTATTTTTATTGTATCGGCAAGATTTGAACTTTTTGCTTTAACTATTATTGATGTTTTCCGGTTCTCCTCCTGATTACTCCCGGAAATTATAAACTCTTTTGTGTATGTTGTTAATGCCTTGGTTGAGTTTTCGCGGACCCAGTCAACAGAGGGCATAATTACTTCATATTCAATATTTGTTTTAAACTCAACTACAATTTTTGCCTCTTTTGCATCTAGCGTATAATTCCGCTGTGTAAGGATTATTGCACCAGCTTCATTCTGATAGACCACGATCCTTACAGAAGCCTTTCCGCAAGTGAGAGTAATATACCCTTTACGATCATTGTGCTCCGTATTTGTGTTTACCTTTAGGATAATTTCTGCATCTCCGGCATCTCCCCTACTGTTAGACAAGTTCTCAATCCATGAAGCTGAGAGTGACATCCCCCAGGTAGATGATGAATTGAATTTAACAGAAAACTCTCCTCCGGCTGCACTTGTAGCAAGTGAATCCGGTGTGCCTCCCCTTAATGTGATTGAATCCGGCAGAGGAATCTCTTTATTACATCCCAGGCAAAAGAACAAGATGAAAAGGGAGGCCACTGCAACTAACCTCATATAACCTTTCATAATTTTGAATATTTGCTTACAAATGTAAGTATAAATTATACTATTTGTTACTCGTAGTATAAAATACTGTACTATCTCTGCTGCATACCCCTGGGTTAATTAGAATTTTTTACGAAATACCCGTTTTGCATACATATAGTAGCCTGTAAGAGGGAGAACACCTCCCATAAGTGCGGCGAGAAGATAAATTCCCTTAACAACAGCTCCGCCCCAGGAGCCTGTATGGAGAGAGTAGAGCCAGCCTCTGAGTTTTGAGGCTTTGGGTTGGTCTTGGTAAAGCTCGGCATCGGTTATATGTCCACTCTTTTTATCAAACTTATATCTGTCTGATGCACGGCTGTTGCCGAATGGTTTGTCTGGAACAACCTGTATAGAACCGTCTGTGATAGTTATGGTTTTCCAGGCCGGTGCCACCTTAAGAACTTCAACAAGAGCGGTCTCCCAAACTGTAAAATCGGTAGCCCGGGGTGCCGGCTGGTGTTCAGGGGAGGTGGCAGCCGGTGAGGTTTTCTGTTCAGGAGCAGGAGCGATGGCAGGAGCAGGAGTGGCAGTTGCCGGAGCGGCAGCTACCGGAGCGGCAGCTGCAGGCGGCTCGGCACCGAAGAGTTTGTAGGTGGCATCGCGGTACCAGTCAAATGACCAGGTTAGTCCTGTAAGGCTCATTAGGAGCAGAAGGAGCATTGAGTAGAAACCACCTGCGACGTGTAGGTCGTGCAAGAGGCGTCGTGGTCCGTGGCTTAAGCTGATTCGGAGTCGGTTTTTGAGCCCTCTTCTGCTTTTTGGGATCCAGGCGATCAGTCCGGTAATAAGTATCACAACCATTGCAAAGGTGGTGACGCCGGTGATTCTTTTGCCTAATGTTCTGTTCTCTCCTCTGAATGACAGCCATCTGTGGAGCTCTCTGACGGTTGAGAAAAACTTGCCGTCTCCGGGATTTTGAATTGCGGTAACCTTTGCGGTGTAGGGATCAACATATACTGTTATCCTCCTGCGCCCCGGTGTTGAGACTGCGTAGGTGGCCTCTTTGTCAAAAGGTATCTGCACCGATGCTATCCTCAATGTATCTGGCAGGAGGGCGGCCGCAGCAGCGACCGCCTCGGCCGGAGTTATCCTCTCTCCACTTACCGAGGCTGCTTTGTACCTCTCTTTATAAACCAATTCATTAATCTCTTTTTCAAAGACCATAATGGAGCCTGTAAAGCATATAAGTGCTATTATCAGTCCAAAGGGGAGTGAAATCCAGAGGTGGAGTTTGAGGATTATCTTTTTCATTCTTAGTTGACTATTGGTGAATATTTACTCTTTGTCCCACCAAACTCTGGCAGTAGTAATATCTGACACATCCCTTTTTGTGACTTCGGCAATGTTTGTCTGCACTTCGGTCTCGGGGTAGAGGAGTCTGCGTGGCCTTTCATCAGGTGAGGCACCCGGGGTGTTTGGAATCTCAGGAAGGCCTACCCTTCTGTAGTCGCTCCAGGCTTCAAAACCAGATATTGAATTTAGTGCCAGCCACTTCTGAAGGATAATCCTCTCAAGGGTATTGTTATAGACTACATCAGGACGGGATAGATATGTATCTCTCTCTGATGAAGACACTTCCATTTGCTGCATTGAGGCCGATATTCCGTTTCTGTAATACTCTGCCGCATCGCCAGAGATCCAGCCTCTGTGAGCTGCCTCTGCTAAAAGGAACCAGCTCTCTGCTGCACTGAGAAGTATTATTGGCTGTGTCTGGCTTTTAAGGATTGCCGCAGCCTTGCCTCCGTTCTCTGATGGACCCAGAAGCGGGGAGGTGTTGTCTTTATTGTACTCTGCGTCGCTACCCTCGTATCCAAATATCACCCCTTTATACTCGCCGCTTTTTGTCTTTGCATAGAGTCTTGACAATCTTGGGTCAGAAAGCAACTTATAACTGTCTATTGCAAACTGTGTAGGCCTTATGTGAATGTATCCGTTTGTAGTTTTGTTTGAACTGTTGCGGTAGTATGTGCTCCAAAATGGATTGAGGTTTGTTGCGTTAAAGCCCGGCTGAACCTGTGCTGTTTCTGTGAGAAATACAGAAGCTGTAGTACTGACTGATGGAGCAGTTAGGATTTTTGATATCTCGCTCTGAATGTAACTGCTGCTGTTTACCTCACTCCCTCTCATAAGTGCTCTGAGTTTAATTGTGTTTGCAAATTTTATCCATTTAGAGAGGTCGCCGTTAAAGAGAATATCATCCTTGCCCGGACGCTTTTCTGAGGGGAGGGGGCTCCTGCCAAGGAGCTCAACTGCAGTTGAGAGCATATCTATGGATGATTTGTAAACATCGGCTCCGTTATCGTAAACAGGTCTTGGGTACTTCTGCCCCTGAAGAGCCTGTGTAAAGGGTATGTCTCCGTATGTGTCTACAAGTCTCATGTAGTGCCATGCCTGCATAACCATTGCAATGGCTTTGTATGCAGGAGCCCCCTCCCCCTCTGCATCAATCCTGAGAAGTTCGTAGTAATTAAGATATGTATATCCATTCTCCCAAATGGGAATCCCGTCTCGTTTTGCCATAATTGCCGGGCCGTTGTAGAGTTGCTCTTTCTTATAGGTGTTGCTTCCTTCAGTTGATGTCCCCCAGTATCCCCCCCAGAATGAGCCTAACTGGTTAAGTTGTGTTACCTCCTGAAGTGATGTGTGGTATATTGCAGCCGGAAGTCTCTGCTCTACGGAAATGTACTCCTCTACAGGGTTGTTCGGGTCTTTGTTTATATCAAGATACTTTTCACAAGAGACTGATAAAAGGGCTATTACAATAATAGCAAAATATGATGTGCTGATTTTCATTTTCTTCAATTTCTAATTCTGTTAGAAAACTATGTTTGCAGTAAATCCAACTGTTCTGTATGGAGGAACCTGACGCCAACTGTAGTATCCGGCTGTGTTATTGTAGAGATACTCGGGATCACCAAAATCGTTGTCCCTGTGACGTATAATAAACAGGTTTGTAGCCTCAGCTCCAATTGTCACCTCCTTGAATATCTTTAGTTTAGCAATTGCTGCTCTTGACAGGGTGTACTTGACAGAGAGCGTCCTCATCTTCAGATAGTCTCCAGGAGCAGCGTAGTTTACCGAGTAACCGGCTACATATTTGTTCCAGTAGGCTGAGTTTCCGCTCCCTTTGGCAACGACGGATGTATTAGGCTGATAGGTAACCGAACCATCCGGATTGCTTACAGCGATAACTGAATTTGGAATCACAAACTCCTTTCTGCCGTATTGGGTAGTCATCGGATGTGTTCCGGATTGTATCATTGCATTGGCCACCTCGGAATACATCCATCCTCCCAGACGACAGTCAAAGTCGGCGTAAAGTGAAACTCCTTTGTATCTGATGGTTGCCTGAAGGCCCATCTGGTGTGGTGGAACCATCGTCCCTTTATAGGTAGGTTCAGTAGAGGCCGAAGGAAGTCCGGTCAGCGCATCCACTATAATCCTGCCTTGATCATCTCTTTTGTAATCAGTCACTTTCAGGCTTGGATAGGGCATGCCTTTGATTGCGTAAGACTGGCGGAAGATGTTATACTCCTCTGCCTCTCCGCTGCCATATAAATCCTTAACTACATTATTTATGTATGTATAGCTGAAAGCTGCGTTAATCCGGAACTCTCTGCTCCTTACGATGTCACCGTCAACTGAGAACTCTATTATATTGTTTTCCAGCTCTCCGAGATTCACTACAGATGTTGTGTACCCTGTTGCAGCAGATGAGGTAGATGCAAATATCTGCCCCTGAGAGTTTGAATAGACATAAGCTAGCTCTGCGTTCAGTCTTCTCTTTAGTAGGCTCCACTGAACACCCGCCTCAAAGGAGCGTACAAATTCCGGTCTGATATCAGGATTTGGATTCTTTGATGATGGGATGAATCCCGTAATATCTCCGTACGGAAAGCCTCCTGCCTGTGAATAGGTAAGATTCAAAGAATATGGCGATAGGTTTACGTTTCCTGTCTTGTTATATGATGTGTAGAGCTTAAGGTAATCGGTTACGCTATTTTCACGGATGGCAGGAAAGGCATCGGTAATGATGAAAGAGGCACTTGCTCCAGGATAGAAGTAGGAGCTGTTGTCGGGATGCAGCAGTGAGGTTTTGTCCCTCCTGCCGGTAAGGGTCAGGAAGAGGTAGCCCGAATAGCCGGCAGTAACCTCTGCATATATGGAGTACTGGCGTTCTGTCAGCATTGCCGACCCTCCGGTGAGGTTTCCTGATCTGCTTCCCTGATTGAAAAGATTTGGGAACAGGAGATTTGAGGCCCCGATATTTGTCGTTTTTGTCATCTCCTCACGGAAGTTGTGCCCTGCAATTGCATTTAGCTTAACCTTGCCGAACTCTCTCTCTGCCGATAGGATAAGGTCTCCGTTGAGTCTGCGGAAATTTGATGTTCCGTCTGTTACGCTGCCCTGCTGGCTCGCCCCTGCTCGTTCAGAATCAAACCTCTCCACTGTGTTTCTTGTCTGCAGCGAATTGCTGTACAATCCTAATCTGTACATCGCTTTCAGCCAGCTTGTAATGGGATACTCAGCCTCAACTTTACCATTTACCACCTGCTGAATGGATTCATTTCTGTATGTATCAATGAGGAAATAGGGGTTTTTAACAACTGTTGTAAAAAAGTTGTTTGGATTGCCCTGAGAGCTTGGATCTCTCCAGTTTACCATCTCCTGAAGAGGGAAGTTTGCAGGCATCTTGTACATAGAGACCCAGGGTCCGTCAGGGGTGGTGTTTGTGTTAATATGGTTGTAGCTGATAGCTGAACTTATCCTAAGTTTTCCTATATTCTGAACTGTATTGAATCTTGCTCCGTTACGTGAACTTCTGTCTTTTGGGATAATCCCCTTTACTGTAACATTTTGAAGTGAGAGGTAGTATCTGTCATCACCAGTCTCTTTGGAGAATGAGAGGTCGTTCTGAATATTCATCCCGGTGGTGAATAGATTTCGTCGGACATCCCCTTTTCCGGCCGAGGAATTTACCTTCTTTATAGTTCCGTCAAAAGCAGCCCCCCAGGACTGATACTCCGTGGGGCTATATACTCCATCTACTCCCTGCCCAAACATATTCTGTGCTGTCGGAAGCAAATAAACTTCTGAGAGTGAAGTTGATTGTCTGAAGCTGACTCTGCCGTTGCTCCCCTCTCCGCTTTTTGTAACTATAATCAGGGCTCCGTTCACACCCTCTGAACCGTAGAGTGCGGCTGCATTTGCTCCTTTTAGTATTGTAATGCTCTCAATATCGCCCGGATTTAACCTGCTGATATCCGGAACAGGGACTCCGTCAACTACATAGAGAGGAGAGTTGTTTCCTGTGATGGAGCGCGAACCTCGCATTGTTATCTGAAAATTCGGGTCCACCTTACTGTCGTACATATTTACTCTCAACCCTGCCACCTTTCCTGTAAGGCCTGTAAGAGGATTGAGAGGAGAACCCTGCGTCAGCTCATCCTCTCTTATTACCTCAGTGGAGCTCCCAAGCTCTTTCGGAGCCCTTTTGATTCCCAGGGCTGTGGCTACAACCTTTAGCTCATCCAGGACAAATGAGGAGGGTTTTATCTTTACATTGAGATTGTGATTGTCTGCGGCCACAAGCACCGGATTGTACCCTAGTGACGAGATAAATATTGTGTCGCCTATTGTTCCGGGAATTACAAACCTCCCGTTGTCGTCCGTCATCGTGTGTCGGTTTGTGCCCTTGATATTAACAGTTACATATGATACCGGTTTGCCATCCTCCTCAGAGAGAACAACGCCGGTAAGTGATAGATCCGCCTGACCGGATGCCGTAGCAGACAATATCATCCCGGCAGCAAATGCAAGCACGGACAGAAAAATTGTTTTTGAAAATAACCTGTACATCGTTTTGTTTTTAAACATTGGTCCTTTAAACGGTGCAAAGGTCCCCACATATATAAAAAGGCGCAATCCCCACTAGTGGTGATTACGCCTTTGTTAGTACCTATATGTAGGGATGGAACTTCTTGCGAAAATATGTTGCGTTTTACCTCTATTCTGCAAAAGCCTGGGCGAATAATGGAAATATTTTTAAATTGCAATATTTTTAATAGGAAAATTAATTTTTTATAAGACAATTTAAAATCAAACAATCTAAATACAGATTAACTTTAAATTATTTACTATGAGACTAATCAGAAAAGACTCAGATCGCAACAAAGAGTTGCGCGAGGAGGTTGTAAAGATTAAAAAATCATTTTACGCATCAAATGCGTTGGGTGGCCCAAAATGGAACCACCTTGGCAGTGGAAAAATGGAGGGGGGATGTATAATATTTGGAGGATGGCTAAAGGTTATTCCATCTAATGGAAGCAAATATGCATATTGTGCATTTGGAGGAATAGGTGTTGCCGGATGGAATCACAGTTGTTCAATAATATCAACATTTGAGCGAATTGAGGATCTCTACTCAAATGTTGATAGTTGTATGATTTGCAGCGGCAGCAGTCTGCCGGATGACGCTTATATTGGTGCTGCGACAGACTGCATTTTATTTGACAAAAGTTCAAATATTGTTGCCGTTGCAAGTACAGACGGAGGTATTGCCGCCCTTGTCGGGGGTAGCGTTACCTGGAAGAACAAATAAAGAATACATACCCGTAATACTCCCTGTATTTATCATACAGGTACACCTCTCTGCGTTCGTTTGCCACGAGCTCCTCGGCAGTCTTGTTATTCGGGTATCTTTTCAGAAATTCTGTCTGAGAGCTCCTCTGTGGCAGAAAGTAGTGGTCGGTCCAACATGTTTCCGGAAGTATAAATGAGGCAACAGGCACATATCCGGCTTCCTGAATTTGAGCTATTTTTACCGGAATAGTATCTATCTCGGAATAGGCCTCTACCCAAAACCTATTGATCTCGTCCGGTCTCTCCGGAGTGAACCAGCAGGCTTCAGTTACCGCTAAATATCCCCCGGTTTTAAGAAATTGCTTCCAATAGCTCAGCCCCTTTTTAAAGCCGATGTTGTAAATAGCCCCCTCAGACCAGATAAGGTCAAGTTCCCCTTTAGCAAAAGGCAACTCATCCATAGAGCCGGTAATTCCCTTTACTCTGTTATGAAGGGATAGCCTCCTGGCATTATCATTGAAGATTTCAATAAATTTTGGAAAGAGATCTATCGCAGTAATTGTACCGGGTGCGTTTTGCGCAAGTACCATTGTCTGACCTCCGGTTCCGCAGCCAAGATCGGCAATTTTTGAATTTTCATTAAGGTTATCAATAAAACTCAAAGCCTTAATTGTCGCCTCGGGACTACCCGGCCCCTGTCTTTCAACTAATGAAAAATATTCGCAAATAAGGTCAAAGTCAAATTCTGTAATTGATTTTATTTCGTTACTCATGATGTAAATCTATTAATCTGTATAATGTTTTTTTATTATTTAGTTTTAAAGCTGTTATACTAACCAGCAAGCAATAATTTATTCACTTATCAAAAAAAAGCTTGATTAACTTATTCACTTACCGCTCAGCAAGCAATAATTTATTCACTTATCAAACAAAAGCTTGATTAACTTATTCACTTACCGCTTGATTGATTAATTTAAATAACAAACCTCTCCAGGCAATTGATACCTGAAATTTTAAAAAAAATTTCTGTCAACTAAGGAAGAAACCCCAGTTTAACAGTTTTTACACCAGATCCGATTTAGAAATAAACATCCAATTATTTTAGACTTACAAATGTAGAAAAAATGTTTATTTAAATTAGCATTTAAGAATATCAAATTAGCAACTCAGGAAAAGCCAGGAGAAGAGCATCTCTCTAAATTTGCATTATGAATACAAAACAAACAACACAAGAGGAGTACCTAAAGAGGCTTAATATTGTGATTGAGCACATCAACCGCAATCTTGGTGAATCAATAGATTTGAAGACTCTGTCTGAGATTTCCAATTTCTCTGAATATCATTTCCACCGAATATTTAAGGCCTTCATCCGTGAGCCGCTGGGCACCTATATTACGCGGCTGCGTCTTGAGAGGGCTGCTCATGAACTTCGGTATTCCGAAATGACTATTGAGGAGATTGCATACAAGGTCGGATATGAGGTCCCCTCATCTTTGTCAAAATCATTTAAACAACTGTATGGAATCTCTCCAAAAGAGTACCGGGCAGACAAAAACTTTTTTATCATGAAAAAAATTGAGACAAATCCTGTGGCTAACCATTCTGTGATTAACAATCCTGTGGCTAACCATTCTGTGATTAACAACCCTGTGGCTAACCACTCTCTGATTAACAACCCTGTGGCTAACCAGAATTCTGATTTTAAACTAAAAGCACCTAAAATTTGTGAATTAGACTCCAAACGAGCAATTTACATCCGTCTAAACGGTGCATACAACAATCTGGATTTTCCCGGAACATTTGCAAAACTATGGTCATATGTTAAAGAGAGAAAATTATTTTCAGCCGGCATTGAACATATTGGTATTTATCACAACGATCCTAAGGTAACTGAGGTTGAAAAACTACGCTCAGATGTGTGCCTGGTGATTTGCAAACCTGCTGAACCTCACGGGGAGATAGGTGTGAAGGATATTGCTGGTGGTAAATACGCAATTTTCTCTTATCAAGGCCCTTATAACAACTTAGGCGTCGTTTACGACACAATATTTTCAAAATGGTTGCCCGAAAGCGGAGAGCAATTAAGAGACGAGCCCCTTTTTGAAAAGTATATCAGCGATCCCTCCAGAACAGAGCCCGTAAAGCTTAAGACCGAGATTTATGTTCCGTTAAAGTAGAGAAATGCCTTGCCACCCCTCCTTGTACAATGCATTGGTAATCTGCTAGTAACAAGTTGCAAATTTTGATTTTTTTAGGAATTTTAAAAAATCAACAGCTTGTATTACAGACAAATGTACAAGGAGGGGTGGCAAGGCATCTTCCTCTTGCAAGCATGCTTGCGCGGAGGGAAATGAAAAAACCCGGCTGCTTACGCTACCGGGTTTCTCTGTTTTTGCGGAGAGGGAGGGATTCGAACCCCCGGAACCTCTCAGTTCAACGGTTTTCAAGACCGCCGCAATCGACCACTCTGCCACCTCTCCGTTTGTTTAGGGTTGCAAAGATATGTATTTTTTCTGTGTGTGCAAAAAAAAGAGAGACCACCTCAGGGGTAAAGTGTCAAACATCATATAATCAGGGGTATAAAGGTTTTATCATTTATTACTATATAGCTCATTATTAATTATTTGACACTTTACCCCTGAGGTCTTGGCGTGCTGCTGGCAGCACGCCAAGACCTGTCAGCAACGTGCCATGTGAGCAATATATGCGTGCCATGTGCATAGAATGTGCGTACCTGCAGAGTGAAGGCAGAGTAAGGGCTGAGTGACGGAAAGCTATTTTATCACAAAGCTATCTTACCACCTTGGTTTAGGCAGGGTTTTTGTTGTTAATTATTTGTTCTGATGAAAAAAGATGCTAGTGTTAAGTTATAGATAATTTCTATTTTCCGATAGATTGCAATTTAATTTATTTAATTGTAATTTTGAATTCGCTAATAACAAACACCACTGTAATCGCGACTAATAATAATTAATACCACTCAATTTTATGAAGTCGAAGACATTTGAGAAAGAGATTCTGGAGCTTGAGGATAACCTCTCCAGATATGCATACAGTTTAACTTCAAACAGAGATGATGCTAAAGACCTGGTTCAGGAGACTTTTTTTAAGGCGCTGAACAATCAGGATAAATTTAACGAACACACAAATATCAAGGCCTGGGTTTACACAATAATGAAGAATACCTTCATTAATGACTACCGAAGAAGAACCAAGCGTCAGAGTCTTTTCAGTGAGGATGTTCACGATTTTGTCATAAATAACCGTCCCTCTGATATGGGCCCTGAACAGGAGTTTGGATTCAGGGAGCTGACATCAATTGTAAACGATCTTGAACCTGAATTCAGGATTCCGTTCCAGATGCATGACAATGGGTACAAGTACCAGGAGATTGCAGAGGAGCTGGGGCTTCACTTGGGAACTGTTAAAAGCAGGATTCACTTCTCACGAAAGAAACTGATGGAGAAAATTGAAAGATAAAATAAGCAGAGAAGGATCAAATAGGTAGAGAGAGTAGGGTAATTTTGCAGGTATTGAATATTAGAGAAATCTTGCTGCTATTTATATTCATGTAATTTTGCAACTGTTTTATATTCAAGTAATTTTGTAACTATTATATATTAATGAAGAGGCTGGCTAAATAGATATTTAGTCAGCCTTATTATTTTATGTTTTGCCTGTTTAATTTTTTGCCAGCTTTATACTTTGCCAGCCGTCCCACAAATACTTATTGCTATCCAGTCACAACATTGCAATCTATCCGTAACATTGCTATCGCTATCCAGTCACAACATTGCAATCCATCCTCTACTTTGATATCCGGACATTACTTCAATGCGTGAATCAACTCTCTTCTCTTGAATAGAAGGAGATAAAAAACTCCTACTGTTATACATGAGTCGGCAATGTTAAAAATGGGTCTGAAGAAGATAAATTGCTCGCCTCCCCAAAAAGGGACCCAGTCTGGCAGGACAGTATCTATTAGTGGAAAGTAGAGCATATCAACTACTTTGCCAAACATGAAAGGAGCATATCCACCCCCATCCGGGAACAGTGTGGCAACCTCTGTAAAATTAGACTCAGAGAATATCAGTCCGTAGAACATAGAGTCAATTACATTGCCTATTGCACCTACCAGTATAAGAGCTATACCTGAAAGGAAAGCCCTTGTGGCACCTCCCTCAATCAACTTTTTAACATAGTAGATTATTATGCTTATAAGGACAAGTCGTAAAGCGGTTAGCAAAAATTTACCCACCGAACCTCCAAACTGCATACCAAAAGCCATTCCATTGTTTTCAATGAAATAGATTTGGAACCAGTTACCAAACACCGGAATACTCTCACCAATGGTCATATGAGTCTTGATCCAGACTTTGACCGCCTGATCTATAAGGAGCAGAATAAAAACTATGAGTGTAACCTGTTTTCCGGGGGTAAGGCGCATCGGTTAATCTCTTTTGTTCTTTGCCTCAACGCTAAGAGTCGCATGAGGTACTATAAGAAGCCTCTCCTTAGGGATAAGCTTTCCTGTTTCCCGGCATATGCCGTATGATTTGTTCTCAATCCTCACGAGGGCAGCCTCTAGGGATCTGATGAACTTGTATTGTCTTTGAGCAAGTTGTCCGGCCTCCTCCTTTGAAAGAGCGGATGCCCCCTCTTCAAGAACTTTGAATGTAGGAGAGGTGTCCTCAGTATCGTTGCTGGAGCTGTGTGTTACAGCAGCCTTCAGTTGCTCGTACTCTGCCTGGGCAGCGCGAAGCTTCTGCTGAATCAGCTCCTTGAACATCTGCAGTTCCTCGTCGCTGTAGCGAACTTTCTCTCTTACCTCCTCTGCAGGTTTGCTTTTCTTTGTCATAGCCACATTAGTTAAATAAATATGTAAAGATAATAATATAATCGATATTCCAATCTCCCTCTAATAGGGTATCTTATCCTCGTTCTTTTTCCAAAGTTCAAACGGCTCTCTACCCTCAGTTGGCATTATCTGCTCAATGGGAATACTCCTCTCCTCCATTGACTTTGTGAATTCATCGTAGATAAATGCATCGCTGAATCCTGCGTCGGCCGCATCATCTCTTCCGGCTGCGAAATATATCTTGTCCACCTTAGCCCAATATGCCGCAGATAGGCACATAGGACATGGTTCACATGATGTGTATAGTGTGCAACCTGAAAGATCATACGTATTCAACTTCCTGCAGGCCTCTCTTATAGCATTAACCTCTGCATGGGCAGTAGGATCTTTATCCGGAGTTACACTGTTGGTTCTGGCTGAGATTATCTCTCCGTCCTTAACAATCAACGCTCCGAACGGACCTCCTGTAACAGAGGAGGCGTTCCTTCCGGCCAGCCCTATAGCCTCTCTCATAAATATCTCCCTCTTTTCCATCTCTTTCACTTATTAAATTCTAAACTTTTTTAAAGTCTTATCAGCTTAATTGCAAGTGTACCCTCGTCCCACTCAATTTCAGCTCCTCCATTTGGCTTAGCAACAAGCTTAATCTCTCTGGCAAGTGTCTGATTACATACATATTCAGCAAAATACTCAAGTGACTCTGCAATTTCCGGCAACTCCTCAATCTCTACAGAAATTTTATCTGTAACATCAAACTTGCTCTCCTTTCTGAGGTTTTGTATCCTGTTAACTAGCTCTCTAGCTGTACCCTCTCTTCGCAACTCCTCACTAACTTTAATATCCAGAGCTATTGTAAGTTTGCCATCCACAGCAACCAGCCATCCAGGCATATCTTCTGAGATAATCTCATAATCATCCCTCTCAAGAATCACCTCTCCTGAAGGGAGCATAAGTACATATTTATCAGAGGCCTCAATAGCGTATATCATCTCCTGGTCAAAGGTGCCGAATGAAGCCGAAATCTCCTTCATCTGCTTACCATATCTCTTGCCCAAAGTTTTAAAATTGGGCTTTATCTTTTTGGTTATCAAACCTTTTGTATCATGAATATACTCTACCTCTTTAACATTAACCTCCCCAAGCACAATAGCCCTTACAAGCTCAAACTGCTCTTTAAGTCTGTTATCCAACACAGGAACCAATATCTTAGCAAGCGGTTGCCTTACCTTAATATTGACCTTTCGTCTTAGAGCCAGAATCATAGATGACGCTCTCTGGGCCAGCTCCATCCTCTCCTCAAGCCCTTTGTCCACAGCCCTCTCATCTGCCTCAGGCATCATTACCAGGTGCACAGAGCTCTCTTTATACTTTCCCGACACCTCGTTCAAATCCAGAAACAGCCTCTCCATAAAGAAAGGAGCAACAGGAGCCGACAGTATAGCTACCGTTTCAAGCGCTTGGTATAGTGTTTGATAGGCCGACAGTTTATCGCTGTCCATTACCCCACCCCAGAAACGCTTTCTGTTTAGTCTCACATACCAGTTGCTAAGGTTGTCGTTTACAAAGTCCTGAATCATCCTTCCAGCAGAGGTCACATCGTAATCCTCATATGCAGCCTTAACATCCTTGATAAGAGTATTGAGAAGTGAAATTATCCATCTGTCAATTTCAGGCCTCTCAGATAGTGCAACCTGTGGTTTTGAGTTGTCAAAACCATCCACATTTGCGTAGAGAGCGAAGAAAGAGTAGGTATTATAGAGCGTGCCAAAAAATTTCCTTTTAACCTCGTCCACTCCCCCAATATCAAACTTCAGATTATCCCATGGCTGGGCATTAGTAAGCATGTACCATCTGAGAGCATCTGCTCCGTACTCCCCAAGAGTTTTAAATGGATCAACTGCATTACCGAGCCTCTTACTCATCTTGTTCCCATCCTTGTCAAGTACAAGTCCGTTTGACAGTACCGTGCGGAAGGCCACCTTGTCGCTCACCATAGTTGAGATTGCATGGAGAGTAAAAAACCATCCCCTTGTCTGGTCCACCCCTTCAGCGATAAAGTCGGCTGTTTTGCCAAAAGAATCGCCTCCGAGCTTCTCAAGTCCCTCCTGAGCAAAAGGCATCGCTCCGGAATCAAACCATACGTCAATAAGGTCAAGCTCTCTCTTCATCGGCTTACCCGATGGTGAGACCAAAATATACTCATCTACATATGGCCTGTGGAGGTCAATCTTTTTATAATTTTCCCCGGAAAAATCCCCCGGCACAAATCCATTGTCTTTCAAAGGATTGCTTTTCATAAAACCTGCAACAACAGCTCTCTCCAACTCCTCATAAAGCTCTTTTGCAGAGCCTATGCAAAGCTCCTCTCTGCCATCCTCACTCCTCCAGATTGGGAGCGGAGTTCCCCAATAACGGCTCCTGGAGAGGTTCCAGTCCTGAAGGTTTTCCAGCCATTTTCCAAACCTGCCGCTTCCTGTCGCCTCCGGCTTCCAGTTTATAGTTTTGTTAAGCTCAATCATTCTCTCCTGAACAGCTGTAGTCCTAATGAACCACGAGTCAAGCGGATAATAGAGCACCGGTTTGTCCGTTCTCCAACAGTGAGGATATGAGTGAGTCTGTTTTTCAATTTTAAATGCCAGCCCCTGCTGCTTGAGCATAACTGCAATATCAACATCAAGAGTGGCATCGCTCTCGCTAAGACCGGGGTCATAGGCATTCTTTACAAACCTCCCGGCAAACTCTCTGTAAGACTCATTCACACTCTCCTTAACAAATCCTGAATCAAGATCCTCAACCCTGTAGAATTTACCTGTTCTGTCAACCAACGGTTGTCTTATTCCGTTTGCATCTATAACAATTAACGGTGGAACACCATTAGCTTTACCTACCTTATCGTCATCCGCTCCAAAAGTTGGTGCTATATGCACTATCCCTGTACCGTCGCTTGTGGTAACGAAATCACCCTGAATTACCCTCATTGCACCGGGAGCTGCTTTGATCCATGGGATCAGCTGCTCATATTCAATACCACAAAGTTCGCTACCCTTTAGGCTCTCTCCGAATATCTCAAACTCCGCACCTTTGGCCCCAAAGTGGGCGCTAACCAACTCCTCTGCCAATATATAGAGGGCCCTCTGATTGCTGTATGGATTTTGCGAGATAACCATAGAATATTTAATCTCAGGACCTACGCATAGAGCGGTATTTGAAGGGAGTGTCCATGGAGTTGTTGTCCATGCCAGCATATATACGGGAAGCTCCTCTCCTCTCACTTCAGCCACCTGGGAGAAAAGTTTTTCAGATGCTTGATTTCTAATAACCTTAAACTGAGCAACGCAGGTTGTATCCTTTACATCTCTGTAACATCCGGGCTGGTTGAGTTCGTGAGTGCTCAGGCCCGTTCCTGCTGCAGGGGAAAATGGCTGTATAGAGTAACCCTTATAGAGCAGACCCTTGCCATAAATATTTTTCAGAAGATACCATAAAGTCTCTATATATCTGTTATCATAGGTGATGTAAGGATTGTTCATATCAACCCAGTAGCCCATCTGTTCGGTCAGCCCCTCCCACTCTTTTGTGTATTTCATCACCTCTTTGCGGCAGGCGGCATTATACTCCTCTACGGATATGCTTTTGCCAATATCCTCTTTTGTTATGCCGAGGCTTTTTTCCACTCCAAGCTCCACAGGGAGGCCGTGTGTATCCCAACCCGCTTTCCTCTGAACCTGGAAGCCTCTCTGAGTTTTATACCTGCAAAAAACATCCTTGATAGCCCTTGCCATGACATGGTGAATACCGGGCATGCCGTTTGCCGAAGGAGGCCCTTCGTGGAAAATAAAAAGGGGTGCCCCCTCTCTCTCTGAGATGCTCTTTTCAAAGCAACTCTCTCTCTTCCATTTGTTCAGAACAGTATTGTTAATCTCTACAAGATCAAGATTTTTATACTCGGTAAACCTCATTTTGCAATTCTTTTTGAATTTGCAAAGATACGATTATTCACTACTTTTGAAAAAATTTGAATGTTATGTCATTAAATGCAGCGGATATAATAATACTTGTTTGCCTGATTCCTGCCCTTTTCGCCGGTTTTATGAAGGGTTTAGTTCGTCAGGTAGCTGCTGTTCTTGCTCTTATACTGGGGGTTTGGGCCGGATACCACTTCTCAGATTTTGTAAGCAGCAAACTTATCTCCTGGATAGATACTGATCAGAATATACTTAACATTATCTCTTTCGCTGCAATTTTCATAGTAGTTCTGATACTTGTGAATCTTGCAGGAAGAGCGGCTGAGGGGATTGTCAAGATGGTTCTCCTGGGATGGCTGGACAAACTGGCAGGAGTTATTTTTGCTCTTGTGAAATACGCCTTTGTCTTCAGCATCATAGTCTATCTTCTGGAATCGCTTGATGAAATTCTTGAATTTTTGCCAAGAGAGACTCTTGATAACTCTGTTTTATACGGATATCTTTCAAAAATAGCTCCCGCAATTTTTCCATACCTTAAAAATCTAGTATCGCACCTCTGATTTCTGAATTTTCTCTTTAACATTCAGAAAATTCTACACTCGGGATAAATTCATCCATCTTTTTACCATTGAGCATAATCTACTTGATTACCCTCTCCATATTTGCATTGCAGAGTGGCGGCAGGGGTGATGGAATCTCCTGATGGGGCCGGGAGTTGTGAGCGAGAATGCCGCCCTCTGTTTTTTATGGGATATTCAGTTAAAATAAGACAACACGACATAAGCGATTGCGGAGCAGCATGCATTGCATCTGTATCTGCATATTGGGGACTAAGACTTCCAATTGCCAAAATAAGGCTATTCAGCAACACCGACAGCAGAGGTACAACAATCAAAGGTATAGTTGATGCTGCTAGGGCTTTTGGTTTTTATGCAGAGGGGTTCAGGGCACAGGAGGCCTCTTTGTACAAAATTCCCAACCCATCTATTGTACACCTTGAAAAGAGGAGCGGACTTCTTCACTATGCTGTTCTTTACGGCGCAAAAGAGGGCAAGGTAAATATAATGGACCCGCTGGACGGGGAGATGCACACAATCAAGATGGAGGAGTTTCTGCAGGAGTGGAGCGGTAGAGTTATTTTACTCACACCGGCAAAAGACTTTAAAAAGGGAGCGAGCGGAGAGTCTGTAGTTGCAAGAATGGTGAAATTAGTTACTTCAAACAGAGAGAGACTGGCAAAGGCCTTTATCACATCCCTCCTCTTTACTATGGCCTCTTTTGCCATCTCTCTCTTTATGAAGATAATTCTGGACCGGATTATCCCTTCGGGGGAGAGAGTCGGCCTGACAACAGCCTCTATTCTAATAGCACTTGTTTTTGCAATCTCGCTTTTATTAACATGGGTCAGAAGTACTATTCTGGTTAAGGTTGGGTTGAAAATAGACAAAGAACTGATTGGAAAATATATTATACATATGGTTAAATTGCCGGGTATCTTCTATGATGCAAGGGAGACCGGTGAGATTACATCAAGAATATCAGATGCGGCAAAGATAAGGTCTTGTATAACCGGAACTCTTTCTACAGTAGCTATCTCAGTATTTATGCTGCTGTTTTCGCTTGTCGCTATGTTTGCAATATCTCCCGCAATGGCTATACCCTCTCTGGCTGCAATACCCCTCTTCATTATACAGTTCAGAATTGCAGACAGGTTTAACAAAAGAGTGCGGAGGACAATTATGGAGAGAGGGGCAACATTTGAAAACAGAATTATAGAGACTGTAAAGTCATATCTTACTATTAAATACTCCGGCGGGGAGAACTATTTTGCCGGCAAATGCATGGACGCTCTTTCACATCTCCTGGAGAGTGCCGAGAGGGGAGCAAGAGGAGCAATCATCTCCGGTGCAGCTGCAGAATTTACATCAAGATTATTGGTTGTCTTTGTCCTATGGATGGGAGGAGTTGAGGTGATGAAGGGAAATATAAGCATAGGAGAACTTGTTGCATTTTTCACAATAATTTCTCTGTTCACAACACCTCTTTGCGAACTTGCAACCTCCAGTCCGGAGATAAGAGAGGGGACAGTAGCAGCCTCACGTCTCTTTGAAATTCTTGATCTTGAGGCGGAGTCTTTTGAAGGGGGAGTTGTTTTGTCCAGTAACACTCCCCAATCATTAAAATTATGCGGAGTTGGATTCTCATACCCGGGAAGGGCAACCCTCTTCAGAGAGGCTGAGATGGAGTTCAGGCGAGGAGAGATTTCGCTCATAACGGGAGATAGTGGTTGTGGCAAAAGCACGCTCGTGTCTCTGCTTACACGTCTCAGAAAGCCGACAGAGGGGCATATAACCGCTGACGATGTTAATATTGAAAATATTAATCTGAAGTACTGGCGAGAGCTCATTGCTGTTGTTCCCCAATGCCCTTCACTATTTGCAGGGACACTTATGGAAAACATCGCTCCGGGCATAGAGGAGCCTGACAGAAAAAGAATTGCCTTGATATGTAGAGATTTGGGACTCTCTAATCTAATCAAGAGTCTTCCATTGGGGGTGGAGAGCAATATCGGAGAGGGAGGGGCAACGCTGTCGGGAGGACAACAGCAGAGAGTAGCTATTGCCAGAGCCATATACAGGGATGCACCTGTTCTTATAATTGATGAGGGAACATCAAACCTGGACCGAGAATCTGAGCTTCTTGCTGATAGGGTTATTAAGTCTGAGAGAGACCGGGGAAAGATTGTAATTGTTGTGTCGCATAAAGAGAACACAAAAAATATAGCTGACAGAGTTTACAAAATGGGGCAATGCTTTGCCCCGGGCGATTCCTGCACGCCGTTATGCGGGTGATAATAAAATAAACTACTATGGAAAGAAAAGAGTTGGAGATGTGGGGAGTAACCCCACTTGAAGAGAGAGAACTTCTTATCTGTGGAGGAGGCAAACTTAAGAGGCTTCTTGAGGCAATTGAAGAGCTCATTAAACTTATTGAGAAGGCAGAGAAGTACTGGCCAAGCTTCAGTGAGGGACTTAAAGAGGGATGGGAGAAGGCATAATGGAAAAGTTTAACGAGAGAGATTTATGCCTTGTTCGTCTGGATGAGAATGAGTGCATATCCTTAAGGGGAGGCGATGGCACCTGGGATAAGGAGATTGTCAGAGGTATTGGATTTGGCATAGGATACGGTGCAAAAAAGTTTGTCAGAATGCTGAGTTTTCTAAGTAAGAATCTGTATGAGGCTCAAAGCAGGACTATGGTCATCTATAAATAGCCAGGGATGACTTAAATAAGGAGTCTTCGGGGAGTTTGCATAAAAAAATAATTATACCTTTGTATCTTATGAAAAGTATTTTGAAACTCCCCGTTTTTATCCTCATCTTTATCCCTACTGTGATTTCTGCACAGCAGAAGTTATGGAGTCTTGAGGAGTGCATAAGATATGCATGGGACAACAACTTAAGAATCAAACAACAGGAGCTTGCTGTAGAGCAGAGCGAGAATAACCTATTCCAGGCGAAGATGAACTATCTTCCCTCGCTGAATGCCTCTTTAGGACACAGTATGAACTGGGGCCGATCTGTCAACATGAACGACCTTCAGATTATTGAGAATAAACTCAGCCAGAGCACAAACGCCTCTGCCAGTGCCTCTGTTATGCTATTTGAGGGTTTAGTTAAAAACAATGAACTCAAAAGCAAGGGGGTTATGAGAGAGATTGCCAGGCAGGAGATTGGCAGGATAAAAAATGATATATCAATAGAGATTGCTAGGGCATATCTTCAGGTACTGCTGGCAAGAGAGATTCTTGTCTCGGCTAATTCCAGCCTTGAGAGTACTGCAGAGCAGGTGGAGAGGACAAGAAAGTTTGTGGATGCCGGAAGCCAGGCATATAGTGCTCTTCTTGAAATTGAAGCACAATATGCAAGCGAACTTGTTCAGCAGACAAATGCAAAAAATCAGGTGTCAACTGCCCTCTTGATGCTTAAGCAGCTGCTTGATCTTCCTGGTGAGAACTCTTTTGATGTAGCATCTCCCGGAGAGAATCTAAGGGTTGGAGAATTCAAAGGAGAGAGTATAGATGAGCTTTTCAATTCATCTTTGGACCTTCCACAAATGGAGGTTGCAAGGCTTAATAAAAAGAATTCAGAGCTGCAACTGGCAATTGCAAAGGGGCAGTCCTACCCTTCACTCTCTTTCAGGGCAGGCTATGGATCTTACTATGCGGACAGCAGAGAGGAGAGTTTTATGGATCAGTTCAACGAAAACAGAAACCCCTCTATCTCTTTTGGTATAAACATCCCAATATTTAATTCTTGGAGAACAAACACTGCTATAAAGAATGCCAAACTTGGGGTAATGAACTCTGAAATTGAGACGAGAAGCAGAGAGCAGATGCTTTATAAAGAGATTCAGCAGGCAGTCAGTGATGCAGGTTCCTATTATGCAAGATACAAGGCAACCGAAAGGAACGTTAAAGCGATGGAGGAGTCTTTCAGATATGTTCAGCAGAAATTTGATGTTGGTGTTCTGAACGCAACTGACTACACCGTTGCAAAAAACAACCTTTTCAGGAGCCGCTCTGACTATTTGCAGGCAAAATATCAGTTCATATTTCAGGAAAAAATAATAGATTTCTATAAGGGTAACCCCATAACACTATAAAGATGAAGAAGAGTTTTAAATGGATAATAGGCGCAGCTGTTGTACTGATTGTTGTGCTTGTAGTTTTTGGAAGAAAGAACAGCAATAAGGGCGTGGAGGTTACCACACAGATTGTTGCAAAGGGAACTATAACAGAGGTGATTCCTGCAAACGGAAAGATCAAGCCTGTTGTTGAGGTTAAGATATCTCCTGACGTATCCGGAGAGATTGTTGAACTATACTTCAAGGAGGGTGATGAAATTAAGAGAGGAGAACTTATAATTAAAATTAAGCAGGATGTCTATATCTCAATGAGAGACCGCGCAGAGGCTTCGCTGAACTCGGTTAAGGCACAGCTTACCCAGCAACTGGCTCAGTTCAGGCAGATTGAGCAATCATATCTCAGAAGCAAAACCTTGTTTGAGCAGAAGGCTATATCAGAGGCTGACTATGAGAGCGCACAGTCACAGTATAATGTGGCAAAGGAGCAGATTAAGGCTGCTGAGTTTAATGTAAAAAGTGCTACCGCTGCTCTGCAGGAGGCTCAGGAGAATCTTGTTAAAACCACAATTTATGCACCAATGGATGGAATCATTTCAAAAATGAATGTAGAGAAGGGTGAAAGGGTTGTGGGCACAAGTCAGATGGCAGGTACTGAAATGCTTAGAATAGCCAATTTTCACCAAATGGAGGTGCTTGTTGATGTAAATGAGAATGACATTATCAGGATAGAGGAGAGGGATACGGCAATGGTTGAGGTTGATGCGTACCCGGGCAGAAAATTTACAGGTTTGGTAACGCAAATTGCTAACTCTGCAAAGAATATTGGCTCTGCTATTGAGCAGGTAACCAACTTTGAGGTTAAAATTCTTATCCTTCCGGAATCCTATTCAGACTTAGTTGAGAAGGGTGTTAATCCGTTTCGTCCCGGTATGTCTGCAACAGCCTCTATACAGACAGAGAGGAGAGATAACATTATCTCTATTCCTGTTCAAACTATTACTACAAGAAAGGATCTGACTACCGATACGCTTGCCAGGAAGGGGGATGAACTTGCTGAGCAGGTATTTATTGTTAAAGAGGATAACACACTTGAGGTAAGAGAGGTGAAAACAGGGATCCAGGACATAACAAATATTGAGATTCTTTCAGGGCTTAATGAGGGTGAGAGAATTGTAACCGGACCATATTCTGCTATAAGTAAAACCCTGAAATCCGGAACAAAGGTGACATGGGATGGCAAGAAGAAATAGTATCAATCTCCTTCTTATTGAAACAAGTACAGAGGTCTGTTCTGTAGCTCTAAGTGTCGGTGGCGAGATTGCGGCTCAGCGTGAGATAAAGGAGCACAAAGCCCATGCGAGGGTTATCGCAGGTTTTATTGAGGAGGTACTTCTTGAATCGGATATTCTGCTTAAAGATTGCAGCGCAGTGGTTGTAAGTGAAGGGCCTGGTTCATATACCGGACTAAGGGTTGGGGTATCTGTTGCAAAGGGTCTCTGCTACGGTTCAAATCTGCCTCTAATAGCAGTGGGCTCGCTTGAGCTGATTGCAAGGGTGGTACATGAAAAAATCAAGGATATTGAGGCTCCGTACAGAATTGCTCCAATGATAGATGCAAGGAGGATGGAGGTTTACACCGCCCTTTTTGATGAGGAGTGCACGCAGCTGACTAAAACTGAGGCTCATATATTAACTGAGGAGAGTTACAAAGAGTTTCTGGCAGAGGGGAGAGTAATCTTTACAGGAGATGGGGCAGAGAAGTTCAAATCCATTGTCAACCATCCAAACGCGTTATTTATAGAGGGTTGGGCATCTGCAAAAGGCATGCTTATACCCGCCGAGGAGAAATATAAAAGGTCCGAATTTGCCGATGTGGCATACTTCGAACCTTTCTATTTAAAGGATTTTATTGCCGGAGTCTCTAAAAAATCTTTGCTATAAGCTTCTCCAGCTGAGAATCAAAGACATCTCTTGCTACTATTGTACCACTTTTATCTATTACGAACAATGAGGGCACCTCTACAATATTATATGTAGAAACGGCAGATGAGGCTGAACCTAATCCGTCGCATACATTGATCCATGGCAGCCCCTGCTCTGCAACGGCTCTTGCCCACGCTGTCTTATCGGTATCCACACAGACCTGATAGATTTGGAGCCCGGCAGCAGAATATTTATCATAAAGCTCTAGCAGATCCCTGTTAAAGAGTCTCTGATTTACATCTGTTATTGACCAAAACACAAGTATAAATGGCTTTCCTGAAAGCTCTGAAAGGGTTCTCATTTTTGATTTTGCATCAGGTAGTCTTAAGTCCGGGAATCCGACTTCTGATGCATCCAGAAGCTTTGAAGAGATAGCTTCACTTTTCTCCCTAAGGGAGATCTCGTCCAGCAGAGGATTCAGATATACCGAACCGGGATAACTGTTGCTAAGGGAGTCGTAAACACGTCTGTACAGCAGAATATCTCTCATGTCTCCAAATAGGGGCAAATCTCCGGGGAGCTTATGGTAGAGAAGATAAACGTTAGTTAAGGAGTTTGGGTGTGAATAGAGATGTTTTATTGCGTCTTGCTTGTATTTTACAAACATTGACCCTAATCTGTAGTTAAGCGAATCTGCGAGGGCTGTGTTTTTACTGTTGAGCGCAGCCGACCTCTCAAGAAGCGCATTCCTGAACTCTGAATCTTTTGTTGCTAGATAACCCTCTAACTCATTCAGCAAAGAGCTCTCGTTTGAACCCTCTACAGAGATCTCAGAACCAAGAGTATCGGTGGTAAGGTAAATTTTATCACCACCAGCCAGAAGAAGAGATGCTATCCTGTTCTCCTTGTAATACAGATAATAGAACTCCGGATGCTCAGACAGATTTTTTGCTTTGTAAACGAATGAACCTTCATTGTCTGTTTTAATTGTATCTGCTACAACCTGTGTGTTCAGACGAAGTACTTTCAGCACTACCCGGCCATTATTCAAACCGTCTATTTTTGCCTTGATTGTCGCTTTGTCAGATGAGCAGGAGAGAGCCATAATAGCTACCGCCGATAATAGGAGAAGTTTTCTCATAATTGTTGTCAGAATTGAATTTTAGAAGAGATCTCTTTTGCTGTATTTAACATAGCCTCACTCTCCAGCTTGAGTTTCGGCCTTCTGAAGTCCATATCGGATTCTGAGTTTATTGGAATCAGGTGAATGTGAGCATGAGGGACCTCCAGTCCAATAACAGCCATACCCACCCTTTTGCATGGGATAGCAGCTTTAATTCCCTTTGCCACCCTTTGGGCAAAGGCAAAGAGATCTTGTAGCTCACTCTCTTCAAGATCAAAAATATAATCAACCTCCCGTTTTGGTATAACAAGAGTATGCCCCTGAGCGAGAGGGTTTATATCAAGGAATGCGTAATGACTTTCATCTTCCGCCACTCTGTATGATGGTATCTCGCCGGATGCAATTTTTGAAAAAATTGATGACATCTTATTTTGAAATTTCCAGTATCTCAAATTTAATAACACCTGAAGGAACCTTTACCTCCACAACCTCTCCCTTACTCTTTCCTATAAGAGCCTTACCAATTGGAGTGGCAGCCGCCAGCTTACCCTCCCTGAGGTTTGCCTCGGTCTCTCCAACAAGAGTGTACTCAACCTCTGTATTGTTTGTGAGGTTCTTAAGTTTTACTTTGTTCATAATCTGAACATGGGTTGTGTTGATTCTGGATTCGTCAATGATCCTTGCATTTGCAATCATATCCTCAAGCTTGGCTATCTTGAGTTCAAGAAGTCCCTGTGCCTCCTTTGCCGCATCGTATTCAGCATTTTCAGAGAGGTCTCCCTTATCTCTCGCCTCTGCAATCTGTCTTGATATTGCAGGCCTCTCCACAGATACCAGTTGATGATACTCAGCCTTGAGTTTCTCCAGCCCTTCCGATGTTAAATAGTGTATTTTTGACATAACTTGAAAAAATTAAAAAAGAATCCAGCGGGACTGGACTCTTTGTTACAAAGATAAAAAATATTCCTTAATAATGAAATTAGTCCCTGAATTTGGGTGCCATAATCTCTGAATAGAGAATCAGGTTCTTAGGGTCAATAATAAACTCAGGAGCCTCAGCCCTTTGCTCCTGCTCATCCGGAGCGACATTCGCCTCATGGCGGAATGCCGAGATCCCCTCCTCTGCAACAGGTATGTCTATCATCTCATACTCTATCCTGGCTCCCTTCACATGTCCATATTTGGCACGCTCTTCAAAACCTGCCGCACGCTCTTCAAAAGCCGGGATAGTCTCTTCCTCTTTGACTTCAATCTCCTCCCCCCTCTCTTCAAAATCCAGGTGATCTCTGTGAAACCCAAAGAGCTCTTTATGGATATCAAAAGCTGGTTCGGGCTCCTCCTCATGGGGAGCTGACTCTCTTCTCTGTCTGGCCTGCTCCTTCTTCTTCTTCTCAATGTATCCCTGAAGAACGAGGGCTCCCAAACCTAGTACTATGTATATTATTGTGCTGGCATCCATTCTATCTCATTCTTATTTTTTTCTCATGGAGGTAAAGATAGGAATTTTCTCTGTCTTTATAAAGCTGACTCTTTAACTCCTCTAGTGACGAGAATGCCACCTCATCTCTCATTTTGGCAACAAACTCAATTTTTATACTCAAACCATAAATATCCTCGTCAAAGTTGAGAATGTGTGTCTCAATGGTTCTCTCATTGTTAATTCCGACTGTTGGTCTCTTACCTATGTTTGTTATCCCTCTGTAAACCTTTCCTGAGCTCTCTATCCAGACCGCATACACGCCGTCAGATGGTAAAACTTTCAGAGGTTCATACAGGCGCATATTCGCAGTGGGAAATCCAATTCCTCGCCCAATCTTCATCCCCTCCACAACTACGCCCTCAAGCCCGTAGCGGTATCCTAAAAGGCTGTTTGCTGACTCTATGTCTCCCAGCTGGAGCATCTCTCTGATTTTTGTGGAGCTAATTACAAGCCCGGACTCACTCTCCATATACTCATTAACCCTTACGGGAGTAATTCCAAGAGTTCTGGCGATCTCCATCATCTCCTCCTGGGTCTGGTTAGTGTCTTTCCCTACCCTGTGATCATATCCGATAACAAGTGTCCTTACATTAAATTTTTCAATAAGATAGTTTCTGAAATACTCCTCTGTGGTCTGAGATGCAAACTCTTTATCAAACGGCAGTGTGTGTACCTCCTCAATTCCGTAGTTTTTCAGAAGTGATATCTTCTCCTCAATTGAATTCAGAAGTCTGAATTTTGCCGCATCTTGCTGAAGTACCGTCCTGGGGTGAGGCCACAGGGTAATTACTGCCGAGGTATCGCCCTGCGAAGTGGCTAGTGCGCATATCTTATCCAGCACTGCACGGTGACCTCTGTGGACACCATCAAAAAAACCTGTAGCTGCTACAACCATCTTACTAAATCAAAATCTTGCCTGTGAGGGAGATCCGGATGCTTTGCAAACATCCTTACAGCAACATTATAGGCTCCGGCTTTCTCCGGCAACATATTGCATATATATCTTACATCTCCTCCATTGCTGCTCTCAGGGACGAATTCGTGCCTCTCTGCAATCAGCATCCTTTTTAGGTTCTGGTCATATGTGGCAAGGACAAATTCTACCCCAATTTCACTTGATGTAAGAGAGCCCAAAGATAATACAACCTCTGCGTGATATTCATTCCCGATAGATAAATTTACCCTTGAATTATCCGGCTTCAATATGCTTTTCACCTCTATATGTGGCCACTCCGTACGCATTTTTCTCTTCCAGAATGCCATCTCTCTTGCATGTGAGTAGTCATTTGAGATGGCTCGTGCATGCCTTACAGAGAGAGGTTTGTAATACTGCTCAACATAATCGGTAATCATTCTGTTTGTTGTGAAGTTACCGGCAACTTTTGCAATGGTATTCTTAATTATGTTAACCCAATATCTGGGCACCCCGCTCTCCTTGTCTGTATCATAAAATACAGGAGCAATTTCGTTTTCCAGCATATTGTAAATTGTGGCAGCATCCAACTCGTCCTGATAGTTCTGATTTTCGTATGTCTTCTCCATAGGCAATGCCCATCCTGCACCCTCTTTGTAGCCCTCAACCCACCATCCGTCTAAAACAGAGAAGTGCATAACCCCATTCATGACAGCTTTCTCTCCGCTTGTTCCGGATGCCTCCAGCGGTCTTGTCGGGGTGTTCATCCAGATATCCACACCCTGAACAAGCCTCTTGGCTATCGTCATATCGTAACCCGGAACAAAGATTATCTTACCAATAAACTGAGGCATCAGAGAGACCTCAACAATATGTCTTATAAGATCCTGACCCGCTTTATCTGCAGGGTGGGCCTTACCGGCAAAAATGAACTGGACAGGCATTTTTGGATTGTTGACAATTTTATCAAGCCGCTCCAGATTTCTAAAGAGCAGGTGTGCTCTTTTATAGGTTGCGAATCTTCTTGCAAAGCCAATAGTAAGAATATCGTCTCTTAGGCTCTCCTTAATCTGAACTACCTGCTGAGGAGTGTAGTGTGCAGTAGAGATAGGGTCTGAAAGTGTAACTTTAATTTTATCAATCAATCTCCTGCGGAGCCTGTTTCTCAGTGTCCATATTCTCTGGTCGTCAACTTTATAGACTCCTTCAAAACAGCTTTTATCATAGTTGTGAGATTGGAAATCATCTCCAAAAACCTCTGAATGTATCTGTTTCCATTCACTTGATGTCCATGTTGGGTAGTGAACTCCATTTGTTACGTGTCCCACATGTAGCTCTTCTGGCAGATAACCGGGCCATAGCGGAGCAAGTATATCTCTGCTCACCTTTCCGTGAAGCCAGCTCACACCATTCACCTCTTGTGAGAGGTTACATGCCAGATTGCTCATTGAGAACTTCTCGTTAGGGTTTGAGGGATCAATTTTACCCAGCGACATCATCATCTCCCATGAAATCTTGAGTCTGGAAGGGTAGTGGGACATGTAACCCCTTAGTAAATCCTCCGGAAAGGAGTCGTGTCCGGCAGGAACAGGGGTGTGGGTTGTGAACAGGGATGATGCCCTGACAACCTCAAGTGCCTCCATATATGTAAGATTCTTATCGTTTATATATTCACGAAGCCTCTCCAATCCTATGAATGCTGCGTGACCCTCGTTACAATGGTAAACATCTGACTCTACCCCAAGCATCCTCAGGGCTCTAATACCTCCTATACCTAACAGCATCTCCTGTTTTAATCTGTTCTCAAGGTCCCCGCCGTAGAGGTGGTGGGTTATTGTTCTGTCCTCAGGAGTGTTCTCCTCAAAGTCTGTATCAAGAAGATAGAGTGGGGTTCTACCTACATCTGCCCTCCAGACTCTGGCCTTAAGCACTCTTCCCGGTAGTGCTACGCTTACAATAATCCAGTTACCCTCAATATCCCTCACCGGTGACACAGGCAACTTCGTAAAATCCTGGGCCTCATATTCAGCGACCTGATCCCCGGAAGAGGATAGCTTCTGAGTAAAGTATCCATATCTGTACAGGAGCCCAACTCCTGTTATAGGAACCAGTTTGTCGCTTGACTCTTTAAGATAGTCTCCTGCCAGTATACCTAACCCGCCAGAGTAAATCTTTAGCGACTGGTCAAGTCCGTACTCCATACTAAAGTAGGATACAGTGGCCTCTTCCTGATCTGGCCTTGCAGCCATGTATTCGTTAAAACTTGCATAAACTGAGTCAAGTTTTCTCAGGAACTTTGGATCCTTTGCCAGCTCTCTTGCTTTGCTGAGAGTCACTGCATCAAGCATCATGATGGGATTACCATGGCTCTCTCTCCAGAGATCTAGGTCAACCATCTTAAAGAGTTCAATAGCCTCTTCATTCCAGCTCCACCAAAGGTTTTTTGAAATTGTATCCAGAGCTTTGATCCTCTCTGGTAACTGTTTGTTGATTATTATTGAGGACCAGTTTGGCGAGTTTGCCACGTTAACCTTGAAGCTAAGTCTGTCCCTTTCGTCGTGTGTCTGTACAAATCCAGAGTTCTCTCCTGATATATTTTGAAGTGCCATTGAATATGCTTTATTATATTTATCTATCTGTTTTTCCCATAATGCCGTCTCTGAGGCCCTCTTTGCCCCCTCTCTCCTTTTTTCAGCCTCAGACTCGCTCTCTTTTGTCATGCCTAGAATAATCTCTGCTATTCTGGATGCAGCCTCTGTATAGTTGCTGTCACTCCTGTCAACAATCTCAACTCCCAAATGTCCATCCCCCATATGCTCCTTTATCCACAATCCAAATCCCGCAAGATTGGTAGTTATGGCAGGAACTGAGAAGGCAAGACTCTCCAGAGGAGTATAACCCCATGGCTCATAATATGAGGGAAAGAGTGTAAGGTCTAAAGCCGAAAGCAGGTCATAATACCTTTTATTGAAAACTCCATCGTTTCCATTGAGATAAGAGGGTACAAAAAGTACCTTTACTCTATCTTCCGGTTTGTTGTTCAACTTAAGCTCCCTGACTTTCCTGACAATCGGATCCCATTCAGGTTCACTTAAAAGATGGGTAATGTTTGTCCTGAAATCTCCACCGCCCTCCATCTTTGCCAGCAGCTCTCTGTTTGGGCCGTTGTGTCCTGCAGGAACAAAGATAAATGCTACAATATCCCTCTCAGGTTTTAACTCTCTTAAAATTGCAAGTGAGTCCAGAAAAAGATCAAGCCCTTTATTCCTAAATTCATATCTTCCGCTAGTCCCCAGAAATAGCGTATTATCACCAATTAAGCCTCCTGTCATTGCTCCTGCTACTCTCTTGAGGAGCTCTCTGTTTTCACCTCTTAGACTCTTTAATGCATCTCCTTCCGGTGCAATTTTTGGGTCAAAGCCGTTTGGAGTAACCACCTCCGGTTCTCTGCCCAAAAAATGGGCACACTCAGATGCTGTCAGATCGCTGACTGTGGTAAAGATGTCCGCCTCTATAGCTGCTCTCTTTTCAAGCGAATGCTTCGCAGTAACATTTAACTCAGCAGCTCTCTTATCTGGATCTCCCCACCTCTCTCTTTCGTAAAGGGGAAGATTGTTGCCCGCTATTGAGCGTCCAACTGTTGTTGCGTGGGTTGTGAATACTTTGGCTATAGGTAATTTGCTCTCTTTTAAGTGCAGAAGACCAGCCCCTGTCATCCATTCATGAAAATGGGCTGCAATTCTATGACTGGGAGAGAGGTTGTATTTTACAAAACTCTCAATTGCCCTGCCGGCAGCGTACCCAAATAGAGCACTCTCAATATAGTCCCAATGACCGCTAAGAGAGTCAACACCAAATTTTTTCCAAAAATTCGTCAGAATCTCATCCTTTTTTGTTATAAAAGGGCTGAAATCTGTCAGAATGGCTATCGGAGAGCCGGGGATATTCCACCTTCCTGTTCTGACTCTGACACCCTCCTCTGCTGCTTTAGCCCTCCATGATTTGAACAGAGCCGGATCTTCGCTGAACTCCGGATTTACCTCAGTCTCTCTCCACACATCCGGTCCTATGTATATATGGTTTCCCTCCTTAATTCCGGTGAGGTACGGAGCCTTCGTTGCGATAACCGTATGTATCCCGCCTACCTTATTACACACCTCCCAACTCACCTCAAACAAATAGTCGGGGTGCATCTGTATTTTTTCTGACATAGCTGTTTATCTGCCTTTTAACTTTTTTGAGCCCTTTTTAACTGCAATTTCTGTTCCACTTTTTACCATTGTGGCCAGAGAACGTTTCTGCACTCTCACCAAAAAGTCGCTCAAAACATTCATATAATTAATAAAGGCCTCGTAAGGAGTATCGTAGGGGTTGAAATATTTGTGCACTGCCCCGTCCGAGAAGAATTTTGTGCACATATAGTAAAAGTGGTCGCTCTCCTGAAGCTTTAGAAAATCTGCTGCAAGGTCCGGGTCTCCTGATTCTGCAACCTGCTCCCTCACCTCGTAGAGTTTTCCGAAAGCCTCATTCTGCAGTTCGTTTCCGAGCCATGCACTTGTATCCCTCTCCTCATCTGCCCAGGAGATTGCATATGGAACATGAAGCGGAGCAACCGGCTGGTGCTTCTTACAGGCCTCTGATACAGTAAGGAATTCAAAATTTGTCTGGGAGAGAATTGCACCAGGTAAATGCTCAAGAAATTTAAAGATACCCGTGGACTCTTGCTGATGCTCGCCAAATGTTTCGTAATCCATAAAGAGGTTTACTATCTCCTCTCTCTCCAGCGAGCGTGAGAGCCAAGTTATGTATTTGTCTGCCGTAAGCGGCCAGTTCTCCCAGGATCTGTCAGAAAACCTAAAGGCAATATCATCGCTCAGCTGGAAGTTTTTAAGCAGAAGCTTTAACCTTGGATTTAGAGAGTTTGTGTAGAGATAGTTTGGGCTCTTCCAGCCAAGGATGTGTTTTGCCCCCTCTGTCAGCATGCCTTTGAATCCCATATCGGCAACAAGTGACCCTATTTTATCCGAATAGATAAGCTCCGTATTTCTGAATATTGCCGGTTTCTTTCCGAACAGCTCCTCAATTTTTTCTGAGTGCATCTTCACCTGTCTCCTGAACTCCTCCTCGCAAACAAGTGAAGAGAGAGAGTGGGCGTAAGTCTCGGCAAGAAACTCAACGCAACCTGTCTTTGCCAGCTCTTTGAAGCTCTCTATAACCTGAGGCGTATATTTTTCAAACTGCTCTAATACCACTCCTGATATTGAGTAAGTAAGCCTGAATGCACCTTTGTGCTTTTTAATCAACTCAAGAATTATCCTGTTTGCCGGCAGATAGCACCTCTCGGCAACTCTTTGCAGTATTGTTCTGTTGGCGAAATCATCATAGTACCAAGACTCTCTGCCAATGTCAAAGAATCTGTACAGTCTGAGTCTGTCGGGTTGGTGAACTTGGAAATATATGCAAATGCTTTTTTTCATAACAGCTGGTTTTTTGTCAGTTGAGCGTAAATATCTTTAATCTGGAGCGCTGCAGTGTCCCATCTCAGGGCATTAACCTCGTCAAGGCCATGTTTTGTGACCATTTGACCCAGCGCAGGGTATGCCAGTAGTCCGTATATTGCGTCTGCAAGCGCATCTATATCCCAGAAATCTACCTTTATGGCGTGATGCAGAACTTCCGCCACTCCGCTCTGCTTTGATATAATGGTTGGAACATTTGATCTCATAGCCTCCAGCGGTGATATTCCAAATGGTTCCGATACTGACGGCATTACATAAACATCTGAAAATGCAAACATCCTCTTCACATCTTCACCCCGTAAGAATCCTGTAAAATGGAACTTTGTTGCAATCCCTAACTTGGCTACCCTCCTGATGGATCTATTTAGCAGGTCCCCGCTTCCGGCCATGACAAAGCGAACGTTGGGGTATCTCTTCAGTACCTTTGCCGCCGCCTCAATAAAGTATTCAGGCCCCTTCTGGTAAGTTATTCTGCCAAGAAATGTTACTATCTTTTCATCAATTCTATTATCAATCTCCACCTGCTCAAATCCGTCAAAATCAACGGCATTATGAACTGTAACAACCTTTGAGGGGTGAATTCCATATTTGTTGATCACAATATTTCTGGTAAGATTGCTAACTGCAATAACCATATCGGCCTCCCTCATCCCCCTTTTTTCAAGATCATAAACAAGGGTGTTTATGTTCTCCCCGCTCCTGTCAAACTCTGTTGCGTGCATGTGCACCACAAGTGGTTTACCTGTAAGCTTTTTTGCAGCAACCCCGGCCATGTAGGTTAGCCAGTCGTGGGCGTGAATAATGTCAAATTCATACTGTGATGCAATCTCTGCTGCAACCATGGCGTATCTGGATACCTCCTCCATAAGGTTTGAACCATACTTTCCGGAGAATTTAAATTTCTGACCAAGAAAATTTTTATACTCCTTTACCTGCCCCTTTTTACTCTTCTCCACCATCTCGGTAAACTCCTCAGGGGTCAGGTAGGGAACCATATTTGTTCCTACTCTTAGGAACTGTACATTCTCCAAAAAGCTCCTGACATCTGTTACTCTCTGTGAGATTTCCACTTCGCTGGCGTTAATTATTTTTACAGCCCGTTGATCTTCATCCCCGGAGGCAGAGGGCATTACAAACAGAACCTCCACTCCCGAATTTGAAAGACCCTTCGTCAAGCCGTAACAGGCCGTACCCAACCCCCCTGAGATGTGGGGAGGGAACTCCCATCCAAACATCAGTACCTTCATATCTTCCTGTTTTTATGGTTCTCAATAATTCTCATCGCCCAAAGTAAAGATGCAACGCTAATGGAGTATGAGGTGCACCCGTGAGGCTGATGCGGAGGGTCTCCGTCGTAAACCTCAGATACTGATCCTATGCAGTGAATCTGCACATCCTCCTCAAATGCAGAGATAAGATCCTCTGCTTTTGTTAAAAAGGCATTACCGTGCAGTTTAAAATTTGCATCAATATAAAAACCAAGCAGCCATGGACGTGCTGTTCCCATGTGGTAAGCCGAGTTTCGGCTGAACTCATCTCCGTCGTACTCCCCTTTGAAATGGGGACTAACCGGTGAAAGTGTCCTGATACCTCTCTCTGTTAAAAGTTCCTGCTGAACCCTCTTGAGCACATGGGATCTCTGAACCTCTGTCAAAGGGGAATAAGGAAATGAACATGTAAATAACTGATTTGGTCTTACGCATTTATTCTGCCCTTCATGTCCGACATAGTCTGCCAGATAATCACCATGCTCAATCCAGAAGGCCTTAACAAAACTCTTTGCCACCTGTTTTCTCAACGGCTCCCACTCCTCAGTAAAACTTCTCTCCTTTGCTGCAGACGCAAGTTCAAGAGCAAATGAAATTGCATTATACCATAATGAATTCAGCTCAACCTGGTAACCCTCCCTTTCAGTAACCGGCGCTCCGTTTACATAGGCATCCATCCAGCTAAGTGCAACCCCTCTCCTCTCTGCCCACAGAAGACCGTTCCCATGCAGGACAACGCTACTCCCATCTTTTGCCTCTCTGTACCTTTGGAGAATATCCTTAATAATACCGCCGGCATCCCGCCATACACCCTTGGTGCTTCCTGTGTAAATGGAGTACTGCTGAATGTTCCAAATGAGCCATAAAGGGACATCCGGTTTGACGCCGCCTGAGTCAGGGAAACTGCCCTCTCGCGCTATAAAATCCTCCAGTATTTTATTAAACTTTTGTTTGTCGCCTAAGCCCCAGAGTGCAATTCCCGGAAGGGCAAGAAGTGTCTCTCTTGAATTTTTGTCTAGCCACGGGTAGCCTGCGTATATTGAAAGTTTGTCTCCATCTGAAACTATAAACTGTTTTGATGCAATCTTCAGACAGCTCTCAAAGCTCTCTCTGCTGCTTCTTGCCTCTTTGTACTTCTCAAACCCGGCTTTTAAGCCTGCCGGCTTCTCAACATTTGTTGAAGCTGAAAAGATAATTGACTGCCCCTTCTTAATAGGTAGTTCAAAGTAACCGGGCACAAAGAGATCCTCTGTTGACTCATACGCTCTCCTCCTCTCCTCTTTGTATTCAATGTTATAGTACCAGTCAGGATTTGAGATAAAATCAGACTTTACAGACAACTGAAGGTTAAGGTCCGGAAAGCCCTCATACATTCTGAATGCCCTCCCTCCGGGTATCTCCCGGGAACTTCTCTCTGCATCCATATTTGTTTTTGACAGAGTATGAATATGTCTGAAGGCCAGAAAAGGTTTAAGTTGCAGAATGGTTGGTGAGTTTGCCTCAAGCAACGTATATCTTGAAAAATATTGTGCCTTATTGTTTGCCAGCATCATCTCCTTCCTTAAAACCATTCCACCAACCCTGTAGGTTATGGTTATACATTTGTCTATCTCAAAATCTCTGATATATTTGTGACCTCTGGGCTCATAAACATCTCCGTATCTGTGTATTCCGAGGTTAAAAGCTTTTCCGTGCTGTATAAGAGACTCATCTAAGGATGAGAGGAGTACAAACTTATCATTATTGAAGTTTGCTACAGGCAGGACCAGTAATCCGTGATACTTTCTTGTATTGCAGCAAACTATTGTAGTATTCATGTATCCGCCGGCGTGGTTCGTGGAGAGCACCTCTCTTTTGAGCGAGTACTCCAAATTTACCAGCTCTCCCTTGTTGAATTGTAAGTAGGCCATAGGGTTAATGTTTATCTGTGCAATTTAACAAAAAAAATGTTAAGAAACTGTTTCATCTTCCTTTTTTTAAGACAATTGCGCATCTGGATGGGAGATAAACCGAGATGTAGTCAGAGATCCCATCCTTAAGCGAAATGTGTCTCTCCCCTTGGGCAACCCTTCCAAATCCTCCAAACCTTTTCATATCTGTGTCAAGGAGGTGTTTATAACTACCCGGCGGAAGATCAATCCTAAGTCCGGGATAAGAGTTTGTGGGGCTAAAGTTGAATGCAAATAGCAGATCTCCCCTGGTATATGCCAGCAATTGGCGTTCATCGTGCTGATACACCTTAACTGGTCTCTCTCTATAAATCTTCTCTCGCTTAATTAGTTTAAGCAGCTCCTTTTCAAAGGCAAGCAGCTCTGAGTATTTCAGCAGGGGATTGTGAGCCAGACTCCATTGGCGTCTTGCATAGTGATATGACCATCCATTCCCCTCTCTTGGAAAATCAATCCACTCCGGATGGCCGAATTCATTACCCATAAAGGTTAAATAGCCGTCACCCGCAGCAGATGCCGTAATCAGTCTTATTATTTTATGCAGTGCAACACCTCTGTCAAGTGTTATGCTTGAAGCACTTCGCTCCATAGATGTGTACATCTCAGCATCCAGAAGCCGGAAAATAATTGTTTTGTCTCCAACCATAGCCTGATCATGGCACTCGGCATAGCTAATGGTTCGCTCGTCATCTCTCTTGCTCGTGAGCTCGTGGTAGAGTTCACCCATATTCCAGTCCTCATCTCTGCGCTCCTTTATAATCTTAATCCAGTAATCTGCCACACCCATACTCATGCGATAATCAAATCCAGCTCCTCCGCTAAGAAATTGAGACGCCAGACCGGGAAGTCCGCTTACATCCTCTGCTATTGTGATTGCTGCAGGATTGCACTCTTTTATAACTCTATTTGCCATAGCAAGATAGATAAAAGCGTCATCATCAATATTACCGGAAAAATAGGATGAGTAATCTGTAAAGCTCTTACCCAGACCATGGTCGTAGTAGAGCATGCTGGTTATACCATCAAAACGGAATCCGTCAAAATGGTACTCTTCAAGCCAAAATTTACAATTTGAAAGTAGAAAAGCAACCACCTGATCTTTACCGTAATTAAAGCACCTTGATCCCCAGGCCGGGTGCATTCCCCTCTCACCTGAGTGGAAATAGAGGTCAGGTGTGCCGTCCAGCTCTGAGATTCCCTCGGCTGTATTGTTGACTGAGTGAGAGTGAACTATATCAAGAATCACTCTCAGGCCAAGTCCATGTGCTTCGTCAATAAGCATTTTCAGCTCGTCAGGCGTTCCAAACCTTGAACTGGGGGCAAAAAAACTGGAGACCTGATATCCAAATGATCCGTAGTAGGGGTGCTCCTGAATTGCCATTAACTGTATTGTGTTGTATCCTGTATCAGCAATATATGGCAGGATCTTCTCTCTAAAATTGTTGTAGGAACCAACTTCGTACTCCTCTGTGCCCATTCCTATATGGGCCTCGTAAATAAGGGGATCTCCACTAATGGCCGACCGCCTGTGCCTCCATTTGTACCTCCCTCTGTCCCAAATCTGAGCAGAGAAAATCTTTGTCTCCATATCCTGGACAGCTCTCTCTGCATATGCAGGGATACGTTCTCCCTCTCCCCCGCTCCACTCCACCAGCCATTTATAGCAATCTCCATGGACAAGCAGGTCTGAAGGGAGTCTTAGTTCCCAGTTCCCGTCTCCTGTTGATTTGAAGGCATAGGCCGAATCCCTTCTCCAACCGTTTCTATCGCAAATGAGGTGTATAGCGGTTGCATTGGGAGCCCACTCTCTGAAAATCCTTTCGTCCCCCTCTATATGGGTACAGTAATAGAGATGGTTGTTGGCATAATCGGAGAGACGCTCACTCCCGCGGGAGAGCTCCGCCATCCTGATTGCTGTGGCCTGATGGCGTCTCCAGATATCCTTTTTCCAGGGCTCAAGCCATGGATCATCCTGCCAAAGTTTAAGCTCTTCCATCTTGTTCTTTCTGAAGTTTGTCTATCTCCTCTCTATACCTTCCCAGCTCCTTTTTGCATATTTGTGCGAGATCCATTGCCCTCTTGACAAGTGAAGATATCTCCTCTATTTTTGTGGAGGGATCTTCAATTTTAGCAACGATACTCTCAAGCTCTTCAACAGCCTCCCTGTATCCGGGTGTGGCTGTACCTTCTGCCTCAATCTTTTTCTTCATATCTCTTGATTATTTCAATTTTACACTCAGCCTCACCGTCAGCCAGAATAATTTTAATCATGCCCCCCTCCTCAATTCTATCCACACTGTTTATCCTCTCTCCCTTTACAACCGGTACCGCATAACCCCTTCTTAAAAGTGTTAGGGGATTACCTGACTCAGCCTTTTGACTTAAGAGTTCAACTCTGTATATTTCAGATGCAAGCCTCTCCTTTGCCACGGAATAAATTCTCATCTCCAGTTTCTCCAGAGCGGATAGCTCCTCTGCCCCCCTTCCTCTTATAGCCATACTCAGTCTCTGCAGGAGATAGGCGAGCTGCTGCTCTTCTGAAGAGAACATTTCAATTATGAAATCGGCCACTGCTGTCGGAGTTTTGAGTCCTCGCCAGGCCACCAAATCTGCAATATGAACATCATGGTCATGGCCTATTCCTGTAATTACAGGAAGAGGAAACTGTGCTATATTTGCAGATAACTCGTAATCATCAAAGCATGATAAATCCTGTACAGACCCCCCTCCCCTGATTATGACAACCATATCAAATTCATCGTATCTCTCCGCTATCTGATCAAGTGCAGAGATAATCTCCCCGGGAGCAGAAGCTCCCTGCATTGAGGCTTTGAAGAGTTCCGTATTGAAGTTAAAACGATACTCATTATTATGGAGGTGGTTCATAAAATCCCTGAATCCGGCGGCACTTTCAGAGGAGATTACTGCTATCCTTGACGGAAGCGCAGTTAGTTCAATGGTTGAGTTCATCTCAAACATCCCCTCCTCTCTAAGCCTGTTGATTGTCTTCTGTCTCTGTAGCTCATGCTCACCGACAGTATAAGATGGGTCAATATCAGAGATAATGAGGGACAATCCGTACAAAGGTGAGTACTGAACCTGCGCCTTTACAAGAATCTGCATCCCTCTTGACAGCTCTGAACCTGTAGATGAAGTGAAATAGGGCCTTATCATCCTGAATGATGATGCCCAAATAATTGCCTGTGCTCTTGCCGACACCCCCTCGTCATCCTCCCTTCTCTCAACAAGTTCAAGATAGCAATGGCCGACGGATTGTTGTTTAATATCGCTAATCTCTGCCCTCACCCAATAACTTCTCTCAAGCCCTTTCTCAAGCAGCCCCCTTATACCCTCCTGCAACTCCAGCAGCCCTACGCTACTTCCTTCTCTCATACTATATTGGATTTTTTAATGGTCACCATACAAATATAAGCATAAAATTGTACCTTTGCGGCATAATTCCAGAGTATGAAAATTAGCAAGGCGGTATTTTCCGGCAGCTCAACGAGGGTAAATGAAAAGCCCTCCAAAAGGTTGCCTGAGTTTGCATTCATTGGCAGGTCCAATGTTGGCAAGTCATCGCTAATCAATGCATTGTGCAGACAGGGCAAACTCGCCCACACATCCTCAACCCCGGGGAAAACTCAGTTGGTCAACCATTTTGAAATAAATGAATCGTGGTACCTGGTGGACCTTCCGGGATATGGCTACGCAAAAATGTCCAAGCAGTCAAGAAAGAACCTGGGAGATATTATTTCCAACTATATAAACGAGTCTGAGGAGCTGCAGCTTCTATTTGTTTTACTGGATTGCAGACACCCGTTACAGAAGATTGATCTTAGCTTCATTACCGAACTTGGAGAGAAGGAGGTGCCATTTGCAATTATTTACACTAAGGGTGATAAATTAGGCAAGAGTGTACTGCAGGGAAGAGTGGAGGAGAATGCAAAGCAGCTTCTGGAGTATTGGGAGGAGCTACCGCCAACTTTTGTCTCATCTTCCGAAACAGGTGCCGGAAGAGAAGAGATACTCTCATATATTGAATCTATTTTGACAGAAAAAAACAGAAGATAATAATGGATCATCAACATCAGATTAAGATTTTCTCCTGCAGAAGCTCCAGATATCTTGCAGAGAAGATTGCAAGCTCTCTGGGACTTGAGCTAGGGAGGTCATCAGTTACAATTTTCAGCGACGGGGAGTTTCAGCCCGCTCTTGAAGAGAGTGTAAGAGGGGCAACAGTTTTTATTGTCCAGAGCACAATTCCTCCTGTGGAAAATATATTTGAATTGCTACTAATGATAGATGCTGCCAAAAGAGCCTCTGCTTACAAGGTTATTGCTGTGATGCCCTATTTCGGCTGGGCAAGGCAGGACAGAAAGGACAGACCTCGCGTTCCGATAGGGGCAAAGATGGTAGCAAATCTGCTGGAGGCTGCCGGATGTGATCGCGTCATGACCGCGGATCTCCATGCTGACCAAATCCAGGGCTTTTTTGATATTCCTGTTGACCACATATATGCAAGCTCAATTTTTCTGCCATACCTGAGGGAGCTAAAACTTGACAATATGTCTATTGCAGCCCCTGATATGGGAGGAGCAAAAAGAGCAAATGCTTATTCTAGAATTTTGGGTTGTCCTCTGATAATATGTCACAAATCCAGAGAGAAGGCGAATGTTGTTGGTTCAATGACAGCCATAGGAGATGTTGAGGGAAAGAACATAATTATCATTGATGATATGATTGATACCGCCGGCACAATAACAAAGGCTGCGGATATGCTAATGGAGAAGGGGGCTTTGAGCGTTAGAGCTCTCGCGACACATGCTGTGCTCTCAGGACCTGCCTATGAGAGAATTGCAAGTAGTGCTCTTAAGGAGGTAATTATCTCAGATACAATTCCTCTTGCAGCTCTTCCGGAGCAAGATACAACAAAGATTAGGGTACTCTCTGTATCTGAAATTTTTGCTGATGTGATTGACAAAGTTTACAACTACAAATCAATAAGTACAAGCTTTATATTCTAATTATGCTAGAACTTAATCCGCAACCCCTGCACGACAGAATTGTATATTCGATAAAGAGATTCTTTGCCGAGGCAGGAAGAGAGCGTGCCGTACTTGGACTCTCGGGCGGAATTGACTCAGCTCTTGTTGCCGCTCTTGCAACAGAGGCTCTTGGTAAGGAGAATGTTTACGGAATTTTAATGCCATCGCCATACTCCACTGTTCACTCTGTTACCGATGCTGTTGAGCTGGCTGACAATCTGGGAATTTCATACGGAGTACTGCCAATTGAGGGGATACTTGAGAAATTTCAATCTGAACTAAAGGAGCTGTTTGAGGAGGAACCAAAAAGACTGGTTATTGAAAACCTTCAGGCAAGGATAAGAGGGGTTGCTTTGATGGCATGGACAAACCAAAACGGATCTCTTTTGTTAAATACATCTAACAAGAGCGAAATTGCTATGGGGTACGGAACACTGTACGGAGATCTTGCAGGAGCACTGATGGTTGTTGCAGATCTATATAAACTACAAGTCTATTCTGTTGCAAAATATATAAACAGAGAGAGGAGGATTATACCTGAATCAATTCTTATGAAGGAGCCCTCTGCAGAACTGAGCATAGACCAGAAAGACAGCGACACTCTGCCTGAGTATTCGCTTCTTGATCCGGTTCTTCACTCTTTAATTGAAGAGAAGAGAAGTCCTGCCGAGCTGATTGAGATGGGTTGTGAAATAAGTCTGGTGAACAGGATTACGCACCTTATGAATGTATCATCATTCAAGGCTCACCAGCTACCACCAATGATTCAGGTTGGAGAGTCACCTGTTCTTCCTCCCAATAAATGCATTTACTATAAAATTGACGGATAAAATGACCATAATACTTTTTTCTCTTCTTCTTGTTGGGCTGGCGGTTTTTCTGCTCTCCTTCAACGTTATCTTCAGGAAGGGAGGCAAATTCCCTGAATCGGAAATTGGAGCAAATAGAGAGCTTCGCAAAAAGGGGCTTATGTGTGCTAAATCTGAAGAGAGAATACTCTGGCATAAAAACAACAGAGGCAAGAAGATAAATATTAAATATGACCCTATTTCTGATGGTTGCGGAGGTTGCTCCTGCAGTTCAGGGGGGTGTGAATAAAGAATAAAATGAGTATAGTAGCCATAGTAGGACGCCCGAATGTGGGCAAATCGACACTTTTCAACCGCCTTGTCGGGATGAGGAAGGCCATAGTTGACGAAATAGCCGGTGTTACCCGAGATCGTCACTACGGTAAATGCGAGTGGAGCGGAAGAGAGTTTTCCGTGATTGACACGGGTGGATATGCCGTAAATTCAGACGATGTTTTTGAGGCCGAAATAAGAAAACAGGTACTTATGGCCATTGATGAGAGCGATGTTGTTCTCTTTCTTTGCGATGTGGGAACCGGGATAACAGATTATGATGAGGTGATTGCAGACATTCTCAGAAGAGGTAAAAAGCCGGTAATAATGGTAGCAAACAAGGTGGACACAGGCGATAAAATGTTTGATTCACACATATTTAACTCATTTGGGCTTGGTGAACCATTTTGTATCGCCTCTGCCAGTGGCAGTGGAACCGGAGATCTGTTGGACAGAGTGTTAGAGCTGCTTCCCCCTGAGGAGGAGGAGAAAAATGAAGAGAGGGTAATACCCCATATTGCAATTGTTGGCAGACCAAATGTCGGTAAGTCATCTCTTACCAACGCTCTGCTTGGAGAGGAGAGAAATATTGTAACCCCCGTTGCCGGTACAACCAGAGATTCTATTTCTACCTACTACAACAAATTTGGGCATGAATTCATGCTGGTTGACACAGCCGGTCTAAGGAGAAAGACAAAGGTTAAGGAAGATTTAGAGTTCTACTCTGTTATGCGCTCAATAAGGGCCATTGAATCTGCAGATGTCTGCATACTTATGGTTGACGCCTCTACCGGAGTTGAGGGTCAGGATATGAATATATTCAACCTTATAATTAAGAATCGCAAAGGTTGTGTATTGGTGGTTAACAAGTGGGATACCATTGAGGGAAAAAGTGCAAACACCATGAAGGAGTTTATAAAAGACATTCAGGACAAAACTGCTCCATTTGTGGATATGCCTATAATTTTCACATCAGTAATTAACAAACAGAGGATTCTTGATGTGCTTGACGCTGCTGCCAGGGTTTATGCAAACCGCTCAAAGAAGATTGCAACTTCTAAACTAAATGAGGCCATGCTGGAGGAGATTGCTAATTTCCCGCCTCCTGCTATCAAGGGGAAGTATATCAAGATTAAGTATATCACCCAACTTCCTACTCCTGCACCTTCATTTGCGTTTTTCTGTAATCTGCCTCAATATGTCAGGGATGATTATAAGAGGTTTTTAGAGAATAAGCTTAGGAAACATTTTGACTTCAACGGTGTTCCTATACAGGTTTTTCTCAGGCAGAAATAACCGGAATTTTTATCGTAAAATTTGCGCCTCCGAGTACAGACGACCTCTCGTAAGAGATTTCGCCACGGCTCTGGTCCAGGATACTTTTGCATATTGCAAGTCCGAGACCTGTTCCGCTACTCTTTGTCGTGAAATTGGGCTTGAATAGTCTGTGGGTTAGATTGTCTGGAACACCCGGCCCGTCATCCTCAACTTTTGCTACATACATCTCACCCTCCTGTGCAAGGGTGACTATTACGCTCCCCCCTTTCTGAGGCTCAATAGCCTGCACTGCATTAGAGAGAAGATTTACAAAGACCCTTGTAATTTGCATCTTTCTTACTGCAACCATAGCCTCCTTTACGTCACTCTTAAAGCGAACGGTAATATCATCCCTTGTATTGAAGAGAATAATCTGCTCTCTTATGAGTTTATTAAGATCCACTATTGTAATCTCCTCTGAATAGAATCTGGAGAAGCTGGAGAATTCGCTGGCAACATCCGATAGTATGTCAATCTGTTCAATTAGGGAATTAGCAAGTCTGTCAAATTTCTCCTGCCACCCCTCTACATTCTGTTGCTTAAGCCTTATCAAATGCTGAATGCTAAGCCTCATTGGTGTAAGTGGATTCTTTATCTCGTGGGCAATCTGCCTTGCCATCTCTCTCCAGGCCTGCTCCCTCTCCCCCTGAGCTAGTCTGTTGGTACTAGACTCCAGGTCGTCAACCATCTTGTTATATGCCGCTACCAGGATTCCCAATTCATCCCTGTTATTGTAGTCAATGTGTTCCGGATGTTGTGATATATCCAGAAGCTGCATCTTCCTGCTAATCTCTGCAAGAGGTTTTGACAGTGAGTTAGAGAGGGCAAATCCGCCAAACACAGCACCAAGCAGCAACAGCAGATAGATGTTAATAATTGCCGCTATTATACTTGAAGCATCTGACCTGATTTCAGATTGTCTTGAGAAGTACGGAATGTTTGCAATAGCTATCATATTGCCGTCTGCATTGAAAAGAGGGGCATAGAGAGAGTAATAATCAAGACTGGCAATTCTCTCTCTGTTGACAAACTGCTTTTTCTTGTTGTAAACAATCTCTTTATATGCCGTAGGGTGCATTCTTGCCCCCAGTATATAGTTGTCGTATATCTCTGGTTGGGTAGTTCTGAGTAACTGACCATCTGGTCGGTAAATATTAATGTCTATCTGAGTATTGTCTGAAAGTCTGTTCATCGCCTCAAAGAGCCTGATATTGTTGAACTGCGGATCATTATATCTTTTGGCAAGCCGGCTGTAATATGAGAGCGTTGACTGAACAGACTGCATCTTCTCCTCCATCTGCATCCTGTTTGACTCATCAAAATAACTTAGAGAGAACCAAATACTTCCTGCCCCCATAAAAAAGAGAGCAAACACAAGAGAGGCAATGATAAGTATAGTTATTTTCCACCTGAATGAGTTTCTTGGCATCTTTGGGAAAAAACCTTTGTGTCTGGTTCTTACAAGAGAGAAAGTTATCAGGGAGAAAAAAAGCATCACATATGAGAATGTCACAATATAAGGGAATGCATTTCTCTCAGGCCTGCTTATCATTATTATATTTTCTCCGGACATCTTGTTCACAAAATGAATATATCCGTCGCTTCGGACAGTCTTATACCCCATCTCATAATTATCCTCCAGTATGGTTGGATAATTGTACCTCCCGGAGTATGATATCATTCTGTTATTAAGGTACTTTGCAAACGAGTTGCTAGAGCCAAGATTCAGAGTGCTTGTGTTTTTATGATCAAGCAAGAGTTCTGTATATCCGGCATTGGCCCTCATAAACTTGGAATCAAGCTCAATATAAAGATTGACATTTCCGCCGAAAGCCGGATAGATAAAGTATCCCAAATAACTTATCCTTCCATTGTAATTATTCATAAAGAGAAAACGGGAGTTAGCAAACAGGGGTATCCCATATCTCAGAATCTCATTATCAAAAAAGGCACCGCATGGCTGGGGTTGTGACTCGCTGTCAATCAGCAGAGGATCATCTCTTCTGCAAACAGTTATCTTGATGTCGTACCTTTGAAGAATACTCCAGAAATATTGTTCGTTCAGGATGCTGTTTATCATCTCTTCTCCCTGATTCACCTGTACCCAGAGAGATAATAGCGGATCTGTCTCTATCATCCTTTCAGCCCCTCTCAAGAGTATCTCAACATCCAGGTCTCTCTCAACTGACATCTTAGTTGTAAGCACCCTGTTCCTCTCAAACTCCTTTTCGTATCCGTAGCGACTGACTGAAATAAGTGTATAAAGAGATACTAATGAGAGAAATATAAGCATATTTTTAGGCTTCAGAAAAGAGAAGCCGCCTTTGAATCTGAAGATGGGTCTTAGCAACTGAAGAGAGAAGAGAAGCGATACAAATAAAAGAGCATAAAGCAGATAAGCCAGTATTGTAAATACAGATATCTCGTCAATCATGTAAAGTTCAAGCACAATACTTGAGTTCATTGCAAGAGACTTAAGAGTCACATGTATATAACCTGCCACAATGAGTGGTATCAGCGAAAGTATTGCTGATACAACGGCTCTTTTAGCTGAAGTACCTCTGAGGTATGCAAGTGCCAGACTCTTTCTGACTGTAAATAGTGCAAGAATGACAAGGAAGATATATAGGTGGCAAATCATCATATCTGCCATAGAACCGAATAGTCCAAAATCTGCATAAAGAGTAGGTGAGAATAGCTTGTTACCTGATGCTCCATCAGCCATATAGAGGGATAGAACAAGCACAATCGTCAGACCTCCCCATGCCAGAAAGAACTGTTTCATCCTCTTTCTTCTGGCCAGATCACTGAAAAGGGCAGCTATTGCAAACAACATAGAGAGGAGTCTCAACATATTGCCCGCATCTCCTCTTTCAGAGGGCAGATTTTTAAGTACTGAGAATAGTATATCACCCTCTATTCCTCTGACTATGTATGACTCGTCGTGCGTCACAGGAGCAATTGAGAGTCTTTTGCTAAGAGATAGGTTTGGATTAATTTCGCTTCTTAGTACTGATGTCTGAGAGTTATAGTCTGTCTGGATTAGCAGTGCCGCAACCACTGTCACTCTGCCTCTGGAATAAGAGTTTACAATGTACCAGGCTGATCCAAGGCTAACATACTGCTCCCGTGTTCCGATATATGCCAGAGGAGTATTTGATATACCCCTGCTCGTCAAATGGTTGAGAGTATAACCAAATGGGAAAAAGTCAATATCATCATTTGACACCGGAAGCTGATTCACCCAGGATTGAAGGGTATCTGCGCAATATCTGTAGAGCACCATATCTGAAGGCAATCCCGGAAAATCCAGAAAAAGGGTGTCTGGCACATCCAGTGCTCTGGCTGCATAATCTGCAAGTACTGCTTGCCTCTTGTGAATTGTCTTCTCAAGCTTTGCAACCTCGCGGTCCATAGAGTTGGGGGAGGAGAATTCCATAAAGGATGAGATGGCCATAAGAGACATCAGCACCCACAAAATTGTGGTTCTCCATGCTATTAGCTTTTCTCCCAATTCGTTCATCAGCCGTGGTGATAGGGCTCTCCCCTGATTATTGTAAATGCTCTGTAAAGCTGCTCTATAAACAAAAGTCTTGCCAGTTGGTGAGAGAAGGTCATTGGAGAGAGCGAGAGTTTGTAGTCTGCCCTGTCATAAACCTCTTCTGAAAATCCATAGGCTCCACCTACTGCAAAGATGAGGGTTTTTGCTCCATATACCCCCCTTTTTTCAATAAAATCTGCAAACTCCTCCGATGTAAGACTTCTCCCTGCAACATCAAGAAGAACTACCTGGTCCTGAGGTTTTATGTTTTTTAATATAAGCTCCCCCTCCCTCTGTCTTATCTCATCTTTACTTAAAGAGGAGCCCCTCTTGAGCTCAGGAATCTCTGTGCGGCAATAGGTTGTATATCTTTTTATTCTCTCTTCGTATATAGAGATCTCCTTAATAAGGGATGGACTCTCTGTTTTTCCTGTAAGCAGAAATGTAATCTTCATCAGTACAAAAATAAGATTATTTTGAAAGTGGGGCAACTTCTTTATGGCTTGATTTTTGCTTGCTGAAACCTTATCGGATAACAAGGAGAGAGATATGAGATTGTTTCTTATTTCAACATTTATGCTTTTGGCAACAACGCTACAGGCGCAGAACAAAGCTGAACAGGATGTCTTTGTACCAATTGCAAAATATATGCAAGCGGGAGACTCTGAGAGACTTTCTGCATGGTTTGCACAAAACCTGGAGCTTGATGTAATGGGAAGCGTAAATGTTTGCAGCAAAGCGCAGGCAAGGCAAATTCTTAAGGAGTTTTTCACAAATTACACCCCAAGGAATTTTAACATTGCCTACAGAAGTGGCAAAGCCCCTATGAAATATGCAATTGGCAATCTCAATGCGGGAGGAGAAAAGTTTAGGGTAACATTGTTTGTTAAAACCCAGGAGGATGGCAATTTCATCCAGCAGTTGAGAATTGAAAGGGAGTAATCCTTTTCTCTCTTATCCTGGTTAATTCACCTGAGAGGGGGACTAAAAAGAGATTTTTGGCTTCCCTCTTTTTTTATTTGAATATTGGTTTTGCGTAGGCAACCACATCCCCCTTTGTTATTTTGTTATTGCTCAGAATCAACAGCCTCTCCATAACATTTCTAAGCTCTCTGATATTACCCGTCCAGGGGTACTGGGCAAGCTCCTCCAAAGCCTCTTTCTCAATATCGCGTGGAACCATTCCACTCTCCTCACAAATCTGTGATATAAAGTGGTTTGCGAGTAATGGAATATCTTCTCTTCTCTCTGCCAAAGGGGGTACATTGATCACAATTACACTTAGTCTGTGGTAAAGATCTTCACGGAAAGCACCTTTAGCTATCTCCTCCGTCAGATTTTTATTAGTAGCGGCTATAACCCGGACCTTCACATTAATGTCCTTGTCGCTACCAACTCTGCTGAGTTTATTCTCCTGAAGCACTCTTAGTACCTTTGCCTGAGCTGCAAGACTCATATCCCCAATTTCATCAAGAAAAAGAGTCCCTCCGTCTGCCTGTTCAAACTTCCCTTTATGTTGTTTTACTGCAGATGTAAAGGCACCTTTTTCGTGTCCAAAAAGCTCGCTCTCTATCAATTCTCCGGGTATCGCTGCACAATTTACCTCCACAAATGGCATCTCACAGCGCGAACTTTTTTCATGTAGCCATCTGGCCACAAGCTCTTTACCGGTTCCATTTGAGCCTGTAATTAAAACTCTGGCCTCTGTGGGTGCAACTCTGTCAATCATCTGTTTAATTCTAGAAATTGCAGGAGAGGCCCCCACTATTTCCGGAATCTTTGAGACCCTCTTTTTGAGATTTTTAGTCTCCTTGACAAGTATAGTTTTGTCAGTGGCATTCCTAAGGGTAATTAGTATTCTGTTCAAATCAAGAGGCTTCTGAATAAAGTCAAAGGCCCCCTTCTTTATACATTCAACTGCTGTATCAATAGAGCCGTGACCTGATATCATTATCACTGACGAATCCACATTCGCTTCAGAAAGTTTATCAAGGAGCTCCATGCCATCCATATTGGGCATCTTGATATCTGAAAAGATAACTTCATAGTTGTCTGAAGTAGCCATAGCCAACCCTTCAACTCCGTCTGAGGCCAGATGAACCTCGTGGCCCTCAAATTCCAGGATATCTTTCAGCGTGTTTCTAATGCTCTTTTCGTCGTCAATAATAAGAAGTTTCATTTCAATTGCTGTTCTTTGTTAGTGATTCATATATCTCCGCCATACACCCCTCCTTTAGTGAGAATGAGCTCTGGCATATCTCGGCCGGATTAGTCGCAGAGATGACAAGGTTTACAAGAATTGAGCCAATTACAATATAATCAACCCTTATGGGAGACATTCCTCGCATTGCTACCCTCTCCTCTCTGTCTGAGAGTAATAACTTTTTATGGAGTCTTTCCATTAACTCTCTGTCCATTGTCAAAGAGGGGACAGAGAAGTCATCTTCAGGAAAAATCAACTCCCTGAGTGTGTCAAATGAACCTGAGCACCCGATAAGAAGAGTTGGTCTATACCTCTCAACTGCTTCCCACAAAGTTGCCATACCCTCTCTGAAATAACTCTCCAAAGCTTCAATCTCTGTCTCTTTTATGGGATCTGAAGGTGGCGTGGTCTCTCTGACCCTGACAACTCCCATATTGTAGCTCTCCTTCCAGTAAATTCTGTTTTTGTCGGCTATAATAAACTCATTGCTTCCACCTCCTATGTCCATTATCAGAAATATCTCATCATAGAGTAGCATTGACTCACGTACACCTTTGTAGATAAGTTCCGCCTCTCTCTCCCCCTTGATAATCTCAACATTGAATCCTCTCTCCCTAACAATCCTGACTAAATCTCCTGAGTTGGATGCATCTCTTACGGCACTGGTGGCTATGGCCATTCTTATATCCACACCTCCAGCCCTCTTTATTGTACTCTCAACAATTTCCATAGCTCCGATTGTTGCTCTCAATGCCTCCTCAGTAAGAATACCCCTCGTAATTCCTCCCTCTCCAATTTTAGACGGTATCTTGGCTACTTCAATTATTTCATATCCCTCTTTTGAAACCCGGGCAATTAAAAGACTGAATACGTTGGTGCCCAAGTCAAGAATGGCTACTCTCATCACTCTATTTTTTTACAAAGATAAACTATTTTTTGCGTATGTTTGTTGCTTGTATGACTATGATAAAAGAGGGAACAATCATTGCGGTAGACGGTCATTCATCAACCGGAAAAAGCACATTTGCTAAGCTTATAGCCTCCAGATACGGGCTCATCTATGTAGATACAGGAGCACTGTACAGAGGGGTTGCTCTATTTGCAAGCGAAAACTCAATAATTGACTGCGAAAACAGAATTGATGAACAGGCACTGAATAGAGCTTTAAAGGTTCTGAAGTTACTTTTCAGGCCAACCGGTCCGGGTGGAGCCAGCGAGCTATATCTGGGAGATAGAAATATTGAGCGGGAGATAAGGACACTAGAGGTATCTTCCAAGGTGAGCTTTATAGCATCTCTGCCCATTGTAAGAAGCTTTGTGGACAACATTCTTTCCAATTACGGAAAGAGCGGAGGGGTTATAATGGATGGCAGGGATATCGGAACAGTTGTTTTTCCCAATGCCGATATAAAAATATTTATGACTGCCTCGGCAGAGGTTAGGGCTATGCGGCGATTCAGAGAGATGGAGGCCAAGGGAGAGAGACCCGATTATGACAAAGTTCTTGCAAATGTAAGGGAGAGGGACTATCTGGATGAGAACAGAGAGGCAGCCCCCTTAAGGAGGGCATCCGATGCCATACTTCTGGATAACAGCAATATGAGTATTGAAGACCAGCTTCAATGGTTTGAAGAATTAATTGCTAAATCATGAAAATTACAATAGATATTGATACTCACTCAGGCTTTTGCTATGGAGTGGTCAGGGCTATAGAACAGGCAGAGAGGTATCTGGAGAAGAACAGTGAGCTTCACTCTCTTGGTTCAATAGTGCATAACAGCACTGAGATTTCAAGACTTAAAGAGAAGGGACTAAAGACGATAAACTATGAGCAAATGTCCAAAATGAGGGATAGCGTGCTCTTTATCAGGGCTCACGGCGAGCCGCCATCAAGCTATAAAATCGCAGAGGAGAATAATCTCAGAATAATTGACTGCACATGCCCTGTTGTGCTAAAGCTTCAAGAGAGAGTTAAGGCTAACTATAAAGAGTTAAAGAAAATCGGAGGGCAGCTTGTCATATTTGGAAAGGTAGGCCATGCAGAGGTTAACGGGCTGGTGGGACAGGTAGATGGAGATGCCACTATAATTGAGGGAATTGATCATATTCATGGGTTGGACTTTAAAAGGCCTATTTACATCTTCTCACAGACGACAAAAGATCCTGAGATTTATAAAAAGGTGTGCAATGCAATAAAGGAGAGTATCATAAATGAGGGAGGACCTGTTGAGAAATTTAAGGTTTTTAATACGACTTGCGGCCAGGTATCCTCAAGGCATCCTCATCTGAAGGAGTTCTCCAGAGATCACTCTGTTATAATCTTTGTTAGTGGTAAGGAGAGTTCAAATGGCAAAATTCTTTTTGATGTATGCCTTAAGGAGAATCATAGAAGTTATAAAATTGAGACAAAAGAGGAGATTAATCCTGAGTGGTTCATGGATGGAGACAGCGTTGGAATATGCGGAGCCACATCTACTCCCAAATGGCTGTTGGAAGATGTTGCAGATTATCTGAGACAATTCTCACTATAAATGTCACCAGACGAGAAAACATACGCAAAAGTTATCCTGCCGCTTAAGCTCAGGATTGATGTCTCTTATATAGTTCCCGGATGTCTTAATGAGAGTATCTCTGCCGGCAGCAGGGTCAGAGTGCTCTTCTCCGGGAGGGAGTATTTTGCAGTAGTACATTCTTTAACGAATGAATGCAATGGATACTCAGGAAAATTAAATGAGATTATTGAGGTTCTTGACGGATTTAAGATATCTTCTGAGCAGATCAGATTCTGGGAATGGATTTCTGATTATTATATGTGCACTCTGGGAGAGGTTTACAGAGCCTCTTCAGGAATCTATCCATCTGCATCTGGAGTTAAATTCTCCCGAAAAAGAGAGAGAGCTTCCGTAGGTAGAGAGTTTATTCTGACACAGTCTCAGCATAAGGCGAAACATGAGATAGAGGAGAGCTTCAGAAACTCAAAGCCCGCTCTTCTTGAAGGGGTGACAGGCTCGGGAAAGACAGAGATCTACATGAGTCTGGCAAAAGAGGTAACAGATAGAGGAGGTGTCGTGCTCTACATGGTTCCGGAGATTGCCTTAAGCAGACAACTAGAGGAGAGGCTTGGAGAGGTATTCGGAGATAATTTGTCAACATTCCATTCGGCTATGACTCCTGCTGCAAGGAGAGAGGCATCTGTTAAAGTCTCTCAGAGAGAAGGCAGCAATGGCCAGATTGTTTTAGGTCTGAGATCTTCGCTTTTTCTCCCATTCTCAAGACTTGATCTTATCATTGTTGATGAAGAGCATGATCCATCCTACAAACAGTCGGAACCGGCACCCAGATACAACGGAAGAGATGCTGCAATTGTCCTGGCATCCATATGGGGGGCAAATGTGCTTCTGGGAAGTGCTACACCTTCATTTGAGTCAATATACAACTGCAATTCCGGGAGATTCACACATATCTGCCTCAATGAACGATACCACGGTGCAGGTCAACCTGTTGTAGAGATTCTGGATATAATAAAAGAGAGACGCTCCGGAAGGATGAGGGGTCTTTTCTCCGGAAAGGTATTAGATGAAATTGAGGAAAGACTTGCTGTCGGAGAACAGATTCTGATTTTCAGAAACAGGAGGTCATACTCTCCAATGGTTCAATGTTCTGAATGCGGACACATCCCTCTTTGCCGCCATTGCAATACCTCTCTGAGTTACCATAAAAGAAAGGAGGAGCTCTGCTGCCACTACTGTGATTTTCATAAAAAATATGAGAATGTTTGCCCGGAGTGTGGATCTGGCTTTTTAGAAGAGCGCGGATCCGGAACAGAGATGATTGCCGAGAAGATCTCCGAACTTTTTCCAAAGGCCAGGGTTGAGAGGTTTGATGCAGAGACGACCGGAAAGCGAAGCGAAGAGAAGAGGATGCTAAAGGAGTTCGCTGGCGGAAAGATTGATATACTGGTAGGTACTCAGATGATTAGTAAGGGTTTTGACTTCAAGGGGCTGTCGCTTGTGGTTGTAATAAACGCAGACTCAATGCTTGCTATTGAAGATTTCAGGGCAAACGAAAGGGCTTATCAGCTACTGGAACAACTATCCGGCAGAGCCGGAAGAGGTGAAAAACAGGGGAAAATTATTGTACAGACCTCACTTGGAGAGCATCCTGTCTATGAATCTTTCAGGGAGGGGAACAAAAGGCTCTATGACCAGTTAAAAGAGAGGCAAGAGTTTGCCTATCCCCCTTTTGTAAGGATTGTTAAAATAACCGTAAAGAGCAGGGATCGGTTAAGGGTTAATGAGGCTGCTACTGCTTTGGGAGAGAGACTCTCTTCGCTAAAAGGTGCAGAGGTTACAGGACCATTTGTACCGATTGTAGACAAGATCAGAGGGGAGTTCATCTCCCATTTCTGGGTAAAATTGCCTAGGTCTGGCAACAGTATGGCTAAGAGATGGATTTTTACAACCGGAGAGGAGATTGAGAAAAATTTTAAAGGCACATCTGTTGTGGCCGATGCAGATCCCCAGTAAAAATAAAAAAAGATTTTGTAGATTTGCGGGTTGACGATAGGGATTTCTGAACAGACTAATATGGGAAAAATAATAGCTATAGCAAACCAGAAGGGTGGAGTGGGCAAAACGACCACCGCAATAAATCTTGCAGCTTCGCTGGCTGTTTTGGAGAAGAGGGCACTGCTGGTTGATGCAGATCCTCAGGCAAACTCTACTTCCGGAATGAATTTTGACCCGGACTCCGGTTCAAAAAAGACACTTTATGAAGTTCTGATAGGCAAAGAGGAGATATCCGGCATAACTTTGGAGACCGCAATACCAGGGCTTAAACTTGTACCATCCCACATAAATCTTGTAGGAGCAGAGATTGAAATTCTAAATGTTCCTGACAGAGAGCTGGTGCTAAAGAAATCGCTTGAGAGGGTTAAAGATGAATATGATTATATAATTATAGACTGCTCTCCATCCCTGGGAGTAATAACTATAAACGCCCTGACTGCAGCTGACACCGTGCTGATACCGGTTCAATGCGAATACTTTGCTTTAGAGGGGCTGGGAAAACTCCTCAACACAATAAAACTGGTGCAGAACAGACTAAATACTGCATTGCAAATTGAGGGTTTTCTCCTTACCATGTTTGACGGAAGGCTGAGACATGCAAATCAGGTTGCAGATGAGGTCAGAAACCACTTTGGCGAGATGGTCTTTGCAACCGTAATACAAAGAAACGTAAGACTTCAGGAGGCTCCATCATTCGGAAAGCCGGTCATACTTCACGATGCAATTTCGGCTGGCGCAAACAACTACCTGAATCTGGCAAAGGAGATTGTTAAGAAGAATACTAAGTAAATAGAGATGAAAAAATCTGCTTTGGGAAGAGGGCTGGGTGCATTGATATCTGACGCCAATAATATGAATTTCAACAGACCATCCTCAAGCGAGGGGGAGTCGGGAGTTGCATCCATCTCAGAAATCTCAATTGATAATATTATTGCTAATCCGTACCAGCCAAGAAGCACTTTTGACATTGAAGCACTGGAGGAGCTGGCCGAATCTATAAAGTTACTGGGGCTTATACAACCCATAACTGTGAGGCAGGCTGAGAGCGGGAAATACCAGATAATCAGCGGAGAGAGGCGTTTCAGGGCATCTCAGATGGCCGGGCTTAAGACAATACCTGCTTATATAAGGACTGCCGATGACCAGGGGATGCTTGAGATGGCTATAGTAGAGAATATTCAGAGAGAGAATCTTGATTCAATGGAGATAGCCATGAGCTTCCAGAGGCTAATTGAGGAGTGCAGCCTCACTCAGGAGGAGATGGCAGAGAGGGTAGGCAAAAAGAGAGCTACCGTGACAAACTATCTAAGGCTGCTTAAGCTTCCCGCTGAGATTCAGCTTGCAATAAGAGCCGGCAAGATAACAATGGGTCATGCCAAAGCAATTCTCGCACTTGAAACGCCATCCAAACAGCTGAAAGTATGCAACTTGATTATTGAGAAAGACCTCTCGGTCAGGGCTGTGGAGGAGAGAGTTAAAAAAATTAACGGTACCAAAGATGAGAAGAGGGGCCAGGAGGGGCATGAAGAGCTTAGTGAATCATGCTTCCGTGTAATTGAACTGATAGGAAGGTATTTCAATAATAATGTATCAATTAAAAAGGGGGAGAGAGGAGCAGGATCTCTTACGATAAGATTTGGCAGCGAGGCCGAAATTGAAGAGTTTCGCGAGGCACTGGAGAGAATAAACCAATAGAATCACAATGCTGTGCTCAGAATATTCTTAATCATACTTATCTCTTTAATGCCCGTTATTGCAAAGGGGCAGTTTATAGGTAATATGACAAGGACAGGTCCGCCGGGCAGCTCTCAGAACAATCAGAACAACCAGACAGAGGAGGAGGGGAAATACAGACCTCCTGAATACAATCTTAAAAGATATTTCAAAAGCATTGCCGGAAAGGATACCATAAACCTGTCAAGATTATGGGCCGGATCTCTTATTCTGCCAGGCACAGCACAGATCTACAACAAAGATTACTGGAAGCTTCCCGTGCTTTACGGAGGGATGCTGGGTTTCACTTACGCAGGAATACACAGCAACAAACTTCTTCAGGAGAGCGGAGAATCAAGATACAGAACTCAACGATCAATATTCTATGCAGCGGCAGCCCTGACATACTGGGGAGGAATTCTTGACGGAGCTGTCTCTTTCAAACACCACAAGGAGGTTCTTCCCGCACGCGCATCAATTTACTCTGCTATGCTACCGGGTTTGGGTCAGGCATACAACGGAGATTACTGGAAGATTCCCATTATATACGGAGGCTTTATAACAGTCGGCTACTTTATCTCCAGCAACAACTACCAATACCGATACTACAAAAACCAGCACAACCTGGCAACTACTCCTGATTCCGGTTATACGGGTGGGGCAAGTGCAGAGACGCTTAAGTACTACCGGGATACATACAGACGTTACAGAGACTACTCTATCCTTGCCGGAGTGATTGTATATGCTCTGAATGTAATTGACGCAAATGTATTTGCACACCTGCAGGAGTTTGACATGAGTGATGACATAACAGCTACCGTCACACCTGCTATTATTGAGCCCCTGGATTACCGATTTACAAAAAACACGGCACCCTCACTGGGTTTGTCACTAAACATCAGATTCTAAAATGAAAATGACCTGCAGATTAAAATTTATCGCCATTACGGCCATTTTTCTAACCGGCTTAACTATAATCCCTTTTGATGCTGAAGCTCAGCTATTCAACAGGAAGAGACCAACCAGAGAGAGTCTGGAGAGAGAGGTGGAGACTCTGAAATTCAGAGTTGATTCACTTAAGAGGGAGATTGAACAAAACTCAATTCCATTTTCTGACACTTTGAGTGAAAATGACACAATAAACCCAGGTAGCTTAAGGTTTTTTGAAACGGAGGACCTTCTTGATCCCTCAGCAAACACAGATTCGCTTTTAAATCTATGGTATGTTCAGAGGAGCCTGACTCTTGATGAGGGTATCTCAGTAAATCTGGAAACTGAAAATTTAACTTCAGATACACCTGACTCTGTTCTCATAAAAAGGCTGAAGGCTATCAATTCATTCATCCCGTTGCCATACAACAATATAATAAAGAACCACATTATCTACTATACTCAGAGAATTCCCAATAAGATTGACCTTATTCTGGGGCTGTCTAGCTATTACCTTCCTATCTTTGAGGAGATTTTTGACCAGTATGATATGCCAAAAGAGCTAAAGGCCATGGCAATTATAGAGTCGGCACTAAATCCGGTTGCCACATCCAGAGTAAACGCACGCGGTATCTGGCAGTTTATGTATAGAACTGCAAGACAGTACAATCTGGAAATCACCACATATGTTGATGAAAGATTAGATCCTGTCGCCTCTTCACACGCGGCAGCAAAGTACCTGAAAGATGCTTACACTATTTTTGGAGACTGGTCACTTGCAATTGCTTCATACAACTGTGGGGCGGGGAATGTGAACAAAGCCATCAGGAGGGCCGGCGGATCAAGGGACTTCTGGACAATTTATCCATATCTTCCCCGTGAGACACGCGGATATGTTCCATCTTTTGTTGCTGCACTATATACCCTGGCCTATTATAAAGACCATGGTATAACCCCAAGACCAATAGCAATGCCTGCTCATGTGGATACATTTGAGATAAAAAAGCCTCTTCACTTTGGACAAATTTCTGAACTTATAGGCATTCCAAAAGAGGAGATTGCAGATTTGAACCCGCAATATGTAAAGGAGATAATACCAGGCAGCGAAAACAAATCATATCTTCTCAGACTACCATTTAACTATACCACACAGTTTGTTGATAGCGAAAAACACATCTTTACATTTAAAGACTCTATTTATTTTAACCCAATTGTTTTGAATGAAGCAAAGAGCGCAGCCTCTCAGACAACAACCTATCATACTGTCAGGAAAGGGGAGACGCTGGGGAGAATTGCACAGAGATACGGGGTGAGATTGTCAGACCTGCAAAGATGGAACGGAGTTAAGAGCAACATCAGAATTGGACAAAGGCTCGCTATACACAAAAACGGGGAGCCAACTTCTGCAACCAGAACATCGTCAGCTTCATCATCTTCTTCAATTTCAAAAACAACCTCTGCCACTACTTCAAATTCATCCGCATCATCTTCATCAGGAGGTTATCTGATGTACACGGTTAAAAAGGGTGATACACTCTGGGAGATCTCCCGTAAGTTTGACGGAGTAACTTTGAATGACATAATGAAACTTAACGGGTTTACAAAGAACAGTAAAATCCTTCCCGGAAAGAAGATTAAAATAAAGCCTCTCTAAAATCTGAATCTCATTTCAGCTTTAAGTTCAGCTAATGAGGGTCCCTCCATCCTAGAGGGGCCCTCTCCTGTATATTCTCTGTCAGTATATCTCCATAAAGATCCTTTAAACCATACATCCATCCATTTAAAACATTTTAAATGAATATTGAGGTAATACCTGAATCCTCTTCCATAGTGAGCAGGCGCAGAGAAACCATAGAGAATATCTCTCTCGTAGGCGTATATCCTGTTTGACCATGACGGAGTATTAAATATTGCAATTCGTGCTGAGGCATCGGCAAAACCCGAGGGTAGCTTAGCAACAGTCTCGGCAAATACCATCCACCCAAATTCGTTACTCCCCTTCACTTCCGATATATTACCCTCTCCCCTGACAGAGAGTGAAATTTGCCTTCCCCGCCCCCACTCTGTCTGAAGCCTTAAGGAGTACCTCTCCTCTCTGGCATCGGCCCTGACAAGTATTTCAAACTGTCCTCCGACAGGAGAGATAAGTTCCGCTCCGCACTTTGGGAACTTCATACCACGAGTATAATAAAACCACCCTCTGGCTGAGAGCCCCCCCTTGCCTCTGTAGTTGGCAATCAGGTCTGCCCCCATTTCGCCTCTTAAATTACCGCCTCGCTTTATGGCTCCTCCGAGTGGAGAAAAATAGTTGTCTGAATAGTATCTTATTGCAAAGGATAGATCTAAAGAGTAACTTTTTCTCCAAACAAATCCGGCAATTAAAGCAGGATTTAGAGTTAAATCAGATGCAACCTCTCCAAAAAGTCTGAAGTCTCCAAGATGGGCAAACAGATCTAATCCGGCATTACCTCCAATATTTCCAAATGCACTCTGCCTCTCTATCTGGGAAGAATCTCTTCCTGCATAAGGATGCGAGTAACTATAACCTGCCAGCGTAACTCCAACCTTTAGTTTAGAAAATGCAAAAGAGTAATTGGCCCCTATAGAATTAAATCCCAGGTTTCTTCTCCTCTCCATAGTGGCTCTCGTATTGTGGAGCCCGGTTGTAAGTATAGAGGTAAATCCATCTTCAACAACCCTGGCATCAATATTTCTGGCGGAAAGAAGAAGAGATAATCTACCCATCCGGCCCTCTGAAGATAAACCTATACCTCTGAAAGCCCTGTTTTCATCTGTTGAGGAGTATGATGTTATACCATACTCATACTTAAGGAGGTTCGTTGATGATGATGAGAAGAGCGATGGGGCATTCCACAAAACAAGACCCTGCCCGAATCTTGCAGTAAAGTCTCCAATAGCCACTCTCTCAATTATTCCCAGATTCTCTGTCTGGAGCGAGTACCCAAAGTAGTCTCCCCAATGCTCTCCGGGGTCCTTTTCTGATATAAGGGAGAGCTTTATCAGGCCGGGAATCTCATATTTATACTGTCCGTAAACTCTGCCTGGCGGTCCAATGTATCTGCTGTTCGGGCTCTTTTCCAGCTCCTCTTTTGAAATGGGTTTGTATCCATCCTGCCTTCCGGCGTGGATTGAGCCTCTTATGAGGAGTTGAGATCTCCCCTGAGAGATAGCCCCAGGAAGACTTTTTAAAGTAACTCTTCTTCTGACTGAAAGGTCTATGAATGGAGCCAGAAAGTCAACAATATCTCTGTCAAAACCCGGAACTGATGCAAGTTCATAATAAGATATAACCGGGCCGCTCTTGCTGATATAATCATAGAGCGATGCCGCCATAAAACGGGTGAATAGCGGAAATGCCTCAAAAGCACTTAACGAAGAAAAATTTATCCTTAAAGGATTTTCAAGCAGCTCTTCCAGTGCCTCTTGACTAAGCTCTTCATCCAGATTGAAGATGGTCTGCTGCAGCGCAGATCCGTGCGCCGACTCATTTTGTGAAAAACACAGGTAACAACTGCTCCACATTACGCAGAGCAGGATTAAAATCCCTCGCCTCATATCTCCCCCACATTTTAATAAATAATTAAGTCTCTACTTATTTCTTGGAACCTTGAAGCTGTATGTTATTGCATCCAGCTCTTCGTTTGCTTTTACAATTTTTTTGGCAAGATCCCTTTTGAAATTAACCATTTGTTCCATTCTTGCCGAATCTCCGGTTGCCAGTATCTGTAGTGCCAGAATAGCAGCATTTCTTGCTCCGTCAAGAGCAACAGTAGCTACAGGAATTCCTGCAGGCATTTGTAGTATTGAGAGCACAGAGTCCCATCCATCAATTGAAATTGATGACCTTACAGGTACACCAATAACCGGAAGTGGTGTCATAGCCGCAACTACTCCGGGCAGATGAGCCGCTCCGCCTGCGCCAGCAATAATTACTTTGATTCCTCTGTCTGCTGCGCCGGAGGCGAACTCCATTACCTGCTGAGGAACTCTGTGAGCTGAGAGAGCGTTTATTTCAAACGGAATCTCCATCTCATTTAAAAATTCTGCAGCCTGCTTCATAATCCCCATATCAGAGGTACTTCCCATAATAATGCTAACTAACGGATTCATCTGTGTAATTGTAAAAATTGGTAAAAGACAAAATTAATACTTAATTTCGCGAGCACAAATTTTTTTAATTATGGAACGCATCACCCTACATGACAAATCTTTCCGCATCTTTATCCCGCATGATAAGATACTGAAGAGCATTGAAGAGCTGGCTGCCAAAATGAACAGAGATTTCAGCCAGGCAGATGTACCGCTCTTTCTGTCTGTACTGAACGGCTCCTTTATGTTTACATCTGATCTGATGAAACATCTTGAATTCCAGTGCGAGCTCTCTTTCATAAAGGTATCATCATATTCAGGAGTGGAGTCCACAGGAGAGTTGAAGCATATTTTGGGTCTTAACACAGATGTAAAGGGTAGGACAGTAGTACTGGTGGAGGATATTGTTGATACAGGAGCTACAATTGTAGAGCTCTACAGTATGCTGAAAGAGGCTGGTGCGGCAAAGGTAGTTGTCTGCACACTACTGCTTAAACCAGACGCATACAAAAGAGATGTTCCCATTGACTATGTTGCGATGAAGATACCCAATGACTTCATAGTTGGATATGGGCTTGATTACGATGAAATAGGAAGACAATACAAGGATATATACGTTTTGGACACAGCGTCAAATCAATAATGAAATACTTTTTAATTTTCGGCCCTCCGGGCGCAGGTAAGGGGACTCAATCCACCCTTATTGCCAGAAGATACAACTTCAGGCATATCTCCACCGGAGAGCTACTTAGAAAAGAGATTGCTAAAAAGAGTGAGATTGGCAAAATTGCAGCCGTTCTCATTGAGAAGGGAGAGTTCGTTCCGGATGATCTGGTAATAGGGATAGTCAGAGATGAGATTTGCAATCCTGATACTCCTGAGAGAGGCTTTATACTTGACGGATTCCCCAGAAATACATTTCAGGCAATTGCACTGGACGGGATGCTTGAAGAGATTGGATTCAAAGTTGATGCTGTTCTCTCGCTTGAAACTACTGACAGCGTCAATATAAAAAGGATACAGCACCGTGCCAATATTGAAGGGAGAAAAGACGATGCTGACTTTGAGACTATCCGGACAAGGATAAAGACATATCACAAAGTTACAGAGCCACTTGTCGCCTACTATAAGAATCAGGGCAAATACAAGGCTGTGAACGGGGATCAGACAGTGGAGGAGAACTTTATGGATATATGCAAGATAATTGATAAATCATTAGATGAGTAATTCAAACTTCGTAGATTATGTAAGGCTTTTCTGTGCCTCAGGAAATGGGGGTAAGGGCTCAATGCACCTTCACAGAGAGAAATTCGTGGCAAAGGGGGGGCCGGATGGTGGAAACGGAGGCAGAGGAGGCCACATAATATTGCGGGGAAACTCTCAATACTGGACTTTAATTCACCTTAAATACAGAAAACATATCAAAGCTGAGCACGGGGGAGCCGGGAGCGGATCCCTTTGCACTGGTGCTGACGGAGAGGATATAATTCTGGATGTTCCTCTGGGTACTGTAGCAAAAGTTTCTGATACCAAAGAGGTTCTATTTGAGATTACGGAGGAGGGTGAAGAGAGAATTCTGGTCAAAGGGGGCCGGGGAGGAATGGGAAATGCATTTTTTAAAAGCGCAACAAACCAAACTCCAAGGTATGCTCAGCCTGGAGAACCAGGAGAGGAGAACTGGTTTATTCTAGAGCTAAAACTTCTGGCAGATGTCGGTCTTGTCGGATTCCCAAATGCGGGGAAATCAACACTCCTCTCAACAGTATCTGCAGCAAAACCAAAGATAGCCGACTACGCATTTACAACCCTTGAACCAAATCTTGGCATTGTTGAGTGCAGAGATCACAAATCTTTTGTGATGGCTGATATTCCCGGTATAATTGAGGGTGCACATACAGGAAGAGGGCTGGGACTAAGGTTCCTGAAGCATATAGAGCGCAACTCAATGCTTCTCTTTCTTATACCTGCTGACAGTAAAGATATTAAACAGGAGTACAAAGTTCTTCTGAATGAACTAAAACAGTACAATCCGGAACTACTTGACAAGGAGCGCCTTTTGGCAGTATCAAAATCTGACATGCTGGACGAGGAGCTTGAAAGGGAGATTAAAAAGACACTTCCAAGGAAAATTCCGCATATTTTTATATCTTCGGTGACAGGAAAGGGCATTATCCAGCTTAAGGATATGCTCTGGGAGATGCTCAATAAAGAGCTCTAAGAAACCTGAATCTTATGTTTGACAAGTTAGAGGAACTGGACAGGAGCCTCTTCCTGTTTCTTAACGATTTGCATACCGGCTTTCTGGACTGGGTAATGACCCTGTTCTCTGCCAGATTGCCCTGGTTACCCCTCTACATCTCTATTGTTATCTGCATTGTCTGGTCTTGCAGCATTGAAACAAAGAGAGAGGAGGGAGCTCAACAGAGGCGAAAAATCGTTTTTAAGAAACGAGATAAAAAGGTAATATTTACCATTTTAATAGCTCTGCTGGCAACTTTTTTCATTACGGACTTCTTTTCAAACCAGATAAAATATATGGTCTCCAGATTAAGACCGGGATGGGATCCTCTAACCTGTAATATTGCACGAGTAATTGAGGATAACAGGTTTAGCTATGGATTTGTTTCAAGCCATGCCGCAAATGTTTTTGGTCTTGCAATGCTTACAGCGGCAATATTCAAAAGAAAATGGTACACGCTACTGATCTTTTCATGGGCATTGATTGTTTCCTACAGCAGAATATATGTTGGCAGGCATTTTCCGGGAGATGTTCTCTTTGGAGCACTATTCGGAATAGCTGTCGGATATCTTGCATATAAATTGATTCAACTGTTAATACAAAAAGATGTACTACGTAATTGATAAAAACATTGACCCCTGGTGGAACCTGGCGGCTGAGGAGTATCTGTTTAAACAGCTAAGTGTTCCCATCTTCAGACTTTGGCAGAATAACAATGCAATTATTATCGGGCACCACCAGAATGCCTTTGCAGAGATAAATACAGAATATGTAAGGAGCAACGGAATCAAAGTTGTAAGGAGGCTCACAGGGGGCGGGGCTGTTTTTCACGATCTGGGGAATATAAACTTTACTTTTATTGACAATGTTACTGTCAGTGAGGATACCTCATCAATGTTTGCCAGATTCACAAAACCAATAATTGAGGCACTTAGAGAGCTTGGAGTCAATGCATATCTGGAGGGGCGAAACGATCTTCTTATTGATGGAAAAAAATTTTCTGGAAATGCTGTTGCACGCTACAAAAACAGGCTTTTACAGCACGGCACTCTCCTCTTTTCTGCCTCAATGGCTGATCTTTCAAACGCTCTATCATCCAGACCGGAGAAATTTACAGGCAAATCTGTACAGTCAAACAGAGGCCGGGTCACCAATATTTCCGAGCACCTTGAAGAGCAGATGCCAATTGAGAATTTCATTGAATATCTTCATAATTTTATTGCCGGAGAGAGGTCCGGATACAGTGAGTATAAATATACAGAGGAGGATTTAAGAGAGATTGAGAAACTGAAGGAGAGTAAGTACTCCAGAGATAGCTGGAATTACGGAGAGTCACCTGCCTACACTTACTCAAAAGTAGTAAAATTCCCGGCCGGACTTATTGAGCTCTATTTAAAGGTGGAGAAGGGAAGGATTGAAGAGGTGAAAATCTTTGGCGATTATTTTTTTACAAAAGAGACTGAAGAACTTGAGAATCATATTAAGGGCTGCCGGCACTCATATGAAGAGTTAAAGGAGAGGCTGGAAAAGATAAACCTCTCCGACTATATTTCAAATATAGAGGGAGAGGAGTTTCTCTCACTATTCTGGGAATAGAGAAGAGCCTATGGCTCTTTTCTCTTCTCTTTTGCCTTTACCAACAGATCTTTCAAGACATCCACGCACTCCACAACCGCCTTCTCAAATTTATCTGAATGCCTCTCCACGACAATTTGATTGCCCGGTACATCCACCATTACCTTAACCTTTTTGTTTTCATAATCAGGGAGAAGACTTAATACAACCTCTACCTTTGACACTTCGTCATAGAACTTAGGGAGTTTTGAGAGCTTCTTTTCAATGTAGTTGATCAACTTCTGGTCTGCGTCAAACTTGAGTGACTGAATCCTGATGTCCATGTTATCCTCCTTTTTTTGCTCTTGGATGAGCGGTTAGAAATATCTTTTTCATCTGCTCGAACGAATTATGCGTATAAACCTGGGTTGCTGCAAGCGAAGAGTGTCCGAGTACCTCTTTGATGCTGTTTAAATCTGCCCCATTATTTAAAAGGTGCGTTGCGATTGAGTGTCTAAGCATATGGGGAGACCTCTTTCCAGTAAAACCCGGAGCCTTTGACAGCTCATCTTTCACTACTTTATTAACAAATGAGAGGTATAAAGGTTGTCCTGTATCTGTCAGAAAAAGCCTGGATTCAGTGTTATCAGAGTAGAGCTCTGTCATCTCATTAAGGTACCTTGACAACATACTCTCCAGCTCCCTAGTTACCGGGATCTCCCTCTCTTTGTCGCCCTTTCCCCTCACCCTCATAACTCTCCTCCCTCTGTCCCAGTCCGATAAGCAAAGTGAGGCAAGCTCTGCCCTTCTCATTCCCGTAGAGTAAAGCAGAAGAACTATTGTTCTGTTACGCAGGGCAAAGAAATCTCCATCATCTATACTGCTAGACAGATAGTCAGAGATGGCACCCTCTGTGTAGAAGTGGGGCAATCTTTTTGAAGTCTTTGGTCTGGGCACCTTATTAACCGGATTTGACTCTATTAATCCTTTTTTTAACAAATAGTTACAGAAGCTGCTTATTGCAGAGAGTTTCAGATTAACTGTTCTGGAATTAAGCCCTGAGTCAAGCGAAGTGGCAACAAATCCTCTTACTGCGTTAGATTTCAACTCCTTAATGAATTCACCATCATCCGCCGGAGATATAAACTCTCTAAAATCATTTATATATTCTCGGTACAATTGCAACGTTCTTGCAGAATACCTCTTCTGGATTCCAATATAACTTATGAAGTCCTCCACCACCATCTTCTCTTAATTTGCAACCAATTTACAAAAAAACTAAGAATTAAACAAGCAAAAAAAGAGATGCGCCGAGGTAAACCTCAGCGCATCTCATATCTGTCCGAATCTACGGCAGGGGTGTACGAGAAATTACTCCTCGTTAATTCTCAGCGACTGAACATATATAGCCTTCTTAATCTCATCACGACGCTTTACAGAGTTTTTAACAAAAGTCTTTCTGCTTCTAAGCTCGCGGATGGTTCCGGTCTTCTCGAATTTACGCTTGAATTTCTTCAGCGCTCTTTCAATATTTTCGCCCTCTTTTATTGGTACTATAATCACGCTAAAACACCTCCTTTTTTTAGGACTGCAAAAGTAGGGATTATTTTCATACCTGGCAAATTCACAGCTCTTTTTTTGTAACTTTGTAAAAAACAATAGAATTTTATGAGCCTTACAGAGTTTCAAAAATCTGTGCTGGAGGGAATTCCCTCCACACTACCTGATCCTGCACTATATGATCCGACAGTTAACCATGCACCTAGAAGAAAGGATATTCTTACCAAAGAGGAAAAAATCCTTGCTATAAAGAATGCTCTGAGGTATTTTCCTGACAATCAGCATTCAATACTTGCTCCTGAATTTGCAAAGGAGCTTGCGGAGTACGGAAGGATTTACATGCATAGGTTAAGGCCAAAATATAAAATATCAGCAAGAAAAATTGACGACTTTCCTCATAAATCAAAACAAGCTGCTGCCATAATGCTTATGCTAAGCAACAATCTTGATCATGCTGTTGCTCAGCATCCTCATGAACTAATTACATACGGAGGAAATGGAGCAGTATTTCAGAACTGGGCTCAGTATCTCCTGACAATGAAGTATCTTGCTACCATGAGCGACGAGCAGACACTGGTTCTCTATTCCGGACATCCTATGGGGCTGTATCCATCTCACAAAGAGGCACCCAGGGTTGTTGTTACAAATGGAATGGTTATTCCCAACTATTCAACAAAGGACCACTGGGAGAGGTTTAATGCACTGGGAGTCTCACAATATGGGCAGATGACTGCAGGTTCGTTCATGTATATAGGGCCACAAGGGATAGTCCACGGCACAACTATCACCGTATTAAATGCTGCAAGGATGAGATTAAAACCATCAGAGAAGGATTTGAGCGGAAAGATTTTTGTCAGCTCAGGTCTGGGCGGTATGTCAGGAGCACAACCAAAAGCGGCTGTTATTGCAGGGGTAATAGGCGTTATTGCCGAGATAAATCCCAAAGCGGTTCAGACAAGATTTTCTCAGGGTTGGGTAGATGAGGTTTATACAGATTTGAACCTGCTGATGGAGAGAATTGTTAAGGCAAAGGAGAGAGGTGAGGCTGTCTCTCTTGCTTATCAAGGTAATATCGTAGATCTATGGGAGAAGTTTATTGAATCAGGGGTAAATCCTGATCTTGGAAGCGACCAGACATCACTCCACAATCCATGGGCTGGTGGATACTATCCTGCCGGTATAAGCTTTGAGGAGTCAAACAGAATGATGGCAGACGAGCCGGAGAGGTTTAAAGAGGAGGTTCAGGCAACATTGAGAAGACATGCAAATGCAATAAACCGGCTATCCGAGAGGGGTATGTACTTCTTTGATTATGGAAATGCGTTTCTGCTTGAGGCCTCAAGAGCTGGAGCTGATATTGTAAATGAGGATGGCTCCTTTATATATCCTTCATACGTACAGGACATTATGGGACCACTTTTCTTTGATTACGGGTTTGGGCCTTACAGATGGGTATGCACTTCATCAAAAGAGGAGGATCTTGCCGAGACAGACAGAATAGCAGCAAATGTGCTTGAAGAGATTGCCAGGAGTGCTCCTGAGGAGATCATTGGTCAGCTGGAGGATAACATTCACTGGATTAAGGAGGCTGGCGCAAACAGGCTTGTTGTGGGTTCTCAGGCCAGGATTCTGTATGCAGACTCAGAGGGTAGAATTAAGATTGCTCTTGAGATGAACAGGGCAATCAGGGAGGGAAGGGTCTCTGCCCCTATTGTGCTTGGGAGAGATCACCACGATGTTTCTGGTACGGATTCACCATTTAGAGAGACTTCAAATATTTACGACGGCTCTTCATTTACTGCTGATATGGCCATTCATAACGCAATAGGAGACTCATTCAGAGGGGCCACATGGGTATCTATACACAATGGAGGAGGTGTCGGATGGGGAGAGGTCGTCAACGGAGGATTCGGAATGGTTATTGACGGCAGTGAAGATGCCGACAGAAGAATAAAAAACATGCTGCACTGGGACGTAAATAACGGCATCTCAAGAAGAGCCTGGGCACGAAACAAGGGAGCCATTTTTGCAATTAAAAGGGAGATGGAGAGAACACCGGAATTGCAAGTAACAATTCCGAATATAGCCGATGACAAACTAGTCCGCGAGGCCGCTGATCATGTTTTCAACAGCATATCCAAGGCTTGAGGCATAGATTTTAAGTTCACTTACTGCCTTTGGATCCGGTCTTCTGTCACGGGCCAGGATCCAGAGGTACTCTCTTGAAGGATCTCCAACCAAAGCTATTGTATAATCCTTATCAACCCTCAGCACCCAGTAGTCTCCTGAGAAAGGCCAAAAGAAGCTCACCTTAAGCTTTGAAGGTTCATTTGGATCCGGCACCCATGCCCTCCCCTTTACCTCTTTGTACCTGCTTTTATTCGCTACAACCCTCCCCTGGTTTATTACAGTTACATCTCCATCTTCCCTCAATTCATAAAAGGCAGTATTCTCCTCAAGCCCCTCCTCAAATTTATTTGGAAGTCTGGCTATTTCATACCATTTACCCATATATCTTTTTAAATCAAATGTTTCCTCAGATTCAAGAGCAATATGGGTTGTTGAGCATGATAGTCCGAAAAGGGAAAGGATTAGCGAAATATATCTCTTCATCTTTTAAAACTGTTTCAAATATTACACTTTTTAATAACAAGGGAGCTTAATTTTGCGCCATATAAATATACAAAAAATATGAAAAGGACGGTAATTAAGATAGATGAAGATCTTTGTAACGGATGCGGTAACTGTGTAGAGGGTTGCCATGAGGGAGCTCTTCAGCTTATTGAGGGTAAAGCTGTAATGATTAGCGATCTTTACTGTGATGGTCTTGGAGCCTGCATCGGTGAGTGCCCGGTTGGGGCAATTGAACTTATTGAGAAGGAGACAGAGCCATACAGTGAAGAAGCAGTCATGGAGCGGATCCATGTTAAAGGTGAAAGAGTTGTGATTGCTCATCTTCAGCACCTGAAGAATCACGGGGAGATTGAGTGGTTCAACCAGGGTGTAGAGTGGTGCAGAAACAATAACTTCAAGATTGACCTCTCTAAAATTGCAGAATCGCCGGCTGTTGCCTCTAATCATCATGAGCCTGATTCATCTCCGGAAGGGAAAGGTATGGCATGCGGATGCCCCGGTTCAATGGAGAGGGATTTCAGAGGTGCGGCTCCAGTACCTGCTCCGGCGCAGAGTATCTCATTTCAATCAAATGCAAACCTTAGCGAGCTTAAACAATGGCCTGTCCAGCTTCATCTGCTTAACCCAGCCGCATCCTATTTCCAGAGCGGAGATGTGCTTCTTGCATCTGACTGTTCAGCTTTTACACACGGCTCTTTTCACCAGACATTCCTGAAAAACAAAGCCCTTGCAATTGCATGCCCTAAACTTGACAGCAACCTGAACACCTATGTAGAAAAGCTGGTAGCCATGATTGATCAGTCCAGGATCAATACTTTGACTGTGCTAATAATGGAGGTACCCTGTTGCGGCGGACTTCTCCAGATTGCAAAAAGGGCAAAAGAGCTTGCTTCCAGAAATATCCCGCTAAAGGTTATGGTAATGTCTATCAAGGGAGAGATTCTTAAAGAGGAGTGGGTTTAACCCACTCTTCTACTTTTTAAACAAAAGCGAATCCACTGAGTATTTTCCAGCTCCTGTTACAAACAGAGCTGCAAAAACTGTAAGGTAGAGCAGTGACAACTCTTTAACCTGCAGAGGATCTGCTGCATGAGCTACAAAAGCGGCAACACTCATTGCTACTATAAGTGGTATTGCAGAGAGCCTTGTCAAAAATCCCAGAACTATGAACAAAGCTGCAACAAACTCTGCACCTATAAGTAATACTACTGATAGGCCGGCACCAAGTCCAATAGGGTCAAAACCGCTTTGCACCATCCCTTCAAAATTTTGAATTTTTGACCAGCCATGAGTCATCATAAGCAACCCGGCAGCAACTCTAAGAATCAGCAAACCTGCTGAACCTATACCCTCCTTTACAGGAGCTCCTACAAGTAAAAATTTTTTCATAATAGTGTGATTATTTAGTTAAGGGCGCCAGTATTTTCTCAATCTCTTCAAAAGCAAGAGTCATAACCTCCTCTGTTACACCACCGGCCTCCTTAGCTAGTGCTCCTGAGTTCATTCTTGATATCCATGTTTTACCGTCAGAGGTTTTAAATATTGACAATCTGCAAGGCATAAGTGAGGAGTAAATCCTCTCATTATCCAGAGAGAGCATCCTTACAGAGTAGTCGGGTCTGCAAACCTCCATCACTATTACCGGTAATACTTCATAACCGTGATTTTTCAGAGAGTTGTGCAGATGATGTACGTGCATAATTTTCCAGTTTGCCTCTGTCAATGCACTCTCAATTTTAGACGCACTCTCTATAATATTGTATCTGCTTTCGCTCTTTATAAACATCTCCATAATTTCTTAAATTAATTGTTTTACAATGGGACCAAGCGGGTCTGAGAGCTCAATGTCATCACTCTCAATCTCCATCAACTTAGTCACTCCTGAGGGAGTTAGCTCAAAGTACATCTGCCTTTTATCTCTTTCACCCAGAACTCTTACGATAAAACCTCTCTCCTCAACAGATTTGAGCAGTTTTGATGTATTTGAGCATGTCAGATTTACCTCTTCTGCAATTTCTCCTGATGAAAGCCTCTTATCTTTCAGACAGCACAAGACCATACCCTCATTCAGACATAGAGAGTGCTCCTTATGAAACCTGTTCTCATAGTCTGTCAGGGAGCGAAGTATATCTCTTACAGCGCAAAGTTTCTTCATCTCTTTAAAAGTGTCTTTTCTATAGCCTCTTTTATTACATTTTTAGGGAGTGCTCCCTGAGCAACCTGAGGATCCTCTCCGACAGGAATAAAAATCATAGTAGGGATGCTGCGTATTCCGAAAGCTGCCGCCAATTCCCTCTCAGCCTCTGTATCCACTTTGTATATATAAATCTCTCCATCATACTCCTCAGCGAGCTGATTGAGTATTGGAGCCAATGTTTTACATGGTCCGCACCAGTCTGCATAAAAGTCAACAATTGCAGGTTTGTCTCCCAAATATTTCCACTCATTAGGATTTGTTTCGTAATTTACAACTTTCTTTAGAAATTCGGCTTTGGTAAGCTTTATTGTTTTTACTTTTGAGTTTGCCGGGGTCTCCATTAAAGTTGCTTCGGCCTTATTTTCGCTACCTTTGCCTGACCCGCAAGCCGGAAGAGTCATAGCGAGCAAAAGAGCAAGTATTGAAAGATTTCTGAATTTCATATAATTATTCGTATTAAAATTATTTGTCACACAAAAATAAATAATATTTCCATTAAAACAAATTTCCAATGGAAAATATTTTTTTGCAGAATCTGTTAAATTTGTATTAATTTGTAAGATTATTTGTAATAGCAATGAACTATGGAAGAGATATGCAAGATTAAAGACCTGTACAGGACTCTATATATATTTGAGAGAGAGTTTCAGGCTAAAAACGAAATAACAATAAATGAGGCTATGCTGCTCTGCTCTCTTAAGGAGGGATCGCCAAGAAGTGCTCATGAAATCTGCGAATTTATTGGGCTTTCAAGCTCCAGAGGATCCAGAATTATTAACACAACAGAGGTCAAGGGATTCATTAGAAGAGAGATGGGTAAGGAGGACAAGAGACAGATGATCTTCTATCTCACCGAGAACGGAAAGAGAAAAATTGAGGAGATGAACGGAAAAAGCCTTGAGATTGGGGCTGATCTTAAGAATATGCTAAAATAGAGAGATGAGATATTTAATAGTCGGAGGGGTTGCAGGTGGTGCTACTGTAGCGGCAAGGCTGAGAAGACTTGATGAAAAGGCAGAAATAACAATTTTTGAGAAAGGGGAATATGTCTCCTATGCAAACTGCGGTTTGCCTTACTATATAGGGAATGTAATACCGGAAAGGGATCAGCTCTTTGTACAGACAGTTGAGGGTATTACCAGCAGGTATGATATTGATATAAGGATCAAAACCGAGGTTCTTTCAATTAACAGAGAGGAAAAAAGCATACTTGTTAAGAATCTGTCAAACGGAGAGGTCGTAAAAGAGCATTACGACAAACTTATACTCTCTCCCGGGGCTGAGCCTCTTAAACCGCCGGTTCCCGGTATTGAGAGTAATAAAATATTTACCCTCAGAAATGTGCCCGACACAGACAAAATCAAAAACTATATTAAGAATAACAGCATCAGAAGTGCAATAGTTGTAGGAGGAGGTTTTATCGGTCTGGAGATGGCTGAAAATCTAAGACATCTTGGGATAAAAACTGACCTTGTTGAGATGGCTCCGCAGGTAATGGCTCAACTGGACTACTCAATGGCCTCCATTGTTCATCTTGAACTTGAGGCTAAAGGTGTTAAACTACACCTTGGAGAGAGCGTTGAGGAGTTTCGTGAGAGTGGTTCCTATATTGAGGCGGTGCTAAAGGGGGGAAAAGGGATATTTGCCGATATGGTAATCTGGAGCATCGGAGTTAAGCCCGATACTGTGCTGGCCAGAGAATCCGGACTAGAGCTTGGAAGAACAGGCGGGATCAAGGTCAATGAGTACCTTCAGACTTCCGACAAAGATATATATGCACTTGGAGACGCTGTTGAGGTCCTGAATCTTGTTAGCGGAAATGCATCGCTTATTCCGTTGGCCGGACCTGCCAACAAAATGGGCAGAATAGCGGCAGATAATATAGTGCTGGGCAACACTTCAAAGTACACCGGTTCAATAGGGACTGGAATTGCTAAGGTTTTTGACCTTACTGTGGCATCTGCGGGTTTGAGCGGTAAAGCTCTTGAGAGAGATGGAATTCCCCATATTGACTCTTTTACCCACTCTGCTTCACATGCCGGTTATTACCCAAATGCTCTTCCTCTCTCAATCAAAATAGCCTTTTCTCCGGGAGACGGAAGACTTTTAGGAGCTCAGGTAGTAGGTTTTGAAGGTGTTGACAAAAGAATTGAGATGTTTGCCTCGGTAATAAAAAGCGGAGGCACTATATATGATTTGATGGAGCTTGAGCACGCATACGCCCCTCCATTCTCATCAGCAAAAGATCCGGTAAATATGTCGGGCTTTGTTGCAGATAATATTCTAAAAGGGCGTGTGAAAATTGCCTCCTGGAGAGAGATTGAGAGGTTAAATAGCGAAACAGATATACTGATTGATGTAAGAACTGCTGAAGAGAATAAGGTTGCTACAATACCCGGATCTGTCAATATTCCACTTGATGAGCTAAGATTCAGACTTGATGAAATCCCTGACAATAAGAGAATTATTGTTTACTGTGCGGTTGGAATGCGTGGATATCTTGCATCAAGAATATTAATGCAAAATGGGTTTGAAAATGTATTCAATCTATCCGGTGGATATAAAACATACTCCGTTGCAACTGGACAACCTGCAGCCATCCAGTATTTTGCAGTTAAAATTACATCCGGAGATCAGATTGAGTAGTTTGTAAAGAATATTTTGAATACTGATATGCAGAAATTTTTAAAACTTTTATTGAAAATAATGGGGTGGAGAGTCATGGAACCACCAGTACCTGAACCTAAATGCATAATTCTGGGGGTACCACATACATCTGCCTGGGATTTTATTATATCTCTTTTGTATTATAACTCAGAGGGGCACAAAGCTTACGTAATGGTTAAGGACAGCTTTTTCAGATGGCCATTTGGCAGACCGTTAAGAGCATTAGGAGGAATACCTGTCAAACAGGGTAAGGGTGCCAATCTTGTACTTCAGGTTATAAAGGAGTTTCAAAGCAGAGAGATTCTCCATCTTGCAATTGCTCCCGAGGGAACCAGAAAGGCTACAGAAAGGTGGAAAACAGGATTTCATACAATTGCCAGAGCTGCAAATGTACCTGTTTATCTGGGATACTTTGATTGGAAAAGAAAAGAGATTGGAAGAGGCGAAAAATTTGAATTAACAGACGATGTTCAGGGAGATCTTAAACGGATCCGACAATATTATAAAGATAAGGGAGTTGTTGGTAAACATCCGGAAAAATTCACACCCGGAAGTGATTTGGAATGATTATTGCTGTATTACACCCGTACATTTTAAACACAGATGGAGAAGACAAGGAAATTTAATACGCTAAAAGACTTATTTGATTTTAGTACAGACAGATACAAAGACAATAAAGCATTCTCATATATTGATGGTCTTAATTACACTTACAAAGAATTAGGAGTTCAAACATACAAAGCACAAAGCCTTTTACTAGAGTCTGGAGTAGGTGACAGGGCAAAGGTAGCCATACTTGGACAGAATATGCCCAACTGGCCTGTAGCATATTTCTCGGCTGTTGCATTCAACAGAATAGCAGTTCCTATGCTGCCCGATTTTTCAGAAAATGAAATTGAAAATGTCATGGAGCATTCAGAAAGCGAGGCTCTTATTGTTTCTGAAAGGTTGATGCATAAAGTGTCGCAGGATAGGATTTCCAAATTAAAGGTGGTAATTAATATGGACACACTGGAGATAGTGCACTCTGCCGGAGCGAAACCCGCAGAAGCGGTTCAATCTCCTGACAGTGAAGATCTGGCCTCTATCATATATACTTCAGGAACAACAGGTAACTCAAAGGGAGTTATGCTTAGCCACAGGAATCTATGCTCCCACCTTTACGCAGCAGCCATATTGAGGCCAAGCTTTGAGTGGGATGTATGGTTATCTGTGCTTCCACTCTCTCACACAATGGAGAATAGTCTCAGTATGATGCTCCCTATGATGAGCGGATCTTCCGTTTATTATATGGAAAAGGCCCCTACTCCATCACTGTTGGTTCAGGCTCTGGCAAAAACAAGACCTACAACAATGTTGAGCGTTCCACTGATTATTGAGAAGATATACAAAAATAGTGTCTTGCCTAAATTCACTGCCTCACCTATTGTCAAGGCAATATACTCCACAACTCCGGGAAGAAAGATTCTTCACAGAGTTGCCGGCAAAAAACTTATGAAGACCTTTGGTGGAAGAATAAGATTTTTCGGAGTAGGGGGTGCCAAGCTGGATGGCGTAGTAGAGAGATTTTTACTAGAGGCTAAATTCCCTTATGCAATTGGGTATGGACTTACAGAGACATCTCCTTTATTAGCAGGTGCTGTAGGTAAATGGGTTAAATGGCAGTCAACCGGACCTGCAATTCACGGAGTTACGCTCAGAATAGACAACCCAAATCCTGAAAACGGAGAGGGAGAAATAGTGGCAAAAGGTCCCAATGTTATGATGGGATACTACAAAAACCCAGAGGCTACAGAGCAGGCATTTACCAGTGATGGCTACTTCAGGACCAAAGATCTTGGCATAATTGATAAGACAGGACGTCTGTTCATTAAGGGCAGACTTTCAAATATGATATTGGGGCCTAGCGGAGAGAATATATATCCGGAGGAGATTGAATCAGTAATTAATGCACACCCTATGGTAGCAGAGTCAATTGTAACCTCATATAAAGGGAAACTAGTGGCACTGGTACACTTTAATCCCGACAAGATAAAAGCTCTGCAGGATATGAAGGAGGAGGCGATTTCCATGTACTACGAGAAGAAGGATATCCTGATGCACACCTACGAGGAGACCAGGGATGAGGCGACTAAAATATTCCATGAGAAGATGGAGCAGCTTAAAAGAGAGGTTTATGAGTATGTCAACTCAAGAGTGAATAAATTCTCAAAGATTGCTCTGATTAAAGATTTTCCTCAACAATTTGAAAAGACAGCCACTCAAAAAATTAAGAGATATCTCTACAATAAGTAGGGATATCTCCTGTTTTTAATAATATTAGTTAAGGACTACTTCTTTAGTGAAATGTCCAGTCTGCCTACATAAACACCAGCAGCACCCATTTGATTAATTATAACCCCTTTACCGTCTTTATTTTCTACTATCTCCGGCTCCTCCATAAAAGTATGGGAGTGGCCTCCAATAATAATATCAACATTTGACGTTAGTGCAGCAAGCTCCTTATCAGCTGGCTTCTGAGGTGTACCTCCGTCATATCCCAGATGGCTTAACACAATAACAAGGTCGCATCCACGTCTGTTTTTCAGCATATCAGCAAGATCATTAACAATAGGAACAGGATTTTTGTACACAACACCCTCTCTTGATTTTTCTGCTACATACCCTTTCAAATCCAGAGTTACACCAATTATTCCAATCCTCTTCCCCCCTTTTTTAATTATTACATAGGGTTTAACCACCTTCTCAAGCGGAGTTCCTGAAAAATCATAATTAGCACAAAGTGTTGGGTATTTTGCCCGTTTCAGCCTGTTGGCAAGGTGGTCAACTCCGTTGTCAAATTCGTGATTGCCCAAACAAACGGCATCATATCCCATTGCATTCTTTAGCTCTATCTCTACCTCACCTTCAAAAAGGGTAAAATATGGCGTTCCCTGATTGTAATCACCCGCGTCTAATAGCAGAACATTTTTGCTCTCGTTTCTAACTGAAGCAATATAGTTTGCCCTTCTCTGAACACCTCCGAATCCGGCATTTCTGCCTGAGGTCAGAGTCTCAATATTGCTGTGAGTATCATTGGTATGCAGAATAACCAGATCCTGAGCCTTCAGGCCACAAGAGACTGCTAACAGCAGTGATGTGGCTGCCATGAAAAATAATCTTTTAGTCCTCATATTTCACTCTCCCTGTGATGGCCGAAGAGATCTTCTCTCCTGCAGCCGTCTGCATTTTAATTTTTTCAATAATTGCATCTCTTATAAGAGCTCCCGTCTCCTCTACCTTTACTGCATCTTTAAGGGCAACAACATTATCACCTCCGCTCAGCAGGAAATCTATTGTAGCCACTCTGTAAATTTTTGAATCGGACACCTTCTCTCCATTAATAAGAAGCTCTTCAATCTCTCCGTCCTCTTCATCAATTATAAGTCTGACGCTATTTGAAAAGGCCTCTACCCTGTTTCTTGCAAAAGATTCAAACAATTTTCTTACGCTCCTCCCCTCCAGATCAAGTATTACTACATAATTCTCAAAAGGAAAAATTGAAAATATATCATATAGCCTTACATCACCTGCCGGTAGGGAGGCTCTTATGCCACCAAAATTTGTAAGTGCAAAGTCAACACCTCCCTCACTTCTCTTTTGGGCAAACTCATGCAGTGCATCTACTGCAAAATTTGAGAGTAGTGACTCTGGCCTTCCAGACCTCATCTCTTTATCTGAAGCGCCTATGACCTGTTGCATCTTAGAGTCCATAAGGGGTTTGTAACGCCCTATAATCTCTTTAACCTTAAGCTCTTCCGGTTTATTTAGGGTGCTATCCATCAATATCCGGCTGCCCTTCCACTCAAACCTAAGCTCCTGTGCACTGGCCGGGCTGTAAAAAATGAACAGCACTGCATAAAGAATCAGAAAAGCTCTTATTTTCAATTTCATCGTATTAAAAAATTAATTTTTCGCAATCAGTACTTTAACCATTTAACAATCTCTTTCCAATTTGGTTTCTTTCCATACATAAGAATTCCTACTCTGTAAATTTTTCCTGAGACAAATGTCATAAACAGGAAGGTGCCAAGCAGAAGTGCCAGAGAGAGTCCCAGCTCCCACAGAGGAACATCTCCAAATGGGATTCTTGCCATCATTACCATAGGTGAAGTGAAAGGTATCATAGAACCCCAGAATGAGAGAGAACTCCCCGGATGTTGGAATGTATGCATCATCAGAAAAAGACCAATAATAAGAGGTATTGTGACAGGAAGAACCAATTGCTGAGTATCTGCCTCGTTATCAACTGCAGATCCAACTGCTGCAAAAAGAGCTGCATAGAGCAGGTAGCCCAGAATAAAGTATGCGAGAAATGCGATTATTATCTCGGTAAAGTTTACTGCTCCAAGAGCACTCATAATCTCCTGAAAAGGAGTCGCATCCTCTGTTAGAGCTTGTGTTACTGCTGCTATATCCTCACCCTGAGTAGTGGCAATACTCTTTGTCATCTCTGTTGATTTGGCTAAGGTATCTCCGCCCATAATTGACTGAGCTCCCATTACAATTCCAACTGAGAGCAATATCCAGATTGTAAACTGAAGAAGAGCAACAGAGCCTACACCCAGTATTTTACCAAGCATTAGCTCAAACGGTTTTACTGAAGAGACTATAACCTCAACTATCCTTGTTGTCTTCTCCTCAATTACCCCTCTCATCACCATAGAGCCAAACATAAAGATAAACATATAAATCAGCAGGCTACACACATATGCAATGCCCATATATATCTCAACCATTGATCTCTTCTCTCCGCCCTCCTGGTCAAGAGTAAAGGTTTTAAGCGAGATAGATGTATTAAGATCTTTGACTATATCGTTAAGGTTCTCAATATTATACTTGTCCAGCTTCAATTTCTGAACGGCTCTCTTAATATTTCCCTCAATTTTGCCCTTTGCATCTACATTTAGCTGCTTTTTTGAGTAGGCTGAAACTGATACATTAAGAAGTGTGTCCGGAGCCGATATATCAATCAGCGCCAGGAAACCATTGTCTGAGAAACTTTTTTTCAGCTCCTCTACTGGGGTATCGTTATCATAAGTCCAGATAAATTCTTCGTTATCTTCAAAGAAACCAGCGGTTATTCCGGATGGATCTGCCAGCAAAATTTTCTGCCCCTTCTCACCTTCCGACATCATCATTATTGCTGTAGGCAGAATCATCAGTGCTGCAAAAAAGACGGGAGTAAGAATGGTAAGAAAGATAAAGGATTTCTTCTTTACTCTTATTAAAAATTCTCGTGATATTATGAGAAACAATTTACTTTTATTCATATTCTTCACCTAGCTTACAAGTTTGATAAAAATGTCGTTCATCCTCGGGATAAGCTCTCTGTACGAGACAATGTCTGCCTCTCTTATAAGCTCCCCAAGTACAGCAGATGAGGCAACCCCTTTATTTACATCTAGAACGGCTCTCCTCCCACCTTTATGCTCTTCGTCAGATACAACTCTGTACAGAGAGTCCAAAGTAGCTAAAGAGCTTCCTGATCCTCTGTAGATTATCTCCACCTCGCTTTTGCCGTGATCTCTCCTGATCTGATCAAGTCCTCCGGAGAGAATCAGCTTAGATTTATTTATAAGGGCAATGTTATCGCAGAGCTCCTCAACTGACTCCATATTGTGGGTTGAGAGAATTATAGTGGCTCCGTTAGCCTTCATATCCAAAATTTCGTTTCTTATAAGCTGCACATTGACAGGGTCAAATCCGCTGAATGGTTCATCAAGAATTAGAAGAGATGGTTTATGAAGAACTGTTGTAATGAATTGCACCTTTTGAGCCATACCCTTTGACAGCTCCTCAACTTTTTTATTCCACCAAGCCTGTATGCCAAACTTGACAAACCATTTTTTCAACTCAGATGATGCCTCAGAGTGGCTCATGCCTTTTAATCTGGCTAGATACATTGCCTGATCTCCAACCTTCATCTTTTTGTAGAGTCCCCTCTCTTCAGGAAGATATCCTATATAGGCAATATCTGAGGGTTGAATAGGCCTTCCTTTAAATTGAACCTCGCCTGTATCCGGCATGGTTATCTGATTGATTATCCTGATCAGTGTTGTTTTACCGGCTCCATTTGGTCCCAGAAGTCCAAAAATGGATGCCTCCGGCACATCAATAGAGACACTGTCAAGCGCTGTGAACTGGTTAAATCTCTTAACCACATTGTTACATCTGACAATACTCATTTAATAAGAATATTATTTGGTTAGTTGAACGCAAAGATATTAAATCCTCAATCACTCAAGATAATATTTGAGAATTTTCTCCAGTTCAGCCTTTATAATCCTGTTAGCAACCAGAGAGGCAAGGTTAAAACCCGAGCTACCCTCAACCTCTCTGTACTTTACAATAGCCCTTGCAGTATATGCCCCAATATACGGATTTGCAGAGAGCTCATCCTGACTTGCTTCAGAAAACCTCAGCCTCTTAATTTTTGTTGTGTCTGCCCAAACTCTGTCTTTGAATAATGCAAATCGTTCGTTATCTACTCCATATATCTCCATAAGCTGCTCTTTAAATGCAAATCCTCCAAGCCTCCTCCTGTAATCAAGAATTTTTGCAGCATAAAAGGGACCTATCCCCGGCAGTGATACAAGCTCTGCCGAATCTGCAGAATTAAGTTCAATCCTGATATCGCTTCTGATGGCTTTAATGTCAACCGGGACATATGTTTCACGAATAACCCCCTCTTCTTTTGCATTATTATCATCCTTTGCGGCGTGAAAATTATCTGGCTTAATACTTGCCTTTGATTTTTTGTCAGGCTTCTGATTTATAGCTTTCCCCCCTCTTTCTGACCGATTCTCTTCTACCGCCTCTGTTTGGCTAACAGGGACCGGGTCCCTTGTTGTGCTAATCTGTGTCTGCTCATAACTCTTAATTGTAAAAATTGCAGTCTGTACCGCCAGAATAAAAAAAATCAAGATCGTCATGCCTCTTGCATAAGATCTTGACATCTCCCCTCTCCTCTTCATCACTCTCCTCCTTTTTTAATAAAATTAAATTACTACTCTCTTCTCCCCTCCACAACCAATACTATCTCCCCTTTTGGCTCTCTCTCAGTGTACCATCGGGCCAACTCACTCAGAGTGCCTCTTCTGTTCTCTTCATGAATTTTTGAAATCTCTCTTGAAACAGAGGCCATCCTTTCACTTCCAAAATACTCTCCAAGTTGGGTTAACGTTTTCACCAATCTGTAGGGTGACTCATAAAACACCATGGTTCGGCTCTCAAGTGAAAGCTCCTTCATTCTTGTCTGCCTCCCTTTCTTTAATGGAAGAAATCCCTCAAAGCAGAATCGGTCCATTGGCAAGGCCGAATTAACTATTGCAGGCACAAACGCTGTGGGTCCGGGCAGTGTCTCCACCTCAATTCCCCTCTCTTTGCACACCCTTGCCAGAAGAAATCCCGGATCAGATATCCCCGGCGTACCTGCATCTGAAATAAGAGCAATGGTCTCTCCCGACTCAATTCTGTCCGCAATTGATGTGACATTTCTGTGCTCATTGAATTTGTGGTGGGACTCCATTTTTGTGCCTATGCTGTATCTTTTTAATAATACTGAGCTTGTTCTTGTATCCTCAGCCAGAATGACAGTCGCCTCCTGAAGAACCCTGATGGCCCTGTAGGTCATATCCTCAAGATTGCCGATTGGCGTCGGTACTATAATCAACTTAGACATCAAATCTTCTTCTTAAAATCATAAGAAATCTGTACACTCCGGGTGAGTCCTCATCCCATTCAGGAAATGCCCCCCTAATATAATCAACAGCCTCATTCAGATTTCGCATTTCATTTAGTTTGTCAATACTTAATCTGTACTGCTCCTCGTCGTCATTGAAGAGCTCTTTTATATAGTAGAGTTTATCGTTCAGCGTGATTGCCTGTTTAATGTCTTCAACTCTTGTACCCGGGAGATCTGTCCTCCAGGAGTGTCTTGAGTGTCTGGCAGAATCCAGAATATTAGATACCACCTCTTCGTCGCTGAATAATTCAATCTCATCTCCCTCCTCCTCAAAAAGAATGGGCTTTTGCTCCGCCTTTGGTTCACGTGGCATCTCAAGCTCCTCAATCCTCTTCTCTTCTGTCTTTGGTTGTGCATTTGGGGCCGGAATTACTGATTTTGAGACATTCAGCTGCAGATCTGCAAAGGCCCTTTTCAGTTCAGCAAATGATTGCATTACCCTTCTGACTTCATCATTTGAAGAGATACTCTCAACCATATCTCTCAGTTCCCGGCTTCTCATTGATATTAGCTTCTCCCTTATGATATCAGCCTGAATCATCATCTCCTCCCACTTTGTTTCGGGTAGCGACTTACCATTTTCGGCAGATTCAAGGTTCTTTAAAAGGGCCGAAATGACAGCCTTTATTTCCGATACTTTTTCAAAATTGTACATCCTTCTTATTATCTTTGCAACTATACAAAAGTAAACAAAATGTTTTTAGAAAGTGCAAAAAAGGATGGGTGGATAGAGGTGGTCTGCGGATCAATGTTTAGTGGAAAAACAGAGGAGCTGATCAGACGTCTGAAGAGGGCAAAATTTGCAAACCAGAAGGTTGAAATTTTCAAGCCAAAAATTGACATTAGATATTCAGATTCTGAAGTGGTTTCTCACGACTCAAATTCTATTCGCTCAACACCTGTTGATTCACCCGGAAGCATTCTTCTTTACGCATCTGATGTTAAGGTAGTGGGCATAGATGAGGCGCAATTTTTTGATAACTCACTTATTGAGGTTTGTCAGCAACTGGCTTCAAATGGAGTCAGAGTAATTGTAGCCGGACTGGACATGGATTATCTCGGAAATCCGTTTGGACCTATGCCATCTCTTATGGCTGTTGCAGAATATGTAACCAAAGTTCACGCAATCTGCGTAAAGTGTGGCAATCTTGCTCACCACTCCCATAGAATAACAAAAAGCGACAAACTGGTTGTACTTGGTGAAAAAGACACCTACGAACCAATTTGTCGCCACTGCTTCAATGCAATAGCCAAAGGCTAATGATTACTGAGCCGGAGCAGCCTCTACGTTCTCAGTTTTTGCTTTGCGAACAACAAGAGCTTTACCTTCGTGGGTAATTCCAGCTTCTGTGTTAACGCCTGTGTAGTTGATAACAAGAGTGTCAGCACCCTGAAGTACGATATTACCTGATACCTCAAGAGTTTGAGCGCAATTCATAGTTCCTGTAAAGTTAACAAGAGCGTCAGCTACAGTTGCTACTGCACCAAGTGTTACATTAGTGCTGTCATTTACCATAACGATAGCAGTGAAAGTGCTGTCTGCAAGGTATTCAAACTCTACAGGAGCCTCCATTGTCTGAGTTACAGGAGCACCAGTTGAGTCAAGAACTGTAACAGTAATTGCATCCATACCGGTCCACTGACCTACTAGTTGTTCTGATACAGGAACCTCTTTGGTTCCGCAAGATACAAGTGCTACGCTAAGAGCAGCAAGAGCGAAAAATGATTTTACTTTCATTTTAATAATTGTTTTAGGATTGTTTGTTAATTCGGGCGCAAATGTAGAAAGTTTTTTGATATGATAAACTTTTTTTTAAACATTTTATAACTTTGTGGTTGAAAATATTTCTCAATGCATCATTCAACCCTCAAAATCAGCAGGCGAAATCTGCTCCACAACTACAATTATTATCACTCAAAACTCTCAGAATCAACTAAAATACTTGTCCTTGTCAAGGCAAACGGATATGGACACGGAGACATTGAAATATCCCGTCTAGTTGAAGAATTTGGAGCAGATTATCTGGGCGTCGCCTTCCCCTGCGAGGGCATTAAGTTAAAAAAAGCTGGTATCAAGTTACCAATTATAATCCTTACCCCCGGAACCGGAGGTTTTGAAGAGCTGATTGAGTATGGTCTGGAGCCCAGTATAGCCTCATTTGAAACGGCTTTAGAGTTCATCAGAGCAGCCGAAAAGACCGGAAAAAAGGGTTATCCAATTCATCTCAAGCTAGATACGGGCATGAGTCGGGTTGGATTCAGAAGAGAACAGCTCCCGGAGCTAACAGATTTTATCAGAGAGAATACCTATATATATGTTAAATCTGTATTCTCACACCTATCATCAGCGGAGTACATTATTCACGATAATTTTACCCACAATCAAATAGAGGAGTTCTCTTCTATGTACGGCATTATTGCACAAAGCTTGGGCTATAACCCTATTAAACACATACTTAACTCATCAGGAATACTGAGGTATCCTGAGAGTCAGTTTGATATGGTGAGACTTGGCATCGGACTTTATGGCTCCTCATATGTTGATGGAAGCAGTTATCTTATGCCTGCTGCTGAGCTTCAGGCTCCGGTAATTAATGTAAGTAAAATAAGAGAGAGAAGCGTCGGTTACGGAAGATACGGAAGGATAGGTCATGAGGAGAGAGAGATTGCAACAATTCCTCTAGGGTATGCAGATGGAATTAACCGGCATCTTGGACGCGGAAATGTATCATTCAGTATAAACGGTCACATGGCTCCAACAATAGGCAACATCTGCATGGATATGTTTATGATGGACGTAACTGGTTGCAATGTAAAGGTTGGGGATATAGTTACGATCTTTGGAGAGAACCCCTCTGCAATATATCTGGCAAACCTTCTGGACACAATCACATACGAAATATTCACTTCCGTCTCAGCAAGAGTTAAGAGGATTATTTGTGACTAATCTCTTTTTATCAATTAAGCAACCTTGATATCATCTCCTGAAGAAGCTCGCCATCTGAGGCCTCTCCTCCTTCATTGCTCTTACCCATCTGGTCATACTTGCGTATTACCGCTATAGCAGACATGCAACGTTTTAAAGGGTAGTTTCTGGCAGCTGTCTCAATCTCTCTTTGATTAAACCTGAATACACCTATACTCATTGCAGCGGCATCGCTAACTCTGCCATTTCCGGCTATAAGAAGCGAGTGATATTTGAGCAATTTTGAAAAATGGCTGAAAAGTCCGGCCAGTATCATTATTAAAGGAAACTGTTTCTCATTGAGAGCAAAATGCTTAACTATCCGGAATGCCTTCTCGGCATTTCTAAATGAGAGTGCGTTTGCGAGCTCAAATACATTATAGTCTCTGCTTATCCCTACATTTTTCTCTACATCTTCAGCTGTTATCTTTTTTGCCCCACTCTCCATGTTAAGGAGTATCTTGTCTATCTGCACTGCGACTCTCCTTAATTCAGTTCCGCTAAACTCAGCAAGCATTGCAGCTGCCCTCTCCTCAATTGAGAGTCCTCTCTCAGCAACATAAGAGCTTATCCATCCCGCCATTTCATAATCCTTCAGTTGCACAGACTCCAGGAAGTATCCGGCTTTGGGGTCAGTAGCAGCTTTATAAAATCTCGTCCTTTTGTCAAGCTGTTTTCCCGTAAATGAAAGTACAAGTATAGAGGATGGCTGTGGTTGCCTCAGGTAAGTCTCCAGCGGGTCAAGATTTTTTATAAGCTGAGCCTCACGAACAACTACAAGCTGCCTTTGAGCCATCATTGGGAATCTTCTGGCGGCCTCTGCAATCTGACGAGAGTCAGTATCGCCTCCGTAAAGAACAAGTTGATTGAAACCTCTCTCTTCCGGAGTCAAAGCCTTATCCATAATCTCTTTTGAAATAATGTCAGAATAATAGGGCTCCTCCCCTGAGAGAACATAGAACATTCTGAATTTGCCCTCTCTTATCTCTGCCGTTATCTTCCTGAAACTCTCAGACGTAGATTGTGAAGTCGCTTTTGCCATATATAATTTAAGAATGTCTAAAAATAGACAAAAAGGGTATAACGGGCAAATTTTATATCTTTGCCACTTCAAGCAGGTAGCTGATAATGAGAGCCACAATTTTTGATCCGGTAAGAAGAAAAAGAGTTGCTCTTACACCTGAAGAGGATGTAAGGCAGCAACTGATAAAGATGCTTTCGCAAGAGAGGGGATACCCTTTGGCACTTATGACCTGCGAGTTTTCAATTATCCTGAATGGCAGAAGTTTCAGGGGGGATCTTGTCATTCACAGCAGGGAGGGGATGCCTGTTATGATTGCTGAGTGCAAAGCCCCTTATATAAAGTTAACCAGAGAGACTTTTGATCAAATACTAACTTATAATGCCTCTTTAGGTGTTAAGCACATACTGCTGACAAACGGGCGGGATACATATTTTGCATCACTTAATGTTGAGAGCGGCAAATTTGAATACAAATCAGAGATTCCAGACTACAATGAACTTTCTCAGAAATAAAATATTCGGAATAATTAGCGAAGAGGCAGATAGCCTGGGAGCACGAGCATTCGTAATTGGAGGCTATGTCAGAGACTCGCTTCTGGGTAGAGAGAGCAAAGATATTGATATTGTGGTTGAGGGCAGCGGAATAGAACTCGCCGAGCGAGTTGCTGCAAAACTACAAGTCAATCTTACTGTTTTTAAGAGCTTTGGCACAGCTATGCTAAAGAGTGGCAAGATGGAGGTTGAGTTCGTTGGTGCAAGAAGGGAATCATACAGAGCAGAATCCAGGAAGCCGATAGTTGAGGACGGTTCACTTGAGGATGATCAGAAGAGAAGGGATTTTACAATTAATGCCCTAGCATTCAGCCTTCAGAAAGATGATTTCGGAAAACTGGTGGACCCTTTTACCGGAGTCTCAGATCTTCAGGCAGGACTTATAAGGACTCCGCTGGATCCCGACACCACATACACAGATGACCCGCTTCGCATGATAAGGGCAATAAGGTTTGCCACACAACTCTCATTCACTATTGTAGATGAATCTCTTGAGTCAATAAGACGAAACAGGGAGAGAATAAAGATATTATCAAAAGAGAGGATAACAGACGAACTAAACAAAATAATGCTCTCTCCCAAACCTTCTGTTGGATTCTACCTGCTGGACCAGACTGGATTGCTTGAACTAATATTGCCACAACTTGTGAAGCTTAAGGGAGTAGAGTCTGTTGAAGGCAGAGGGCATAAAGAGAATTTTTCTCACACTCTTCAAGTGCTTGACAATCTTGCGGTAAAAAGTGACAACCTATGGCTAAGATGGGGTGCTCTGCTGCATGACATTGCAAAGCCGGCAACAAAAAGCTATGAACCGGGAGTAGGATGGACTTTCCATGGACATGACTATCTTGGAGGCAAAATGGTTGCAGGAATATTCAGACAGCTTAAACTACCTTTAAATGAAAAGATGAAGTATGTACAGAAGATGGTACAGCTTCATTTAAGACCTATAGCACTAGTTCAGGAAGAGGTGACAGACTCTGCGGTAAGGCGGCTTCTCTTTGATGCCGGAGATGATATTGAGGACTTAATGATGCTATGTGAAGCAGACATTACTTCAAAAAATGATAAGATTGTAAAACGTCACAAAAACAATTTTGAACTTGTAAGACAAAAACTAATTGAAGTAGAGGAGAAAGATGCTGTTAGAAATTTCCAAAATCCCATTACAGGAGAGATTATAATGGAGAGATATGGCCTCTCCCCCTGCAAAGAGATAGGAATTATAAAAGAGTATATAAAAAATGCCATCCTTGACGGCAGGATTGGCAATAATATTGAAGAGGCCTCAGCTCTTATGGAGGAGAGAGCTAGAGAGCTGGGCCTGATCAAGGAATAGTATCTGTTAATAAACTGTATTCTGGGGGTTGAAATTAGCCCAGCCGGACGTCCAGTTGTCTGAAGATGAGTCGCCTCTGAATGCACCAATAAAATCAACCTTATCAAAAAACTGGTCGGTTAGCAGAGTCTCATCAAACAGACCGCTTTTTCCTTTAAGAGGAGAGGTTGATGTTGGCCCCCAGTTAGCTCCGGTCAAAAGTGAGTTTGGTTGCTTTAGTGCAATATCGCTTAAGTCAGAAAAAATATGATTTTTATTTGAAGCCTGTTTGAAAAAACCTGATGCAAAAGACTCTGCCGCTGTTTTGTCAAATGTTGATGCATTAGTAGAGAGAGAATCCTTAAAGGACGCATCTTTATCGCTACCCAATATACCACTGTTTACCAAATATATATTTTTAATCCCTATCCTCCCGTCTGAAGCCGCACTTTGCGTTTGTGATCCTTTGTCGTTACATATCATTAATCCCACCGGGAAACCAGCTATAACAGAATTATAGAGATGCAGATTTGAGCCCCTTCTTATTTGAACTCCTGCCTGATGCTGACCCAGTTTTGAACCATTATTTGGGTTGTATGCACCTCCGTCAATATATGAGGTATTATTAACAAACTGTGGGTCCTGCCCAACGGGGCCAATAATTGTAATGTTAGAAAATATAGGTCTTGTTATTGGAAGTTGATTTGGAGCATCGCTGTTGTTATCTGACTCAAAGCCGTTTGAGATAGACTTATCTGCAATTTTTGGGTGCTTAACAATCAGACCAAACTGAATCTTACCTCTGAATCCTGAGTCCGTATCAAAATCATCATCCCATCCATGGTAAGAGATAAGGTATTTGGCATTCACGGTGCCTCCAAACCATTCAAAAGAGTCATCATTTGAATATGAGACCTGAATGTGGTCAATTTTCGTACCATTACCAACAGAGCCCAGAGTAAGGCCGTTTATCTCCTGGTCTGCCTTGAATGGATACCCTGCAAACTCTATCCTTACATATGAAAGTACTCCTGAGTTGTCTGCATCATTATCTCCACCATGCTTAGACCTTGGTCCTCCCTCTATAATCATCTCGTTTTTGTTATTAGATGCATTACCACAAATGATCACACCGCCCCAGTCACCCGGCTTTCGTGAACCTGCCGGCTGAGCCGAAGTGAATACAATGGGGAGATCTTTTGTACCCTGCGCAATAATTTTTCCGCCCCTTTCAACAATAAGAGCTGCTTTGGTATCCTTATCTCCTTTTATAACAGTACCAGGCTCAATTGTAAGCGTTGCACCCGATGTTACATACACCCAACCCTTGAGGAGGTAAGTTCCTTTTTTAAGTGTGTGGTTCTCTTTGATTTCAAACTCCTGAACACCACTTCCTATCTGATTCCCATTATAGAGAATCTGCTCACCCTCCTCCACCGGAGGTTTTACAGGCTCAACTTTGTCGCAGGATGCAGCAATTGTTAAAATTGCAATTGCAGATAAAATTAACTTCTTCATTTCCCTTTAAATTATTTGTGTTATAAATTAAAATTTGCACATTATTCCCAGATAGACTCCTGCTCCGGGATTAAAGCTTTTTGCCACCTGCCGCCTGTTCTGAATTACTCCATTCCCATCAATGTAGCGCGGGTACTGTTCAAAAACTACAGGCTGGTTAAGTATATCCCTTAAGCTTAACCTAAGCTCAACCTTTTTACTTATGCTCTTTGTTGCTACAAAATCAATAATGTCTCTGGGCAGCTCATATGTATCGGGAACATCGTTATTTATACTTGCTCCCGAACCTGTATCCACTCTTCCTATGCCTACAATCCTCCTTCCGATTCTGTTATAAAGAAGTCCCAGACTAATTCCAAGCTGAGAATTATCATAGTATAATGTTGAGTTTACTATGTATGGAGATTGTCCCTGCATTGCTCTGTCCTTCTCAAGAGAGCTCTCCTGATCAAAGTCAACCACACTTGAGATCAGAGCTGCATTGAGACCAAAAGTAAATCCTTTTAAACCCAGGAAATCCAGCCTCTTTTTTATATCAAGTTCTACTCCGTAATTCTGAGCAGAGAGAGCATTCTCAAATGTGTAAGTATATGAACCTCCGGCATCAAGATATGTCCACTCTATAGGATTTTTAAAATATTTGTAGAATAGAGCTAGAGTAATATATTCGTCATCTGAAGGATAGTGCTCAAACCTTATATCGGCGTTGTGAATCTTAGCCTGTTTTAGTTCCGGATTTCCCTTTACATCTGAGAAGAGGTTAAAATCAAAATAGACTGAAGGAGATACCTCCCTGAACTCCTGCCTGTTTACTGAAGATCCATATGCAAGCCTGAACAGGTTTTTTCTGTCTATATTGAAAGAGAGATTAAGAGATGGGAAGAGGTTTGAATGGCTGTATTTATTATCATATGTTGAGAATTCATAGATTTTGTCATATAGAGTGAGTTTCATAAGACCGGCTTCATACCTGAGTCCGGCAAGCATATTGAACCGACCAACCGGAAGTTTAAACGAGACGTATGCAGCTCCGATACTGTTCTCTCCCTGATAACTGTTTCTGTTATCAGTATCTTCGTATATATAAAGCTTATTATGCCCAAAGTTATCCTCTGTCAGAATCTGGTTTACAACATCTCTGTAAACAAAATCCCTTGGCAATCCATAACTGTTGAATCTGTAGAAAAACTGCCTGTTGGTGTAATCTCGCCTCTTATACTCTCCATATATACCTGCTTTAAACTCAGCCGGAGAGGGCAATCTGTTCAGTACAGGCAGGGTATAGTTTGCAGCTAAAGCAAATATATGCTCATCAAGTTCAGAGAAGTCTCTTGATATCTCATTCTGGTCAATAGCCATATGCCCAAAAAACTCATCTCCATATATATTGTTCTCTTCGCGGTTGATGATTCTTCTGTCCGGCTGATCCATACCGGCGTATGAATAGCTTGCGTTCCAGTCATAGTCCCCTCTGCCTGCCTTTCCTGAACCTAGAAACTGGCCTGTATAGGTTGTTCTGGAGGCCGAGAGGTACTCCTGTTTCTCTTGAATGTACATAGCACTAATATTCTGCCACCCCTCTCTTGTTGTAAACCTCTCTTTATTCAGTCTGTTAAAAATATTTCTAAATTCAATCTTCCCTCCTATGTTTAACAGGGTCAGGTTAAGCATGACGCCAAGCTTGTCATCTATACTATATTGATTATCAAGATAGTTGTAAATATATTCCGATTTGTCGCTTACAGTATTATATACTCCAAACCTTGCATTGAGCATGTCCTCATAAGTCTGGTAGCCGTGAGAGTAGTTTACTGCAGCAACAAGCCCTAAGGATGACTCGTTACTGAGTCTCCAGTTTCTGTTCATCATCAGATTAAGCCTCTGATCAGGAAATGGCTGGTGGCTCTTTACTTTCCAGTTGTTATTGAATCCGTTTTTAGTAATATCCGTTACCCTCTCCGTGTCATAGTTATCCATTCTTCGCTCAAAAGAGAGTCTCTTAGTAGGTGATGAACTGTTAAACAGATGATCATTAAACTGAGTTTCTGTATTGAAGTTCATACCATATGAGATAGTAAAATCATTGTTCTCGGGCATACTCTTGGTTAATATTTTTACAAACCCGCCGGAAAAATCTGAAGGGATTTCTGCTGAGGGAGATTTGACAATCATTATGCTCTCTAGTTGAGAACTTGGCAGAAGGTCAAATGAGAATGAACGTGTGTCAGCATCTGTACTGGGAACAGCAGAGTTGTTGATCCAGACATTGTTGTACCTGCCGGAAAGTCCCCTTACAATTATATACCTGTCGTTCAAGACAGAGACTCCCGGGATTCTTTTCACGACCTCTGCCGCACTTCTATCCTGAGATTTTGATATCTGTCTCCCTGATATCCCGCTCATTACAACGCCCGCACTTCTTGTAGCCTGTACTATAGCAATGTCCGAGTTCATCCGTTTAGCCGATGTCACGACAGCCTCCTGAAGAAGAGTTGCATTCTCCTCAAGCATGATGTCAAAGTTATTACCGCCTGCTGTGAGTTTAAGATCCTCAATTATGATACTCATATATGAAATACAGTCAACACGTACTGTATAGGTTCCGGGAGGCAGACCGCTGATTGAGTACTTCCCGGAAAGATCTGTAGAAGATCCTCTCTTAAGAGATTCAATATAAACTGTTGCCCCTATTACGGGTTCCCCGGTTTTTTTATCCAGAACCTCCCCCGAAAGCGTTGTGTTACTTTGTGCGAATGAGCACACTCCCATTAGAAATACAAATACTAAAAGAGCTAAGCTTTTGATGATGTTTTGTCTCACTTTTTAAATGTTTTTTACGTCGGCAAAGCTAGACTTCACATGTTAAGCAGGAGCGACAAAAAAATTAAGATATTATTACAAATAGTGCCCTTTCTTAATAAAATTGAAACAATCATTATACATTTGCATATGGAAAAAAAGAGAATCCTTATTGTTGACGATGAAGAGGATCTTTGCGAAATCCTTCGTTACAATTTATCTGCTGCCGGCTATCAGGCAGATATAGCCTACTCTGCAGAGGAGGCCTTCTCTATGTTGAAAAACAATTACGATCTTCTGCTTCTTGACATTATGATGGGGGGCATATCCGGAATCAAACTTGCCGAACTTATCAGAAAGGAGTATTTGAATGATGTCCCAATTATCTTTGTTACAGCCAGAAATTCCGTTGAAGACAAACTCCGTGGATTTGGAGCCGGAGGAGACGACTATATCCTTAAGCCTTTTTCTGTGAAAGAGGTGCTTGCACGAGTGCATGCAGTCCTTCTTAGAAGTGAATCGGGCAACAGGTTAAAACAAAAGACCGAGGCCATAATAGAGGACGAAGATGCCTTTACCAGAGGCGACCTAAGAATAGATATGCAGACCAAGATCGTAGAGATTGGAGGCGAGGTAGTTAAGCTGACAAAGAAGGAGTTTGAAATTCTTTCAAAACTTGCACAGAACCCCGGCAAGATTTGGTCCAGGGGGGAGATACTGGATGCTGTGTGGATGAATGAGTCATTTGTTCTTGAGCGCACAGTTGATGTTCACATTGCCAGGCTTAGAAAGAAGCTGGGGGTTATGGGTTCTGCTATTGTCAACAGATCAGGATACGGATATTGTTTTGAACTGTAACAGATGAAAAACTCATACAGATACAGGGTTGTCTCCTATTTTTCATTGTTACTTCTCTCTGTAACACTTCTATTTGCTCTTATATATGTTCACAGAGAGAGGGTGGTTAAAATTGAGATGCTTCGTGGAGAGATGGCTCCCTACCAGAATTTTATTTACCATCACATTAGCAAAAGGTTAGAAGAGGGGGCTGAACTAAAAAGTGCGATGAGGGAGATTGAGCCTCTTATCCCCGGAAAGATAAGAGTCACTATTCTGTCTGAGGATGTTTGGGTGATTTATGACAACTTCTCAGAGAAAGATAAAATTGAGGAGAGTCATCTTAACAGGCCTGAACTTGTAGATGCAAAGAGAGTGGGTAGTGGAACATCTATCAGGTATTCAAACACACTTAAGGCAGAGTATCTTTACCTTGCCTCCAGATACCCCAATCTATATATAAGAACAGCCCTGGAGTATAAAACTGCTGTTCTGCCTGAACTTGCAAAAGAGAACAGATATATGGCCCTTATTATTTTGGGTCTGTTGGCAGCCGTTACTGCCATTGTATTTATGGCAAGAAGAATAAACAAGCCTGTTGCGGCTTTGAAAGAGTTTATTGATGCTTATCATAAGGGTGAACTGGAGAAAAGGGAGATTAAATTTCCTAAAGACGAGCTGGGCGATGTCGGGGAGAAGATTATGAAGGCCTTTGCCCATATGGAGGAGTCAAAAAGGTACAAACAGGAGCTTACCCACAATGTGGCTCACGAACTAAAGACTCCCGTTGCCGGGATAAGGGGCTACCTTGAGACTATGATAGATCAGGAGAGCATGGATCCGGAGCAGAGACTCTTCTTCTTAGAAAGGGCATATGCTCAAACACTAAGACTTGCTACAATTATTGAGGACATTTCTATATTAAACAAAATGGAGGAGTCTCCTAAAAATTTCCACACAGAGGTAGTTAATATAAAGAGGTGCGTTAACGAGATAAGGGAAGATCTCTCCTTTAAACTTGAAGAGAGAGGTATTGATATGGAAATTATTATTGATGAAAACTTGAAAATAAAGGGAAGTTATATGCTTATTTATTCTCTCTTTAAGAACCTTCTGGACAATTCTTTAGACCACGGAGGAGAGAATATCGCAATTAGGGTAGAGCACACAGGCACATCAGATGGGAAGGCCTATTTCAAATATTGCGACAATGGGAAGGGGGTACCACATGGTCAGTTAGATAGAATCTTTGAGAGGTTTTACAGAGTTGAAAAGGGAAGAAGCAGAAGAAGCGGTGGCTCCGGTCTTGGACTCTCTATTGTAAAAAATGCTGTAATTATGCACAACGGAGAGATAAAAGCAGAAAACCTCCCGGGGGGAGGTCTTCTATTCAGCTTCTCGCTCTCTAGTGTAATTTAACACCAATAAGGTGCATAAACTCCTCTCTTGTCCTTATGTCCTTTAAGAAGGCACCAGTAAAGGCAGAGGTAGTGGTCACAGAGTTTAGCTTTTGAACTCCCCTTATCTGCATACACATGTGTGACGCCTCAATCACAACAGCCACTCCAAGTGGATTCAGTGTCTGCTGTATGCAGTCTCTAATCTGGACAGTAAGTCTCTCCTGCACTTGGAGTCTTCTGGCAAAGGCCTCTACTACTCTGGCAAGTTTACTTAGACCGGTAATATATCCGTTAGGGATATAGGCAACATGGGCTTTACCGTAAAATGGAAGCATATGGTGTTCACACAGCGAATAGAGTTCAATATCTTTAACTATCACCATCTGCTGATACTCCTCTTTAAATTTTGCAGAGTTCAGTATAGCGGCAGGATCCGTTTCATAACCCTGAGTCAGGAATTGTATAGATCTGGCAACCCTTACAGGGGTCTTTATCAACCCCTCTCTTTCGGGATCCTCTCCAATCTTTTCAAGTATTGACCTGTAGTTTTGAGCCAACTCCTGGGTCACATCCTCGTCATAATGGTCTCTCTTTGTATATGCCATAATAATTGTCTAATTTCGTGCAATATTACAAAAAAATCGCCAACCATTTATGAGAATACTCATCACTGCGGCTGAGGAGGAGGAGCTGATAACAGCCAGACAGGCTTTCAATGCGCTAACAAAAAGCGAGCATAATTCATTGGAAATTACCTATATGCTAACCGGCATAGGCACGACATCAACTAGCTACCGGCTGACAAAAATACTAAACAGTGGTACACCTCCCTTTTCACTTGCATTGAACATTGGAATTGCCGGATCATTTTCTGAAAGGTTTCCTATTGGTAGTGTTGCAAGGGTTGATAAAGAGTATTTCGGAGACCTTGGATTTGAGACATATTCAGGATTTCAGACACTTTTTGACTACAAAATTCTTGACGCAGATACCCACCCATTCAGAAATGGAGCACTTGACGCTCCGGAGCTAAATAGAGAGGTTGAGACCGCGTTGAAAAAGTATGGCAGAGCAACAGCTGTCACCGTTCAGACTGTTAGTGGCCTTCCTGAGAAGAGATCTCAGTTGCAGCTTGACTTTAAGCCACAGATAGAGAGCATGGAGGGAGCTGCCTTTTTCTATGTGTGTATCCTGGAGAGAGTCCCGTTTGCAGAGCTCAGGTCTGTATCAAACGAAGTTGGAGAGAGAGACAGAACAAAATGGGATATCCCTCTGGCTCTGTCATCCTTGAGAGAGGCTGTAAAAGTTCTTCTGGAGGCGCTTGCAAAATGAATTTAACTCTTGCATATTCGCCCTGTCCCAACGACACCTTCGTTTTTCATGCAATGATAAACAATCTGGTTGATTGTGAAGGCTTAAAATTCAATGTCTGGCTTAATGATGTAGAGGAGCTGAACAGAGGAGCTGCAGAGGAGAGGTTTGATATATGCAAAATGAGCTACCATGCATTTTTCCACATTTCTGACAGATACACTATGCTTAGAAGCGGAAGTGCCCTTGGTTACCATAACGGCCCCATACTTGTTGCTCCTGCCGGGAGCAGGTTAGCCTCACTTCAAGATGACGAATTGACTGAGGAGCTCTCAAGAAGCAAAATAGCTATACCAGGAAAGATGACTACAGGAGCGTTGCTCTTTAAAGTTGCCTTTCCTGAAGCGGGGAACCTCTACCCTGTTCTCTTCTCCGAGATTGGACCAGGGGTTATGTCAGGAAGCTATGACGCAGGTGTCCTTATACATGAAGGGAGGTTTACTTATCGGGAGAGGGGTCTTGAGCTGCTGATGGATCTGGGAGAGAACTGGCATTCGCTTACATCAATGCCGGTTCCGCTGGGAGGTATAGCAGTATCAAGAAGACTGGAGAGAGAAACAGCATCAAGGGTTGCACGAGTTCTAAGGAGAAGTATCCGGTTTGCAATGGAAAATCCGAATATCTCTACCGAATATGTCTCCTGCTATGCACAGGAGATGGAGAGAGAAATTCAGAAAAAGCACATAGAGCTCTTTGTCAACAATTATACACTTGACATTGGAGATGAGGGCGAAGCTGCCGTTCAAGAGTTACTCAGAAGAGCCTCTATAGCTGATCCTCAAATTATTTTGAGAGATGAACTCTTTATTTTTTAATTTTGTTCCCAATAAACATTTGTGCAATGAACAACGAAGTCATAAGCATTAAGGATATCAGGAAGATTTACAAAGTGGGCAACCAGGAGGTGCGTGCCCTTGATGGTGTAGATTTGACAATAAACAGAAACGAGTATGTTGCAATAATGGGCCCTTCAGGATCCGGAAAATCAACAATGATGAATATACTGGGCTGCCTTGACAGCCCTTCATCAGGAAAATATATATTAAACGGGACTGACGTCTCTTCAATGCAGGATACTGAGCTGGCAGAGGTGAGAAACAAAGAGATAGGTTTTATATTCCAATCATTTAACCTTCTACCCAGATACTCAGCACTGGAGAATGTAGCTCTTCCGTTGATATACTCAGGAGAGGCAAGAGCAGAGAGAGAGAGAAGGGCCGAAGGTGCTCTTGAGAGTGTTGACCTGACAGACAGAATGCATCACAAACCAAATGAGCTCTCAGGAGGACAGAGGCAGAGGGTTGCTGTTGCCAGAGCACTCGTAAACAATCCATCTATGATACTGGCAGATGAGCCAACCGGAAATCTTGACTCAAAAACATCAATTGATATAATGAAACTTTTTGAGAAAATTCACAACAAAGGAAATACAATAATTGTTGTAACACACGAAGAGGATATTGCAAGACACGCCCATAGAATTATCAGACTTAGAGATGGAAAGATTGAGTCTGATGAATTAAACAGTAACCCGGTTAGACACTCATAATGAAAGATATGAATATATACACCAAGACTGGCGACAAGGGATCAACCTCGCTCGTTGGTGGTGCAAGAGTCAGGAAAGACGATCCCAAAGTCAATGCATACGGAAATGTTGATGAACTGATATCAAATATAGCATTAATAAGAGCCGAGGAAGAAGGTGTTCCTCTTGCAGAAAACTTAAGAAGAATTCAGGCAAATCTCATGCTTGTTGCTGCTCATCTTGCTGCTGATGACCATGGTGCAAAGAGACTTAAGTCTTTTGACCAGAGTGAAACAGAATTCCTTGAAAAGCAGATAGACTTTATGACCGGTCAGATGCCGGAGCAGATTGCGTTTATACTTCCGGCCGGTCCAAGAGCTGCAGCACTCTCGCATATTGCAAGGACAGTCTGTAGAAGAGCAGAGAGATCATGCGTTCCACTTATGGAAGAGCCCAGAATAGAATCCGTAGTTAAATATCTTAACAGACTATCTGACTATCTGTTTGTTTTTGGAAGGTACACCGCTCACAAAGCCGGTGTGAAAGATGATTTTTGGCAACAATAGTGTTAAAAATAAAATATAATGATTATCTTCGCAGACAATTTTCGTAAGATAATCTTAAGTACTTAATATTTAATATCTTAACACTATGTATTGGACACTTGAACTTGCATCCAAGCTCGAAGATGCTCCATGGCCGGCAACTAAGGAGGAGTTGATCGATTACGCCACCAGATCCGGAGCACCATTAGAGGTTATAGAGAATCTTGAAGATCTGGAAGATGACGGAGAGGTTTACGACAGCATTGAGGACATCTGGCCGGACTATCCCAGCAAAGAGGACTTCTTCTTCAACGAAGAGGAGTATTAAAATAGTTTAAAATGAAAATTATCATCGCCGGTGCCGGTGATGTTGGTACTCATCTGGCAAAAATGCTCGGCAACGAGGATCACGAGCTCACTGTCATTGACAGCGACGAGACTCGCCTTAATCATGTAGCTGATATTGCCGACATAATCTCTATACTGGGTTCACCCACATCTATTGCGACATTGGAGAGGGCCGCCGTAAGGAGGGCAGATCTCTTTATTGCCGTAAGTCCTGCTCAGGAGCAGGATGTCAATATAATCAGCGCAATGCTGGCAAAGAAGATGGGTGCCGGCAAGGTTACTGCCCGAATAAATAATGATGAGTATCTGAAAAACGAAAACAAGCTTTTATTTACCGAGATGGGAATTGACCTTCTTTTCTATCCGGAAAAAATTGCTTCTCATGAAATTATAGACCTTTTAAAACAGACAGGCACATCCGAGTTTATGGACTTTTCCGGTGGAAAGCTTCAGATGATAGTTTTCAGACTGGACGATGGGGCTCCTCTTATCAATAAAACCCTTTCTGATTACTCCACACCGGGAGTTGAGCCTATTTACAGAGCTGTTGCGATAGCAAGAGACGGACAGACCATAATACCAAGGGCATCAACAAAATTCAAGGAGAGAGACCTGGTGTTTGTTATCTCAAAAAGGGCAGGAGTTCAGGAGGTAATGAACCATTCGGGAAAGAATAATATTGATGTAAAAAGGCTGATGATTGTAGGAGGAGGAAGAATTGGCGAGATGGTTGCAAAAAGGCTGGAGCCAACCGTTGACTACATCAAACTTATTGAAAAAAGGAAAGAGAGATGCGATGCTCTTAATGAAAAGCTTAACAAAACTCTAGTAATAAACGGTGATGCTCGCAACACAGACCTTCTAATTGAAGAGGATGTTAATAATTTTGATGCCTTTGTTGCTGTTACAAGCAGCTCAGAGACAAACATTCTCTCATGTGTAATGGCAAAGAAAATGGGGGTAGCCAAGACAATAGCAGAGGTAGAGAATATTGAGTATATAAAGCTTGCAGAGGGAATGGGAGTTGACGCAGTAATTAACAAAAAGCTTATCACTGCAAGCCGTATATTTAGATTTACACTCTCAAACAAAGTCCAGTCTATCAAGTGTCTTAACGGTTCAGATGCTGAGATACTGGAGTTTATAGTTAATCCAAACAGTAAAATTACACAGGATAAGCTTCGCAATCTGGGATTCCCTAAAGATGCAATTATCGGAGGTGTAATCAGAGGGACAAACAGCTTTATAGCATTGGGCGATACAGAGATAAAGCCTTACGACAGGGTGGTTGTATTCGCTCTTCCTACAGCACTTGCAAAAGTAAACAAGTTTTTCGCATAGGAGCCCATTTTAATTACAGATTTTTAGCTTTTATGGTATAATAAATTATAATTTATTACCTTTGCGCACATTTTAAAACATTTAAATCTTAGGTGCGATTATGGCTAAAAACAACATCAAATCGGGCGCAAAGACCAGACTGGAGCATGACCTTCTGGGTGACAAACAGGTACCGGCAGAGGCATTATACGGAGTTCAGACACTCAGATGTATTGAGAATTTTGATATCAGCAGACAGACACTATCTCAGTTTCCGCATTTCATAAAGGCATTGGGTATTGTAAAGATGGGTGCGGTTCTCGCGAACCACGAACTGGGACTTATCAAGGACGACGTTAAGGAGGCGATTGTTCAGGCCTGCCAGGAGCTTATGGATGGAAAACATCTTGAGCACTTCCCAATTGATATGGTACAAGGTGGCGCCGGCACATCAGTTAATATGAATGCCAATGAAGTAATTGCCAACCGCGCGCTAGAAATAATGGGAAAAGAGCGTGGGGAGTACCAGTTTTGCAGTCCAAATGACCATGTAAACATGGCTCAAAGTACAAACGATGCATATCCAAGTGCAATGCACATTGGGATGTATATCACTCACTTTGAAGTAAGAGAGGCTCTTGATAAACTGATCGAATCTTTTGAGGCAAAGGAGAGGGAGTTTGCAAGCATAATCAAAATGGGAAGAACACAGCTCCAGGATGCAGTTCCTATGACACTTGGCCAGAGTTTCGGAGCCTTCGCCTCTGCAATGAAGCATGAGAGAAGGAGACTGGACAAGGCATCACGAGAGCTTCTTTATATAAATATGGGTGCAACTGCAATAGGAACAGGAATTACTGCCGAACCAGGCTATGCAGAGGCCTGTATATACCATATAAGAAAAATCACAGGATTTGATTTGAAGTTATCATACAACCTGGTTGAAGCAACTCACGACACATCATGTTTTGTAGCGTATTCGTCTGCATTAAAATCCCTTGCAATAAGAATATCAAAAATTTGTAACGACCTCCGTTTTCTCTCTTCAGGTCCGCGCACAGGTATTGCAGAGATTAAACTTCCTCCTAAGCAACCGGGATCTTCAATAATGCCAGGAAAGGTGAACCCGGTAATTCCGGAGGTGATGAATCAGGTTTGCTTTAAAGTCATTGGTAATGATCTTACCATCACTATGGCATCAGAGGCTGCACAACTTGAGCTAAATGTTATGGAACCGGTCCTTGTTCAGAGCCTGATTGAGTCTTCAGACTGGATGAGAAGAGGGATGGACACCTTAAGAGTTGAGTGTGTGGACGGAATAGAGGCAAATCCTGAACATTGCCGTCAGATGGTTGAGCATTCAATTGGTATTGTTACAGCTCTTAAACCATTCATCGGCTATTCAAAATGTACTGAGATAGCCCAAGAGGCTCTTGAAACCGGAGGAAGTGTTTACAAACTTGTTCTGGAAAAGGGAATCCTGACCCAGGAGCAGCTTGACAAGATTCTTGATCCAAAACATATGATCAGACCTGTTAAGATTACAATCTAACCAAACGTTTTAACAAAAGAATATTTAATGAGAGGGTGAGTAAAAAGAGATTTTTATTTGCCCTCATCTATTTTCTATGTTATCAGTTGTCTGTATCAGCAAAGGAGAACGTTGGCCCCCGATGATAGCATAAAGAGAGAGTAGTTCGTATATTTGCAGAATGGCTAGCATACTACAGGCAGAGGGACTGTCAAAATCATACGGGGTAAGAACCCTGTTCAACAATCTCAACATCAACATAAACGAGGGTGACAAAATGGCCCTCATTGCCCCAAACGGAAGCGGGAAAAGCACTCTATTGAGAATTCTCGCAGGGAAGGACTCGTCTGACGGGGAGGGATCGGTCAAGTTAATGCAGGGAGCAAAGGTGGCCTGGCTGGAGCAGGAGCCTGAACTTGATCCTGAAAAAACCATTTTTCAAGAGGTATTCAGAGCATCTGAGGCCCTGTCAGCAGTAATATCGGAGTATGAACTAGCATTGTTATCTCATGATCATAAAAGGGTTGAGAGTGCTGTCCACGAAATGGATATTCATAACGGGTGGCAGCATGAACAGCGGGTTAAACAGGTACTGTCCAGACTTAAATTGCATGATTCGGAAAGATGTATATCAACACTATCCGGCGGTGAGAGGAAGAGGGTAGCCCTTGCTTCCATAATGATAAATGAGGCCGACCTTATTGTTCTTGACGAACCCACAAACCACCTTGATCTTGAGATTGTGGAGCAGCTTGAGGAGTATCTTGGAAGAACAACTTCATCTGTTTTAATGGTTACTCACGACAGATATTTTCTGGACAGAGTCTGCAACCACATTCTAGAGCTTGATAACGGAACACTGTACACATATAAGGGAAATTACTCCTATTTTCTTGAGAAGAGAGATGAAAGAGTAGAGATTTCAAATACAGAGACAGAGAGGGCTAAAAATCTTTTGAGAACCGAGCTGGATTGGATGAGAAGAATGCCACAGGCCAGAGCAACAAAGGCAAAATACAGAATAAATGCCTTTTATGAATTAAAGGAGAGGGCCGAGAAAAGAGTTGACCGTAAGCAGATGAAGATAGACGTGGGGGCGTCAAGGCTCGGCACAAAAATAATTAACTGCAAAGAGCTCACACACTTTTGGGGAGATTATTGCACCGTGGATGGATTCACTTACAACTTTACCAGAGGGGAGAAAGTGGGAATTGTTGGTCCAAACGGAGCTGGAAAAAGCACTTTTTTAAAGCTTTTGACTGGCGAAATTGAGGAGCACAGAGGAGTAATTGACAGAGGTGAGACATTGGTAGTAGGCCATTATCGCCAGGATGGGCTGAGCTTTGACCCTGAGGAAACTGTGATTGAGGCTGTCCGGAAAATAGCTGAGGTTGTTACACTTGCAGACGGGTCAACAATCTCAGTAACACAATTTCTCACCAGATTTCTATTCCCTCACTCTTCCCACAACACTAAAATTGATAAGCTTAGCGGAGGTGAGAGAAGAAGACTTTATCTGGTAACCGTATTAATGAAAAGCCCAAATTTCCTGATTCTTGATGAGCCTACAAACGACCTTGATATTGTCAGTCTTAATATACTTGAGGAGTACCTCCTCTCATTCCCCGGCTCATTAATTATTGTCTCACACGACCGATACTTCCTTGACAAGCTTGCAGACCATCTCTTTGTGTTTGAAGGCAATGGAGTTATAAAAGACTATGTAGGCAAATACAGTGAATATCGGGAAATGGTCAGGTCGCTTGAATCCGAAAAAGATAAAGAGAGGGCTAAAGAGAGAGAAAAAGCAAAAGAGAACACTTCAAAAAATCCGGCGGAAGAGAAGAAGCAGGGAGCGAAACTTACCTGGAAAGAGCAACGAGAACTTGAGGATATTGAGAAAAAAATTGAAGCACTTGAAAAAGAGAAGAGCAGCCTTGAGGCTGCCCTTTCGTCCGGGATCCTCTCCCCGGATGAGTTAACTAAAAACTCACTTAAAATTGGAGAGGTTATATCTGAAATTGACCGGCTGAGTGACCGGTGGCTGGAACTTACTCCATAAGTTTTTTATACTTGAATCTTTTAGGTGTAACATCACCAAGTCTCCTTTTTTTGTTCTCCTCATACTCTGAGTAACTCCCTTCAAAGAAAACAACCTTTGAATCACCCTCAAATGCCAGAATATGAGTTGCTATTCTGTCAAGAAACCATCTGTCGTGCGAAATAATTACTGCACAACCGGCAAAATTCTCAAGACCCTCCTCCAGAGCCCTGATAGTATTAACATCCACATCGTTAGTTGGCTCATCCAGCAATAGCACGTTCGCCTCCTCCTTAAGAGTAAGGGCAAGGTGAAGTCTGTTACGTTCACCACCTGAAAGAATTCCGCATTTTTTCTCCTGATCCGCGCCTGAGAAATTGAATCTGGAGACATATGCCCTTGCATTTACCTCTTTGTTTCCAAGCTTCACAAATTCAGAATTTTGAGCAATTGTTTCATATACAGTTTTATCCGCATCAATGTGTCTGTGTTGCTGATCAACATAAGCAACTTTTACAGTTTCACCAACTGTGAAGGTACCGGCATCAGGAGTATCAAGACCCATAATTAGCCTGAACAGGGTTGTCTTTCCCGCTCCGTTTGGCCCAATGATTCCAACAATGCCCGCAGGCGGAAGACTGAACTCAAGCCCCTCATAAAGCAATTTATTTCCAAAAGCCTTAGTTACCCCCTTAGCATCTATAACCCTATCACCAAGACGAGGACCATTTGGAATGAATATCTCTAGTTTCTCCTCCTTTGCCCGTCCATCCTCATTCAGCATTTTTTCATATGCAGACAAACGAGCCTTCGACTTTGCCTGACGCGCCTTTGGCGACATCCTTACCCACTCAAGCTCCCTCTCAAGAGTTTTGCGTCTCTTGCTCTCCTGTTTCTCTTCAGTTGCAAGTCTGGTTGATTTCTGATCAAGCCATGACGAGTAATTTCCCTTCCACGGAATTCCCTCTCCTCTGTCAAGTTCAAGTATCCATCCGGCAACATTGTCCAGGAAGTATCTGTCGTGAGTTACTGCTATAACAGTACCCTTATATTGCTGAAGGTGTGCCTCAAGCCATTGAATGGACTCTGTATCCAGGTGGTTGGTAGGCTCGTCAAGAAGAAGCACATCCGGCTCGCGGAGAAGAAGTCTGCAAAGGGCCACCCTTCTGCGCTCTCCACCGGAAAGATGTTTAACGGGCTCATCAGGATCTGGACACTGAAGAGCATCCATAGCTCTCTCCAATTTTGAGTCAATATCCCATCCATTTACATGCTCAATCTTCTCTGTCAATTCTCCCTGAAGGTCAATAAGCTTAGCCATTTCATCATCATCCATCGGCTCAAGGAACTTGTTATTAACCTCCTCATACTGCTTAAGAAGTGACATTACCTCATGCACACCCTCCTGAACCACCTCAAGTACAGTTTTATTTTCGTCAAGATGTGGCTCTTGCTCAAGGTATCCGACAGAGTATCCGGGAGCCCATACCACATCGCCCTCAAATGATTTCTCCACACCGGCAATAATCTTAAGAAGAGTTGACTTACCGGATCCGTTCAGACCGATTATACCAATCTTCGCCCCGTAAAAAAAGGAGAGATAGATGTTTTTGAGAATCGCCTTGTTATTTGTGGGAAGAATTTTTCCCACTCCATTCATTGAAAATATTATCTTTTCGTCTGCCATAAATTATTATAATTTGCGGCAAAGATAACACTAAACCTTAGATTTCCCTGCTCCTAATTTTATTACCAATGAATCAAGATATTGAACAGATCTTACAGAATCTGCAATCTCTCTGGAACGCAAAATCTGTGCAGAAAATGCCTCTTTGTTCTCTCTCTTTATAGGTTCAGCCGGTGGTGCGTCCATCGCCAGCGGGTTTATCGGTTTCCCATTCTTCCATATTCTAAAATCTAGGTGCGGCCCTGTAGACAAACCAGTACTACCCACATAACCAATAACTTCACCTTGCCTTACCCTTTTACCAACTTTAAGGCCTGCTGCATATTTTGAGAGATGTAAATACGCAGAAGTATATGTAGAATTATGACGTATCCTCACTGTGTTACCTCCTCCTCCTGCATAAGCCCTCTGAATAACAACTCCATCACCAATACTCATAACCGGTGTTCCTGTCGGGGCCGCATAGTCTATGCCCGTATGAGGCCTTACAACTCTTGTAACGGGATGCCTTCTTGCGTATGAAAAGCCCGATGAAATTCTGGAAAATTTAAGTGGTGCCTTCAGGAACGCCTTTCTGAGATTCTCTCCCTTCTCATTCCAGTAGTTAGGGGACTCATCCTGGATGAATCTGTGAGCCTCGTACATAACTCCGTTATGTTTAAAATAGGCAGCATGTATTGTTCCTATGTCAAGAACCTCATCTCCTACCAAAATCTCATCATAAACCACCATAAACGAATCTCCCTTTTGCAGGCCGAAAAAGTCAATTGACCAGGCATATATTTCAGACAACCTGTTTGCGATCAGAGGACTCATCCCGGATTTTATGCAGTCATTCCATAATGACGTATTTATTACTGCCTCCCCTACTCTTGTCTGTAACGTCACATCCAGCTCGTGAACCTTTACAAAAATTGAGTCATGTATCCCAAATGTTACAAAAGATGTTTTGGTGTCCTGATAGACCATATAGGCCAGTTTTGGAGACTCATCCATTGTATAGTAAGCCTTATAATTATTACCCAGTCTTATCTTTCTTAGATCAAAGACACTTCTGGATGCCTGCGTAAGTGAATATACATCAGCATTGCCAGCACCAAGCTCTGTCATAAGGTTTGTAAAAAACTGCCCCCTTTTTATTACCCCCTCTCTCACCTCAAACTCACCAACAGGAATACCAAACTCGGTAATTACCTCAACAGTATCTCTCCCATCTATAGAAGAGAGGCTTTCACCCTGTCTGTTTTTACATGCAACTATCAGAAAAAGAAATAATAAAAGCTTGAGATATCTCATGTCATACAGTTTTTCACCACTAAGATATAGAATTCACCGGAGAGTGTTGATAATTTTGTGGAAAAAAATGGAAATTAATGTAACAAAGTGGAAAACATTTTATATTTTTGCATAGGTAGAACAGAGGCTGGAAAAATATTGTAAAATGGTCAAATTCATAGGTGAATACAATGCAAAGGTGGACGACAAGGGAAGACTGATTCTCCCCTCTTCGTTCAAGAGTGCTATTGCACCTGGAGGAGACCTGAGACTGGTCATAAAAAAGGACCTGTTCTCAAACTGCCTTGAGATGTACACATATGAAGAGTGGACAGCGGAGAGCGAGCAGGTAAAATCTAGGCTGAATTTCTTTAACAGGGAGCATGCAAAATTCTGGCGTGAGTATATGAGGGAGAGGGCTATTGTGGAGCCCGATGAGAAACTTGGCAGAATATCAATTCCAAAAAGACTTCTGGAGCAGATTGGGGTAGATAGAGAGGTTACATTTGCCGGAAACGGGCACAAAATAGAGATCTGGGCCAGAGAGGCTTTTGAATCCGACAAACTCACAGACAGCGACTACCTGGCACTTGCCGAAAAAATATTAGGATAAGGGGGGCTGCAATATGAGTGAGTATCATACACCGGTTCTGCTTGAAGAGAGTGTATCTGCACTGGCTGTTCGTGATGGCGGTATATATGCAGATGCCACTTTTGGAGGCGGAGGGCACAGCAGAGAGATTCTTGCAAGAATGGGTAAAGGATCAAGACTGATTGTTTTTGACCGGGACCCTGAATCAATGGCAAATCTTCCTGAAGATTCACGGATTAAGTTTGTAAACAACAACTTCAGATTCATTCATAACCACCTGAGATATTTGGGTATTGAGAAGGTTGACGGGATACTGGCAGATCTTGGAGTCTCTTCTCACCAGTTTGACACAGAAGAGAGGGGCTTCTCCTTCAGATTTCACTCAAGGCTGGATATGAGGATGAATCCTCTGACAAAAGAGAGTGCGGAAAATATAATCGCTAACTGCTCAGAAGGAGACCTGGAGAGAATACTTAGAATGTACGGTGAGGTGGAGAACAGCAGAAGAGCTGCTAAAATCATATGTGCAGAAAGGGAAAGAGAGGCAATTGAGACAACAACTAGGCTAAATCAGGTTCTTGAACCCGTAACTCCAAAACTTGGAGGACATAAATACTTAGCTAAGATTTATCAGGCACTGAGAATTGAAGTTAACGGAGAGATGAAGTCGCTTGAAGGTTTTTTATCAGGCTCTCTCAACGCTCTTAAGCCCGGCGGAAGACTGGTGGTAATAACATACCATTCGCTTGAGGATAGAATGGTTAAAAATTTTATGAGGTCCGGTAATATTTTCGGTAAGGTGGAAAAGGATTTCTACGGCAACATCACATCGCCTTTTACTTTGATTAATAAAAGGCCGATTGTGCCGGGAGAGGAGGAGATAGCTGCAAACACACGAGCCAGGAGTGCAAAACTCCGGGTTGCGGAGAAAATTTAGGAGAGTTAAATGGCAAAGAGAAAATGGGTATCGGAGATAATGGGTGGTCAAATACTTGTCCACAGCGGAATCCTTCAGCAGATGGGTTTCGTCATTTATCTGTTTGCCCTTGTAATAATCTACATATCACTCAACTTCGCAATTGAGAGCAAACTTATAACTGAGAGACACAATCAGAGAGAGCTAAAAAATCTCAAGGCAGATTACACAGGTAAGAGAGCAAGACTACTTTACCAGAGCAAAAGAACAGAAATTGAAAAGAAACTTATAGAGTACGGATCTGAATTAAAAGCCCCGGCAAACCCTCCATCTTATATCAAATTTGACTGAATATGAAAGACATAATCTCAAAAGTTGGTATAATATATTTCTTTATGGTACTATCTGCCCTATTGGTTATCGGACGGATAGTACACCTGCAGTTTTTTGCAGAGCTACCTGTAAGTTCAGAGGAGATCTCCTTCAGGACTGAAGAGATAGAGGCTGTAAGAGGGAGCATCCTGGCCCGGGACGGAAGATCGCTGGCAAGTTCGGTTCCCTATTATCAAATAAGGATGGACTGCGTATTCCCTGAGGATACTCTTTTCAGCAACAATATTGATGCTCTCTCGGCTGCCCTTGCAGACTTCTTCAGGGATAAAAGCTCTGTTCAATATAAAAGTGAACTTATTTCAGCCAGAAAAAAGGGTAACAGATACAAAGCTATAGGGAACAGGCTTGTGGACTATTCGGAACTAATGGCAGTAAAAAGGTTTCCGATGTTCAGAGAGAGAGGTAACAGAGGCGGATTCATCAGCGAGCAACGTAACAGGCGTAACAATCCATACGGCAGATTGGCATACAGAACAATTGGCTTTATAAACACAAACGGTGTGGGAGTAGGGATTGAGGGAAGTTATGACTACTATCTTAAAGGAGTTCCAGGCAAGCAGACTGTTCAACGGTTGCTTGGGGGCGAGTGGATGCCTGTTAATGAACAGCAGTCAGTAATGCCCCAGGATGGGATGGATGTTAGAACAACTATTGATATTGACATACAAGAGGCAACAGAGAATGCATTAAGAAATCAACTTTCGCTATCTGATGTATTTGAGGGCGCAACAGCCATTGTGATGGAGGTTGAAACGGGTGCGGTTAGAGCAATTGCTAATATGAAGAAAATGAGCAACGGAGAGTTTGACGAATCATTCAACTATGCAATTGGTCAGGCTACCGAACCCGGATCTACATTCAAACTGGCAACACTTGTGGCCCTTATTGAAGATGGGTATGTAAATCTCGGAACCCCTGTTGATGCCGGAAATGGCAGATGGAAATACAGCACAAAGGAGTTTACTGATGTTACAAGGGGAGGATATGGATTGATTGATGTAAAAAAGGCGTTTGAAAAATCTTCAAATGTAGCCTTTGCAAAGCTTGCTGTAGAATACTATGCAAATAATGAAAAGAAGTATGTTGACAGACTTCATAATATGAAGATTGGGGAGAAGTTCAACCTTGACATACTTGGCGAGGGGCGTTCAGTAATTCATACACCGGGAGATGCAATGTGGAGCAAACTGACTCTTCCAATGATGGCTATGGGCTACGCATCTCTTCTGACTCCTCTTCACACTCTTGCATTCTATAACGCAATAGCCAACGGCGGAAAGATGATGAAGCCATATTTCGTTGAAAGCCTTGAGAGAAGAGGAGTTGCTGAAAAAATATTTGAACCTCAGGAGATGAGCGGATCTATTTGCTCAAAATCAACAATTAAACTGGTCCATGAAGCTCTGCGCGGAGTAGTTGAACATGGCACTGCAAAAGCACTGGACGACCCGAGATACAAGATATCCGGGAAGACCGGAACTGCTCAGATAGCATTTGACGGCAGATATATAGATTCCCAGGGCTACAGAAAACATCAGGCATCCTTTGCCGGATTCTTCCCCAGTGACAATCCCAAGTATTCTGCAATAGTAATTCTTTATACAAATAAAACCAGAGCAAACTTCTACGGGGGCTCATGGGCTGCCCCGGTTTTTAAACAGATATCTGACAGAATATATACAATCAATCCTCAGTGGAACAGTCCTGTTGAGGGAAAGGGGAAATTAACGGCATCAAGGCCTCTGATACTCTCCGGCAAAAGAGCCGAAACAGAAAAAATCATCACCTCCCTTCCTAGTGTAAAGCCGGAAATGCAGGCAAAGGGAGAGTGGATATCTGTTGAACGAGACACTCTAAACAGGGTTGTTATCAAAGATAGTCCTGCTATAACCGACAGTGTACCAAGTGTTCTCAACATGGGGCTCAGAGATGCCCTCTATATTCTGGAAAACTGTGGATACAGGGTTAGATTTAATGGAAAAGGGAGAGTGGTGGCTCAAAATCCTAGTGTTGGAAGTGCTATTGAAAAGAATGGAATAATTGAAATTGAACTATCTGAAAAGTATGAGACTCAATAATATTACGGAGGGTTTAGATATACTGGAGATAATCGGCAGAGAGGCAGAATCTGTTGAGATAGGCGGAATCTGTTTTGACTCAAGATGCTGTGGCAAGGGAGATTTGTTCGTCGCCCAGAGAGGGGTTTCATCTGACGGGCACAACTATATTTCGGCTGCTATCAGGGGTGGTGCCTCTGCCGTATTGTGCGAGGAGATTCCGGAGGGATTACCGGATGGGGTTATCATAAAAGTGGCAGACACACACTCAGCATTGGGAATTGCCTCTTCAATTTTCTATGGGAAACCCTCGGAGAAGATGAAGGTTGTTGGTATAACCGGAACAAACGGGAAGACAACAACTGCAACACTACTATACAGGTTATTCAGTGCACTGGGATACAAATGCGGCCTCATATCTACAATAGCTAACTACATCTCAAATAAGGAGATAGCTGCGACTCACACGACTCCTGATCCGGTTCAGCTCAACAAACTAATGGCTGAGATGGCAGATAGCGGGTGTGAATACTGTTTTATGGAGGTTAGCTCTCACTCCCTTGATCAGAAAAGGATTGCAGGTATAAAATTCGCAGGTGGCATCTTTTCAAACATAACCCATGATCATCTTGATTACCATAAAACATTTGCAGAGTATATAAGGGTTAAGAAGAGCTTCTTTGACAATCTTCAAAAGGACTCCTTTGCTCTGACAAACATTGATGACAAAAACGGAATGGTGATGCTGCAGAATACACCGGCTGCAAAATACAGGTACTCCTGTCAATCTCCAGCTGACTTCAATTGCAAGGTTATGGAGAAGAGTCTGGATGGAATGTTACTGAACATAGGAGGCAAAGAGGTGTGGACAAGATTCATCGGAGCCCATAATGCATACAACCTTCTGTCTGTTTACTCAGCGGCTGTTTTATTAAATGCAGACGAAGAGGAGGTTCTTGTGGAGCTAAGCAAACTGTCAACGGTAGCGGGCAGGCTTGAGTATGTAAAGGGGGGGGATGATATAACTGCTGTAGTTGATTATGCCCACACTCCCGATGCTCTGGAAAATGTTCTTAAGACACTTAAAGACAGTGCAGATGGAAGGGATATTGTTACTGTATTCGGGTGCGGAGGAAACAGAGATAAGACAAAAAGGCCCGAGATGGCAGAGGTCTCGGTAAAATATTCTGACAGGATTGTGGTTACATCTGACAATCCGAGGTTTGAGGAGCCTGAGTCTATAATTGAGGATATAAAAAGAGGTTTTAAACCATCTGATATGAAGAGGACCATTTTTATAACCGACAGAAGGGAGGCCATAAAGGCCGCAATTATGATGGCCTCTGCAGGTAGTATTGTGCTGGTTGCCGGAAAGGGCCACGAAAATTATCAGGATGTTAAAGGGGTGAAACACCATTTTGACGACAAGGAGGAGATATTGAAAATATTCAGTTTAAACCGCTAAGTTATGTTATATAATTTGTTTGATTATTTGCAAGGATCTGTTGACTTCCCGGGACTGGGGCTCTTCAGGTATATTTCATTCAGAGCAATATCTGCGGTGATTTTGTCTATGCTGATAGCTCTGTTTGTAGGCAAAAGAATTATTAACAAACTTGCAGTCAAACAGATTGGTGAAAGCATACGCGATCTGGGGCTGGAGGGACAAATGCAGAAAAAGGGGACCCCGACAATGGGTGGACTGATAATTCTGATATCCCTTCTGATACCTGCAATTCTTCTGGGTGATCTTACAAACATATATGTTCAGCTTATGATTCTTGCAGCTGTATGGCTGGGATTCATTGGTTTTATGGATGACTATATCAAGGTCTTTAAGAAGAACAAAGAGGGCTTGCACGGAAGGTTCAAAATATTTGGACAGGTTGGTTTGGGACTGATTGTTGGCGTAAGCCTGTATCTGAGTGACCAGGCTGTAGTAAGGGTACCCTCTAGCAATAATGTAAAAGAGGCACATGCCGAGGTGATATCTCAGGAGGGATTTACAGATAAGGTTGAGTACTTTAAAGATGAAAAGAGCACAAAAACAACTATCCCTTTTGTTAAAGACAATGAGTTTGACTATGCCTGGCTATCTCCCGTCAAAGGCGAAGCGGGACAAAAAATCGGCTGGATAATATATGTTCTTATAGTGATTTTCATAGTAACAGCTGTTTCAAACGGCACAAACCTTACTGACGGAATGGATGGACTTGCTACAGGAGTATCCGCGATAGTTGGGGTTACCCTTGCTGTTCTTGCATATCTTTCCGGCAATATAATTTATGCCAATTATCTTAACATCATGTATATACCACACACAGGTGAGCTTGTAGTGGTACTTGCTGCATTCATTGGGGCACTTGTGGGATTTCTTTGGTATAACTCCTACCCTGCCCAGGTATTTATGGGGGATACTGGTTCACTGGCAATTGGAGGAATAATAGCAGTTGCAGCAATTATGATCAGGAAAGAGCTTCTGATACCTATTCTTTGCGGGATATTTTTTGTGGAGAGCCTCTCTGTTATAATTCAGAGACTCTATTTTAAATACACCAGAAAGAGATATGGAGAGGGGGTCAGGATTTTTAAAATGGCACCTCTTCACCATCACTTTCAAAAGGAGGGGATTCCGTCAATTATTCAGAGACCTAAGAGAGCACTTCCTGAGGCAAAGATTGTCGCCAGATTCTGGATAATAGCAATAATTCTTGCAGTAATTTCAATAGTAACCTTGAAAATTAGATAGATATGTCAAAAGTAGTGGTTTTAGGAGGAGGTGAGAGCGGAGTGGGAGCAGCAGTTCTTGCAATGGTAAAAGGGCATGAGACCTTTTTATCTGATTGTAATATGCTTCAGGACGATGCAAAAGCTATGCTTGAAAGGTTTAACATCCCTTATGAGGAGGGGGGGCATACGAAAGAGAGAGTTTTAGAGGCTGACGAAGTTATTAAGAGCCCGGGGATACCCGACACGGTTCCAATAATGGACGAGATCTTCTCAAAGGGAATACCGGTAATTTCAGAAATTGAGTTTGCAGGGAGGTACGACAATTCTAAAAAGATATGCATAACCGGCAGCAATGGTAAAACGACAACTACATCCATCATCTATTTTCTGATGAAAAATGCTGGTCTCAATGTGGGTTTGGCCGGAAATATTGGACAGAGTTATGCTTTCCAGGTAGCTACAAAGAATTTTGACTACTATGTTCTTGAACTTAGCAGCTTTCAGCTGGAGGGAATGTATGACTTTAAGGCAGATATTGCCGTTTTGCTCAACATTACACCAGACCACCTTGACAGGTATGACAACAACATGGAGAACTATATCAAGGCAAAATTCAGAATAACACGAAATATGTCCGCTGAGGATTGCTTCATATTCTGCGCAGACGATGAGATAAGTATCTCCCATCTGAACAAAATTGTTCTACAGGTAAAGCAGTTGCCATTTAGTCAAAAACATGAGGTAGAGGAGGGGGCATTCCTGAGGGATGAGCAGATGCATGTGGTTTACAACAGCGACGATTACAACATGTTCGTTAACGAGCTCTCCCTGCAGGGCAAGCACAACATATATAACTCAATGGCAGCTGCCATTACGGGCAAAGTGTTAAAAATAAGCAACAATGTGCTAAGAGAGAGCCTTTCAAGCTTCAAAGGGGTTGAACACAGGCTGGAAAATGTCCTTAAAGTTAAAAATGTCCTTTACATAAATGATTCTAAGGCAACCAACGTAAATTCAACATGGTATGCTCTTGAGAGCATGAAGACCTCAGTTGTCTGGATTGCTGGCGGAAAAGACAAAGGGAATGACTATTCACCACTCTACGACCTAGTAAAGGAAAAAGTGAGGGTTCTTATCTGCCTTGGAGTAAATAACTCCAGATTGCACGAAGAATTTGAAGGCAAGGTTGATGAAATTTATGATGCAAAATCTGCAAAAGAGGCGGTTGAAACGGCATACAAAGTGGCAAAACAGGGAGAGACTGTACTGCTGTCACCAGCTTGCGCAAGTTTTGATCTTTTCAGAAATTATGAAGACAGAGGGAAACAATTCAAAGAGGCTGTAGCCTCACTATAACTGATATGGGAGAGACATTCATAAACAGATTAAAAGGAGATAAAGTGATTTGGGTCATTGTAATTGCCCTGTCGCTCATCTCTATTGCTGCAGTCTATTCATCCAGCAGCTCACTTGCATTCAGAGAGGAGAAGAGCACATTCTTCTACCTTATGAAACAATTGAGGTTTGTGGTATTGGGTTTGACTGCTCTCTACATCTGTTCGCGAATACCTCTGGGATGGTACAGACTTATCTCCTATTTCGGGCTGATTGTCAGTATAGGTTTGCTCGCTGCGACTATGATTATGGGTAGCAAAATAAATGACGCAGAGAGGTGGATTACAATTTTGGGAATATCATTCCAGCCCAGCGAAATTGCCAAAATCACAACAATGCTGTATCTGGCAAAAGTCCTGGAAGATCACAAATTTGAGACATTCAAGGAGTTTGCAATCTGGGTTGTTGCACCATTAGGCATTGTATTGCTCCTTATATTAAACGGAAGCGCATCTACAGCACTAGTATTGGGTGGTCTGGCTTTCCTTGTTCTGCTTGTAGCCGGAATTAAGGCATCACATCTTTTGAAGAGTGTTGGAATTGCCGGAGGGCTAATTGTAATTGTGCTGATTGCTCATTTCACATTTGGAGCCTTTCCAAGAATTGCCACAATGGTCTCACGTATTAAAAACTTCACAAATGAGAAACAGATAGAGGAGCACCTTACTCCTCAGGAAAAGCAGAGAATTCTGGATAAAACATTCCAGGCTGATATGGCAAAAATTGCCATAGCTTCATCTGACGGCATTGGCAAAGGACCCGGAAAAAGTACTCAGCGCTATGTACTCCCCCACCCCTACTCAGACTTCATCTACTCAATAATTGTAGAAGAGTGGGGACTGGCAGGAGGAGTAGCAATACTTATGTTGTACCTCTGGTTTCTATACCGGTGCATTGCCATTGCAAGGGGGTGCACAAAAATATTTTCGGCCATTACTGTTATTGGACTGGGACTCTTAATTACATCACAGGCAATGCTTCACATACTCGTAAATGTCAGCATACTCCCTGTCACGGGACACACCCTGCCTCTTATAAGCCTTGGGGGAACCTCACTTATTATTATGAGTTCAGCCTTTGGAATCATATTGGCTGTAAGCAGAAGTGTAGAGAACAGTAAATGTGCAGTTCAGCCTCAAAAAACAGAAGAGTTGACAGAGGGAGAGGAGGCCATAGAGTTATGAACAGAGTTAAAAAGATTATAATAAGCGGAGGCGGTACAGGAGGACACATCTTCCCGGCAATATCCATTGCAAATGAGATCAGAAGGCGTGAACCCGATTCAGAGATTCTCTTTGTGGGAGCATTAGGAAAAATGGAGATGGAGAGGGTGCCTCAGGCAGGTTACCCCATAGAGGGGCTTCCTGTAGCCGGACTTAAAAGGAGGTTTTCGCTTTCAAATCTGCTGCTCCCCTTCAAAACTTTAAAGAGTCTGAAAATGGCCGGAAAGATTTTGGAGAGGTTTAAGCCGGATGCTGTGGTTGGAGTAGGTGGCTATGCAAGTGCTCCTCTGCTATATATGGCGGGAAGACGCAATATCCCGTACCTGATTCAGGAGCAGAATTCATATGCCGGGCTTGCAAACAGAATCCTTTCAAAAAAAGCCTCTGTTATATGCACAGCATACGAGGGTATGGGCCGATTCTTCCCGGAGGATAAGATTCTGGTAACGGGAAATCCAGTTAGAGAGCAAATAAAACTGACAACTCCTGAGTTAAAGAGGGAGGGGCGCGAATTTTTCAGAATATCAAATGAGAGGAGAGTACTATTGGTAACCGGAGGCAGCCTTGGTGCAAGAACTCTTAATAATGCAGTCAAAGAGTGGATATTAACGAATCCTGACAGCGACTTCAAGATAATCTGGCAAACAGGAAAATACTATAAAGAGGAGATTGATCTATTTATGTCTCAAAACCAAAGAGACTATATCACTCACCTTGCATTTATTGACAGGATGGACCTGGCTATTGCCGCTGCTGATGTTATAATAACCAGGGCCGGCGCAGGCACCATATCTGAACTTAGTATTGCAGGAAAAGCTTGCATTTTTGTACCCTCACCAATGGTGGCTGAGGACCATCAGACTCACAACGCAATGACTCTGGTAAAAAGAGGTGCGGCAATGATGATAAAAGATGAGGAGGCACCTGTTTATCTTATGAGTACAGCTACTGAGCTGCTGGCTGACAAAGGGAGAATAGAGGATTTAGAGGAGAAGATTAAACAGCTGGCTTATACCGACGCAGCCTCTGTTATTGTAAACGAGCTATTTAAACTTATACGAAAAGCGAGATGAGAAACGTATATCTGATAGGTATTGGGGGTATAGGGATGAGTGCTCTTGCGAGATATTACAATCACGCAGGCTCATTCGTAGCTGGTTATGACAAAACTCTAAGTAAAATCACTGCGGAGCTGGAGAGAGAGGGTATTACCATACACTATGAAGACTCTATAGATCTGGTACCTGAATGTATAAAGGAAGATATTGAGAACTCACTGATAATATACACACCCGCAGTACCATCCGGGATGAGTGAATTGAAATGGTTCACAGAGCAAGGTTACAGACTTGTAAAGAGATCTCTTGCTCTTGGCGAAATAGCTGCCTCAAAGGTTGCCCTTGCCGTTGCTGGAACTCATGGTAAAACCTCTACCTCTACCATGCTGGCCCATATCATAACCTCCTCCGGAAATGGCTGCACAGCTTTTCTTGGGGGGATATCAAAAAACTACCATACAAACCTGCTTCTTTCAAAAAGTGAGTGGCTGGTAGCTGAGGCTGATGAGTTTGACAGGTCTTTCTTACAGCTATGGCCAAAAAGTGCAATAATCACCTCTACAGATGCAGACCATCTGGATATATACGGAGATCACTCCAGCATTAAGGAGGCATTTGCAGCATTCGCATCTCAGATAAAACCGGGAGGAGATTTAATCATCAAACACAACATTGGGCTAAATGCGCAACTCTCAGAGGGCGTTAAGAGTTACACATACTCTTTTGACGAAGGTGGTGATTTTCATGCAGATAATATAAAAGCACTGGATGGTGGATACTTTAGCTTTACTCTTGTTCATCCCAGAGGAAGAATTGATGATTGCAGGGTGGGCATACCAGGCTGGGTAAACGTAGAGAACGGAATAGCCGCCTCTGCCGCAGCACTTTTAAACGGAGTGAACGAGGAGCAGGTTCGCAGAGCACTCTCTACATTTGCAGGCGTTGAGAGACGATTTGACATACATATCAACACCCCAAAGATTGCATATATTGACGATTATGCTCATCACCCCAGAGAGATATCAGCAGCTATTACCTCAATAAGGAACATTTTCCCAAACAGAAAGCTGACAGGAGTGTTTCAGCCTCATCTGTATACCAGAACAAGAGACTTTGCAGAGGAGTTTGCTGCAAGTCTTGATATGCTGGACGAGCTGCTGCTGATGGATATTTATCCCGCCAGAGAGTTGCCTATTGAAGGGGTCTCCTCGGAGATAATATTTAACAAGATGTTGCTTAGTAAAAAGAGGATGGTGAATAAAGAAGATTTAATGTCCTGCGTGGATAATATTGATCCAGACATACTTATTACATTTGGAGCAGGAGATATTGACAGATTTATTGAGCCATTGAGAGAGGCATTGAAAAAGAGATATAATGTTTAAAAGGATAGCCATATATACCGGATACTTTATGCTCGTTGCGGCATTGGTTGCCTATTTTGTGCTCTCCGGAACACTGGAAAAAAGGGAGAGTGCGAAGGTAATCTGTAAAAGAATTGAGATCTCAATTCTTGATAGTGCCGTTAACAGATTTGTGAGCATTGAGGAGATAAGCGAACTTATCCGTGAACAGGGCATTACTGCAGGTGAAAGTAAAATCAGACACATTAATCTGTTTGAACTTGAGCAGCTGCTCAATAACAGGACAGCGGTAAGGGTCTCACAGGTAAACTATAACGGCGCAGGAACAATGTATGTAAAGGTTCAGCAAAGACGTCCCGTATTAAGACTTGAGACAGCAAACGGAGGATTCTACATGGATGAAACCGGATACATATTCCCGTTGGTAAAGACATTTACATCATACGTACCGGTTGTAACAGGACATATCCCCCTCTCAATTGTACCCGGATACAGAGGCCGGATTAAGGAAAACAGAGATTGGAGCAACAAGATGCTATACCTGGGCAATTTTATTGATAATAACGACCTTATTGACGCTCAGGTAGAGCAGATAGATATTGACGAAAAGGGAGATCTGCATATTATACCAAGAGTTGGACAGCATATTATAGTTTTTGGCAAACCTGATAATGTTGAAGAGAAATTTAAGAGGCTTGCGGCATTTTATGAGCATATTATTCCAAATGCCGGATGGGATAAATACAGTAGTATCAGTCTGCAATATGAAGACCAGATAGTTTGCACAAAAAGAAAAGATTATAAAGATAACAAGACAAATATTGAAAAAAACCTGAATATATGAAGACTTACACAGCAGCAATAGACCTCGGGACAACAAAGGTTGTCAGCCTGGTAGGAGAGAAAAGCGAATCCGGATACAAAATTATTGCTTTTCGCGAAACCCCTTCAAAAGGGATAATGAGAGGAGAGGTAGTGAACATACAGAATGTACTGGACTCTCTTATGCCAACACTTGATGGCATCAAACAGGATTGTAATGTTGACATAAAAGAGGTCTACGTGGGTATTGCCGGACAGCACATAAGGTGCTCTGACGAGGGTTGCAAAAGGAATCGTCAGAGGCCGGATAATCTCATCACTCAGGAGGAGATAGACGACATGACCGAGGAGATGTACAAGACTCGTGTAAATGCAGGTGAAAAGATTCTTCATGTAATTCCTCAAAGCTACAATGTTGACGACCATATTGGCCAAACAGAGGTTGTGGGTATGGTTGGAAGTCAGGTTGAGGGCAACTATAAGCTATTTATAGGAAGAACTAACTCTGCTGAACATAGTAAATCTGTTATTACAAGAGCCGGTTTAAAACTTAAAGAGCTCGTTCTGGAACCTGTAGCCTCTGCACTTGCTGTGTTGTCAGAGGAGGAGATGGAGACAGGTGTTGCTATGATAGATATCGGCGGTGGAACAACCGATCTTCTTATCATAGAAAATAATATCATCAGACACACTGCCGTTATTCCGTTCGGGGGAAATTCAATTACTGAGGATCTGAAACAGGGATGCGGTGTTTCAACCAGAAATGCTGAGCAGATGAAGATTCAGTATGGATCATGCATTACTGAGTATGCTCCGGATAATAAAACAGTAATTATCCCTGGAGTAAACGGGACAAACTCAAGAGAGGTCTCATTTAAAGTTATAGCAAGCATTATTGAGGCAAGGGTTGCCGAGATTGTTGAGGCAATAATGTACGAGATTGAGAGGTCGGGATATCAGGACAAACTGCATGGTGGAATAGTTCTTACAGGCGGGGGCTCTAATCTTGCACACATCTGTAATTATGTGACTTACAAAACAGGATACAATACAAGGATTGCCTCTCCACAGAATAATATTACATTTGACTCTCCGGAAGCTGTTAATAAACCCAGCTCGTCAACAGCTGTAGGGCTCCTGATTTACGGCTGCGAAAAGGCAATTGAGAGGATTAATGAAATGGAGAGTGGCAATGTAATGGTTGACCCGATGCTATTCCCTCAGGAGGAGCTGGAGACTGTACAGGTCAGGTCGGCTGAGCCGGAAAATAAAAGGAAAAAAGTAATTACTAAAGAGAAGAGGAAGAGCTTCCTGGAGATTATGAGCACCTTCTTTGACTCTGAGAATAACGAAGCATAGTGGAAATGAAAGATTACATACCGGTTAACTGGGAGTCCAGCGGCTCAATCATAAAGGTGATTGGTGTCGGCGGAGGCGGCGGAAACGCAGTCAACCAGATGTTCCAGCAGGGCATCAAGGATGTGGATTTTATGATCTGCAACACAGACACGATGGCGTTGAAAAACAGCCCTGTGCCTGAAAAAATACAGCTTGGCCACGATCTTGCAAAGGGTCTTGGGGCCGGTTGTGACCCTGAGAGGGGCAGAAGCGCTGCGCTGGAATCCATTGATACAATCAGAGCCTCCCTTTCAGGTCAGACAGAGATGGTCTTTATTACAGCCGGAATGGGTGGAGGTACAGGGACAGGTGCCGCTCCGGTAATAGCAAAACTGGCTAAAGAGCTCAATCTCTTGACTGTCGGTGTGGTTACTCTGCCTTTCAGAGATGAAGGGATGGAGTTTCTCAAAAGAGCAATTGTAGGTATTAAGGAGTTGGAAAAATATGTGGACTCCCTGCTTATAATTGACAATCAAAAGATATATAAAATTTTTGGAGAGCTCAATATATTTGAAGCATTCCCTAAATCCAACTCCGTTCTTAACTCTGCCGTAAAAGGTATAGCAGAGATAATAACAAGGCCCGGGTTTATCAATGTGGATTTTGCAGATGTCAAGATGATAATGCAAAACAGCGGAATGGCACTGCTTGGAACTGGAACAGCTGAAGGAGAAAACAGAGCTATACGAGCAGTTGAGGAGGCTTTCTCATCTCCCCTGTTAAATGACTATGACCTGAAGACGGCTAAAGGGGTGCTTGTAAATATAACCTCAAGCAGCAATAACGGACTTACAATGGCAGAACTCTCCCAGATAATGGATTACATTAAAGAGTACACAGGAGAGAATGTCCAGAGATTCAAAAGAGGTGTTGTTAACGACCCTGAAATTGGGGAGGCTATAAGTGTTACAGTTGTTGCAACAGGTTTTGACACTCACTCTCTTCCTCAAATCTCATCAGAGGGGGGCACACTGGTTGAGAGCGTAACTCTTGGGGACGAGACTCCTGCTCAGACTCAACCGGAGCGAGTAATTATTGATATAAAAACTTCGCCAAGGGTTCAGACCGAGCCAATGAAAAACAAAGAGAGTGTCAGACCAGCAGCCCAGATATCAACTGCGGCAAGCAGTATCAAGAGCAAACCGGCACTTATTTTAACACCAGAGGACAACATTGTTGATCTTGAGAACCAACCGGCATATATTAGAAGAAAGATAATGATTAATAAGGAGGAGCGTTCGTCTGCCAGTTCCCCAAGAGAGGAGCAGAGAGGAGCGTCATCAATGAGGATAGAGGAGAACGACGGAAAGCAGCATCTCCTTTCAGATAACTCATACCTCCACCAAACACAGGATTAAAATGGCGGAAAAGACAAGAGTGCGTTTTGCCCCAAGCCCAACAGGACCTCTCCATATGGGAGGTGTGAGGACTGCACTTTATAACTATCTCTATGCAAAACAGAGAGGCGGAGATTTTATATTAAGAATTGAGGACACAGATTCTCAAAGATTTGTTCCGGGGGCAGAAGAGTACATTATTGAAGCCCTTGCATGGTGCGGGATCTCCCCTGACGAGGGTGTTGAGGGGGGCAAAATAGCAGAAGAGGCCTCTGCTAAACATCCGCATGCTCCTTACAGGCAATCTCAGAGAAGACATCTTTACAGAGAGTATGCCGAGAAGCTTGTAAAAGATGGCAATGCATATTACGCATTTGACACCTCTGAAGAGCTGGATGCATTACGCAAAGAGTACGAATCAAGAGGCGAGACATTCACTTATAACTTTAAAGTCAGGCACTCACTTGCTACCTCTCTATATTTATCCGGGGAGGAGACAGAGAGAAGGCTGAGAGAGAATAACCACTGGGTTATCAGATTTAAAGTTCCGGAAGATAGAGTGGTAAAAATGTCCGACATGATAAGAGGAGAGATTGAGGTCAACACAAATACTCTTGACGACAAGGTCCTGTGGAAGGCGGCTGACGAACTCCCGACATACCACCTGGCAAATATTGTAGATGACCACTTGATGGAGATTACAGATGTAATACGGGGAGAGGAGTGGTTACCATCACTGCCGCTGCACTATCTGCTGTATGAGGCTTTAGGCTGGGATAAAGAACAGCCAAGGTTTGCCCATCTCTCTCTGCTTCTAAAGCCAGACGGAAAGGGTAAACTGAGTAAAAGGGATGGTGACAGGCTTGGATTTCCTGTATTTCCACTGGAGTGGAAAAATTCAGAGGGAGAGGTTTCAAGGGGATACAGGGAGGATGGATATTTTCCTGAAGCTTTTGTCAATCTGCTCGCATTTCTCGGGTGGAACCCCGGCACAGAACAAGAGATCTTTTCTCTTGAGGAATTGGTTAATGCATTCTCACTGGACAGAGTTGTGAAGTCCGGAGCAAAATTCAATCCAGACAAGGCTAAATGGTATAATCAGGAGTATCTGCGAATGCATGACGACAAACTCCTGGCCGTCGGATTTGAGAGGTATCTTGCCAAAATGGGTATATCTTCCGATATCGGCTATACAGAAAAAATTGTCTCGCTTCTTAAGGAGAGAGCTGCTTTTATCAGCGACTTCTGGGATCTGGGGGGATATTTCTTTATTGCTCCATCTGAGTATGATATGGCAGTAAAATCCAAGTTCTGGAAAGAGGAGACACCTGCAATACTCGGCGAACTCTCTTCAATTTTGAGTTCAACAGAGGATTTCAGCCGTGATGAGATAGAGCGTATATTACCTGCAGTCATCAAAGAGAGGGGGTGGCAGATGGGATCTGTAATGAATACACTCAGGCTGGCTCTTGTCGGGGCATCAAAGGGTCCTGGAGTAGCTGACATCATTGCCCTGCTGGGCAAAGATGAAACATGCGCCCGGATTGAAAGAATAATCAGATCTTTTGCCTGATTTTTCTCTCCCATTCCCATGCACTTTTAAAAACAATCTCAAGCGGAGTGTCGGCCACCCAGCCGAGCACTTCGTTTGCTTTTGATGGATCTGCCCATACCTGCTCAATATCTCCAGCCCTTCTTTCTGCAATCTTGTATGGCACATTGATACCTGTTGCCTCCATGAATCCGTTAACAACTTCAAGAACCGAGAGTCCTCTCCCTGTTCCAAGATTGAAATACTCAAGACTCTCCCCCACTCCATTAAGCTTCAGCACTCTTTCAACAGCCCTGACATGGGCCTTTGCAAGGTCGCATACATATATATAATCTCTTATACATGTACCGTCCGGTGTATTGTAGTCATTCCCAAAAATACTTAGCTCACGCCTTATTCCTATTGCTGTCTGTGTTACGAAAGGCAGCAGATTCTGAGGAACGCCTCTGGGAAGCTCTCCTATTAATGCCGAGGGGTGAGCACCTATTGGATTGAAGTATCTTAATGCTATTGACTTTAATCTTCCATTTGCAGCATTGACCGTATCAGATAAAATATCTTCGCAAATCTGTTTGGTCCTTCCGTAGGGAGACATTGCCGGCTGGAGAGGGGCTGACTCGCTTACCGGGAGGTGACTCTTTGAGGGCTGCCCATATACCGTACAGGAGGAGGAGAAGACAACTCCACCTGCCCTGCTGTTCCGTGTAAGCTCTTCAAGAAGGAAGAGCAGAGAGTCAATATTATTTCTGTAATAGTCAAGAGGCTTTTCTACACTCTCCCCGACAGCCTTAAATGCAGCAAAATGAATAGCGGCATCAATATCTGGGTGTGTTTCAAACAGCCTCCTCATCTCTTCCCTTACAGAGCAATCTACCTCCATAAAGCTGTGCCTCTTTCCAGTAATGCGCTCAATGCCATCAAGAACATCAGGGGTAGAGTTTGAAAAATTATCAGCTATTACAACATCGTATCCGGCAGCGTCCAGCTCCACTACTGTGTGTGCTCCAATATATCCAGCGCCTCCGGTGACTAAAATTTTCCCTTTACTCATATTTGCTATCTGTAGAATTTTCTAATGTTATTTGCAATAAATCCCTGCTGATCTGCAGTAAGTTCTGTATGCATCGGAAGAGAAAGAACCTCCTCGCAAAGCCTCTCTGCAACAGAGAGATCACCTCTGATCACAGCTATATCACTAAAGGCCCTCTGCCGGTGTATTGGAATAGGGTAATATACCATTGACGGGACTCCTTTATTATGAAGAAACTCTTTAAGCTCATCTCTTCTTTGGCACCTGATTGTGAACTGGTGGTAAACGTGTGTACTCCTCTGAGACTCAGCCGGCAGCACAACCTCTTCAATATCTGAGAGAAGCTCTCTGTATAGTCTGGAGGCCTCTCTTCTTGCAGCTATGTAGGAATCCAGATATGAAAGCTTAATCCTGAGAATGGCAGCCTGTATCGTATCCAGTCTTGAGTTGCAACCAACAATGTCATGTTTGTATTTTAACCTCTGTCCATGGTTTGCAATCATTCTTAACCTCTCCGCCAACTCATCATCTTCAGTAAACAAAGCCCCTCCATCTCCAAAACAGCCAAGATTCTTGGAGGGGAAAAAGGATGTACATCCAATATCCCCAATTGTCCCGCATCTTTTTGAGTTACCGTTGGAAAAGGTGTAATCTGCGCCAATTGACTGAGCATTATCCTCAATCACTTTAAGCCCATACCGCCTTGCCAGATCCTGGACGCTCTCCATCTCTGCGGATTGGCCGTAAAGGTGAACAGGCATTATAACCTTTGTTCTCTCTGAGATAAGCTGTGGCAAATTAGTGGTCTCAATATTAAAGCTATCAGGCGAGACATCTGCCAGTACCGGGACCAGTCCAAGTAGCGCAACCACCTCAGCTGTTGCAGCATATGTAAATGCAGGCAGAATAACCTCATCTCCCCTCTCCAGATTCAGTGCCATTAATGCTATCTGCAAGGCGTCTGTTCCATTTGCGCATGTTATAACGTTTCCTGCAGTCATATACCTGGCTAGTTCAGATGAAAACTCCTTCACCTGTGCCCCTCCAATAAACTGCGCATCATCCAGTACCTGCCGGATCTCAATGTTTATCTCCTCTTTTATCTTTATGTACTGACCTTTAAGGTCAACCATCTCTATTTTCATAATGGTGCAAATGTAATAATTTAAAATGCTAACTTTGCCTTATCAAAATGATATTTATGAAAATAGGAATTGCATCTGACCATGCGGGCTTTGAGCTGAAAGAGAGGCTTAAGAGTGAACTTTTTGCGTTGGGACACCAATACGAGGATTTTGGCACAAACTCCCCTGACAGCATGGATTATCCGGATGTTGCACATCCCCTGGCAAGTGCAGTAGAGAGCGGAGAGGTTGAGTTGGGTGTTGCTATATGCGGATCAGGAAACGGAATTAGTATTACCGTAAATAAACATCAGGGAATCAGGGCTGCTCTTTGCTGGAATGAGGAGTTGGCCAAACTGGCCAGAAATCATAACAATGCAAACATACTCTCTCTTCCAGCCAGATTTATCTCTCAGACTGAGGGTGTCAATATTCTGAAATCATTCCTTGACGCCTCATTTGAGGGGGGAAGACATGAGGTCAGGGTGAATAAAATACCTTGCAAATGATTCAAAAAGAGACATTTCAATTAATCAATAAAAAAAACTTGTCAGATACTATTTCCCGGAACATTGAGGATTATCCCGCGGGGCTGGTATTGGTTCTTGACAAGCCATTAAAATGGACCTCTGCAGATGCTGTCAGGAAAATGAAATTCAGGTTGCAGAGACACTTCAGGCAGAAGAACATTAAGGTGGGCCATGCAGGAACGTTAGATCCCCTTGCAACCGGAATTCTTCTTATATGTATTGGAAGAGCAACAAGAAAAGCAGAGTCTCTTCAGGCAGAAAACAAAGAGTACATTGCAGGTATCCGTTTCGGGGCAACAACACCCTCATACGATTTGGAGAAGGAGATTGATGAAACCTATCCTTATGACCATATTGACAAAGAGCTCATTATATCTCTACTTGACAACCTCAAAGGGGAGATTGACCAGATTCCTCCGATTTTCTCAGCAAAACTTATCAATGGACAGAGAGCTTACGACATTGCAAGGGCCGGAAAAGAGGCAGAGATGAAACCCTCCAGGGTAAATATATATGATCTTGATGTTATCTCATTTACCAGGCCTGACCTGAAAATTGCCATAAGCTGCAGCAAGGGAACATACATAAGATCCTTTGCAAGGGATATAGGTATTGCTGCAAACAGCGGCGCTCATCTTACATCGTTAATCAGGACAGCATCCGGAGGCTACAGGATTGAGGAGGCTCTGACTATGGAGGAGGCGGAGTCTCTTTTTGAAATTTCTTGATTTTTTCAGTAATTGTGAAACATTATTTAAATTAATCCGTATAAGAAAGAGTTGTCAACTTTTTTATACACAATTATGAAATTATCCCAATTCAATTACAACCTTCCATCAGAGGCAATCGCCAAATATCCCGCAAAATACAGAGACGAATCAAAATTACTGGTGCTCCACAAAGAGACCGGAGAGATTGAGCATGTAAACTTCAAGGATATCCTCAACTATGCTCAGGAGGATGATGTATTCGTCTTCAACAACACAAAGGTTTTTCCGGCCAGATTGTACGGAAACAAGGAGAAGACCGGTGCTGAGATTGAGGTATTTTTACTCCGGGAGCTAAACAGCGATCAGAAACTGTGGGATGTGCTTGTGGATCCGGCAAGGAAGATAAGAATAGGGAACAAACTCTATTTTGGAGAGAATGACAGCCTTGTAGCAGAGGTTATTGACAACACAACTTCAAGAGGAAGAACACTAAGGTTCCTTTTTGACGGAACCCACGAAGAGTTTAAATCAACACTCTTCAGAATGGGCGAAATGCCCATCCCTAAATGGATCAGGTCAAAAGCAGAGAGCATAGATTCTGAGAGATATCAGACAATTTACGCTACGAACGAAGGTGCTGTTGCAGCACCGGCAGCAGGGCTCCACTTTAGCCGTGAGTTGCTGAAAAGGATGGAGATCAAGGGGGTCAACACCTCAAACATAACACTTCATATGGGCTTAGGAAATTTCAGGACAGTAGATGTTGAAGATCTCAGCAAACATAAAATGGATTCTGAACAGATGGCCATTTCAGAAACAGCCGCTCTTGAAATTAACGGAGCCAGAGATAAAGGGAAAAAGATATTTGCGGTAGGTGTTACCGTTCTGAGAGCAGTAGAGACATCGGTAACCACCCAAAACAGAATCAAACCGTTTAACGGATGGACAAATAAATTCATATTCCCTCCATACAACTTTGCGATTCCTGACGCTCTCATATCTAACTTCCACCTCCCTCAGTCAACAATGCTAATGACCGTTGCTGCATTCGGAGGATATGAGAATGTAATGAAGGCGTACAATGTTGCGCTTAAAGAGGGATACAGGTTTGGAACTTACGGAGATGCAATGTTGATTATCTGATTTTTCCAATTCCGGTTGAAATTTTTCCGATTCCGTAAGGGATAAAAATAGCTCATCGGACATACAGACTAATTTTGAAAGAAAAAAGTATGTATTCCGATGAGCTTATTTTTGAGATGGCACTATGCTCCATCTTCAGGTACAGAGTAGAAATACCCTTAAAAATAGTGGAGAATCTAGGCTCTGCAAAAAAGCTTTTTGAACTGCAGAGGGGGGAGTTGGAGGAGATTTTTGGTAAGGGGAGTCGCTTCCCTGATGAAATTCTCTCCGCTAAAGAGCTGGATTCTGCCCGAAATGAAGCAGACTGGTGCCGTGAAAAGGGTATAAGAATCCACATGAGGGGCGATTCTGATTTTCCGGCAATGCTGGCAGGCTGCCCCGACTCACCTCTTGTATTCTACTCAGTGGGATGTTGCGAACTTAACTCGGAAAAAATAATTGCTGTTGTGGGAACTCGTCAGCCCACCGACAGAGGAAAGGAGGAGTGCCGGATGTTAATAAAGCAGCTGGCGGAGAGCGGGAGCTCACCTGTCGTAGCAAGCGGACTTGCCTACGGAATAGATATTACTGCTCACATAAGCGCACTTGAGTCTGGATTGAAAACAATTGCAGTCCTTGCAACTCCTCTTGACAGAATATATCCCAAAGCCCACACAGCTTATGCAAGAAGGATCGCAAGACAAGGAGCTCTGATTACAGAATTTCCAAGGGGAAGTATCAGTCACAAACTCAATTTTATTCAGAGAAACAGATTGATTGCCGGCCTCTCTAAAGCGACAATTGTAGTTGAGTCAAGAAAAAAGGGAGGAGCACTTACAACGGCCGAGCTGGCAGAGTCGTACTCAAGAGAGGTGTATGCTCTGCCCGGGAGAGTCTCTGACATACGCTCTGAGGGCTGCAATAATCTGATTGCCAAAAATGAAGCGACAATATTTACAAACACTGAAGAGATGCTGGCCACACTTGGGTGGATTAAAAAAGGAGAAGAGGGTCAATGTGAGGAGAACAGTGAGCTATTCTTCAGGGGCGACCCTCTGAAAGAAAAAATATTAGTAGCTTTGAGGCTTAATCCGGGGCAGAGCATGGATCAGATACACCTTTACACATCCATTGCGATTAAGGACTTAGCCTCCTCACTGCTTGAGCTAGAAGTTGAGGGTTGGATTACCAGGACTGCCGGCAACAGATATATTGCAAAGTAATGTACCAAAGATGATTGAATTCATAGACACCCATTCCCATTTATATGACGAGGCCTTTGATTCGGACAGAGAGGAGGCTGTAAGAAGGTCTGTTGACTCAGGAGTCACCTCTTGCATTTTGCCTGCAATAGACAAAAGCTCTCACAACTCTCTGCTTAAATGCGAAGAGACCTTTAAGGGATACGCATTCGCAGCAGCAGGCCTCCACCCCACTTCAGTTAAAGATGACTGGGAGAGCGAGCTTGAGTTCGTTTTTGAAGAATGCTCAAGGAGGAGATATATAGCAATTGGAGAGATTGGTATGGACGGCTACTGGTCAAAAGAGTATATGGCTGAGCAGGCAACCGTATTCAGAGAGCAGCTTAAACTTGCTTCGTCACTAAACCTGCCGGTAATAATCCACTCAAGAGACTCTTACGAGGAGATCTTTTCTGTGCTTAAAAGTTGTAAATCAATAGAGATGAGAGGTGTATTTCATGCATTCTCCGGGAGTACGGAGATTTTTCAAAGATTGAGAGGATATGGAGATTTCAAAGTTGGAATTGGAGGTGTAGTTACATATAAAAAGGCTCACATAGCTGAATCCGTAAAAGAGATAGGACTGGATAATATTGTGCTCGAAACAGACTCCCCCTGGCTTACACCAGTACCCTTCAGAGGAAAAAAAAATGAACCTTCATATATTGTGCATATTGCCGGTAAGCTGTCCGAAATTTTTAATATTCCGGTTGAAGATATCGCAGCTGTCACAACATCAAATGGAAGAAAATTATTTAACTTGCAGTAGAAAAAGTCTTTAAATGAACTCATCCATACTACTAATCTATACGGGCGGGACTATCGGCATGAAACAGGACCCCGCAACAGGTGCTCTGAAACCCTTCAATTTCAACCAAATTCTGGAGGAGGTGCCTGAGTTGAAAAAATTCGGCTGTAAAATAGACACACACTCATTTGACCCCCCGATAGACTCCTCTGATGTAAAAGTTGAGTTTTGGATAGAGATCGCAAAACTGATTGATGATAACTACAAAAAATACGACGGGTTTGTAGTTCTTCATGGAACTGATACCATGTCTTATTCTGCGTCAGCACTTAGCTTTATGCTTGAAAATCTTGACAAGCCTGTCATTTTTACGGGCAGTCAGCTTCCAATAGGTATGCTTAGAACAGATGGTAAAGAGAATCTTATTTCATCTATTGAGATAGCTGCAGCAAAAAACGAAAAAGGGGAGGCTAGAGTTCCTGAGGTTTGCATTTACTTTGAAAGCCAGCTGTACAGAGGGAACAGGACTACAAAATACAATGCGGAGAACTTCAGGGCATTCAGATCAGCAAACTTCCCGGTTCTTGCAGATATCGGGATACATATAAGGTATAATGATTCGCTGGTGATAAGAGGAGAGGGTGGCAAAGGATTCAAAATTAGGACAGAGCTGGACACCTCTGTATCAATATTGAAAATATTTCCCGGAATAAGCCGTGACTTCGTTCTCTCTTTTCTGTCAATTAATAATGTAAAAGCTATAATACTTGAGACCTACGGATCAGGAAATGCACCGACATCTGACTGGTTTATTGATGCTCTTAAAGGTGCTATAGAGAGAGGCATAATCATACTGAATGTTACTCAGTGTCATGCCGGAAAGGTTGATATGGAGGCTTATGCAACCGGGATCAGGCTTAAAGAGATAGGTATAATAAGCGGCTTTGACAGTACGACAGAGGCCGCTTTAACCAAATTATTTTTTTTACTTGGACAGGAAAAAGATATTCAGGTTGTTAAAAAGAGATTGGCAGAAAATTTGCGGGGAGAAATAACAATCAATTAGTGCGAATTAAAAAATTCTTTTTAAATTGCACGATATTTGACTATAATAGAAAACAAATAACTATTTAAAATACATTGTTTAATACTTTAATCATTCAAAAATTTATGAAAAAACTTTTCATGTTTTTGGCAGTAGTTGGCTTTATGACCATTTCTGCACAGTATCTTGCTGCTCAAACTCCAGAGGAGACAGCCGCTCCGGCCGCAACTGAGACTGTTGACCAGTCTGGAACAGTTCAGCAGGAGATTCCTATTCACCAGCAACTTAAGGCTAAGTTCATTGAGGGGGGCGCAGGATTCATGGCTTCCATTCTTATCGTTCTGATCCTTGGTCTTGCAATTGCCATTGAAAGAATCATTTACCTTAATATGGCAACTACCAATACAGAGAAACTATTGAAGAACATTGAAGAGGCTTTCGCTACAGGCGGAGTTGAGGCAGCTAAAGAGGTTTGCCGCAACACTAAGGGCCCTGTTGCTTCTATTTTCTACCAAGGTATCTCTCGTATGGACGAGGGTGTTGAGGTTGTTGAAAAATCAGTTGTTTCTTATGGTGGCGTTCAGATGAGCCAAATGGAGAGCGGTCTTACCTGGATCTCTCTGTTCATTGCTACAGCTCCAATGCTTGGATTCCTTGGAACAGTTATCGGTCTTATCAGCGCATTTGACTCAATTGAGGCAGCTGGTGATATCTCTCCAAACGTTGTGGCAGGTGGTATGAAAATCGCCCTTATTACAACAGTGGGTGGTCTTGTTGTAGGTATCATTCTTCAGGTATTGTACAACTACATTGTATCAAAAATTGACTCTATCGTTATCTCTATGGAAGATGCATCTATCTCCCTTATCGATATCCTGGTAAAAGCAAAAAAATAATCAACCATTATGTCAAAAATTACTAAATATCTACTATACATACTGTTCGCAGTATCGTTGGTATTTATCATAGGCTTCTTTGTCAACCAGGATGCAATGCTGGATTCATTCCTGTATTACACTTATGCTCTGGTAGGCATAGCCATTGTGGCAGCCGTGGTATTGCCAATGATTAAAATGTTCAGCAATCCCAAGGGACTTAAGAAGATGCTTATGTTCCTGATTCTTGCGGTTGTATTGGTAGGGCTATCATATGTTCTTGCATCTGGTGACCCTCTGCTTGTTAAAGTGAATGTTCCTACTACTGAGAATGTGCTTAAACTAACAGATACAGGCCTGATACTAACATACATCCTTTCGGTTGTTGCTTTTATAGCAATTTTATCCGGCGGACTGATAAGACTTGTAAGAAACCGTTAATAATTAACTTGATTAAAAACTAATAAAGATATGGCTAGACCAGCACAGTCACTCCCATCTTCATCCCTGGCTGACATTGCGTTCATGGTGCTCATATTCTTCCTGTTGGTTTCAACAATGGACCAGGAGATAGGTCTGCAGCGTCGTCTGCCCCCTATGCCTGATCCTAACCAGAAGAGTGACGACGTTCAGATTAAGCGTCGAAACATTATGGTGGTAAGAATAAATGACAACGACCGTCTGCTTGCAGGTGGCGTTGGAATGGACGTTAGCATGCTTAAGGATAAAGCAAAGGAGTTCCTCTTAAATCCGACTAATGACGAAAATCTTCCGGAGAAAGAGGAGAAGATGATAGAAGGTTTTGGCTCTTATCCGGTTTCTAAAGGTGTTATCTCTCTTCAAAATACTCGTGGTACAAGTTACAATGCATATTTGAAAGTTCAGAACGAACTTGTTAAGGCGGTGAACGAGATCCGCGATGAGTTCGCTCTTCAAAACTTTGGAAAAATATTCATCAACCTTGACGAAGACAAAGCGAGAATCGTTAGAGATGCAATCCCTCAGAATATATCGGAGGCAGATCCAAAAGATACAGGAAGTAAAAAATAAAAAGTAACAAGAGAAATGGCAAAATTTTCAAGAAAAGGTAAGGGAGGAACTCCCGAACTCAGTACCTCGTCGCTTGCGGATATTGTGTTCATGATTCTGTTGTTTTTTATGGTTACTACCAGTATGAGACAAACAGAGAGAATGGTTGCTATCAAGATGCCTGCTGCATCAGAGGTGGCTAAACTTGAAAGAAAAGACCTTGCAGCTTATATTTATGTAGGTTCACCTATGCCTCACCTGCAGGCACAGTTTGGAACAGACTCAAGAATTCAGCTGAACGACTCTTTCAAAACCGTTGATGATATACGCGACTTTATTGCAGCTGAGCGTGAAACCCTCAGTGAAGGAGATCGTCAGTGGATGACAGTCTCTATAAAAGCAGACGAGAATGTTCGTATGGGTATTATTACAGACATCAAACAGGAGCTGAGAAGAACATCTGCTCTTAAAATAATGTATGCAGCCAGAAAGGCTTCTGTTGCAGGGTATTAATACTTATTAATATGATTGATGGAGAGGGTGTCTTTAAACAAAAGGGCACCCTCTCTTGTCTTAGATTTAAATATTATTGAGATGAAAAGATCACTTTTGAAACTATCAACACTTATTCTGGCGCTGTTCATTGTCGCCGGAGCCACACAGGCACAAAAAAGAGATGGTGCCAAAACCCCAAAATATGTATTTTTGTTTATAGGTGACGGAATGAGTCAGGCTCACGTCTCCCTTACTGAGGCTTATCTTGCAAGCCAGAAAGGCGTTATAGGTAATGAACCCTTCTCGTTTACTAAATTTCCTTTTACCGGAATGGTTGCTACATTCTCAGCAAACTCATACATCACCTGCTCGTCAGCTGCAGGAACAGCAATAGCTACCGGTACCAAAACCAACAATGGTATGCTGGGCATTGATCCGCAAGGCAATAAGCTTAAGAGCTTTGCCTACAAACTTAAAGACAAGGGGTATAAAATTGGAATTATGTCTAGTGTCTCTATTGACCACGCAACTCCGGGGGCATTCTTTGCATCATCAAATTCCAGATCCAGCTACTATGACATAGCTATTCAGCTGCCTAATAGTGGCTTTGACTTCTTTGGCGGAGGAGGTTTTGTAAATCCCGACGGTGAAGATAAAAAGCAAACAAATATCTTCACCCTTATAGAAAAGGGAGGATACAGGGTGGCAAAAGGGATAGATGAGATGAAGAGCATGAAAGCTAAAGATAAGGTGGTTCTTGTTCAGAAAGACGGAAAGGGCTCAGATCTGCCATTTGCTATTGACAGAGAGCAGGGAGATTTAACTCTTAAGGAGATTGTCTCTGCTGCAATTAAGCATCTTAAAAATGATAAAGGCTTCTTTATTATGGCAGAGGGTGGCAAAATAGACTGGTCTGCACACTCAAATGACGGTAAAACAACTATCCTGGAGGTTCTTGATTTTGCAGAGGCCATAGACGAGGCTTATAAATTCTATCTGGAGCATCCTGAAGAGACGCTTATTCTTGTTACTGCTGACCATGACACAGGTGGATTGACTCTTGGTGCTGAAAAGGGGTATGTACTCAATTTATCAGCCCTTAACGATCAGAAGAGATCAATGGCTGTTGATAAAGAGAGTAAAGATAAATTTGAAGAGATGAACGAGAAAGCTTTTGTAGGCTGGACCACAACATCACACACAGGTATAGCTGTTCCTATCTATGCAATAGGAGCCGGCAGCAAAAACTTCAGCGGAAGAATGGATAACACTGATATTTCAAGAAGAATATTCCAAACCCTCAAACTAGAATTCTAAAATGAAACATATATTAATGTATCTAGTGGCTCTGAGCATTTCAATTAATGTTCAGAGCCAGTCTCTGCCAAAGAGGGAGTTCAGAGGAGCCTGGATACACACTGTAGGAAATCAGCAGTTCAAAAACATGACTGCAGATTCAATCAAACGGATGCTTTCTACAACTCTTGACAACTTCAGCAGAGCGGGTATTAATGCCGTTATTTTTCAGGTCAGACCTCAGGCAGATGCATTCTACATTTCTGAAATAGAGCCATGGAGCAGATTCCTGAGTGGAGAGCAGGGTGTGGCACCTGAAGAGATTTGGGACCCTCTTGCATTTATGATTGAGGAGTCGCATAAAAGAGGTATGGAGCTACACGCCTGGTGCAATCCCTACAGAGTAACATCAAACGACAGGGAGCAGCTTCACCCTAACCACTTGTATTTCAAGAGACCCGAACTATTCAGAAAATATGGAAAGCAGCTCTATTTTGACCCTGGCGAGCCTGAGTCAATAGAACATACTGTCAAGGTTATAGCCGACATAGTCTCAAGATATGATGTTGACGCTATTCACTTTGATGACTACTTCTACCCCTACCCCATCCCCTTTGAGGAGTTTCACGATGATGCTTCATTTGTCAAATATGCATCCGGACAAGGATTTGAATACTGGCAAAAGGGAGATTGGAGGAGAAATAATGTTGCCACTCTTATAAGAGAACTTAACGATACAATCAAAGCAATTAAACCGTGGGTGAGATTTGGAATAAGCCCTTTTGGAATTCACAGGAATTTAAAGGACACACCTGACGGGAGCGGAAGTCAGACAAACGGCCTTTCAAACTATGAGCAGCTTTTTGCAGATATACCTCACTGGCTTAAAATGGGCTGGATAGATTACAATGTTCCGCAGTTATACTGGAAGATAGGCCACCCTGCAGCAGATTACAAGACCCTTATTGAGTGGTGGAACAGTGGTAACTTTGGAAGACACCTGTATATAGGTCAAAATATTTCAACCTTCAAAGAGCCTGATATAGAGAATCCTGGCAGAAGTCAGTTCAAGACAAAGATGGAGCTTACAAGATCTCTGACAAATGTACACGGGAACGTCTGGTGGCCGGGCTGGAGTCTCAATACTAACCTTGATGGTTTCACAGACTCGCTTGAAGTTGATTATCAGAGACATCCTGCACTTATTCCTGCATACACATTTATTGATTCAATTGCTCCGGATCCTGTAAGTTTCACCCGTTTAAGAAACGGACTCCTGGAATGGAGCCATACTCAAAGGATAAAAACAACTGACAGTATGCAGTTTCCACAATTTTTCGCCATCTACAGATTCCCGGAAGGTGTAAATAGTGATATCACCAACAGTGAGTATCTCTTTAAGATAGTGCAGGGTCAAAACCTAAAACTGGAAAAGCAGACAGGAAAGAGGATAAAGTACAGATATATAGTTACCGCAATTGACAGATGCCGGAATGAGAGTCTCCCGGGTAAAGTTATAACTTCATCTTACTAGGATGAAAATATTGTCTATTGACAACGTTTGAGTAACTTTGCACGAATTTTTAAATAACTAAATAATATCTAATGAAAAAAATCCTCTCTTTTTCCTTGTTTCTGATGATTGGACTGGTTCTCTCTCAGGTGTTGCCAGGACTTCTCGGGAGCAACTATGAAAGTCTGGAAGTTGTTACGGGTGCTTTGCTTTACGTTGCTCTATCCTTTATAATGATTAATGTAGGACGAGAGTTTGATGTTGATAAAAGCAATTGGAGATCCTATATTAAGGATTACTTTATCGCCATGGCCACGGCAGCGCTGCCCTGGCTCTTTGTTGCCTTTTATTTTATTTTCGTCATCCTGCCTGTTGAGTACAATACAAGCTGGGAAGCGTGGAAAGAGAGTCTTCTCTTAAGCCGATTCGCCGCCCCCACATCCGCAGGTATTCTTTTTGCCATGCTGGCTGCCATTGGACTGAAATCCAGCTGGATTTACAAAAAGATTCAGGTTCTTGCAATTTTTGACGACTTGGACACAATCTTGCTTATGATTCCTCTTCAGATAATAATGATTGGAATGAAATGGCAGATGGGAGTTATACTCCTGGTGGTTATCGTTCTCATATGGCTTGGATGGAAGCAAATGGGCAAATACAATGTCAAACAAGATTGGAAAAGTATATTACTGTATTCTATTATAGTTGTGGGTATAACTCTCTCAATTGACCACTTTACAAAGATGATGTTCGGAGCAGAGGGTGCAATACACATTGAAGTACTCCTCCCGGCATTTATACTGGGGATGGTTATGAAGCATGTACATATTGACAATAAAATTGAGAGAGGGGTATCTACCTTTATCTCTCTTATATTTATGCTTCTTGTGGGTATGAGTATGCCACATTTTATCGGAAATTCCATTATGACTGAAGCCTCGCTTGAGTCAGGCTCAATTATGGGTGAACAACCTATGCTTTCTGCCGGCAGCATTGCCATTCATGTTTTGTTGGTGACTCTGCTTTCTAATATAGGAAAGATGGTACCGCTCTTCTTCTACAGAGAGAGGCTGATTGAGGAGAGATTAGCACTCTCTATAGGTATGTTTACAAGAGGAGAGGTTGGAGCAGGAATTATTTTCATTGCTCTTGGCTACAATATTGGTGGTCCTGCTTTAGTTATTTCTGTTTTGACGATGGTTCTCAACCTTGTCCTAACAGGAATATTTGTGGTATGGGTTAAGAGACTATCCTTAAGAGCCCGTAGGAAACTAGAAGCTGCTAATGCTGCATAATTGATTTTTATTAAATACAATGAAAACAGATACAAGAGTTAAGGTATCCAAACTCCTTAAGAGTGAACCCGGAGTTGAGATGCTGGTTAAAGGCTGGGTAAGAACAAAAAGGGGAAATAAAAATGTCGTTTTTGTAGCCCTTAATGATGGATCTACTGTAAATAACATTCAGATTGTGTTTGATATGACACAATTTTCAGAGGAGGCTCTAAAGCCGGTTACAACCGGATCTTGCATAGCTGTGGAGGGAACCTTGGTCGCCTCTCCAGGCGGAGGTCAGTCAGTTGAGATATCGGCAAAGAGTATTCACCTTTACGGAACAGCCGACCCCGAGACATACCCTCTTCAGAAAAAGGGTCACAGCATGGAATTTCTAAGGGAGATCGGTCATCTGAGACCTAGAACAAATACCTTTGGTTGCATTTTCAGAATAAGGCATGCTATGGCATTTGCCATACATAAATTCTTCAACGACAAGGGATTTTTCTATCTCCACACACCTGTTATCACGGCTTCGGATGCAGAGGGAGCCGGAGCAATGTTCCAGGTTACAACTCTTGATTTGAATAATATTCCAAGAGATGAAGATAACAGGATTGATTTCACACAGGATTTCTTTGGAAGGGCGTCAAATCTTACTGTTAGCGGTCAGCTGGAGGGAGAGCTGGGAGCTATGGCTCTTGGTGAAATATATACATTTGGACCTACCTTCAGGGCTGAAAACTCAAATACTCCAAGGCACCTAGCTGAGTTCTGGATGATTGAGCCGGAGATGGCATTCTATGAGATAAAAGAGAACATGGATCTTGCTGAGGAGTTCATTAAGTATCTGGTTAAGTATGCTTTGGAAAATTGTGCTGAAGATCTGAAGTTCCTTAATGATATGTTTGACAAGGAACTTCTTGCCAGACTGAACAGCGTAGTGGAGACAGAGTTTGTAAGGCTATCCTATACTGAAGGCGTAGATATTCTTATGAAATCCGGCGAAAAATTTGAGTTTCCTGTTTATTGGGGGGCAGACCTTCAGAGTGAGCACGAGAGATACCTTGTTGAGAAACATTTTAAGAGACCTGTTATTCTTACAGACTACCCTAAAGAGATTAAGGCTTTTTATATGAAGCAGAATGAAGATGGGAAAACCGTAAGAGCGATGGATGTCCTTTTCCCAAAAATTGGAGAGATAATAGGTGGATCCCAGAGAGAGGAGTCATTGGAAAAACTTGAGGCAAGGATAAAGGAGATGGGAATGGAGAGCGAAGGGCTCTGGTGGTACCTTGATACAAGAAGATTTGGCACAGCTCCACACTCCGGTTTTGGTCTGGGATTTGAAAGGCTGCTTCTTTTTGTAACCGGGATGTCTAATATCAGAGATGTTATACCTTTTCCAAGGACTCCAAAAAATGCTGAATTTTAAAATCTCATTATGCTTATAATTGGTATAGCCGGAGGAACCGGATCTGGAAAAACTACTGTAGTTAAGGAGATTACTAAGCTTCTCTCCGACAGTGAAATTGTTGTTATCCCTCAGGACTCTTACTATAAAGACAACAGCCATCTACCCCTGGAAGAGAGACTTGAACTCAACTTTGACCATCCGGAATCAATTGACTTCAAACTACTGGTTAAGCAAATAAAGGAGCTAAAATCGGGCAAAGCTATTGAGCAGCCAATCTACTCTTATCTTACATGTTCAAGGTCTTCAACTGAGACGGTACATGTTGAACCTGCACATATAATTATTGTTGAGGGTATTCTGATATTCACATGCGCTGAACTGAGAAATGTCCTTGATATTAAGGTGTTTGTAGATGCCGATGCGGACGACCGTCTTGGAAGGGTTATAACAAGGGACAACATCGAGAGAGGCAGAACAATTGACAAGGTTCTTGAACGTTACGAAAAGACAGTAAAGCCAATGCACCTGCAATTCATAGAACCAAGCAAAAGATATGCAGATATAATTATTCCGCAGGGGGGGCACAACAAGGTGGCAATTGACATCCTGCTTGCGACAATTGAGAAGGCTCTAAAAAAGAGATAGATGTTTAAGAAGGACAATAATGCCGGATTGTATATGACTATAGCGGTACATCTAGTGTTATTGATTGTACTGCTCTCCTCCCGTATCGGATTTATGATTCAGGAGGAGAGCTCATTTATTCTGGATTTTACCAGGGAGGAGGAGATTGAGAGGGCAAGAAAAGAGGAGGCTCTTAAAGAGGTTGTCAGTAAAGAGATTGATAATATACTTGCGGGAAGGAGCAATGTAAGGAATGTCGTTGTTGATGCAAACAGCAGAGGCAGCAATCTGAGAGATGACAGATTCAAAAATCCAAATCAGGTTTACGATGAGGCACGAGAGCTTCAGAAGAGGCTTGATGCCGCCAGAAGAGAAGCGACTAAACAGCAGGGGTCGGATGATGAAGCCCCGGCTACAGATAATTCAAAAAAAGAGGAAAGCCGTGAGTCATACAAAGGTCCCTCTGTTGTATCATATACTCTTGAAGGGCGCAAATCCATTTCAATGCCTATTCCTGTTTATAAATGCGTAGCCGGAGGAGATGTTGCTGTTGCAATAGTGGTAAACAGAAATGGCTATGTGGTTAACGCTTCAGTAATTGACAACTCTTCTGCAAAAGATCCATGCATAAGAGAGTATGCCGTTAGAGCAGCCACATCCTCCAGATTTACCCGTTCGTCATCATCTCCGGAGAGACAAACAGGAGAAATTGTCTATAGATTTATTGCACAGTAAGGCCCCTGCCGGAGGCAACCTGAATTACATTATCAATGTCAGAAATAATAGGATAATAGGCGTTGTCGTCCAGCGGGGAGTATCTCCCAAGTAGAGCTTTAAGTTGTGTAACAATTATTTTTCCAGAAAGGGCCCACTCCTCTTTTGTCGGCACCAGATTCCTTGAAGCAGCATATTCAAGAAATTTCCTTTCAATATCTATAGAATTTAAAAATTTCTTAAGATCCTGTAGATTATTAATATTTCTCAACTGTGACCTGTAAATGTCTGCAAGCTCAGATGATAATCTGAATACCAGACCTCTCTCATTACTTTTTATCAGGAAGTTAGTTATTCCGGCGGTATCCAAAGGTACAAATAGATCCGGCGTAATACCGCCTCCACCGTAAACAATCTTTCCCTTAGGGGTTTTGTATTTAAGTGTGTCGTTCTGTTTTATGCTATCTGCAGATGTCAGCTCACCGTGACGGTACCTTTCCATAATATCATTCCTGTAATCCTTACTGTATGGCTTCTGTATAGACCTTCCGGAAGGAGTATAGAACCTTGCCACTGTAAGCCTTAAACCTGACTTGTCTGAGAAGTAAATTGGCTCTTGAACCAGCCCTTTTCCAAAAGACCTGCGGCCGATAATCTCTCCTCTGTCATTGTCCTGTATAGCTCCTGCCAGTATCTCACTTGATGATGCAGAGCCCTCGTCTATAAGAATTTTAAGACAGATATCCCTGTATCTGCCTCTCCCGTCTGCAAAATAATCCTCTCTCTTACGGTGGAGCCCCTCCATATAGACAATAAGACTCCCTCTGTCAAGAAACTCATTTGAGAGCATGAGAGCCTGATCAAGATATCCACCTGTATTGCCTCTAAGGTCAATAATAAGGCACTTCATTCCATCTGATTTAAGCTTTTCAAGTGACTCCGATACCTCTTTATGGCTTGTTCTTGTAAACTTTGACAACTTCAGATAGGCCAGAGTGTCATCAACCATATAACTTACATCTACACTTTTTACGGGGATTTTATCCCTCTTAATGTCAATCTTAAGAAGATTATTTGAAGAGCCCCTTTTAAACCCTACATTAACCGTTGATCCTGAGCGACCTCTTAACATACTCACCAGGGAGTCCTGATCCAATTTCACACCGGCTACCCTCCTTCCGTCAACCTCAACTATTCTGTCCCCCGAGAGTACTCCCGCTCTCTCGGATGGTCCTCCGGGAATAACCTGAATAACAATAGCTGTATCGTTTGGCACATTAAACTGAATTCCAATTCCGTCAAAATTGCCTTGTAACTCCTCTTCTGCACTCTTTAGTTCTTGTGGAGGAAGATAGAGTGAGTGCGGGTCCAATCTCTCCAGCAAGAGTGGAATTGCCTCCTCAGTAATACCGGCATAGTCAACGGAGTCAACATAGTTTCTGTCAATCTCTCCAAGTATCAGCATTAGCTTATCCCACTTGCCCGCCTTAATCTGCAACTCTCTTCTTGACAATGTGCTGTCACAATATCTGGTGAGGATCAGCATTACAAAAAGTATTGCTGCAACTGCCGGCCACAGGCCCCTCCTTGTTCCCTCTGTAAAATTCATCTATTCAGCAAGATTAATAACCTCTATTCCCACCTTTTTCAAGAGGTCTATACCATCAGTAATTCTATAATTGTCCCTATACACCAGCCTCTTTATACCGGCTTGAATAATCAGTTTGGAGCACTCCAAACATGGGGCGGTGGTTACATACATTGTTGCCCCCTCACTGCTGTTCCCGGATTTTGCAACTTTTGTAATTGCGTTGGCCTCTGCATGCAAAACATATGGTTTAGTATGTCCTGTCTCATCTTCGCAGACATTCTCAAAACCTGAAGGAGTACCATTGTAGCCATCAGAAATAATCATTCTATCCTTCACAATCAAAGCGCCAACCTGACGCCTTTTGCAATAGGAATTTTTTGCCCATATCTGGGCCATGTCCAGGTAGCTTCTGTCAAACTGAAGTTGTTTTTCGTTCATTTTACAAATCTGTTCTTTGATAAAGATATCTTTTAATACTTCTCTTTGGTGTCTTTTCAAACTCCTCCGGAAATATTTTAAAATCTGCAATCTTGCAATAGTTTGGTAACTCTTCGTTTACAAGGGAGATATTCTCCTGCATCTTCTCTTCCAGATTTGAAGAGATTCCATCTGTCTCAGCCTGTTCAAAGTCCGGATAGATCAGAGCCGTTAAAGATGCCCCTTCGTCAATCACAAGCGACTCAACAACATATGGCATATTATTTATTATGCTCTCTATCTCTTCAGGATATATATTCTGTCCTGAAGGCCCAAGTATCATGCTTTTTGACCTTCCTCTTATAAATAAATATCCCTCGGAGTCCATTACACCCATGTCTCCTGTTTTCATCCAGCCATCCTTTGTAAAAGAGGAGTCTGTAGCCTCCTGATTTTTAAAGTAACCTAACATAACATTATCCCCCTTGCATTGTATCTCGCCGGGGATTTTTTCAGGATCAGGAGAGTCAATCCTTATCTCCATCCTTGGGGCAGCCTTGCCACAGGAGTATAAACGGGTGTTATCCCAGGGGGCGTAAGTAATTATGGGTCCGCACTCTGTCATACCATAGCCCACTGTAAAAGGAAAAGATATTTTTCTGAAGAAGGCCTCGGCCTCCTTGTTAAATGCAGCTCCCCCAATAATGACCTCCTTAAACTTGCCACCGAATGTCTTTAACAGTTCACTAAGTATTCTCTTCTGAATTTTTTGGTCAAGTACAGGTAGCTTAAGGAAGATTCTGATTGCTGTTTTATTTATAATTGGCTGAAGTCTCTTTTTGTAAATCTTTTCAATAATCAGCGGAACTGCAATAATAATATCGGGCTTAATCTCTGAAAATGCATCCATTATGATTTTTGGGCTTGGCACCCTGGTAAGAAAGTGTACATGGGCACCAACGCACATCTCAAAAAGGAATTCAAACATCATCCCGTACATATGTGCGGTAGGAAGCATGGAGACCACATTTGATGTGTTGTTGAGCTGTGGATGCACCTCTCTGGCAAACATAACATTTGACCATAAAGATCTGTATGGTAGCATTACACCTTTGGAGAATCCTGTTGTACCAGATGTATAGTTAATTATAGCCAACTCATCGGGTGTGTCTTCATGAAAATCTATGTGGTTCTCTCTGAAATTTTTTGGGTATCGCTTGCCGAAATGCTCATTCAGTCTCTCCCTTGTGCTTTCTATCAGGGGGTTTCGTGAGTGGAGAATTGAGAAATCAGACATCTGGATAACCGCATGAATACCGGGCATTTCTGTCTCATTAAGCTGCTCCCAGACTGCATCGCCGGCAAATAGAATTTTTGACTCGGAGTGGTTAACTATGTGGTGGATATTTCCAGGTTTAAACTCATGAAGTATGGGCACGGCAACTGCTCCATATGTAATTGTGGCTAAAAAAACCACTCCCCAGTTAGCCTGATTTTTTGAGCAGAGTGACACCTTGTCTCCCTTCTGCAGGCCGCATTGCTCAAATACTATATGCAGCTTTGCTATTCGTCTTGCCACATCTCTGTAATAAAGGGTAATACCTTTATAGTCTGAAAGAGCCGGATTATTCCAATTATCTCTAAAACTTTGCTCCAGCTGCTTATTCAATGATTTTTCCATTTAGTGCCCAGAAAATTATTCAAATGTTTGCAATTTGCACAAGTGCGAATATAACCCTTTTTGTTTTATGAGGGTATTGTGATCTCCCGTTTCTGCAATCTCCCCATCCTTAAGGACAATTATTTCGTCTGCGTGCTGTATTGTTGAGAGTCTGTGAGCTATAACGATTGAAGTCCGGTTTTTCATAAGGTTTGTCAGAGCCTCCTGAACAAGTCTTTCACTCTCGGTGTCTAAAGCAGAGGTTGCCTCATCAAGAATAAGAATCGGCGGATTTTTTAAAACAGCCCTGGCTATTGCAATTCTCTGCCGCTGACCTCCTGAGAGCTTTCCTCCCCTGTCTCCAATATTTGTTTCATACCCATTCTCCATCTGCATTATGAAATCGTGAGCATTTGCAATCTTTGCAGCGGCAAATACATCCTCTCTTTTTACACTCTCCTGTCCAAATGTGATATTATTAAATACAGTGTCGTTAAAAAGAATAGCCTCTTGAGTAACAATCCCCATAAGGCCTATCAGATCTCTTGGGGCATACTCCCTGATATCCTTCCCGTCTAATTCTATTGAGCCAGATGTTACATCGTAATATCTTGGTATCAAGTCAACTAACGTTGTTTTCCCAGCACCTGAAGGTCCAACTAAAGCAACCATCTTTCCCTTTTCAATTGTGAAGGAAATTCCCTTTAGAACAGGCTCATTTCCATATTTAAAAGATACCTCTTTAAACTCTATTGACTTTTCAAATGAATGAATTCTTAAAGGATTTTCTGCCTTCACTATTGCTACAGGTTCGTCAAGAATGGCAAATATCCTCTCCCCGGACACCAGGCCTCTCTGGATCATTGCATAGGTGTTGGATATAGATTTTGCAGGCTCAAGCACCTTCCAGTAAAATGCTATGTAGATCATTAGAGAGGGGAGATCCATACCCAGTTGCCCGGATATGTGCATGAATCCTGCAAAGAACAATATTGCCACAGCAATGGAGATTCCCATAAATTCAGAGAATGGACTGGCCATCTCCTGTCTGTAGAACATCTTTTTGCTTGAACTCTTATGAGCCTCGTTTGTCTCAGAAAATGATCTGCGGACATATTTCTGAGCATTGAAAGCTTTAATTATTCTTGAACCCGAAATAGCCTCCTCAAACTGACTCAGAATACGGCCGATATACATTTGAGTGTCAATCGCCCCTTTTCTGAGGGATCTGGTTATTCTTGTAATAATGAATGCAGAGACTGGCAGGGTAATTAATGTAATTACCGTCAATTTTGGCGACATATAAATTAATGCTGCTAAAAAACCTAAAACCTGAAGAGGGTCTCTGAAAATTACATGAAAACTGTTAGCAACGCTATTTTGCACCTCAGTCACATCGTTTGAGATGCTTGAGAGTATGTCACCTTTCCTTTTATCTGTAAAGTATCCGATATGGAGTGATGAGATTTTTCTGAAGAGATCCTCTCTTATTCTCTGCATAATTGTAACTCTTACCCTCACAATAACTCTCTGAGAGAGGTATTTTATTACTCCTGCCAGGAAGGTGAAGATAACCAGCATGATACAGACAAAGAGTAAACCTCTTAGCACTCCGTATGAGCTCATTACAGTACTTAAGTAATATTGGAAAATATCGTTGAAATAGTCCAGCGACATCTGAAACTCAGGCCTGCTCTCAACCACCCTGAGCGTATCAGGGTCAAAGACAACCACTAGAAGAGGCTTAAAGAGTGCAAAGTTAACAAGGCTAAAGGCCAGGCCTAATATACTTAAAAGCAAATATACCGGCCAGTAATTTCTGTGCGGCTTGGCATACGCAAGCAGACGTTTAAATGTACTCATCATTTTTTACTCTCCTCAAAATCAACATACTCACCGACATCACTGTCAACAATCTTATCCCTTTTTACATCGTCGCTCACAATCGTCTCTCCCTCTTCTCTAACCTTATTGCTGCGAGTACCAAAATCTTCTCCATATGGATTCCTGCCTCCCGACATTTTTGATAGTCTTCTTCTTACCCACCAGGCCAACAGGTATGGTAATACTCTTGAGAGTATAAATATTGCCAAAGCAGATATAAATATAAATGTAATAAACCCTTCCATCTATCTTCTTTTTTTCAATTTTTTCAAATCGCCGGTCTCAAGATTGAGTCTTATCTCTGCTCCGTCAGATCTTCTGACTTCTACCTCTGCATCGCTAACCCTCTTAACAGGTGTTGAAGGTAAAAGGGAGTGGTTTCCGAGAGAGGAGGTTATCTCTAGGCCGTTGACTGAATATATTCTTGTCTTTAACTGTGTCCTAAGAATCCAGTAAAGATTTCCTCCCATCTCAAGAAGCTCAGGGAACTCCTTTATTGTCTCCTCCACCTCAATATCCCTCCAGGCCTCCAATGGTCTGCACTCTCTGTCATACAAACTCAGAGAGTTATCAGTATGAAGCAACATTATCAAATATGTATCCTTCATCCTGTAAACTTTAGGGCCAAGCTCTACAAGTCTCTCTAACCTTCTTGGATATGGGTTAACATATCTTCCTGTTCTGTCAAGGAGATATACCATATTCCCGCTTGCAAAAAGCATCTGCAGCTTTCCATTATTATAAAAATCAACCTGCTCCACATAGCCTCTGAGAGGGGTTTGGAAAGGAATTGCCCAAATACCTTTTAGGTCTTTATCTGCCAGTTGTAGCCTGTAGTTTTTAAGTTGCACCAGATACTCTCTCTCTCCAGTATCAAAATTTCGTAACTCATATGGCCCCTCAGGAATCTTAACAATGCTGTCCAACTGCCAGCCGGCAGGGCCGGTCTTACTCTCTTCAACCGGAGGTGTTGGAAGCTTCTCCAGATTTTTTGCATAAAACAGCAGTCTGAACATTGAGAGCTCTTTGTGAGGTGTTACGCTGTATTGCATAAATCCTAAATTTCTCTTTTTCAAAGTAGCACCAACTCTTTCGGAGACCCCCTTTTTAAAAAAAGAGGCTACACTATCCTGCAAACCGGAAATGTTAACAGTAACTGAGAATGGTGTGCCTTGCAAAGTTGCCTCACCAGCAAATGGTGTTTCTGAAATGTAGTCAGCCATAGAGAATTTTGAAGCCCTGCCTGAACGAAACTCCTCTAATATGTTTTTTGAGCCAGAAATCATCCAGTCACCTCTATTTAGTATATACTCCTCACTGCAGGAGGCAAAAATTGAGCCAGCCAACTCACTTAAATAACCCGGGTTATCATTTTTTACAATAGTGTCTCTAAGCATCTCTCCCCTTTTAAAAATACTTGAAGCCACTCTTTTGAAGAGATTCTCCCTTGATCTTCTGGCCATAGTAACCCACTCAAAATTACCTCCATAGGGTATTGACGCCAGGGCAACCTCTTCAATATCATAGAGTTCAAGCCACTCACTACCTTTTCTCCAGACTTCGGGATTCAGTCTCTTCCCCAGCTCTCTGTACTCTCTTACCTTACTAAAGTTGAAGTCTCCTCTCTCTGGTGAAAAAGAGAGCAAAGAGTATGTGTTATAAGGAAGAATATAGAGTGCCTCCGGTTCTCCCCCTCTACTCCACTCCATTGCCGTAGCGAAATTCCCGGCTCCTTTTAAATTGAACGCCCTCCCTTCAAATCTCACAAAATCTTTGTCAAAACTGGCACTCATTACACTCCAGGATGAGTATTTTGAAATGAAGTCAGCATATTTGAGATATTTGTTTGCTGCTACACCTGAAAAGAGCTTACCTATCTGAATATGGTTAACAAAAACCAGATTCTCTTCTGCAGGTGTTTTTTTTGCTGCTTCTGAAAAATCTGAATTATCAAGTATTGACGCACCTGTATTTATGTGTCTTACAGAGGACTCAACTAACAGTGGGGAGGTTGATGCTAAAAGATAGTCTCTGAATATTGCCAAAATTACCCCGGAGGAGTAATAGAGAGTAGCACCATTAAAATTTCTGTATGTTCCCACATTGCCCTCAGCAAGCCTCTCAATCAGTCTGCTTCTTGAATCTTGGTTCATGCTCTCCAAAGAGATGCTGAGAAGTATTGAAACCTCGTTTTTGCCTGAATAGTGCAATGAGGCAATCAGTTTTGAATCTGACAAATCCTGAAACTCGCCTTCGCTCTTTTGCAGATATATTATTCTGTTTGATATTTTATACAGTCCATTCTCCTGATTGAAAAGAGAGACATATGGGTGATTTTGCGAAAAGAGACCCTCCGCCAAAGCTATTGGTGATTTAAAAAGCCAAAGGCCCACTGCATCAACAGGCACAGCCTTCAGGACTCCGTATGATGTATTGACAAACTCGGAGACCCTGTTTTCGCTCCTCTTCCTGATATACAGGATAAGCAGGAGAGATACAACAACTGTTATTGTGGCAATTGCAACAATAATATAGGCTTTTCTCACTTTAAACATAGCCCACAAAGTTATTAAAAAACTGTGTTATCCTTTTACTATATTTGTTCATTCTTATACAATCAAGTAACACATTTTATGAATTCTTCAATAAAACACAACATCAATCCTCTGGTAAGGCATCTCAATAAATTCCCGGCAGATTTTACAAAAAGAGACATTCTTCAGTACATCGCAGATAAAGAGATAAGACTAATCAATTTCAGATATGTTGCCGCAGACGGAAGGCTCAAGACTCTGAACTTCCCTGTAACAAGTCTTGAGTATGCCGACTCAATACTATCATATGGCGAGAGAGTTGACGGCTCAAGTCTCTTTCCATATATTGAAGCAGGATCAAGCGACCTATATGTTATCCCTAAATTCTCAACTGCTTTTGAAGATCCATTCTCCGAGATACCGGCTATAGGACTCCTTTGTGCCTACTTTACAAAAGATGGTGTGCCTTTAGAGAGCTCTCCTGAATACACTCTGCACAAAGCCGCTCTCTCATTTACTAAGACAACCGGTTTTACATTTGAGGCAATGGGTGAGCTTGAGTTCTACATAAGCGACCAGGCAGACACACTTTTCCCCACTCCAAATCAGCGAGGATACCATGAATCAGAGCCATTTACTAAGTTTGAACACTTCAGGACAGAGGCTATGAATCTCATAGCCAGGGCAGGAGGGCATATTAAATACGGACACTCAGAAGTGGGTAACTTTACGCAGGATAACAGGATTTATGAGCAAAACGAAATTGAATTTCTCGTCTCTCCAGTTGAATCAGCAGCAAATCAACTTGTTATCGCCAAATGGATAATTCGTACTCTTGCCTATAAATATGGACTGGACGTTACTTTTGCACCAAAAATAACAGTCGGAAAGGCTGGTAGCGGACTTCACTTCCATACCAGAATGGTAAAAGAGGGTAGCTCTGTTATGATTGAAAACGGCAAACTCTCTGCAAATGCAAAAAAGGCTATTGCCGGATATATGAAATGTGCATCATCCCTTACAGCATTTGGAAACACTAATCCAACATCCTATTTTAGACTAGTCCCTCACCAGGAGGCACCTACAAGCATTTGCTGGGGAGACAGAAACAGATCTGTACTAGTAAGAGTTCCATTAGGCTGGACGGGTGGACATGATATGCTCTCTATTGCGAATCCGCTTGAAAAAGAGAGGGGTCAAATAACTGTTGACAAGCAAACAGTAGAGATGAGATCACCTGACGGTTCAGCTGACATTTATATGATGCTGGCCGGCCTGGTGGTTGCCGCAAGAACAGGATTTGAACTAAATGATGCGCTGGAGATTGCTGAAAGGTGTTATGTAGATGTCAACATCCATGATAAAAAACATGAGGAGAGATTGAACGCCCTTGAGCAGCTTCCTGCATCGTGCTGGGAATCCGCCGAGCAACTTGAGAAAAACCGTAACATTTATGAGAAGGATGGTGTCTTTTCACCTGCCCTTATTGATGGTGTAATTTCTAAACTTAGGTCATATAAGGACAAAGAGATAAGAGAAGAGACTGTGAAGAATCCATCAATGATGAAGGAGCTGGTTGAACAACATTATCATTGTGGTTAAATATCCTCTTCAATTACCAAGCTCTGAGAGGAACTTAATTCTGACAAGCCTGATCTCCTCTTCCGTATAACCTCTGCCAAGTTCGTCAGAGGCCTCCTTAAGAGAGTCAGTCACAGCCTCTGTTCTGAAGTATTCATAAATATCGTCTATTTTATCATCGTCAATTGTCTGACGGATATAATAGTCTATATTTATTTTTGTTCCGGAGTTGACAATAGCCTCTATCTCATCAAGAATCTCATTCATCTCCAGCCCTTTTGAATCTGCAATGTCGTCAAGAGGCAGTTTTCTGTCTATACCCTGTATAATTGAGACCTTATTGGCTGATTTATTGACAACAGATTTAACTACAAAGTCAACAGGCCTTTCAATTTCGTTCTCCTCAACATATCTGGAGATTAGATCAATAAACTCCTTGCCGAACTTCTTCGCTTTCCCCTCTCCTACCCCCTGGCAATTCTTAAGTTCCTCCAGTGTGATGGGATAGTGAATTGACATATCTTCAAGAGATGGATCTGAAAAGACTACAAAAGGTGGCAGTTTCAACCTTTTCGCTACCGACTGCCTAAGATCCCTGATCATAGCCAGAAGCGCCTCATCCCCTGCGGAGGAACCTCTTGAGGATCCTCCCGCCAAAGGTTCATCATCAGATTCATCATCGGTATATTCTCTGTCCTCTGCAATCATTATCTCCACCGGATTTTCATTAAATTTCCTGCCGTAATCAGTACAGAAAATCAAACCATATTTCTCAATATCCTTCTCAAGAAGATGGTGTACCAGAGCCTGCCTGATTACTGCCATCCAGAACTTAACCCCCTTTGATTTACCGGCACCGAAAAGCTCAAGTTTGTGATGATTATAAGACTTAATTATTGAATTGGAGACCCCCGCCAGAATATTTGCCAGATGTTCTGCTTTGAATTGCTCTTTCATCGACAAAACAAGCTCTATAAGAAGAGCTATCTCCTCCCTTCCGTCAAACATCTTTTTAGGCGATATACAGTTATCGCATGAGCCGCAATTCTCCTGAATGTACTCCTCTCCAAAATAGTTTAAAAGAACCTTGCGTCTGCACAGGCTTGACTCTGCATATGCAGCTGTCTCCATCAGCAGTTGCTTGCCGATTTCCTGCTCTGAGACAGGCTTCCCCTGCATAAATTTCTCTAATTTTTGAATATCCTTATATGAGTAAAACGCAATACACTTACCCTCACCTCCGTCTCGCCCTGATCTGCCAGTCTCCTGATAGTAACTCTCCAGACTCTTTGGAATATCATAGTGTATGACGAATCTGACATCAGGCTTGTCAATGCCCATACCAAAAGCAATTGTTGCAACTATAACATCGGCCTCCTCCATCAGGAATTTATCCTGATTTGAAGCCCTCCTGGAGGCTTCAAGTCCTGCGTGGTAAGGGAGTGCCTTAATTCCATTAACACAAAGAAGCTGAGCTACATCCTCAACTTTTTTTCTGCTAAGGCAATATATTATGCCGGATTTACCCGGATTTGATTTGATAAATTTTATTATTTCTCTCTCTGTGTTGGATTTTGATCTTATTTCGTAATAGAGGTTTTTGCGATTGAATGAGGTTTTGAACACCTTTGCGTCAACCATTCCCAGATTTCGCTGAATATCGTTCTGAACCTTGGGTGTCGCAGTAGCTGTAAGAGCAATAACAGGAGCTTTACCAATCTCCTGGACTATGGGATTTATACGTCTGTACTCCGGACGAAAATCATGCCCCCATTCAGAAATACAATGTGCCTCATCAACAGCATAAAAAGATATCTTTAGCTGTTTTAAAAGATTAATATTATCCTCCTTAGTAAGGGACTCGGGAGCAACATAGAGCAGTTTTGTCTGACCGGACAGAAGATCCTCCTTAACCTCCTGTATCTGCGCTTTGTTTAGAGAAGAGTTTAGGAAATGGGCTATCCCCTCCTTCTCTACTACAAACCCTCTGATCGCATCCACCTGATTCTTCATGAGGGCAATCAGGGGTGATATAATAATAGCCACGCCCGGCAGTAACAGAGCCGGCAATTGATAGCACAGAGACTTTCCGCCTCCGGTTGGCATTAAAACAAAAGCATCGTTACCACTCATAAGATGCCTTATTACCTCCTCCTGCTCTCCCTTGAAGTTGTCAAAGCCGAAAAACTGCTTTAATTGAGCGTGCAAAAACTCGGAACTAGTCTGCATATTTTGTTAAAAAAGGTTACCTTTGTTCCCCTAAGTTATCTAATAGTTTGATTATCGCAAAATTTTTTCAGAAAGTGATTGCGACTATCATGAGGAGAGTAAAAACCATTTAATTGAAATAGAGCACAACAATGACAATTTTCAACCCCAATGACCCGGGGATGGCAAACGGCAATTACTTTGCCCTCCCATACAGCCTTGAGGAGTCTGAAATTGCCCTAATATCTGTCCCGTGGGATGTAACTACCTCATACAGGGCAGGAACACACAAAGGACCGGAAGCAATAATTGATGCGTCAGTTCAGGTGGATCTTTATGATCTGAATATACATGACGCATGGAAAACTAAGATTGGGACCCTGCCGGTTGATAAGGCTATTTTAAAGGAGAACAAGAAGTATAGGAAGATTGCTGAATCTGTAATAGAGGGACTTGAACAAGGAATTGAGATCTCCTTGATGGAGGAGAGTGTTTCAAAAATAAATGAAGCAAGCATAAAGTTGAATGATAAGGTTTATGAATCATGCAAAAGCCTTATAAGACAGGGAAAAATAACCGGTATTGTGGGAGGTGACCATAGCGTTCCTCTTGGCAACATTAGAGCCGCCGGAGAGACCTGCGAGGAGTTCGGGATACTCCACATTGATGCACATGCAGATTTAAGAAGAGCATATGAGGGATTTACCTATTCACACGCATCAATTATGTACAACGCACTAAATGAAGTCAACCAAATTTCACAGCTGACTCAGGTTGGTATAAGGGACTTCTGTGAAGATGAAGCAGAAATCATAAATACAGACCCGCGCATCAGGTGTTTTACAGACATAGAACTTAGAGGTAATATATTTGAAGGGAAGAGCTGGAAAAGACAATGCGAAGAGATTCTGGCTACACTTCCTCAAAATGTTTACATAAGTTTTGATATTGATGGCCTCTCTCCTGAGCTATGCCCCAATACAGGAACACCTGTACCTGGAGGGTTAAGTTTCAGAGAGGTTGACTATCTTCTTCATATGCTGGCACTATCCAATAAAAAAATTATTGGATTTGATCTCTGTGAAGTGGCACCTGGAACAAAAGATGAATGGGATGCAAATGTGGGAGCACGACTGCTTTACAAACTGGCTCTTTACACAAATCTTAATAACAATAAACCAGGCACCGCCTTATGAGGTCATTAAAGCATCTGCTGAAGCTTAACAAAAGAATAGAGCTCAAGAATCTCTTCAGCACATTTTTCAACAACTCCTCAACAGGTGGTATTCTGTTGCTTATTTGCGTGATTATTGCACTTGTGGTTGCAAACAATCCTGCGTGGGCTCCGGCAATGGATATTCTGAATGTAGAGTTTGGATTCTCTTTTGGACGATTTCAATTTGAAATGACCCTCTTACACTGGATTAACGACGGTCTTATGACCATCTTTTTTCTGGTTGTTGGATTGGAGATAAAGAGAGAGATGCTGGTCGGAGAGCTCTCCTCCTTTAAACAGGCGGCTCTTCCCATTTTTGCCGCCATCGGGGGAATGGTAGTTCCGGCTGCACTATACCTTATTTTCAACAATGATACTCCAAGTGAGAATGGGTGGGGCACACCAATGGCAACTGATATTGCTTTTGCATTGGGAATATTATCCCTTCTGGGAAAGAGGGTGCCATTGGCACTGAAGGTGTTTCTTACAGCTTTAGCAATAGTTGACGATCTAGGAGCCATTATTGTTCTGGCAGTCTTTTACCCGACTCATGCAATAAATACCGAACTCCTTCTCTACTCCGGAATACTATTTACAACTCTTCTGGTCTTCAACAGAATAAATATTAAGAAGCCTGCAATGTATATTGTCCCGGGGGTGATATTGTGGTTTCTTATTCTGGGCTCAGGGATACATGCTACAATTGCCGGCGTGCTCCTGGCAATTACTATTCCGGGAAGGAGCAAAATTAATGAAGTACGTTTTATTGTAGGAAGCAGATATTTGCTGAACAAGTTTGCCTCCGCCAGTGACAACAAATTGAGCGTATTGTCAAATCATGAGCAGCAGCAGGCTATTCATAGTCTTCACAAAAAATTGGATCAGGTGCACCCTCTCATGATAAAGGTTGAACATATACTTCACCCATGGGTCACATATTTTATAATGCCTGTGTTTGCCCTTGCAAATGCAGGAGTAATTCTTGACCCTGGTCTTTTTAAACACTCACTTGCACCAATTGTACCGGGAATATTTTTCGGCCTTTTACTGGGCAAGCCACTGGGAATATTAATTGCCAGCTGGATTGCTGTTAAACTTAAGATAGCCGTACTACCCGGAGATATGACATGGAGCCACGTCTTTTCTGTAGGTATAATTGCAGGAATTGGATTTACAATGTCTATCTTTATCGATAATCTTGCATTTACTGATCAGAAGATTATCAATATGGGCAAGATGACAATTATCGGCACATCTTTTATTGCTGCAATAATTGGTTTGTCTGCCATATTACTTACAACAAGAAACAAAGAACAAACAACAAATAACAAAGAAGAAAGATGAAAACATTAAAAACAGTTGCAATTGTAGCAATTGCATCAATTATGGCCGTATCATGCGGCGAGAAAAAGAGTGCAGACACAGTACAGGTTTCCAAAGAGTTAAGAGATTCTGCCAGCTACGCTGTGGGAGTATCGTTTGGAATGATGCTTAAAAACGCAAACTTCAAAGACCTCAATCAGGCCGAGATAACTAAAGCGATGAAGGATGTTCTGTCTGAGAGCGAACTGAAGATTGACGATATGACTGCGAATGTTGTAATTCAGAGATATATGACAATCAGACAGGAACTCCTTGGCCAGGCAAACAAAGCAAAAGGAGAGGAATTTCTTGAGAAAAACAAGCTGAATGACAGTGTTCAGGTTTCTGGAAGTGGTCTTCAGTACAAAATTATTATCCCGGGCTCAGAGTTAAAGCCGTCTGCACAGGACACTGTTTCTGTTTATTACAGAGGCACTCTTATTGACGGTACTGAGTTTGACTCTTCAATGGGTAACGCTGAACCGGTGAAATTCCCTGTAAACGCTGTTATCCCAGGTTGGAGCGAAGGTATTCAGATGATAGGAGAGGGTGGAAAGATCAGACTTTATATCCCGTCTGAACTTGCTTACGGAGCTCAGCAAGCGGGACCGGTTATCCAGCCGAATTCAACACTTATATTTGATGTTGATCTGGTAAAAATTGACAAGGCTAAGGTTGAAGAGGCTCCAAAGAGTAAGTAAATATGGCACTTGAAATTATTGGAAAAATACACTCCAAACTAGGCATTCAGAATGGCGTCAGCGCCAGAGGAAACTGGAGCAAACAGGAGTTTATTGTGGAGACACAAGAGCAATATCCAAGAAAAGTTTGCATGAATGTTTGGGGAGCCGATAAAGTTGAAGAGCTTGGAAGATACAATGAGGGCGATGTTATAAAGGCATCTGTCAACATTGAATCCAGAGAGTTCAACAACCGTTGGTACACAGATGTAAGGGCTTGGAAGATTGAAAGAATGGAGTCGCAGCAATCTGCTGCTCAAGATGGTTACACTCCGGCACCTGCTATGCCGGATTTTCCCGCTGATTCCGGAGAGGATGACCTCCCATTCTAAATCAATATTCTATTGAAAAAAAAATAAAAGAGAGCCGGCTGTTGGACGCCGGCTCTCTTTTTTAATCGCCACTTTGTACTTCAATTAAGTCTGAATATCTGTTCCACCATGTAATCTGCCTCTTGGCATACCTCCTTGTATTCCTTTTAATCAAATCTACAGCCTGATCCAGTGGAATTTTACCCCCAAGAAAGTCAAAAAGTTCACTATATCCCACTGTTTTTAAAGCTGTCAAATCTCTGTATTTATAGAGTGACTTCGCCTCGTCCAGCAAACCGCTCTCCATCATTAAATCAACCCGTCTGTTAATTCTGTTGTAGAGCTCCTCTCTTGGTCTAACAATAATTCTTTTCTCAATCTCAAAAGTTCTCCCTCTTTGCCCCCCTGTCTTGAATGAAGAGAACCTTCTTCCAGTCTGTATTGTTACCTCAAGAGCCCTGAGTACCCGTCTTGAATTGCTTAACTCAATTGTTTCATAGCTCTCTCTGTCCAAAACTCTCAACTCAGCCCGGAGTGACTCTATCCCCTCTCTCTCTAAACGCTCTGTCAGCATCTGACGCAAATCAGGATCGGCTGGCGGGAAATCATCCAGTCCATAGCAGAGAGCATGGACATAAAGACCTGATCCACCTGTAGCTACAATAGTGTCTCTCTCTTTGAACAATTCACTCAGAAGAGCCAGTGCCTCAACTTCGTATCGCCCTGCTGTATATGGGGAGTGTATTGAATGTGAGAAAATAAAATAGTGTTTAACTTTTAAGAGCTGTAGTTCAGATGGAGGAGCTGTCCCTATTCTAAGCTCCCTGAATATTTGCCTTGAATCACATGATACTATAGGAGAGCCAATCTGCTGAGCAAGATTTACAGAGTAGTCAGTCTTACCTGAGGCTGTAGGCCCCAAAACAAATATTAGCTTTTTTGCCATTTAATAGCTGTTTACTCCTGACCCTCGGGCAGCTCATCCTCTTCATACCCTTCATTTATCTCATGATGAGGCAGAATTGATTCAAAATCATCATATTCATCAGAAAATTGATCTGGATTTCTTCCCTTTTCAGCCACGAGTCTCGGATAAGATCTTCTTGACAAAGCATCCTCAGTACCAAGGAGTTCAAGTCTTATTCCTCTATCCTTAAAAGTGTTGTAAACATAAACAAGAGCATGGGCACCAGATTTGAATGCACTCTCAAGTGAAACCCTGTCCATTGTCCCGTCTCCCATATCAAACAGACCATATTCACTCATCACCTTGTCAGATTTTGAGAGACCTCTGAATATTACCATCTGGTCAGGCGCAAAGCCAAGGTCTCCCTGCAAAAAGAGGTGAAGGGAATACAGAGATGATGAACCTTTGACCTCATACTCTCTCATAAATATCTTATTGCCGTCAATTGTGGCCTTAAGTCTGTATATCATCCTCTGATTTTTTTGCAAAGATAACTAATTATTTTTTGCATTTCTAAGTATAAAACTCAGTGTATCTATACCATCAGCATATTCATCGGGAGAGGGCTTTTGAGACATCCCCGGATCAACACAACCCTCTCTGCCACTCCATTCAATTATTTGAATTCTCTCTTCAATGGATCTTAGATATTCAACAATCTGATTTTCATTTTTATAATACTGATATCCAACTACAGCCAGAGGAGGCGGAAAGTCACACTCTTCTGATAATATAAAAAAGCCCGCATCAATAAACCTCTCTCCTGTCATAGTCATGAGGGCTTTCTGGTATCTGTATGATGCATTAAAATCTCTGTTTTCTGATAGTGAAGTGTACCTCTTTGAAGAGTCAATCAACCTTTCAAACTTGTAATTTTCCGGCACAAGAATACGACTAATGCTCCTGCAACCCATTCCAAAATAGAGAAAAATATCATCACATAATGAATCTGTTTCTTTATCATCTTCATCTCCACTAAGCACTGCAACGGATGACTTTGTGCCTCTTAAAAGTGTCGGAATATTTTTAAACTCAGACCCGATAAGTTTCATTGTATAATCAGATCCGGCAGCAATCAGAGCACATGTAGAGCTGGAAATTCGCTCTTTAAAAACTACCCTGTCGCTCCAGAAAGTATTTATATCTGCCAATATTGAGAATATCCCCGGAATAAGATGGCTGTCTCTTCTTGATAGCTTAACTTCACATTTGTATCCCGATGCAAGGACTGATAATATGTCGTGAAAACAAACCGCCGGAATATTCCCTGCTGCAATTACGCCTATATATGAACTCTTTAGAGTTACGGATAAAGAGTATCTGCTTAACCATCCTTTTAGAGCATTCTCATTCAGCATATATTGGGATATTGCGAGCAGAGCTTCTCTTTGCATCTTAAATGTGAAAAAATTGTTCTCACTTTCTGACATCTCCATTGACTCCCTCAACACGTATGAGTCAGAGGAGTTATTAAGCATATCTGAGACTCTTTTGCCTAACTCTGCGAAGTCACGTATAAAAACATCACTGTACATTTTGCAAAATTAGCAAAAAGGGTCTATTTTTACGAAACGGTTCCTAATGATAAATGGACGAAATAAACTCCTCAGATTCATATAAATCAATATCACAGCCATCCACGGGCATCTACAAAGAGCTTGGAAGCAAATTTCTTTCGTTCGCCTACCCTGTAGCAAACGAAGAGGAGGTAAAGGAGATAATTGCCACTTTAAGAAAAGAGTATCATGATGCAAGACACCACTGCTTTGCGTACAGGATTGGTTCTGAAGGGGAGCATTGGAGAGCTAATGATGATGGAGAGCCATCCTCATCTGCAGGTAAACCGATTCTCGGTCAATTGCTTTCGTTTGGTGTTAGCGATGTTCTGATTGTGGTTGTCAGATATTTTGGAGGGACAAAGCTGGGCGTTCCCGGACTTATTCGGGCATACCGAAGCGCAGCTGCAGATGCCTTGAGTAACGCAGACGTCGTTGAAAAGATTGCCGGCAGAGAGATAGGTTTCACTTTTGAGTACCTTAAAATGAATGATGTCATGAAGCTTTTAAGGGATTTCTCTGCAGAGATTCTGGAGCAGGATTTTGACAATTTTTGCAAAATCAGAATCAGGGTAAGGAGAGGGAATTATGAGCGATTCATCGCAGAGATCAGTGAACTGGCAGTAAAGAATGAACAAGAGTAATACAATTGCAATAGATATGTCAAAACATTTAATCTCCATTCACGACTTCTCCAAGGAGGAGATACTGAATGTATTGTCAATGGCTTCACGATTTGAAGAGAACAAGAATAGCGCAATTTTCAGTGACAAAGTTGTGGCAAGCCTGTTTTTTGAGCCATCCACAAGAACCAGACTTAGCTTTGAGACTGCAGCCAACAGGTTGGGTGCGAGAGTTATAGGATTCTCAGATGTCGGCAACACATCTGTGACTAAGGGAGAGACACTTAAGGATACAATTAAAATGGTCTCAAATTATGCCGATCTTATTGTGATTAGACACCCTCTTGAGGGCAGTGCGAGATATGCTTCAGAGGTATCTTCCGTACCTGTAATAAACGCAGGCGACGGAGCGAACCAGCATCCCACCCAGACTCTGCTTGATCTCTATTCAATTCTCAAGACGCAGGGCAAACTTGAAAATCTTAAAATTAATCTTGTTGGGGACCTTAAATATGGGAGAACTGTTCACTCTCTGCTCCAGGCGATGAGTCATTTCTCTCCTAAATTCAGGTTTACTGCTCCTAAAGAGTTAAGGATGCCGGAAGAGTATAAAGAGCAGTTGAGAGTAAAGGGAATAGAATTTGAAGAGAGCGAAAATCTGGAGGATGGTATAGAGGATATGGATATCGTATATATGACCAGGGTACAGAGGGAGAGATTTACTGATGCAATTGAATACGAAAGGGTCAAGAATGTATATAGCCTCAGAAGGTACATGATTGAAAACGCCAGACCAAATATGAAGATTCTCCATCCGCTACCCAGGATAAATGAGATTCATCAAGATGTTGACTGCAGCGACCACGCATACTATTTTGATCAGGCAGGCAATGGAGTCTATACACGAATGGCAATTGTCACTCTTCTTCTTGGCATCAAAGAATTTTAAAAGAAACTACACATGGCACCTATGGAAAAACACCTAAAGGTAAGCGCCATTAAAGATGGCACTGTATTGGACCACATTCCTGCAAATCAGCTTTTCAAGGTAATCGATATCCTGGGTCTAAGCAAAATCCCAAATCAAATCACCTTTGGGACCAATCTTGACAGCAAATTACTTGGCAAAAAAGCGATTGTAAAAATTACCGATAAATATTTTGAAGATTCTGATATTAACAGAATTGCACTCATTGCCCCACAGGCTAAAATTAATATAATCCACAACTTTGAGGTTGTTGAGAAGAGGATACTCTCAACTCCGTCAAAAATTGAGGGAATTGCAAAATGCATGAATCCTGCCTGTATTACTAACCATCAGGATGTTATAACCTCTTTTATCACAATTGCTACTTCTCCTGAGCTAAAATTACTTTGCAGATACTGCGAAAAGGTAACTGATGAAAAAAACTTAAAGATTATTAGCAATCAGTAACCTCATCCTAACAATTAATCCATTTTAACCCTATAATTATTTGGGATTCGTATTTTTTGAGTTACCTTTGAAGTACGAATACCATAATTATTTAAAAATATCACTATTATGAAAATTGCTCATAATTTCAATGCAGGGCCTTGCGTTTTGCCAAGACCTGCTGTTCAGGCAGCTATTGACGCCTTAAACGATTTCAAAGGTACCGGCATGTCCGTGATAGAGGTTTCTCACAGATCTAAGGAGTGGGAGGCTGTCATGGAGGAGTGCCGCTCATTATGGAAAGAGTTGCTTAATATTCCTGAAGGTTATCAAGTCCTCTTCCTTGGAGGAGGAGCAAGTATGCAGTTTCTCTATGTTGCGATGAATCTTCTGGAGAAAAAGGCTGGTTATCTTGAAACAGGCGTTTGGGCAAAAAAAGCTCTTGCAGAGGCTAAAGCTTTGGGAGATGCATATGCAGTTGCATCATCAAAAGATAAGAATTTCAGCTATATCCCAAAAGGTTATGAGATTCCGGCAGATCTTGACTACTTTCATATTACAACAAACAACACAATTTACGGCACAGAGATTAAGACAGATATGAATTGTCCCGTAAATCTTGTTGCTGACATGTCATCCGACATAATGAGCAGACCGGTAGATGTAAGCAAATATGCACTTATCTACGGAGGTGCACAGAAGAATGTCGGCCCTGCGGGTGTTACATTCGTTATAGTAAGAGAGGATATTCTTGGCAAAGTTAGCCGTTACCTCCCTACAATGCTTGACTACAGAACTCACATTAAAGAGGCTTCTATGTTCAATACCCCGCCGGTATTTTCAATATTTGTAATGAATGAGACCCTGAAATGGGTTAAGGCAAACGGAGGTCTTGAGGCGATGCAAAAACACAATGAAGATAAGGCTGCCCTTCTATACAATGAAATTGACAGAAACAGAATGTTTGTTGGTACTGCTGCTAAGGAGGACCGCTCTCTTATGAATATCTGCTTTGTTATGGCCGATGAGTATAAAGACAAAGAGGATGCATTTATGGCTTTTGCAAAAGAGAGAGGAATGGTGGGGATTAAGGGACACCGTTCTGTTGGTGGTTTCCGTGCCTCTACATACAATGCCTGCCCTGTTGAAAGCATTAAGGCACTTGTAGAGTGCATGCAGGAGTTTGAGAAACTTAATGCATAATTTACTTAAAACACTTTATGATGAAAGTACTGGTTGCTACCGATAAACCGTTTGCAAAAGCAGCGGTTGACGGAATTAGAAATATTGTAGAGGGTGCCGGTCATACACTTGCCCTTCTTGAAAAGTACGCTGCCCAGCAGGATCTTATAGATGCTGTTGCTGATGCAGATGCGCTAATTGTCCGCTCTGATAAAGTAACATCAGAGGTTATATCAGCTGCCAAGAACCTGAAAATTGTAGTGAGAGCCGGAGCCGGATATGATAATCTTGACCTTGAAGCCTGCACATCAAAGGGGGTGGTTGCTATGAACACACCGGGACAAAACTCTAATGCTGTTGCTGAACTCGCAATAGGCATGATGATATATGTATCAAGAAATTGTTTTAATCCCGGCACTGGTGGCGAGCTTAAAGGGAAAACCATAGGCATACATGCCTACGGAAATGTAGGGAGACTTGTGGCCGGCCTGGCAAAAGGTTTTGGGATGAACATTATTGCTTTTGATCCTTTTGTTGATCCTGAGAAGGTAAAGGCTGACGGCGTAACTCCTGTCTCTTCTATTGAGGAGCTTTATGAGAGATCTAATTTTCTCTCGCTTCATATACCGGCTACGGCCGAGACTAAAAAGTCAGTTGGGGTTTCACTTATGTCAAGAATGCCAAAGGGAGCATGTCTTGTAAATACAGCCCGTAAAGAGGTTATAAATGAAGAGGAGCTAGCTGCAATACTTGAGCAGAGAAGTGACCTCAAGTATGTTACAGACATTGCAGCTGATAATCAGGCACTGCTAAACGAAAAATTTGCCGGAAGAGTATTTGCAACTCCTAAAAAGATGGGAGCTGAGACAGCTGAGGCTAATATTAATGCAGGTCTTGCCGCAGCAAATCAAATTGTAAAATTCCTTGCAACAGGAGACAGAACATTCCAAGTAAATAAGTAATAATTAAATTAATTCATAGATGGTAAAAGTAAAACCTTTTGCAGCGTTAAGACCTCCAAAAGAGTTTGCCACAGAGGTGGCAGCACGTCCTTATGATGTGTTAAACTCGGCAGAGGCTAAAGCTGAAGCAGGAGAGAAATCGTTGCTTCATATTACAAAACCTGAGATAGATTTTGATCCAATCATTGACGAACATACCCAGGAGGCTTATGATAAAGCTGTAGAAAACTTCAAACTATGGCAAGATAGAGGATGGCTTATCCAGGATAGTAAAGAGATGTACTATGTGTATGCTCAGACGATGGAAGGCAGGACTCAGTATGGCCTTGTAGTGGGAGCCAATGTTGAAGATTATCTTACTGGTAAAATAAAGAAGCACGAACTCACCAGGAAGGATAAAGAGGAGGACAGGATGATCCATGTACGCATACAGGATGCCAACATTGAACCTGTTTTCTTTGCCTACCCTGACAATTCAGAGATCAACACAATTGTTGATGGGATTGTTAGAAGTAAGCCTGCTGAGTATGATTTTGTTGCAGAGGATGGCTTCGGTCACCACTTCTGGCCTGTTGAGGATGATACCCTTAACAGGAGAATTACAGAAATCTTTGCAACAATTCCGGCATTTTATGTTGCAGACGGTCACCACAGAACTGCTGCCGCTGCCCTTGTGGGAGAGGAGAAAAGAAGAAATAATCCGTCTCACACAGGAGAAGAGGAGTACAACTACTTTATGGCAGTAGTATTTCCTGAGAGCCATTTGAAGATTATTGACTACAATAGAGTTGTTAAGGATCTTAACGGCATGTCTGAAAATGAGTTTATTGCAAAATTGGGAGAGGATTTTATTGTGAGTGATATGGGAGAGAACATCTACGCTCCCTCAGGACTTCACAACTTTTCAATGTATATTGGAAAGAGATGGTACTCCCTGACTGCAAAAGAGGGAAGATACAATGATAGCGACCCTATTGGGGTTCTGGATGTCACAGTGCTCTCAAACTTAGTTTTTGACAAGCTCCTTGATATTAAGGATCTCAGGACTTCAAAAAGGATTGATTTCGTAGGCGGAATCAGAGGTCTTGCAGAATTGAGCAAAAGGGTTGATTCAGGGGAGATGGCTGCAGCATTTGCGCTCTATCCTGTATCAATGAAACAGCTTATTGATATTGCCGATACTGGAAATATAATGCCTCCAAAAACAACTTGGTTTGAGCCAAAATTAAGAAGCGGTCTGGCAATACATAAACTTACATAGTCTAGATTCCAGGAAAATTAAACTATTGTATTTAGAGATCCCAAAAGCTGTAAAGCCTTTGGGGTCTTCTAATTTATGACAGATGGTACCTTTGACTATTAATTTCAGAGGCAATAAACATTGAATACATTCTTTGGTCAAGCGGGTAATCCCAACAGCCCATTGCATGGTACAAAGAGCCTCCGAATCCCGTTTTGAACCTGTAAAGTCCATACATTGGGTGGGTTTTATCCCCTCCCGGAGCAACACCAAACATATCATATTGAGTGCAGCCCCTCTCCTTTGCAAGGGTCATTGCCCTCCACTGAAGTGCATAAGGGGCCATAAACTGTCGGTAATCAGAAGATGAGGCTCCGTAAAGATAGGTTGCTCTCTTGTCGGTGATAACCAAAAACATTGCAGCCAATGGTGTATTATTGTACTCAGCTATTAGCAGAGTTACCTCTGCCGGAGATTGCGTGTCTGAAGCTCTCTCAGTCAGTGCAATTCTGAAATACTCTTCAGAGTGCAGAAAAAAATTGTTCCTTCTTGCTGTCTCTCTGTAGAGATTATACCAGACAGGTATGCTCTCAAGTCCTGCAACCCTTACGTTTACTCCCCTTCTTAATGAAAGATGAATATTATACCTGGTTTTGGGTTTCATCCTTTCAAGTATATTGCTCTCCTGTGTGTTTAGATCAACAATTACGGTGTTAGAAGGTAAAATATTTGACGGAGATTTTCTGAAGTTTCCATCTTTAGTTGAGTAGTTGAACCGCACCTCTTGAGCTCCGTGAGATGGTGGGCCCAGCCACACTCCGTCGTCACTTCTGAAGCTAACATCATCTGCCCAAAGAGATTCCCAAAGAAGATCATACCTAATCATTATACAACCCTTTGGCAAATAGTATTTCAGCTTTTCTGAGAGACTCTCCAGCAGAGCCCCTTGCTCTTCTTTTTCAGGCTCACTCTCAGGGCCATAGGGTACATACGCAATTGAGTGATCTTTATCAACCATCTTCACAAAAAGGACAAGATCTCTTATAGATGAGTCCTCTCCATTTGCAATTTTAAAGTTGAAGGCAATAGCCTCCATACCAAAATGGCTCTTAACCTTTGACCAATATGCCGTTTGCTGGATAATCGGAGTTCTGAACAACTCTTCAATCTCTTTGCTTTTTACATCTTTAATCATGATGGGTGCAAAGGTAGCCCTTAAAATTAATCAAATCAACCCATAAAAAGTTGTAAATATAAAAATTAGGATTACCTTTGTCGCCGATGGAGCCTTTAGTTCTTTTGACAGATATTCAAAACATCTCACTTTAATCGTAGGAAATTTCGTTAAGTAGACTTTTGTGTAATGTAATATACAGGTGACTCCATCAATTAATTTTTTTATTTTATTTTTAGTTTATTTAATGAACATTTTCATTTCAAATCTGAGCTGGGCTATCAAAGATGCTGACCTCAGAGACCTGTTTGCCGATTATGGCGAAATTTCATCTGCAAAAGTAATTATGGACAGAGAGACCGGAAAATCAAGAGGTTTCGGTTTCGTAGAGATGCCTAACGAAGAGGAGGGCAAAAAAGCTATCGAAGAGCTTGACAAAGCAGAATACGATGGTAAAGTTATTACCGTGAATGTTGCAAAACCTCGTGAAGACAGAGGTGGCAGCAGAGGCGGATTCGGTGGCGGAAACCGTGGTGGCGGATTCGGCGGCGGAAACCGTGGTGGCGGATTCGGTGGAAATCGCGGCGGTGGCGGCGGATTCGACAGAGGCAACAGAAGAAGCTTCTAGTTTGTAGTTCTTCAGCAGTTTACGGTGTGTCTGGTTTGACACACCGTTTTTTTTTATAACTTGTATCACAAATGAACAAATTATGAATAGATATTACTGGATGCTTACTATCTTCTTTGCCGTACTTATCTGGTCCGGAATCAATCCATACAACTATCCAACCTGGGCAGCTGAGGTTGTTCCCGGAATTATTGCACTACTATTATTCGGACTTACATATAAAAAATTACGATTTACCGACTTTGCATACTACGTCATATTTGTTCACTGTCTGATTCTGTTTATTGGAGGACACTATACATACGCAAAGGTGCCACTCTTTGACGCTCTTGGAGAGTGGATGGGAAGTGGAAGAAACAGTTATGACAAAGTAGGGCATCTTTTCCAGGGGTTCACTCCTGTTCTTGTTGCCAGGGAGTTTCTTATTAGAAAAGGTATTTTAAGAGATGGGGTCTGGAACTCACTGTTCGCAATATCTTTTGCTATGGCATTCAGCGCAATATATGAGTTAATTGAGTGGTTTGCCGCTATTATTACAAAAACAGGGGCTGAAGACTTCCTGGGCACTCAAGGCTATGAATGGGATACGCAGGCAGACATGCTTTGGGCATTGATCGGAGGTATGTTAATGCTGTCTGTTTTCAGGAGAATTCACAACAGAGCTATTAGTAAAATGTATTAAGCAATTTCACAAACAAAGGAACAAGAAGCGAGGTGAAGAGTCCCATTAAAGCAATTGCTAACCCCCCTGCTACCCCCTCCAGAGCACCCATCTCAAGTGCCTTTGCCGTCCCTATCCCATGTGAAGCTGAACCAAGAGCTATCCCTTTTGCCAATGGAGATTTTATTCCGGTAATTTGAAGAAACCAGGGTCCGGTAAGAGCTCCAAATATTCCCGCTACAATAACCATTACAGAAGTAAGGTATATATCTCCCCCCTGCTCAGCAGAGATCACAATTGCAATAGGGTTTGTAACAGATTTAGGCATTAAGGTAATAATAGAACTCATGTCGGAACCGGCAATCATTGCCGGAAATACAACAGAGACAAGAGCTGCAAGGCTGCCCAATAGAGTGGCAGTAAAAATAGCAGCACCGCGTTGCTTAATGTATTCATAATGCTTATGGAGAAGATAACCAAAAGCAACAACTGATATGTTTAAAAGATACTTAAGGACTTTTGTATTCTCCTCATATAGTTCCATTCCTGCTCCACATATTGTGCAAATTAATATCACAAGAGCTGTAGCAACAATAACAGTGTGGAACAGCATCCATTTTGTTCTTTTGTAAACTGCCCTTCCTGCAATGTAAGATAATGCAGTTATAACTATAAAGAGAGATTCCAACAGTAACGCTTTCATACCCTCCTGTCAATTTTCTGTGCAACTCTTCCTGCAACCCAAAGCACAATCCATGTGCTTATTGTAGCTGCAAAAATTATTGAGAAGAGGTCGCCTCCCAGATTTGAAAATGGAATCAGTGCAACACCTGCTGTAACAGGTATAAAAAAAAGCATAAGATTATCCAGAAACAGAGTAGCGGGCTCTTTGATCCACTCCTCTTTAACTATTTTTAACCTCAAAAGAGCAAACAATATAATCATTCCTGCTACAGGAGGGGAGAGATAGCCCAACGCTAATTTACTCAAAACCACCCCCAAATAATAGGAGATAGCCATTGATACACATCCCGCTGAAAAGAGAATAAAACGTTTTTTTCCCTGCATTGTTAAAACTCCTTCATCCACTCAAAGGTTGCGTAGTGTTCGCCTGTCATTCCGACTGCCTCATAAACCCGCTGGGCCTTTACATTTCTCTTATCTACATAGAGCCTGATTCCCATCACCTCCTTTCTGGCAATAACCTCACTCTTCACATATGAGTAGAGTGAAGCAAAAACACCCTCGCCTCTCATCTCCTGAGAAACATAGACAGACTGAATCCACCAAACCCAACCGTTTCTCCAGTCGCTCCACTCAGTTGTAATCATTAGCATACCAACCGGCACCTCCTCTTTTCTTGCAATGAAGTAGAGTGCCTTTGTAGAATCTCTTAGTGCCGATTGAATTCCAGCCTCTAAAACGGCTCTGTCCAAATCAAGACCCTCAGTCTCAAAAGCCATTCTTAACTGAAACTCTGTCATTATTGAGAGATCGGCCTCTTTTGCAGGTGTAATCTGAATATTCCCCATATCTTATTTCATCTTTGGTTTATGTCCGTTCGCCTTCAATAACTCCTCCAGCACATCGTATGCAAGGGCTACATCCTCTGCAATCCCACTCCAATCCCAGTCTGGATTATAATTATCTGCCGGTCTGTGGTACACATTAGCAATAAAATCATCCCAGCTACTCTTCGCCCACTCCTCTCCAAACTCTCTGCTGTCATAGCATCCGTATGCCCATATTGAGGGTACCCCTCTCTTATGGAACGGGAAGTGGTCACTTCTGAAGAAAAGTCCTGTGTGGGAGTTAGGATCAGGAAGAAGATATCTCCCCTGCCTCTCTGCTACCTTCTCATAAAGAGAATCCAATGTTGAATAACCGTATCCAATCATTGTAACATCCTTCATCTTTCCCCTTGGCACCATCATGTCATTATTAAGACAGGCTATTGTTCTCTCCATTGGAATTGGAGGATATTGAGCATAATAGTCGCTCCCTACCAGTCCCTGCTCTTCAGCTGTTGGAAAGAGTAGAATCAGTGATCTTTCCGGAGTCTTGCCGACCCTCTTAAGCATTCTGCCTATTTCAAGAGCCCACGCCATTGTCGTTCCGTTATCCACCGCTCCGTTATATATTGAATCCCCATCCTGGGGCTCCCCGATTCCAAAGTGATCCCAGTGAGCTGTAACAACTACTGCCTCATCCGGAATAACAGAACCTCTGATGATCCCAGCCACATTGAGCGAGCTGTCTCTGGATATTTTATTTGAAATTGTGGCTGAGAATTCTGCATCAAGCTCAAAAGGCTTAAAACCTCTCTTTGCCGCAAGAGATCTTAACATGTCAATATTATATCCCATTTCAGAAAAGAGCCTCTCTGCACTACCGGCACTAATCCATCCATTAATCATACACCTCTTTGTCAAGCCTTTATCATCTATAAAAAACCTTGGTGTTATTGAGCTGCTTCTGGGGACATTGAAATCATATCCGGCCCCCTCAGTTTCATGGATAATCAATACAGCCTCAGCTCCCTTTTTCGCTGCCTCTTCGTATTTGTATGTCCACCTTCCATAATAGGTCATCTCTCTGCCTCTGAAAAGAGATGTGTCTCCTGTATATAGTCCGGGGTCATTTATCATTACAACAAGGGTCTTTCCCTTAAGGTCTATACCCTCGTAGTCATTCCAGTCCCACTCTGCAGCATCAATCCCGAATCCTCCAAACACAAGACCCGATGACTCTACTGCCACCCTCTCTAAGGGCTGAGGAGAGTTTATAGCTACCTGATCAGGAGCATCAAATGAAATAATTTTGCCATTTACGGAAAATTTTACCATCCCCTCAACTTTAGAAGTAATCATTAACATAGGAACACTCTGAAAATAGCTCTCCCCAAAAGCTGGTTCAAATCCGATACTTTTTAGCTCATCCGCAAGAAATGATACGGAGAGTCGCTCTCCTTCAGTAAAAGGCATTCTGCCCATATATTGGTCAGAAGAGAGCTCCTTAACCACTCTCTTCATATCTTCAACGCTTACCAAATCCAATGATTTAAAGGAAGAGTGACAGCCGCTGGCTACTGCCAGCGAGGTCAAAATTGCAAAAAGTTTTTTCATACACTAAGTCTAAAAGATAATCAACAACTCAACCGTAATCTTATCAGAATCCATCTCATCGTAAAGATTAAGTTCCGGGAGGAGTCTGTTTACAATATATTTTTCATAGTCTATCCTCAGAAGAGAAGCAAAGGGTTTGGTAGCAAATCCAAAACAGAGACCGGCAGTGATTCTGCTTGCATCCATTATGTACTCATTGCCTGCTTCACCAATTATATCCCATCTTACTGCCGGCATGATATTTTTAACAATTCCCGGATTTGAAAGCGGAAAAGATATCGCTCCCTGTATAGCTGCCGCATTTAGTGTCTGGTTGTCAATATAGTTTTTCCTGCTTAGAAATTCCGTCTCCACTTTATAGTTATCTCTTCCATATCTTATATCTCCTCCCCAGACAAAGAGATCCCTCTCGGCTCCTGGGTATCTGTAAGTTTTCGCTGAAACTCTGAATCCATCCATTGCTCCGGCTACAATACTTGCCCCCCATGAGAGCTTCTCTGTCCAAATGGGATCATTAATCTTGGAGGCATTAAAGATCCCCGCCTCCAGCTCCAGCGGAATAGACCCTGCGTTCATATTGTAATGGGCAACCAAACCAATATCTCTTGAGCCAGGGACAAAATACTTAACATGGAATGCTCTGTTGGCAAAAAGCATCTGAGATGGAGTTGTTTGATACGAATTATAGAGCGGAATTGAAGTTTGTCCGAGAGTAAAAGTCAGATTCTTAATAGGTTCTATTGTAGCAGACATGTCAAGTACCTCAAATTTGCCCTGATTGCTCAACTCAACCTGAACTCTGTAACTTATTCTTTCAAAAGGATTCCCGGATATTCCCATCCTTGAGTTTCTTACAGAGAAGCGTGACCTTGCAGTCTCAGTGGCATACTCAAATTTTGTCTTGAGGCTACCATCAAATCTAATCCATCTTAGTGAATCTCCGCTCTGGGCAAAAGTAATTGCAGAGCCGATAAACAGCAGTATTGTAATTGTAATATGCTTAAGTCTCATATAACACCTTTAAAAAAGCAAAAATACCATTTTTAATTTGTCATTTTGCTAACTTTGGGTTTTAAAACCATTATTGATGAACACCAGGAATAAAAACTATGCATTGCCTATAGCAATGATGTTCGCTCTCTTCTTTATGATCGCCTTCGTTACAGGCCTTCAGAACCCTATGGGCGTTATTGTAAAAAACCAGTTTGGCGCATCCAACTTTCTCTCGCAACTTGGGAACTTTGCAATTTTCATAGCCTATGCTTTTATGGGAATCCCGGCGGGGATGATGCTTCAAAAGATTGGATACAAAAAAACTGCGCTAACAGCTATAGCTGTTGGTTTTACAGGAGTAGGGATTACATTTCTATCCGGTCAGGTTGCCAGTTTTGGGGTATATATTCTGGGTGCTTTCATCTCCGGATTTGCAATGACAATGTTCAATGTTGTGGTAAATCCTCTGCTCAATGGGCTTGGAAAAACTGAAAGACACGGGAATCAGCTACTACAGTTCGGTGGATCTATAAACTCTATCGGCGCAACGATAGTACCTGTTCTGGTGGGATACCTGATGGGAACAGACGAAAGTATGAGAACAATAGCAAAGGCAAACCCGGCACTTTTTCTTGCAATGGGCATCTTTGTCCTTGCATTCGTAGTACTCTTTTTTGTAAATATTCCGGAACCATTTATCTCAAAAGAGAAGAGAGAGAAAGTGAAAGAGGAGCACAGTGCTCTCTCATTCCGCCACTTTGTCCTTGGAATGGTTGCAATCTTCATATATGTAGGAGTTGAGGTCGGAATTCCAAATATTGCAAATCTATATCTGACATCCGGATCTGAGGCAGGTGGGCTGGGGCTGGATCCTTCAATAGCTGGAACAGTGGTGGGAACATACTGGTTTTTAATGCTATTGGGCAGGCTGACCGGAGGATTGCTTGGAACCAGGTTCTCAAGTAAAAGTATGTTGACAGGAGTCGCCTCTATGGCAATGCTCTTTGTTCTGCTGGGAATATTTATGCCGGAAAGTGTAATAGTAAGTATGCCTGTATTTAAGTCCGACATCTCTTTTGGATTCACTCAGGTTCCAATTGGTGTTATGTTCCTGATACTAGTGGGGCTCTGTACATCTGTAATGTGGGGCAGCATATTTAATCTTGCAACATCGGGGTTGGGAAAATATACAGCTGCGGCATCGGGACTGTTTATGACAATGGTATGCGGTGGAGGAATCCTCCCGGCTGTTCAGGGCTGGATTGCAGATATGGCCGGATTCATGAACAGCTACCTGCTTGTACTGGCAGGAGTAGCATATATTCTCTTTTATGCATTAGCAGGTCATAAGAATGTTAACAAGGATATAAAAACAGCTTAATAAATTAAATATGGACAAACCTTATGTAGCCGGTATTGATATTGGCGGACAGACAAGCAAGTTAGGGATAGTGGACGCAAGAGGCACAGTGCTTGCCCAAACATCAATAAGAACTGATACCCATAAAGATGTTAATCTATTTATCAGCGATCTGTGTGAAGCACTTGAGAAGTTAGCCGAAAAAACAGGCGGACTCTCTAAAGTCAGGGGTATAGGCATTGGTGCTCCAAACGGAAACTATTATACAGGAACAATAGAAAATGCTGTTAACCTTGTTTGGGGAGGAGGTTTTGCGATACCCTTTGCCAAGCTTATGAGAGACAAACTTAACATACCCGTTGCACTTACAAATGACGCAAACGCTGCTGCTGTCGGAGAGATGACATATGGCGCCGCAAGAGGCATGAAGAATTTCATTATGATCACTCTGGGCACAGGCGTTGGGAGCGGGATCGTGATAAATGGTGATGTAGTTTACGGGCACGATGGGTTTGCGGGAGAGCTGGGCCATACTACAGCTGTAAGATACAACGGAAGACTGTGCAATTGCGGAAGAACAGGTTGTCTTGAGACCTATGCCTCTGCAATAGGTGTTGCAAGAACAGCTAAAGAGTGGCTTGAATCCTCTGATGAACCCAGTATTCTAAGAGGAATCTCAGACAGTATAACAAGTAAGGACGTCTATGAAGCAGCTGCTCAGGGAGATAAAATGGCCATTAGAATTTTTGAATTCACAGGTAAAAAACTTGGAGAATCATTTGCAGAATTTGTTTCCTTCTCCGCCCCACAGGCAATTATTCTCTTTGGAGGCCTTTCCAGGGCAGGCGATTTAATCCTTAAACCTATAGTTGAGCACATGAATGCGAACCTTCTGCACTTATGGAAGAACAAAATAGATGTCTTTTTCTCTCAACTTAAAGAGTCTGATGCTGCCATATTGGGAGCAAGTGCACTTGGATGGGAGATAAAGTAAAATAATCACTCGTTTATTAAAATATTTTCCTCTATCCATTCCAAGAACTAATGCTCCATATGAGCTAGGGGAGATGGAATTATGAAGATATGAACCCGGCAGCATTTCTCAATGCGAATATCTCAACTAACAATGTTATAATATACAGCCCCTTGCAATAATAATTAAATTACAGATAATGAAAAAAATATTCATTACAATAGTTCTAATAGTATCCCATGGTAGCTGTTTATTAGCCCAGAGACCAAACCTAACCCTTGATATAAACGGACTTGTGATTTCGCCGGGAAAAATGATTTTATAACATTGAATGAAGAGTACACTCTAAAAGTTATATCAGTTAATAAATTACAGCAAAAAAAAAGAGTCTGGTGATTTTTGATCATCAGACTCTTTAGTTAAAGATGGCGGCTACCTACTCTCCCACTTGGTATAGCAGTACCATCGGCGCAAGCG